>Ga0265296_1000202_pt1 | contig 108309 bp, 99 predicted proteins | sample MunlanPumphouse1_FD_189073 | JGI IMG/M metagenome (GOLD analysis project Ga0265296, IMG submission 189073) | Groundwater microbial communities from a municipal landfill in Southern Ontario, Canada - Pumphouse #1 | ecosystem: Environmental > Aquatic > Deep subsurface > Groundwater | place...
AAAGAAAAGACGCTTGCGGGGGTGTGTCTGTCGCTCCTCGGGGCTTCGCCCCTCGTCCCGACAGACACACCCCCGCCATTCTCATCTAGATTGTCGCGCTGTTCTCACCTTGATTGTCGCGCAGCAGTGCGATGTCGACGAGGAGCAGAAGGCCGAATGCGCCGAGGTGATCGAAACCCGCGAGCGCGATGTCGTCGAGAAGATGACCGCGATTCGGTTCGAGCGCGCTGCCCGTGCGATAGCATGCGCGGTCGCGCGCATTATATGCTGCGCGGCGATGCAGATAGGTCTCGGCCTCGCGGATCGCGTCGGTCAGATCTTCGATGCGCGCGGTGTTCGAGGCGGAAAGGCTGTCCAGCGCGCGCGCTAGCAGATTGGCTGCGTTAGCGAGGCGGCTCGGGACGACGGGCGGGGCAGGTGCGTGGGTCATGCCCGCGGGTCTGCATCAGGTCCGAAACCCGATTCGGCGTTGGCGGCGGTCGGTTCCCCGCTGTCGATCGTCTGCGGGAGACAATCTCTCCACGCCGGGCCGGGCGCAGCATCTATATAGGTCGCGATGCGCCCGCATGCGAGGGTCGCCGATTATATTGGCAGTCCGCCCCTCGATCCGATCGGCCACCTCTCCCGGGAACAATGAGCAAGGATTGGAACTGTGCGTTCGCCGGTCAGCCTGACCGGTGCCAGATTGGAGAATGGCGCTACTTTAATTGATTCAAACGACTAGATCGAAGGTGCTTCGCTCTTGCGGAGCGTGTCTGCAATCATTGCCGCCAGGGATTCTTCGGCTTGGATGCGGGCGATGCGGTCCTTGGATTCGAGGTCGCGGCGAATCCACTGCGGAGCGCGCTCAATTGCGCCGAGGACGATGGTGGTCAGATCATCGGTCATGCCCGCGGCTATAGCGAGCCGCGAGCCACTTGCAATCATGGGTGCGGACATCGGCAGCAACGCGCCTGAGGTCGGCCGTATGCAGACTGGCGACTGCGACCTGAAAGCGGACGGTCACCAGAGGCAGGAGAACGGCTCCTAACTCGGACGATCCGGTTAGTCCTCTTCCAGGAGCCAATCGGCTGAAGCCGACGTTCGTTCACCTCCGTCGATGCGCGACGTATAATCGCGACACCGAGGTCGAGCTTGGGATCATCCTCTATCGTGCCGAGCGCTTCCCAAGCGATTTAAGTTCTATAGTATCTGGCAGGTGGCGAAGGACCGCTTTCGAGCGCGCCCTGCAGGAGCGTTTCGTATTGAAACGCGGGGCCTCTAGGCTAGCAACCGATGATTTGGTCTATGCCTGCGACCAAATCTAAGGTGCATCGATTAGATTGCACGCATCACAGTCGATCCCGTAATATTGTCGGAACTGGTGCTTGGCGAGCTCAATGAGGGCGGTGTTGTCGCTCTTCCCGGTGAGCCATTTGAAGTCGTAGCGGAACGGCCCCGGCCGCAGGGTCCATTGGAGCGCTAGGGCCTGTACTCAATTGACGTGAGGGGTCTGTCATGATTCAAGCTCGCAGGAGGTTGGATCATGGCGGATCATTTCTGGCTGAGCGACAGACAGTGGGCGGCGATCGAGCCGCACATTCCGAAGGTTTACAGGGGCAAGCGGCGGGTTGACGACCGGCGGGTGATCTCGGGGATCGTGCACCGGCTGCGCGAGGGTTGCCGCTGGCGGGCACTGCCGGAGGTCTACGGCCCCTACACGACGGTGTTCAACCGCTACAATCGCTGGAGCAAGCGCGGGCTGTGGCAGGCGATCTTCGCGGTGCTGGTCGAGAGCGGCGAACCGCCGGACACGGCGATGATCGACAGCTCTTCGGTCAAGGCGCACCGCTCGGCCTCGGGGGCACAAAAAGGGGGGAGCGTCTCCAGGCGGTCGGCCGCTCGCGCGGCGGGCGCACGACCAAGATCCATATCCTCGTAGACGAGCATGGCAGACCCCATGTCCTCCACCTGACCGCCGGCCAGGCGTCCGACATCGTCGCCGCGGCCGATCTCATCGCCCAAAGCCGCCCCAGCGTCCGCCTGCTCGCCGACCGCGCCTACGATGGTGACGCGCTCCGCCACAATCTCGCCGCTCGCGGAACCCTTGCGGTGATCCCCAACAAGATCAACCGCGTGAACCGCTTCCCGTTCGATCCCGATGCCTACAAGCTGCGTAACGCCGTCGAGCGCGCCTTCTGCCGCCTCAAGGACTTCCGCGCCATCGCAACCCGATACGACAAACTCGCCAGAAACTTCCTCGCCGGCATCTGCCTCGCAGCCGCTCTCAGCTTCTGGATCAAATGAGTCCAGACCCTAGATCGTACACGAGCATGCCAGTGAAGAAGGTCTGCGCCAGCATCTTGGTGTCCTGGTCGCTGCGGCCCGGCATCGCCCGCGGAAAGATCTGCTCCGTATCGGCTCGGTCCTGAAAGAGGGACAGATGATTGACAAGGAGGGCGCTCTCCTCTGGCGTCGCCTTATCGCCGGTCAGCCACATGCCGGGCCAGCAGAAGAATTCGGGCCGCTTCAGCTTGTCGCGACAGAAGGCGATATGGTGCGCAACCATGACGCGCACCGGCGTGTTCACGGTCTGGAACCGGAATGTGCGATGCTCCTCCATTAGCGCGTCGACCGGACCCCCATCTCCGAGAAGGCGGACGACCGCTTCGAGGGCCGCACGCGGATGGTCATAGCCACAACGGTCGGTCAGCCGACCCGCGATATAGTCATATTCAAAGGCGGAATAGATCTGCACGACGTTCGCAAGTTCCGGCGCCTCCGCCGCAGCCAGACACAGAAGCGTAAAACGGGCACCGGCATCCACATCGCTGATGAGGTCGTCGAAATGCTCGATATCCAGCGGAAAACCGCGCGTGGGGTTGATCGCCAGATCGCAGATCAAAAGGAAGAGACCGACCAGCGGGTCGTCGTACCGCTCCGGCCATCGCGTGGCCGTCAACTTGAGGAACAGCTCAAAGGCATCCCGGTAGAGCGGCGCGAAATAGCCATCGTCGCGATAGGTCTGAAGCAGTTCCGGGCCGCCGGCCGACGCCAGAAATTGAATCTGACAGAAGCGGGCTTGGCTTTCAAAGATGTGGCGCAGGCCGATCTCCGCGTAGGGCGGCCGCGGACCATAGGGAAAGCCTTCGCTGCGCTCGGCATGCAGTCGGCGGGTTTCCGCATCCCAGCTCTCGGGATTGGGAAACTGGCCGTCAGCGAAGTCGCATGAGCCGTTGATGGCGCTGACGGTGTCGCCATAGGCCTTGAGATAGCTGTGCCCTACACCAAGGAAGAAGGGCGAGCGCTCATGCTCCAGCACCGACTTGGGGAAACAGGCGAGCTGTTTGTAGTAGTTGATATCGAGCGCGTTGTTGACGGCGACATTGCCGGCAACGAGCCTTGGATCGAGGGTCGGCGTGCCGTCGATCAAAGCGCGATCTGCCCATGCCTTGACCGGCTTCACGGCGCCGACCTCGCGCGCAAAATCTGCGAGGAAACCCATGCTGCCGTACACCTGCGCAGGATAGGCCAGGCTCAGGATCAGGCCTGCCGTTGAGCCCACATGTTGCCACCAGTGGATCGTTTCATGCAGATAGGTGGAATAGGCCTGATACAGTTCGGCCGGGTCATAGCCGTCAGTTTCCTGCCGGGTGATGGCATCGACCAGTTCGTGCGTTTGTGGGCTCAAGCGCAGCACGAAATGCTCCGTTGTGTACGTGCCGAGCGCATTGATGGTCGCCTCGAACACCGTCCGATCGCTGCCGGGATTGAGCAGGGCCGGGTCCAGATCGGAAAACCGAAGCATTCGGCTAATCCTTGCTCGTAAAGATGGCGGCTGGATACTCGCGGAAGATCCACTCGTCGCCGCCACCTTCCTCGCTCAGGAACCGGATCGTGTTCTCCACCATATCCGGATTTCCATGACCGGTCGGCAGAGGAAACTGGCGCACAAGGAAGGTGGCGGGAATGCGGATGGCGCCGTCATGCTCCCATTGATTGATACGCCCCATATACGCACGGGTGCGATTGTCGGCCACATCGGAGCGGGCGCCCTCGGGATAAGCGACGTAGACTAACCCGAACTCCCCACTCGGTACCTGCGTCACCGCCTTAGCGAACAGGCCCACTGGGGCCCGGCTCCGCTTGGTGATCGCTGCCTCAGCGTCGACCCGCCAAGCGAGCCCCACCGGCGAGCGCACCTGGTCTACGGCAGTAGCGGGTGGCCCGTCGATCTGACAGATGAGGCCATCCCAACTCGGCATCTCCAGTTTCCAGCCGAACACCTGATCCAGCATGAGCGGACTGTATGCCTTCGTCACGTTGTCGAGATCCACGCGGCGAGGCAGCGGTCGAAACGCAACGTTGCCCCATGGGTAGGCCAATGGCTGCTCTGGATGCGCGGCAAGCCGCTGCCGGAGGCACGTCGCGGCAACATCCGCGATATCGACCGCGCTGGCCTCGATCGAGAAAGCAACCTCGTACGTGCCGAACTGGCCGCGCGCTATCGCACCAGCCCGGAGCAGGCGAAATAGGCCACGCATCCGCGTTTCCTCATCGATCTCATAGGCGGTGAGCGCTGCGCTGCGCTTGCATTCGACGACCATGTTGAATGCGTCAGTGCAGCGAAGATCAGGCGATTTGACGCTCGTTGGCTCGACGAAGACCATGGCTCTGCCCTTCGCCGCGCAAGCAGCAGCGACGAGAAGCTCGAACATGATCGCATCGGTCTCGGCGCCGGAATAGAGGGCGTCGATCCTATCCTGTGAGCCACCGACTGCCCGCAGCGCGTCGATCCGCCGCCCGAGTTGCGCCAGCTGGGTTACGGCCAGCGCGCCGCCGAAATGGTCATAGCGCGGATCATTGGCGAGGTAGTCCTTTGCCAGTGTCAAGGCCTGGCGAAGTCGGTGACCTTTCGGCCGTTCGCTTTCCAGTCGAACACCCTTCACAATCGACACGGGCTGCTCGTCGGCCACCGATGGAAGGCGAAAAAGATCCGCAGGTTCCCGCTCTAACCAGCCACTGGGAGCATGGCGTTCGATGAGCTCAATCGCCTCGGGCAGATGGTCCTCGACATAAGCAGTTGCGGCCGGTGTCTCGTCCAAGATAGATGCCCGGCTGAGCCTCGGAAAAGGATCGCCGACCGCCTCTCTCTGATCAACAAGTTCGTCCGACTCGATCCCGGCGGCCTCGATCGTGGCCGCGACCGCGGCATCGAGCTCGACACGGACTCGTTGCGCGCGCTCGATCGCTGCTTCCATGTCCAATTTGGCAGCTTCGGTCCGCTCGACGAAATACCGACGACGCAATTCCATGACCTTCGGCCATTCCACATCGAAGGCCTGCTGGCGACGATCCAATTCTTCCACGAGTACTCTGAGATGCTCGGGCATATCATCTGGGAGTGGAGGAAAGGCCGACATCAGATTACGCGTCAGCCCTTGGTCGATGAAAGAGCGCTTTTCAGCGCCGGGTTCACCAAAGTATCGAGCTGGAATTTCGCCCATTCTGCCCACGATGCCTTTGGGTTCAGCACTGTCAGCATCGACAGAGCCTGCGAAAGGCGGTTTAGCAAGGGGGCCGATCCTTCGCGACAAGCCTCCTTAAGCCACTCGTCGGCATTGCCCTGCTCGCGCTCGAGAAAGCGCAGGAGCGAGAATGTGACCGGCTCGATGATCCCATCTTCGCGGCAGGCGAGTTGGACACCGCCAGGGCCCTCATGGGTGTGGTGGCCGGAGCGGTCGGGATCTTCAGGCACGCGACGCAGAAGAATCGGACTTGTGCCGACTAGCGCCAAGATCGCAGGGTCTACAAGGCCGACAATCCGGTCCTCGTCGGTCGCCATCGCGCCGATCCGAACGCTCGCGAGATTCGACAGGATCAGCCAAGCGTCGAGGTCAGCATAACTCACCGCGGCTTCGCCGACTGGCAATTCGATAGTTTCACTTGAGCCGGGCTTCTTGATCACGGTCACGCCGTCGGCGCGCGTCGTTAAGTTGAGCTGGCCGACGCTCGGCATCCAGACAACGGCGCGAGTGCCTGGCTTGATCGGGCGGACCTTCGGCGCCCGCTGGAGCAACGTGTTTAGGAACACGACCGAGATGCCGTTGCGCCATGAGAAAAGATCGACCAGCGCTTGCGCGCCGATCACATCTCCAAAGGGCAGGCGCGCGGTCGTCGCGACCAGCCAGTCGGCGGCGTCCGCGTCCGCCTCCTCGCTACCCATGCGGTCAGCCAACTGCTCTGCTATCTGCCGGGCGAGTTCGGACGCGATCAGTTCGGGAATACGTCCGGTGACGAGAGACCGATTTCCGATATCGAGCGCAGTTCCAGCGAGACCGGATCGCACCATCGCCGCCATTTCGTCGATATCGGCATGCTCGCGCATCGTTGACCTGCGAACCATGAAGCTGTGCATCGATCGCAGGATGACGTCGTGGGGCCGATTGCCGCGGTCGTAATCATCAAGCGCCGCGCGTGCGAAGGTCGCCGCCTGTTCGGTGAGTTCGTCTTGAACGAAATGATCGCGAGTGTAGCGGAAGAGGTCGAGGCTGAGCAGCGGGGGCAGGACCGCGGTCATACCATTGGTCCGCTCTGGCGCTTCGACGACGCCGGCCGCCATCGATCGCAGCAGCCAGGGTTGGCGATATTCTTCGGCCCTGTCGGCGCCCTGCATGAAGGTGGCGTCGTGCCGCTGAAGCACATCCAGCGCTTGGCCAAACTCGTCGTCGTCGAGCCGATCGACCAGAATGCGCTCGCCACGGCGGGCGAACACTGTGTCCTTGCGACGGGTCTCACCCTTCCAAAGGCGGTCTACGACCGACGTGTCGGCCTCAATGACGAATTTCACCTTCGTCCCCATCGATTGAGCCGACAGCGCTTCGAGTTCACGGCGGATGCCGTCATGCTCGAGGCCCAAGCCATCGATGGCGATCACGAGCTGCGGACCATCGGATGTCGCAAGCCGCTCGAGCCAACGCCGCGCCTCGTCGGCCGAAATGCGCCAGCCGACCGCCCCGGATAGGAGCCTGGCGACCTCGTCCGCGATCCCGATCGCGGCGGTGCCCGATGCCTCGACGAGGAGCACCGCGATCTCGTCCGACGCGGTCGTGCCGATCGCAAGCTCGCGCAGGACATGGCTCTTGCCGATCAGGGGGGCGCCCTCGATCGCGATGACGCGGCGCGTGCCGCGCAGAACCCTCATCGCCTCAGCCGATGCCTTGCGGGAGATGTGGAAGTCGGTCGTGAACGGCGTGCGAACATCGCCCCAGCCGCCGGTCAGCTCGTCGAGCGTCTGCTCGGTCGCGGCACGGATGGCGGCCATCCAGACGGCCGAGCCCGGCCCCATGAGCGTTGCGATGGCATCTTGCAAACCGGCGTGGGCAGTCGCCATCGCGGCATCCATCAACGCGGCGAGGGCCTGCTCATTCGGCAGTCCGCCTTTCAGAAGATCGCCCGTTTCGGTCGCATAGGTGCGGGTCTCGGTCCCGTTCGACACGATCACGATCGGGGGTCTGGGATGCAGCACGCGGGCGTAGGATAGACCCTGGTCAACATCGTCCGCGTCGAGCGGCTGCCCCGGCTTCTTCAGTTCGAGAATCGCCAGTCGTTTGCCGGCGCTTTCAATCAGCATATCGAGCCGGCCGCGCCGGCTGGAGGCTTTGGCGCCGTTGATCTCGACCGTCTTGTGGCCCAGTTTAAAGGAGAAGGTCAGCTGATGTCGTATCGCAGCGACGTCGAGCCAGGGCAAAGCAACCCGCAGGGCGGAGTTCGCGTGGACTTCAAGGTCGGTCTCGGTCTTGCCGACCGTGGTTTGGGTAACTGTCATTTATCCGTTTTACACCGGCCGGTCTCTAAACTGCACTATTTTAGTGTTCTGCCGACGAGATATTCGCTGGTTACCTGAATCGCATTTCGAACCTTATGGTAAGGTATTGACGATGCCTTTACGGTCGAATGCAATCGCTAGATTCCCGGAGACTGATCTCTTGCTGACAGCCTGATACGGCTCCAATAGCTATCCGATCGATAGCGGGAGGATGCAATGGAGATCGCCAGCCTTAAGATCGAGAATTTCCGGGGCGTGCAAACCGGCATAGTCCGCTTCTCGCCGCACACGGTGCTCGTCGGTGCGAATAACTGCGGCAAGACCACGGTGATCGAGGCGCTGGCGCTCTTGTTCGGCCGCGACCGGATGATCCGCTCTTTGACCGAGCATGACTTCCACGGCAGCAATCCGCAGCCAGCGGATCGCATTCAGCTGACCGCAACGGTGATCGGGTTCCACGACGATGATCCGGCCCAGCATCCGGACTGGTTCCGGGACGACAGGGGCATCGTCAAATGGTGGAACGCGGCGAGCGGCGCCGTCCATCCCGCGCGTACCGATCCGGCATGGAAGCTCGCCTGCCAGATCGCCTTCTCAGCGCGGTTCCATCGGCCCTCGCTCGAGGTAGAGACGCTGCGTTATTTCCACGACGACGACAGTGTCGGCGATGTGTTCGACGACGAGACAGCGACTCCGCTTCCCGCCCGTCTGATCCGCGAACTCGGCTTCTTCTTCGTGCCTGCGGCACGGACGTGGGACCGAACCGTGTCGTTCGGTTCCGAGTTATTCCGCCGCGTAGTCGCGGCTGGCGACGGACAGCCTTCGGAGTCGGTTCTCGCCGAGCGCGACCGTTTGCGCGCGCCGGAAGCGAGGCTCGAGCAGGACGAACGGCTCTCGCCGATCGTCGACCGGCTCAATCAGGAGCTGAGCGGCTTTTTCCGGACGAACCCGACATTGCATCTGCGGGTGACGCCTACCGACTCCGACGGGCTGCTCGAATCCGTCATATCGCACTACGCCCATAACGGAGCGGACCTACCGCTCCCGGCGAAGCGGCATGGCAGCGGACTTCTGTCACTGCAGCATCTGTTGTTGCTGCTGCAGTTCGGGCGACTGCGGGACGAGGCCGACGAGAATTTCTGGATGGCGCTGGAAGAGCCCGAACTGCATGTCCCGCCGGCATTGCAGCGGCGGCTGGTGCATCGCATACAATCGCTGTCACGCCAGACCCTGGTGTCGACTCACTCGCCAATGGTCGCCGCTCTGGCTGATCCCAGCGGCGTCGCCGTCCTTCGCAATGAAGGCGGCGTCCTGACTTCGGTGTCGCTCCTGCAATCGACCCTGCCGGTGGACACGCCCAACAGTGTCCGGAAGCTGTTCCAGGTAAATCGCGTCGAGACGATCGCGGCGGTCATGCACGACTTCGTGCTGATCCCCGAGGGCAGGACGGACTATGAATGGCTGGGCCTGCTCGTCCGGGCCGTCGATCTTCATCAGAGCTGGGCCGCGGCCGATGAATGCCGGTTCGACGCCTTTGTGGGCGTCATCCCAACTCATGACGGGTCTGTCGTGCGCACGGTTGCGGCGATGTCCCCGCTACACCCGCGCGTAGTCGCACTGGTAGATGGTGATCCGGAAGGCGTTGGCTATGCCAATGCCCTCGCCGCGGCGGGCGCTCCGAATTCGGGAATCATCCTGCGTTGGGCCGATGGTCAAATGCTCGAGGATGTGATCGGCTGGATCATCGATGCCGACGCGGCCGCCTGCCTGCCGTCAATCCCCATCGACAACCTTCCCGCGAATGTCGCCAATCTTGTCGCGCGCCTCAAGGACGAGGTGCGAGCGACAGGCGGGCTCAAGAAGGATAGTTCCAGCTACGAAGCGATTGCCGGGGCGATCGGCGCAAATGAAGCATGTTGCGCGCGAGCGCGATCGCTCCTGAACGGCATGACCGAAGTAGCCCAAGGCATCGACAACCCGCTCTTCGTGGCGGACACGGACCATCCGGCGATCAAGGTCTTCACGCCGTGACCATCCAGGCGGTTGAAGGCGGTGCGGGGTGCGGAAAGACCTACCGGCTGATGGAGATGCTGGCGGAACGGCTCGAAACCGATCCGCTCGGCGACGGGCAGCGTATTCTCGCGCTCACCTTCATGCACGGGTCGCGGCGGCGCCTGTCTGAGCGACTGCGCTCGGTTGCCAATCTGCGCGGGCGTGTGCAATGCTGCACGATCGACGCCTTTGCGTGGCGCATCTATCGTCGGTGGCGGGGGCTGGCAGCCGCTCTCACCATTGCTCCTGCGACCGAGGGCCAGTTCGATCGCGTCTGCGATGCAGCCGGATTGCTACTCGAGCAGCCACAGGTTTGCGCCTGGGTGGCCGCGAGCTTTCCGATAGTGCTTGTCGACGAGGGTCAAGATCTCAAGCCCGAGCGCTTGCGCATGCTCAAGGCGCTCGCGGGCTCCGTCCACGCGCTGATCGCCGCCGACGAATTCCAGTGTCTCGATCAGGCGCTTCGCCCCAATCCGCTGGTCACTTGGCTCCAGCAAGACGCCGAACCGGAGACGTTAGTGCAGGTGCGCCGCACAAACGCGGTGGGTTTGTTGGCTGCGGCGACCGCGATCCGCGCCGGTAATGCGCCGGTCAACGGCGCCGGCTTCAAGCTGTTGCCACCGGGCGTCAGCGTGCCGCTGGCCACCACCTTACTCGCCAATGCTATCGCTTGGCGGCAGGGCGGAGATGTCGCGGTTATTACACCGGCACTGCAAGGCGGCTTTGCCGCCTCGGTTATTACCCGCCTAGCCCAAGGACCGTGCGGCAAACAACAAAACGGGCCCTACATCGTTCATTGGGAAGGGAATGACCGCGACGAGGCACAGGCGATCATCGCCGGTCTCGATCTCGCGGCCGATGCGCCGGCGGCTGCGGCGTGCGCAGCGCTACGGGCAATGCCGCGGACCGGCCCAGTGCGGGCAACCCTGTCATGGGTCGAGAACCAGTTTCACGCCTGTGGACGGGCAAATTTCTCCCGTGCAGAAATCGAGGCAGTGATTGAACGGCAGGTTTCGCTGCGACGGCAGCATGGCGGCGGCGCGTCGCATCAGCTGGCGGCGATGACGGTGCAGCAGGCCAAGAACAGGGAGTTCGAAGGTGTCGTGGTCATCTGGCCCTACCAGGTGGGCGGCGATGCCGAACACAAGCGGCGCCTGCTCTACAACGCGATCACCCGGGCGAAGCGATGGTGCAATGTCATCGTCCAAGGCCAGAATATTCTCGCTGCCGCGCCGTTCGCCTGATTGCTCGACCCAGTGTGGCCTCACTGGGACGGGCGGCAAAAGCCCAGATCCGCCCAGGGCGCGCCCCTCTCGCTTGAAAGATTTTCTGATTGTCCCGATAGGTGAAGCGGTCAAATCGAACGATTGGCTCGATTTGAACTACTGGAGATATTATGCAAACCATCACGGCCAATGAAGCGAAAACCCGCTTCGGCGAACTGATCGACCGTGTGCAACGGGAACCTGTGCGGGTGACCCGGCATAACCGCGTCGTCGGCGTGATGGTGTCGCCAGAGGACTATGCAGCCATGCGAGACTTCTACGCCGACAGGCTCGCGCGCACTCTCAGCGAAACCACACGCGAAGCCGCTGAAAAGGGCCTGACGGAGGACGAACTCGCGCGAATGTTTTCCGATGAAGGGTGATGCGTTCGTTCTCGATACCAATGTCCTTATTAGTGCCGCCCTGTCAGCAGAATCCGCGCCTTCAAAGGTGACAATATGGGTGATCGCTCATGCGCGACTGATCGATCTTAAAAGCCGACCCGGCCATGCTCGCGCGGCCGTGGGCGCAGTAAAAAGAACGCCCGCCCAATCGAAGCCGGGCGGGCGTCAGATGAAGAGCTGTGTTTCCTGAAAGGAAGAGCTCTCCTGGGTCGCAAGGCGCGGATAGCGTCGCAGACGGAACGATTATTGTACGGCAACGCCAAAACGGATCGTCGAAAAACGGCCATTATTCGCTGGTCCGATCGGGCGGATCGCGCTTGCTGAGAGACGTGCGAACCGAGCGGCCAACCCGAAATCGGATGCCGAGCTTTCTCGCGATACGACGCAGGGATGTGCGAGCTGTTTTACGCCGGTTGGGCGGTATCTTCACAGGTTGGGCCTCCGTAAAGCGCGGACAAGCAGGCCATCGCGCGAGCAAGAGAAGCGCGGTGCAGAAATCTGCCGAGATCAATGCAACAAGTGCATGGGGCATTGGCGATCACTCGAAAATGATCTCGCTATCCTCGTAGGGGGCGAGGTTCACCTCCTCAGGGGTGGGCGGCATGTACAGACCGCCTCTCGCCGCATCGACGAAACGCCGGACGGTTATCGGTCCGTCCAAGGTTCCATCGGCAATGAGGTTGATCGGCGGATTTCCACCGAACGGGGTGGCGCGATGCGGTTTGTGCAACCAGGCGACGCCTTCCAGTTCGTCGGCAAAGAGCTCTCCCAGGCCTTGGTGAATTCCGAGCACCGCCGATATCCGCATCAGGACGTTCTCTTCCAAGGTGATTTCGCAATGTTCCCGAACCCGCTTGCGCCAGCGACTATAGGCTGAGCGGGATGGGGAGCCGAGGATCAGGCGTTGCTGCTCCCCGGTGAGTCTCCACAGGCTTGCGATGGCCAGAAAGGTACGGAGGGCCGGTGCGCTTAAGCGGCGGCGATCATCTGTCATCGTCAGACCCACTCTCGGTGTGGCCGGACTTGGGGATGGCCAGTATCAAAGCATCGCGGATCAACGCGAGAGGGCCGGCGCGGCGGTCATGATCGCGCAGTATCAGTTCTTCGGATATCTCGGCGACGCCGGCTTCCCGATATTCATGCTGATGTACGCGTATTTCATATGTCCCGATGGGTCCTGAGCCCGCGATGTTCCCTGCGGTGATCTCGCCAACTTTGCGTTTTAGCTCGGCGCGGCCCCATGGCCAGACCTCGACAGTTACGACCAGCATAGAATTTTCCTAACTTCCACATAATGAGGTTTGCGTCGGCGGGTTACCCTTCGCCCCCGCCTTTCGAGGGCGTCACCCACCGGCCATTCTTCGGCCAATCGGAAAAAGGCGGGCAGCGCAGGCGCAAGAAGGGCCTTGTTCGTTCCTTCATTGCTCACCGAAGCACACCGCGTCGAAATCGGAGGACGCTGTCAGGCCCATTTTCGTCAGTTTGAAGAGCGGCCCTGCCGGATCGAAGGCGGGGGCGAAATAGAGCGCACCATCGATCAGGCGGGCGCAATATTCCGAATGCCAAGTGGGAACGAGGCCATCGATGCCGATTTCCAGAGTGACCTTCTTGGGTCCGATGGACGGTCTGGAAACGCTGACAACGATGGCGTCGCACTTGGACATGCACATGGCATTTTCGACCCGTCTGCGGCCGCCGTCGTCCAAAGTGACGGCGGGTACGATCAGAAGATATGCGCCGGGTGCGATCAGGAACTGCGCGAACTGGCGCGGCAGCATCGAAATGTCGCCGTCCAGATTGAGGCCGGCGATCTCGATGATCGTGAGGGCGATCTTGAGGGTCTCGGCCTCTTCGGCTCGGTCTCTGGCGGTCATATATTTTTTCATCGTCAATCCATTCTTGCAGCGGCTCCGGCTGGCCAGCCGCTGCTTTCATCTCTTCGCTCCAGCCGTCAGACTGGCTCCTTCCATTTGAAAGCGGCGGCAGGCTGTGCTGCCGCCGCGGATATTTTTACCTATTTCTTGTGAGTTCCTGCGGCCGTTGCATGGAGATTCCGCAATGCCTGAATTGGCCGCAATCCGGATGGCCGCGAGGGTCAGAGGCCGAGCCGGATTATTCCTGGCTTAATCTTCCTCTTGCAAATCCGTATCTATATTTATGGAATTGCAGGAGAAAAAAGAAGTCATGACGATAGCGTACAAGATTCCGGCGTTGGACCTTCACCAGGGGCACCGGGTTGAATTGCAAGAATATGGCCTGGCGGAGTCGATGACCGTATTCGAGGTGTATCAGGGAAAACCTGCCGCGAAGGACGTGCTTCCCGGCGGATATGATCTGTCGATGCTTCCGATCGAGGATGTATCGCGCAATGACGACGATGACGTGTCCGAAGATAATGCCGGAATGACGTTGATTGTCGCGCCCCGGTCGGGTGCGCGCGGAATTGTAATCTACATCGCCGATGATCAAAAAGAGGTAAGCGTGGTTGACGCCGAGGAAACTCAGCAGGCCATTTGACGCATCCCAAAGATCGAATTCCAGGCCTCCTTGCGATGATGTCGCAAGGAGGCCTGCATCGGAGAGATGCAGATCTTTGTCGACGAACTCAGCGACGAAGCCCGGATCAGCCAATATACGGACATAGTCGATGCCGTCCGATATCTGGTGCGATCCGGTAAAAATGGATATCCGCTGATCTGAAGGTCAGGATCTTCGGCGCTCCTGCCATTCCGCCCATTCAGCCGCGATCATCGCCTTGCCCGCATCGGCGGAAAATGGCCGGACGAACGGGCCGAAGCCGTAACATTGCAGTTCGCGGGCCGGTGCCATCAAATGAATATGCGGTGGGTTCGTCGAGCCCACGGTTACGGGCAGGTGCATCGCCGCAATCACGGCGACATTGCGCTCGCGGCACAAGCGTTCGATCGCAAATGCGCGAACATCCTCCCAGGCCCGATGCAGGCGATCGGGGTTGGGAAAGCGCAGCGTGATCATGACGAAGAGGTCCTTGAGATTGCTGCACGCCTGCTCTTCATATTTTTCGCAGAGGTGTTTCGGATCGCGAAACTCGTCGTTCGCGTGAGGTGGCAAAAGAACGTCCCAGCGATAGCAGCTAGGCAGCCATGGCGCAGCGACGTCGACCTTTTGCCCCGGGCACAGGCGCTTGAGGACCGAGGTGGGAACGGTCCGGACGGGGCCATCCTTGATCTGCCGGCGCACGACGCCGAACACGAAGTTCGGATCGTCACCGCCAGGAATGGGCACGAAGTCGAGCTCGCCAGGGGCAGGGATTTTCTTCATCACCACGACCAGCCTCCGATCTTGTGCGAAGTGAGGTGCGCGCTCGCCCGATCGATCCCGGCATCGCGATCCCAATCGTCGGCAAAAGGATGATGCTCCGACAGGAACAGACCGCGCTGCATCAGATGGATTGATGGACCGCTGCCCGGCGGAACGAGCCAGCTATCGCCGGCGAGGCTGCGGAACAGGCGATAGCACAGTAGCCATTCGAGATCGGCAGGGCTGGGCAGGGCGATGTCGACCGTCACATCGGTCGACGATCCGTCCGCTGCTCGCCGGAGCAACAAGACCGGGTGGCCCGTCGCGATCGCGACGACTTCGGTCTCGCCCAGGAACAACGGAGCCGCAGCTGCGGTGGCATGGACGATTATATTCGGAGTCTTCAGAAAAAGGCTCCCAGGGAGCAACGTCGCCGCCATTCCACGGTCGGGACGGGCCGAACTGTGCATCAGCGCAGCAACATGGTGCATGAGTTTGCTGTCGGCGCGCGTCACCGCGGGGAGTGGAACACTGCCCCTCAGGACAGTATGTAACATGGAGCCGTAACCGTCGGTCGGGTCCAGTGGATCGGATATTGTCGAAAATTGCACGGGCATTGCTCTTAATTGGGAACCCGGTTGCCGGGGCTCAGGCGGCAGCCCAGCTTCAGATGCTTTCATCCTTCCAGCAGGGCCAACCTGCCTCATCTTCCCCTTTCAAGCGGGAGGAACCGCCGCAATCCTGTCTGCTTGACGCGGGTTGCGTGCACGCAACCCGCGTCCGGCGGCTCATCGCTCGTGACCGCCGCGCCCGCGCGACGGACCGGGGCGTGACGGCTCGGGCGGGCTCTCCGTGCTGCGCGCGGCCCGCGGCAGGGGCAATGTCCAGGCAAGCGGGAGCGCCTTGCGGTCGATCGGCCGGTCGGCGGTCAGCTTGCCGAGCGCTACCAGGGCGTTCCGCCCGGTTGGCGAAGCCTCGAGTTTTCCGGCAATGCTCCGCAGGGCCTCGGCCTCGCAGTAGAGATGTACGTCGCTACCGACCATGCGCATCGCAAACTGCCCCTTGATGATGGCCTTTGCGATCACGCCCACGGCGGCAAGGGTCATATCATTGGCCCCGGGCCATTTGCCCTGTTCGACCAATGTCTCGGCGCGCGCGATAATCCGGTCGGCGCGCTCGCGGAGCTCGGCGTCGGCTGCGGCCTTCGCCTGCGCCACCTTCTTCTGCTCGCGGCGCTGCGCCTCTTCGCGGACCGACCAATCCTGCCGCAGCCCTTCGAGAAGCGCCTGCATGTCGCGCGACGGATAGGCCGCCCAATAGGCGTCTCTAAGTCGCATATCGAGACCATAGGGATCGAGCTTTGGCCGACCTTCGCCGGCGACAAATGGCGATCGGCCGCTTCCCTCAACATGTCGTTTCAACGCCGTGAGCGTTGCTTCCCATTTGCGGGCATGGATGCGCTGGATGATAGCTTCGGCTTCGAAGCGATCGACATCGACATGTTGCGATGTGAAGCCCTGCGCAATCGCAAATCCCGTTGCCGTCCGAACGATCGGAGGAAAGGGGTTCTGTCGGAGACTGCGCGCCGCGGCGGCGATTGCGCGGCGGCGTTCCGGATCGCGCGTCACCGGCGGCCTGTGCAGGGCCGGCTGTGCTTGTGGTTCCGGGAGAGGCTGACGCGCACGCGGCTCCGCATTCTGCAGTCGTTCGGTGAGCGATTGCAGCCGCGTCCTCGCGGCAGCATGCGTGTCGTGCGTCAATTGCCGCAGCAGGACGGCGCGTCGAACGGCGGTCGCGCGAAGCTCGGCGGCTTTCGATGCCAGATTGGTCCGCGCCCGCGAAGCGTAGCCGGCGATCAGGGCGCGCCGATCCTGTTCGGGTTCGGCTGCGATCCGGGTGACCGCACCCCGCAGCCGCTGTAATGTCGCCTGACGCTGCAGCAAGGCGGCGCGCTCCTGCTGCATCCGCGCAAGGTCTTCCTGTTTGCGCTGCCAATGCTTCTCGCCCGGAGTCGATTTGCCCGAACGCTTCGAGCGGGGTTCGAGACCCCGATCGGCATCGCTGAGCGCGGTAAAGCGCCGGGGGTGGTTTTCGCGCGCCATGGCGGTGTTCAAGATGTCGGCGACCTTGTGACGAAAGGGCTCGATGAAGCTTTCGTCGTTGAGGTCGCTCGACTTGTCGGTCGCGAAGGCATAGCGGCCCAGCCCGTCGATGACGCACGGCCGCAGGCTGAACATGACGTGGGCATGGAAGTTGCGCTGGTCGCCGCGCGGATCGGGTGCGTGCAGGACGCCGGCATAGGGAAGATCATGCTCGGCAAAAAGCGCGCACGCGTCGCGCAATATCTGTTCGCGCCCCGCGGGTGTCAGTTCGTGGGGCAGCGAGAGGACGAGCGACATATAGACATTTGCGTTGGCGCGATCATGCGCCTCGAGTTCTTCGAGCGCCTTGAAGAAGCCGGCGAGTTCGTCGGGATCCTGCGATATGTTGGAGACGAGCCCATCGACCCCGGGTTCGCGTGCGCCTGCGCGGATGATGTAGCGCAGGTGCCGCACCGCCTCGCCAGGCTTGTAGGTCCGCGACCGATTGGCGCGTCGCTCGCCGAACCCCCGGCTCGTGAACTTGCAGTGGAAGGAGGAGAGGCCGTCGCCTTTCCGGGGGCTGGGCTTGCCGAAGTGGAACAGCTTGTCGAACTGCTTGATTTCGCGTTCGCCGATCTGCCCGCCGCCATAGGCACGCGCATAGGTGAGGATCGTCCGATCGCGCTCGCGGCTCGCTTTCCGGCTCGCGGCACCGACCTTACGCAGATGCGCGTCGAGCTTGCGCAGTTCCCGGTCGATTTCGCGAAGGCGTTTCTTGGTCGCCTTGTGCAGCGCCCGGGCATCTGCCTCGTCGGCCGCTTCCGCCTGCATGGCCATGCGGAGCGCGTCCAGGCGGCGCATCTTGTCGGCGCGTGCCGCGCTGAGGATCGCGGTCAAGCTCGCCGCATCGGCCTTCCGGCCATCGTGGATCCAGACGTGACGTGCCATGATGCCGATACCTTCCTGGAGAAAGTTATGGGCCGCAGCATTCACCTCGCAGGTGAATACGTTATCGCGCGCCCATAACTTTCTCCTGCCTTTCTGCTCTGTGGTCGCGGGCCAAAGGACCGCGGAGTACCATTCGGATTTGAGGGAGATGCCCAGCGAGGCCGACAAAAGGAGAGGGCGGTTGCGTGCGCGCAACCGCCCTCGATGGACCGGCTATTTGAAGCCGATCTGTTTCAGCGCATGGCCGATCGCGATGATCAGCGGCTTCACCATGACCGAGTCGGCAGTTGGAAGGAGCTTGATCGTCACGCCACTCTTGCTGTGCTGAAGCGACCCAAACGTGGTTCCGTCGATGACGATCTCGGCGCTGTTGGCGTCTGCTGGCGGAGCGATCACCGCTTCGAGCGCCTTGAACACGGTCGCAGCGCTCTGAGGTCCATTGGCCGAAAGCGCGTCAATGGTGTCGCTCAACGTGTCGTGGAACTCGGGCATGTTCCAGTCGCGCATGAACGAACTTGCCTGCGCCGCGCTAATAGCGTGGCGGTCCTTGATGATACCCATCATCGCGGGGGGCAGCCGGGTGATCGCCAGCGTCCGGTTAACCGTGCTCTTATTGAGGCCGAGGGCCTCGGCGAACGCGGCCTCGGTCGGGTAGGTGCCCGGAATCGCGCGGTCGTAGAAGAGCGCCTTCTCATATTGCGACATATCGGATCGCCCGCGGTTTTCCGCATCGACGATCTTGATCGCTGCCGCATCGTCGAGATCGCGCAGATCGACCAGGATCTGCATCGGATCGTCATCGCCGCGCGTTTCGTTAATCTGCCGGATCGCCGTCAGACGGCAGGCACCGGCGATGATTTCCAGACGGTCGGGCGCGTCGGGCGCGATGCGCGCGATGGCTGGCACCTTTTGCCCGACGGATTTGAGCGAATCCATCAGGTCGAGAAAACTGCCTGAACCCAGGGCCTGGACATCGCGCGTATTGCCGGGCCAGATATTGCAAAGATCGGGACTGACCGAGAAAGGGCCGCCTTTGCTAAGTATCTTCCAGCGGGCTCGGGCGCGGGATTTTTCGTCGGCGACCGATGGAACAATGTCTTCGTAATTGACATCCGTCAGGCCGGCTATGCTATCTTGTTCACTCATTTGATCCTCCATTCAAGGTTGGGGATCAAAGTCATGGACGCCGCGCTCAGACCGATTCGGCGTTGGCGGCCCTCGAGATGTTGAACACCATACAATATTCAGACCGCCAGCGACCGCAGGCGGCGATATCAGGTCGCGATGGTCAGAGTGATGTGTCTGGCTAATACAGCTGTGATCTAGCCGTAAGTGGCTGATTAGGAATGGCCCTTTCCTCGGGGAACCTGCGCGGCTCGCGGTTTCATCATTTACTGGTCGCACATGTTGCGGGATCGAAGTGCGGTGATGCTTTGGACGTTACGCGAGGGCTACCCTTCGTCCGGCTCAAGCCAGCGGCCTTGCGACGACCCTCTAGGGATCAGGACGGTCGAGAAGACGCGCGGGGTTTCCGTCATCGTCACCGCTTCGGTCACGCCCTGATATCGTCCGAGCGGCGTGTTTGCCTCGAAACGAAGGGGGTCGAGAAGCGCGTGGGGACCCTCGTTGCCCGCGGTGGCCCGGGCGAAATCCTTGTCGAACACACCCAGCGACAGCAACCAGAGCGCCGCCCGGGTCAACGAGACATGAACCTTCCAGGAGCCGCCGACCGTCGCGCGGCGATGGAGCGCGGCCATCGCCCCTGTGGCGGCCAGCCAGCCGACGAGATAGTCGTTGACGATAACGGTCGGCGGCAGCGCAGCCTTGTCCGGTGTCCCCTCGATCGACAGCATGCCGGTAACGGCGCCGGCGACCTGGTCGAAGCCCGGCCGATTTGCCCAGGGGCCATGCTCGCCATGCGTGCTGATCGAGACATGGACGATTCCGGGGCGGCGGGCGGCCGCCGTTTGGGCATCGAGGCCGATCGACGCGAGATAGCCGGGGCGGCGGTTCGCAAAAAAGATGTCGGCGCCTTCGAGCAGGCCCGCGAGCGTGGCCGATCCTGCATCGCTGCGCGGATCGAGGCGGATAGAGCGCAGGCCGACATTTGCGGTGCAATAGAGCGCTTCCTGCTCATATTCGTTCGGACGCCAGACGTTGAGCACGTCCGCGCCGAGCGAAGCGAGCGAGCGGCCGCAACCCGCGCCCGCGATGACATGGCCCATCCCCAGCGCCCTGATCCCCGACAAAGGCTGTAGTCCCGCAGGTGGCAGAGGCCGAACCGGGGCATCGCCGATCTGCTCGATCGAAATCAACGGCTGGTCGAGAAGATAGTCGGCCACGGGTTCATCGAAGAATTCCTCGAGCGTGCGGACCTTGCAAAGCACGAGACCTTCGGTCTCGAACATCATCTCGAGCTCGTCGGCGGTATGGCCCGCGATGGCTTTCGCAATCGACTTGGGATTGTCGGCGCAATCGAGCAACGCCAGCATCCTGGTGCGGAGTTGTGGATAGAGGTTGGCCGGAAGCACCTCGCGCCCGTCGGACGTGCGATAGAACATCAGGAAATTTCGCACGGTGGCATCCTCGATCTGCGGAGGATGGCCGTTGAGCAGCTCCCAGCGGCGCTCGGTACTGGGCGCGAGACGGCGCAGGGCATGAGCGAGCTCGATCTCGATATCTTGTCCCGGCCCACCGCGGAGCCGGTGAAGCGCGGCTGCGACGATCGATTGCTGCACAAGCCCCAGCGCCGCGCCGCCGCCGAGCCGGAGCGTGCTGGGCATGAGCGGGTCGGCGCCCGCGAAGGTCACGCGGCCGCCGCTGTCCGCCGGGCAAAACCCGATTTCGTCCAGCATTGCCGCAAGCGCTTCGTGGATGTCGAACGCCGCATCGGTCGCCGGGGCGGCGACCGCTTGCGCCAGTCTGCTGCGAAGGTCCATGATCAGGCTGCGGTCCGTTGGGCGTGCGCGACGAGAACGGTTCGCGCGCGGGCGAATTCGCCCAGCGCCTTGCCGACCTGGTCGAGGCCGACATTTCCTGAGCCGCTGACGCCGAAATATCCCTTCAGGATGAACAGGGCCGCTCGGACATTGGGCAGCAGATAGCGCTCGACCGCAACCTCCTCGGGGAGGCCGAGCAGCGATGCGAGCTCCGCGGTTCCCAGCCGGGTCTGGAGGAAATCCCAGCCTTCTTCGGTTCGCGCCCATAGTCCGAGGCTGGCGTTCGCGCCCTTGTCGCCGCTTCGCGCATATACAAGGTCGCCGAGGGTCGCCGGTTCGCCGGAGGCGTCGACGCCGGGCATCACATCGTCCGGTGTATCGCCGGGAACGGCCGCGGCGACGGGAGGCATTGGCGGTTCGAGAATACGGCCGTCGTCGAGCACCACTTGCTGCGCGAGGTCGGCCTGACGGATCAGTCCGGGCCAATAATCGGTTCGCGGCGACGGGGCACCGGCAACGTCGCCGTGAAAACCGGGAATGCCTCCGAGGCCGAAGGAAGTGAATCCCGCAATCACCCGTCCGACATCGCTGCGTTTTGCCGCCGAGGCGGCAATCCTGATTGCGACCGTCGCCTCTGCCTGCGACGACGGATTGTCCGCCGGTCGGCCGAGCGCGTCGAAATGATAGTCGTCGAGGGCGAGGCCGCCCGCGATCGACTGCATCTGGCGGCGCAGCCAATCGATTTTTGCATCGACATCGGTTCCGGTCGCATAGCCGAACAGCGTTGTGGCCCACCCGTTCGGATAGAAACAGCCGACCTTGGTCAACGGCGAAGGGGGCGATCCCTTGGACCCGCTGATCTGCACCCTGTCAGCCGCGACCTGCTCGAGCCGCACCGTTTCGAGGTGCAGCGTGACATCGGGGTTGAGATAGGTGGTGCCCTGGATTTCGTAGACGAGCTGCGCGGTGACGGTATCGACCGTCACGGAGCCGCCTTCGTCGACGCGTTTGGTGATCACGCTGCTGCCGTCGGCCGCAATTTCAGCGATCGGAAAGCCGAGCCGGGTCGCCGCATCGATTTCGGTGAAACCGGCGAAGTTGCCGCCCTGTGCCTGCGGACCGCATTCGATCACATGCCCCGCCGCGAGCGCGCCCGCGAGCGCGTCCCAATCGTCGATCTGCCAGTCATGCCACCACGCGGCAGGTCCCATCACCAGCGAGGCATCGGTAACCCGCCCGCAAATAACGATGTCGGCCCCGGCGCCCAGCGCCGCGGCTATCCCCCAGCACCCCAGATAGGCGTTCGCCGCGACGAGGCGATCCGCGAGATCGCCAAGCGGGGCGTCGGTGTCGAGGTTGCGAAGCTGACCTTCGCCGGCCAGTTGTTTGACGCGGTCGAAGACATCGTCGCCCACGACATGCGCGACCGACAGCGCGATGCCGCGCTCGCGGCATTCGCGGCGGATGGAATCGGCCAGCCCCGCGGGATTGAACGCGCCGGCATTGACGACGACCTTTATTCCGCGGGCGGCGATCTCGGGGAGCAGGGGCGACAATTGCCGGGCAAAGATCGGCACATAATATTGGCGGAGGCCGCTGTTGGCGCCCGGTTCCGCACCGGCAAAGCCCGCGGCGATGCGCGCCATCGTCATTTCGGCGAGATAATCGCCGACGACGACATCGACCGGGTCGCCGTTCACGGCATCGGCAAGCGCGCCGGTATAGTCGCCAAGCGCCCCCGAAAAGTTGGCGATGCGAATGGGGCGGTCAACCATGATTATTTCCTTGCGCTGGGTCGGGTTAGTGCGGGTCACAATGTCTGCCCGTCGTCGATCATCAGCTCGCTGCCGGTCACCCGCGCCGAGTGATCGGAGGTGAAGAAAAGCAGCGGCACGTCCATGTCGGTGAGTTCGCCCAGACGCCGGCGCGGAAAGGATTTGAGGAGATATTCGCCCGACGCGGTGTCGAAGAGATCGCCGGTCAGCTCGGTCTTGAAATAGCCCGGTATGATCGTGTTCACATTGATGCCCTTGCGCGCCCAGTCGCGCGCCATGATCCGGCTCATGTGGAGCACGGCAGCCTTGCTCGCGCCATAGGCCGCGGTTTGCGCATAGGCCTTGCGCGCCGTCACCGAGCTGACGATCACCACACGCCCGCGGCCGGTTTCGGCGCTGCCGGCCGCAATCAGGCGCCGGGCTCCTTCGCGAACGGTCAGGAAAACGCCGCGCAAATTGGTGGCAAGCACCGCATCGAAACTATCGACGTCGATGTCGAACGTGGACAATTCGGTGCCGATGCCGGCGTTGGCGATGATCGTATCGACCGTGCCGAAGACCCGCTCGGCCTCGTCATAGGCGGCGCGTGTCTGATCTTCGTCGGCGACATCCAGCGCTACGGCATGCGCCTTGCCGCCGTGCGCGGCGATTTCCTCGACTGTCGCCGCAAGGCGGTCGACACGCCGCGCAGCCATCACGACGCGCGCTCCGGCCGCCGCCAGCAGCCGCGACCAATGCGCACCGAACCCCGAAGATGCGCCGGTGACAAGCGCAACGCGTCCTGAAAGGTCGAAAGATGGCGTCGAGGCTATGGTCATGATCGAATCGAATCCGGCAACCCGCGTCTCGGTTCGACGCCATGTATTGATATAGAACCTAGTTATATATCTCAATCGGAGATTTTCGGCCTTCGTTTGCGGGGATCGCAGCAAGCTCGGTCAGATCCGACAGGATTTCATGCTGCTTGCGCGCGGTTTCGAGAAACTGGACGGCGACCTGGCGCTGCTCGGTCCGCGATGCGTAGACGACGAGTTCGATTTTGAGTTCGACACCATCAAATGGCACCTGCGCCCAGCCGTCGGCGATCATCCTTTCCTGCCGTGTGTGCCGCCAGCGGAGAACGGGGATGCCGCGAATGCTGGCGAAATGCTCCATTGCCGGCCGATGCGCTTCGGGTGCGAGAACGAGCTTCGCGCCTCGCCGGACGAGCCGCGTCGAGATTTCGGCGCGGACGAGCTGGTCCTGATGCGACGGTGAATAGACAATTTCTGCATTGTCGAGGTCGGCGGGTTCGATCGCTCGCCGGTCGAAGAGCGGATGACCGGGCGGGACGAGCAGATGCGCCTCGAGCTGCGCGAGCTTCACCGTGGCGAAGTCGGGCTCGAAGTGGTTGGGAAGTGAGGCCATCATCACAACATCGAGCTTGCCGGTGCGGATCCCGGCGAAAAGCTCGGGCCGCGATCCGTAAACCACCTCGGTGTGCGCCGCGGGATATTCGGCATGGAAGAGATCCATCAACTCCATGCGAAAATGGATCAGGAAATCATAGGTGCCGAGCACGAGCTGGCCGGCCGTCTCCTCGTGCAGATTTTTTGCGGCATATCGCGCCGTGGTTTCGGCATCGACCATCGCCTGTGCGTAGGGGAGAAAGGCGCGGCCCTGACGCGTCAGCTCGACCGATCGCGAGGTGCGCGCGAAAATCCTGAGGCCGAGCTGCTCCTCGACCCGGCGAACCCGCTTCGACACGACCGACTGCGCAAGGCCGAGCCGCTCGGCCGACCGCGAGAAGGATCGCGTGTCGGCGACGTCGAGAAGGCAATGGATATGATCGAGTTCGAGCATTTCACCTCGCTTACTAGGTAAGCTATCTCAATCGGGAATAGATGTCTCCTCTTTTTGTGCATGATCGATCGGAGGGCGGTGGTCAGTCTGGCTCGAGAAGAAAAACGGGAGAGGCTGGCGCATGATCGACGATATCGTCGAAGCGGCGTCCCGCGAGCGCGACACGGGCGACCATGACGAATTGACCGTCGTCAATTGGTGGCGCCGGCTTGCGACCGGTCGGGACAAGGAGATCGCCGTACTGGAGGCGGGCGAGGGCGTCAGCTTCGGCGATCTCGATCGCCGTTCGGCCGACCTTGCTTGGGCGCTTCTCGATGCCGGCTATGGCAAGGGCAGCCGCATCGCGCTGCTGATGGGCAACAGCGCGGACTGGATTGCGGCGTGGCTTGCGACGCAGCGCATCGGCGCGCTGGCGGTGTTCGTGAGCAGCTTTTTCGCCGAGCAGGAACTGCGCCACGCCCTCCGTCACGCCGATGCGCAATTACTGCTCCTCGATCCCGCCTATCTCCACCATGACTATCTGGCGCGGATGGAGACGGCGTTCCCGGACCTTGCGGCGCACGAGGGTTCGGGGCCGCTCTTGATTGACGAGGCGCCATATCTGCGGGCGGTGTGGACGAGCAAACCCGCCGCGCGCGCGTGGGTCGAGACCGATTTCGCCAGCGCCGCGCGAACGGGACAGCGCGTCGCCGCGCGCGCGCCGGCGCTCCTGGACCGGATCGCTGCGGAAATTCATCCCGCGGATGCCTCGGCGATCATCTATACGTCGGGAAGCACCGCGCATCCGAAAGCAGTCGTCCACCGGCAGGGGGTGGTCGCGGACAAGATCCGCTTCCTGGCGGGCAATAATGCGGTCATTCCGGCCGATACCGGGGCGGGAGACCGGGTGCTCGTCACCATGCCGCTGTTCTGGGTCGGGGGATTCCTGTCGTGCTTCGGGGCTCTCGAACGCGGTGCTTCGGTGGCCTTTTCGCCCGCCTTGCCCGCGGCCCGGTTGTGGGACGAGATCGAGACGATCGGCGCAACCCACGTCACCGGCCCCGATGCGACCTTGCGAAGCCTGCAGGACCATATCGGACCCGGCTGCCGGCTCGCCGACCGTCTGAAGCCGCAGAACAGCAACCAGATGGCATGGTTCCGCGGCGAGCAGGGCTATGACCCCGACAGCATCGGATCGGCTTTCGGCATGACCGAGACGATGGGACCGCACAGCGGGTTCCGGTCGATCGACGACACCTATGGCATGCAGGCCGGGAGCCTCGGCGGTGCACTTGGCCGGATGGAGCGGCGGATCGCCGACCCCGTGACGGAAGAGGATGTCGCGCCGGGAACCGAGGGCGAGCTGCGCGTCAGGGGACCCTGGCTGATGGAGGGATATTACAAGCAGCAGCGCGGCACGGGGCTCGATGACCGGGGCTATTTCCGCACCGGGGATCGCTGCATCATCGACGATGCCGACCGGCTGCATTTCGTCGGCCGCGACAGCGGCATGATCAAGACGTCGGGCGCCAATGTCGCGCCCGAGGAAGTCGAGAACGCGCTGCGCCAGTGCGACGAGGTCATCGAGGCGGTGGTCATCGGCATGCCCGATCCGGTGCGCGGGCAGCTCGTGGTGGCCTTTGTGGCGCCGCGGCCGGGCGCGGCGCTTGACGCGGACATGCTGCGCGACTGGCTGCGACCGCGCGTGTCGAGCTTCAAGATTCCGCGGCGGTTTCTGTTCATGCCGTTCGACGACATGCCGCGCACCGCGAGCAACAAGATCCACCGCGGCGCGCTCGCGGAGATCGCGGAAGCGCGCGCGCGCACCGACGAGGGCATTCCGACAAATTGATTGACCAAAACAAATGGGGAGAGATGCAATGCAGACAGTTCGGCACCTTCTGATCGGCGCGGCGGTCTGGCCGCTCGCGCTGGCGATTTGCGGTCCGGCGGCGGCACAGGATGCCCCCGCGCCGCCGGTCGACGAAACCGGGCGCGGCAACTCGGTACTGAACGAGGATATCGTGGTCACTGCGCAGCGCCGCGACCAGAATGTCCAGGATGTGCCGATCTCGATCACGGCGATCGGCGGCAACCAGCTCGCGGCCATGAACATCCAGGACGCGCAGCGGATCGTCGACATGGTCCCGAACTTCAAGGCAGCCGGGCTCGGCGGCGCCGGCGGCCCGCCCTTCTTCAACATTCGCGGCATCAGCTTCGTCGATTTTTCCAACATCAACGAGGCGTCGGTCGCGCTCTATATCGACGATGTCTATCAGGTCGCGCAGGGCACCGGGACGTCGCAGGTCTTCGATCTCGAACGCGTCGAGGTGCTGCGCGGGCCGCAGGGAACCTTGTTCGGACGCAACTCGACCGCCGGCGTCGTCCATTATATCTCGAAGAAGCCGGGCGACACGTTCGAGGGCGATATCAGCGCGCAATATGGCCGCTTCAACCAGGTCATTCTCCAGATGGCGGCGGGTGGACCCGTTGCCGAAGGGCTGCGCGCGCGTTTCGCGCTCAAATATAACCGCGACGATGGCACCCAGCTCGACCCCGTGTCGGGTCAGCGCTTCGCGAAGACCGACGCGCTTGCAGCGCGCGCGATCGTCCAGGCCGACCTGTCGTCGGCGGTCACTTTCGAAGCCAAGCTCAGCTATGCCCGCAACGACGGACAGTCGCCGATCCACCGGCCCTATTTCGTGCTCGATCCCAATAATCCGAGCGGCTATTGCGGCGGCCGTCCGGTGCCCGGCTCGGCGGCGGACCTCGCCCATGCCGCCTGTATCCTCGCCAACCGCGGCGTCAGCCGCACCGCGGGTCAGGCGTTCGACAATTTCAAGGCGACGCGGGGGCGGTCGGATGTCGACGAATGGCCATTCCGTTACACGAGCTGGGGCGGCTATGCGAAGCTCACCGCCGATCTCGGCTTTGCCGAACTGATTTCGATCACGGGCTATGAAAATTACCGTCAGGCCTTCAGCTATGACGGCGACGGGTTCGACAACCGGCCCTATGGCGGTTCGGGCTCGCGCGATCTCGGCATCTATTTCCAGTCCAGATCGGACACGATCTCGCAGGAGATCAGGCTTTCGGGACGCACCGACGGCGGCATACAGTGGCAGCTCGGCGGATATTATTACGACGCCGAGCAGCGCGCGGATTCGACGATCGCCGTCGACAATGTGAAGACCGACCTCATCGGCTATACCACGCATACGCGAAGCTACGCGGGGTTCGGCCAGGTCGACGTGCCGATCGGCGACAAGGTGACGCTGACGGGTGGGCTTCGCTACACCGACGACCGGCGCATTCTCGATCCGCTCGATTGCAGCCGCAGCATCACGAGCACGACCTGCGCGCCGACGCCGATCCCGCGGATCGACGATGGCGAGCTGACCTATCGCCTTGCCGCCGAGTTCCGTCCGGCGGACGATCTGCTCGTCTACGCGGCCTTTTCGCACGGCTTCAAGAGCGGCGGCTTCAACACCAATCGCAATCCGCTCCTGCGCGGGCCGGTCGGTTCCGAGGAAATCGACAATTATGAAGTGGGCTTCAAGAGCAAATTCTTCGACAATCGCGTCACGCTGAACGCGGCCGCCTTCTACTATAAATATACCGGCATCCAGGCCTTGATCGGGACGACCGATCCGCTGACCGGCGCATCGAATGTGCTCTACATCAACGCGGGCGATCCGCGCACCTATGGCGCGGAGGCCGAGCTGACGGCGAGCCTGACCGACGATCTGGAACTGCGCCTCGGCGTCGGTTATCTCGATACGAAGGTTATCGCGGACCCGAGCTTTACCGCCGATGGCCGCGTGCTGAATGGCAATCGCCTGCCGCAGGCGCCCGAGTTCAGCGGCAATATGATCCTGCGCTACAATATTCCGCTCGGTGACAGCGGCACGCTGACCTTGCAGGCCGACGGGCGCTATCAGACCTCGGTCTATTCGGGGATCGACAACGACCCGGCCGAACGCGTTCCGGCCTATGGCATCGCCAACGCGCGCATCGGCTGGAAGTCGGCGGACCGGAGCTATTCGATCGAAGCCTTTGTCGACAACGTCTTCGACAAGCAGGTTATCCAGCAGATGTTCCACAATACGCTGGGGTCGTTCCCGACGACGGTCACCGCGAACGCACCGCTGTTCGATTCGGGGTTCGGCGTCTGGGGCCGGCCGCGAACCTGGGGAATCCGGGCAGGTTATAGCTTTTGACGAACCCGAGCGTCGATATGTCCGCTGCGCAAGGGCAGGCCAGCCCTTCCGCGGCGGCGCGGCGCTATGCGCTGCTGCTGCTGTTCCTCGCCTATGTCGTCAACTATATCGACCGCCAGATCGTCACGATCCTCCAGGAGCCGATCAAGGCCGACCTGGGGCTCAGCGACACCCAGCTCGGGCTGATGACGGGCCTCAGTTTCGCGCTCTTCTACGCGACGCTCGGAATCCCGATCGCGCGGATCGCCGACCGGCATTCGCGGACGCGGCTGATCGCAGGGGCGATCACCTTGTGGAGCGCGATGACTGCTGCATGCGCCGCCGCGGGCAATTTCTGGACGCTGCTGATGCTCCGGATGGGCGTCGGGGTCGGCGAGGCCGGGCTCAGCCCGCCGGCGCATTCGCTTATTTCCGACTATTATGAGCCCGAACGGCGCGCGACGGCGATCGGCATCTATTCGGTCGGGATCCAGGTCGGCGTCTTCCTCGGGTTTCTCGCCGGCGGGGTCATCAATCACTTCTTCGGTTGGCGGATGGCGTTCCTCGTCGTTGGCTTGCCGGGGCTTCTGCTGGCGCTCCTGATCCGCTTCACGATGCGCGAGCCTCCGCGCGGGCAATTTGATCCGCCTGCGGATCGGGCCGGCGCGCCCGGCAACGAAGGCCTGTTCGCTTCACTGGCGGCGCTATGGCGCATCAGGCCGTTTCGATACGCTGCTTTCGCGTCGGGTTTTCATGCCCTCGTCCTTTATGGTCATGGCCATTGGGCGCCCCCCTATCTCGGGCGCCTCCACGCCATGCCGCTCCACGAGATCGCCTTCTGGCTGGCGATTCTGGCGGTTCTGCCGGGCGCGCTCGGCATCTGGCTCAGCGGCATCGCCGCGGACTGGCTCGTCCGCCGGTCGCCGAAGGGGCGGCTTTGGGTCGCGTCGGGAAGCCTTGCGCTGCTGATCCCGTTCGAAATTGCCTATGCGCTTGCGGGCAGCCCCGGGCTGGCGCTCGCGATGTCGGCGATCACCCATTTCCTCGGCGGCGCCTATCTAGCGCCGACGATCGCCTTCGCCCACAGCCAGGTCACGCCGCGCCAGCGCGCGTCGGCTTCGGCGGTGCTGCTGCTCGGGCTCAACCTGATCGGGCTTGGCATCGGCCCGATGCTGGTCGGGCTGCTCAGCGATGCGGCGACCGCACAGGGGTTCGGGACCGCGGGCCTGCGCTACGCGCTGCTCGCGATCATTCCCTCGCAGTTCGTCGCGCTGGCGCTTTTTCTCCGGGCCAACGCCATCGACGCGCCTCCGCTTCCATCCAGCAAGGAATAATGACCATGGCATCCCAAGCAACGCCGATCTGGTCGAAGCCCTTCTATCGGGGCTGGTTCCTGTTCCTGCTCACCATGGCCTATGCGCTGAACTTTCTCGACCGGCAGCTCTTGTCGATCCTGCAGGAGCCGGTGAAGGCCGAACTCGAGCTCAGCGATACGCAGCTCGGGCTCATCGGCGGGCCGGTGTTCGCATTGCTCTACGTCGGGCTCGGCGTGCCGATCGCGCGCCTCTCCGACCGCACCAACCGGGTGCGGATCATTTCGGGCGCGATCGGCCTCTGGAGCATCGCCACGGCGACATGCGGCCTCGCTGCCAACTTCTTCCAGCTCGCCGCCTCGCGGATGACCGTGGCGGTCGGCGAAGCGGCAGCGACCGCGCCGTCCTATGCGCTGCTCGCCGATCTCTACAAGAAGGAGCAGCGCGCGAGTGCGATCGGCATCTTTACGACCGGAACCTCGATCGGTTCGGCACTCGGCCTCGCGCTCGGCGGCTGGGTCGGCTTTACTTATGGATGGCGCAGCGCCTTTCTGATCATCGGCCTGCCGGGCGTGCTCCTCGCGCTCGTCATCTTTCTCACCTTGCGCGAACCGCCGCGCGGCTTCTCGGACGGGCGCAGCGCCGACGTGCCGCCCGCGAAATTCGCCGAGGTGGCAAAGCGGGCGCTCGCGACGCGGGCCTTTCCGGGGATCGCCTTTGCGATCGGCATCGCCAGCATTTCGGGCTTCGCGCTCGCGCACTGGATGCCGAGCTTCATGGTCCGCAGCTTCGGGCTCACCATCGCCGAGGCGGGGTGGCGCGTCGCGCTGGCTTCGGGCGGCGGCGGCCTTGTCGGCGGCCTCGTGGGCGGCTTCGTCTGCGACCGTCTCGCGAAACGCGACCGGCGCTGGTGGTGCTGGGCGCCGGCGATCGCCTTCTTCCTCAACATTCCGTTGATGCTGCTCCTGTTCCGCGCGACGAGCGCGACCGAAGCCATGCTGTTGATGGCGGCGGTGCTCTTTCTCTATCATTTCTGGGGCGGGGCAGGGCATTCACTGATCCAGAGCCTTGTTGGCGTCCGCATGCGCGCCACCGCCGCCGCACTGTTCCTGATGTGCATCAGCCTGATCGGACAGGGGCTGGGTCCGCTCGTCGTCGGTTTCGCGAGCGACCGGCTTCACGCGGGGGCGGGCGCCGAATCGCTGCGCTATGCGCTGATGGCGACGACGCCGGTCTGGCTCGTTGCGGGATTGCTCTGGATGTGGGCCGCGACGCGGCTGCGCGAGGAACTCGACAATACGCCCGAATGAACGTGGGCGCCCGCCGGGACTTCGTCTAGGGAATGGCGCCGCTCGCCTTGAGCGCGGCGAGGCGCGCCGCGTCATAGCCAAGGCTTGCGAACAACGTATCGCCGTCGGCGCCCACGGCGGGGGCCGGCTGCGGCACCGGATTGACGGTCGCCGAATAGCGCGGCGCGGGGGCAGGGTGCGGAACGCCCGCGACGCTCACGAAGGTGTCGCGCGCGACATTGTGAGGATGGAGCGGCGCTTCGCCGAGCGACAGCACGGGAGCGAAGCAGACGTCGGTCGCCTCCATCAGCGCGCACCATTCGTCACGCGTCTTGCCCGAGAACAGCGCGGCGACCTTTTCCTTGAGGGCAGGCCATTGCGCCTCGTCGAGTTGGGCATCGAAGGCGGGATCGGCATCGAGGCCGGTCTTTTCGCGGAGCAGCGCATAGAATTGCGGTTCGATCGACCCGATCGAGATGAATTTGCCGTCGGAGCAGGTGTAGGTGTCGTAGAAATGCGCGCCGCCGTCGAGGCGGTTCACACCGGCCTCGTCGCGGATCATGCCGGCGCCGTGGAACCACCAGCTCATGCCGGCCAGCAGCGCCGAGCCGTCGGTCATCGCGCAGTCGATGACCTGGCCTTCGCCGGTCTTCGCCGCGTGAAGCAGCGCGCTCGCCATGCCGAAGGCGAGCATCATGCCGCCGCCGCCGAAGTCGCCGACATAATTGACCGGCGGCACGGGCTTTTCGCCGGCGCGGCCGATGCCGTGGAGCACGCCCGAGAGCGAGATGTAATTGATGTCGTGCCCCGCCGCCTGCGCATAGGGGCCGAATTGCCCCCAACCGGTCATGCGGCCGTAAACGAGCTTCGGATTATCGGCGAGCAGCACCTCGGGGCCGAGCCCGAGCCGTTCCATGACGCCCGGACGATAGCCTTCGATGATCCCGTCGGCGCCGCGGCAAAGGTCGCGCGCAGCGTCGATCGCGCCATCCTTCTTCATGTCGAGCACGACCGACTTGCGATTGCGGCAGAGCGGGTCGCGCGGGTCCATGATGCCGCCGGGGCGATCGATACGGATCACCTCGGCGCCATGGTCGGCGAGCATCATGCCGCAGAAGGGGCCGGGACCGATGCCGGCAAATTCGATGATCCGGATTCCCGTCAGCGGTCCCGCCATGTGATTTTCCCCTGTTCTTTCCGCGGCGCGCTTCAGCCGAGGCGTTCGATGACGATCGCGGGGGCCATGCCGCCCGCCGCGCACATGGTGACGAGACCATAACGGCCGCCCGAGCGTTCGAGTTCGTCGAGCGCGGTGCCGATGAGGATCGATCCGGTGGCGCCGATCGGATGGCCGAGCGCCATCGCGCCGCCGTTGATGTTCACCTTCTCGCGGTCGAGATCGAGATCGCGGATGAACTTTTCGGCGACGACGGCAAAGGCCTCGTTGATTTCCCAGACGTCGATATCGTCCTTGGTCAGCCCGGCCTTGGCGAGCACCTTCTTCGCAGCCGGGACGGGGGCGTTGAGCATCAGCGTCGGATCGTCGCCGACATTGGCATAGGCGACGACGCGCGCACGCGGCTTGAGGCCGTTCTTCTCGGCATAATCCTTCGAGGTGATCAGCAGCGCGGCGGCGCCGTCGACGACGCCCGAGCTGTTACCGGCATGGTGGACGCCCTCGAAGTCGAGATCGGGATAGCGGCGCTGGATCTGCTTCTTGAAGGTGACGCCGCCGCCAAGATCGAAGTCGGCAAGCGCGCCGAAGCTGGGCTTGAGCGAGGCGAGACCTTCCGCCGTGGTTTCGGGACGCGGAAATTCCTCATGGTCGAGCGCGACGCTGCCGTCGGGGTTGTGGACGGGGACGACAGATTTCGCGAAACGGCCTTCCCTGATCGCCTTGTCGGCGCGCTGCTGGCTGACGAGCGCGAGCGCGTCGACCGCCGCGCGGTCGATTCCCTCGATCGCGGCGATCGCGTCGCCGCAGACGCCCTGGTGCGATTGCGGATGTATCTCGTCGAGCGCCGCGTTGCCCGCACCCATGCCGAGCGGCTTGAGGCCGGCATTGGCTTCTTCGGCGGCGAGCGTCGCCGTGTAGCTCATCATTTCGGTTCCGCCAGCGATGACGCAATCTTCCATGCCCGACATCACCGTTGCCGCGGCGAAGTTGACCGAGCTGATGCCGCCGCCGCAGAAGCGGTCGAGCGTGGTGCCCGAAGCCTTGACGTCATAGCCCGCCGAAAGCGCGGCCATGCGGCCGAGGTCGGTGCCTTGCTTGCCCTTCTGCGTCGACGTCGACCAGATGATGTCGTCGACTTCGGCGGTGTTGAGATTGTTACGGTCCTTGATCGCCTTCAGCACCGTCGCGGCGAGATGCTGCGGGTGGAGATGCGAGAGCGCGCCCTTGCCGGGCTTGCCGATCCCGCGCGGGGTACGGACGGCGTCGATGATATAGGCTTCGGTCATGGTCGGATTTCCTTGTGGTCAGGCGGGAATCTGGTTGAAGGGCACGCCCTTGTCGGGGCGGTGATCCTGCGGCAGGCCGAGAATCTTTTCGGCGATGGTGTTGAGCAGCATCTCGTCGGCGCCGCCGGCGATGCGGCCGGTCGGGGCGTTGATCCAGCTGTTGGTCCAATTATCCTTGACGAAACCATGCGCGTCATAGGCAAAGCCGCTGCTGCCCTGGAGGTCGATCGCGAGCTCCGACAGCTTCTGGCGCGAGCGAACCGAGACGAGCTTGTTGAGCGAGCCTTCGGGCCCCGGGGTCATTCCCGCCTGCATCATCAGCATCGCGCGCGCGGTGATCGCATCGAGGCCCGATCGCATCGCGTAGTTGCGCGCGATCTGCTGGCGGATGCGGCTATCCTCGATCGCCGGCTTGCCGCCGAAGTCGGTCGCTTTCGCAAGGTCGATGAAGAGGTCGAGGTGCGGACCGAAGCCGCCGCTGTCGGTCGCGACATAGCGCTCGATCATCAGCGTTGCCATCGCGACGGCAAAGCCGCCGCCGACGGGCGACATGCGGTGATCGTCACCGATCTTCACATCGTCGAAGAAGACTTCGTTCACATGGCTGTCGCCGCCTGCGAGCTTGATCGGGCGTACCGTGACGCCGGGGGCCTTCATGTCGACCCAGAAGTAAGTGAGTCCCTTGTGTTTCGGCACATTGGGGTCGGTCCGGGCGACGATGACGCCATAGTCGCTATATTGCGCCCAGCTCGTCCAGACCTTCTGGCCGTTGAGCTTCCAGCCATTGCCATCGGTCTCGGCACGCGTGCGCAGCCCCGCGAGATCGGATCCGCCGGCGGGCTCGGAAAAGAGCTGGCACCAGATTTCCTCGCCCTGCAACGCCTTCAATACGCGTTCGCGGACGAAATCCTTGTCTTCGCCGAACTGCATCAGGATCGGGACGGGCATGCCGAGCGAAATGCCGAAATAGGCGTTGGGGAAGCCGTGCTTCATCTCCTCGGCCTCGAAGGTCACCTTCTCGAGGTGCGTGAGACCCTGGCCGCCATATTCGGTCGGCCAGTTGATCCCGGCATAGCCGGCGTCGAATTTCGCCTTCTGATAGCGGCGTCCGAGCGCGAGGTCGTCGGCTTCGGAGAGCCCCTTGCGCGCACACTTTCCGAAGGTCGGCCTGACGCTCTCCAGCCAGGCAGCCGCCTTGGAGCGGTAGGCGTCGAGATCGCTCATGCGGCTTCTCCTGTCAGGCGGTCGACCAATATATCCTCCCAGAACAGGCTGTTGCCCTGTTCGAGCGCAAGGCTGCGCGCGCGGCGCATATGAAGATGGAGGCCGGCCTCCCAGGTGACGCCGATGCCGCCATGGACCTGCACGCAGTCGCGCGCGGCGGTGTCATAGGCTTCGGTCGCCGACAGGCGCGCGGCGGCGGCGGCGAGGATGAATTCGGGCGTTTCCGCGCGCGCGGCGGCATGGATGCAGTTGGCGCGCGCGAGTTCGACGAGACCATAAAGTTCGGCGATGCGGTGCTTCACCGACTGGAAGCCGCCGATGAGCTGGCCGAAGGCGCGGCGGGTGAGGGCATAGTCGCGCGCGACTTCCATCAGCGCCTCGGCGCCGCCGGTCTGTTCATGCGCGGTGACGACCGCCTGCAGCGCGAGGATGTGGAGCGCCGCGTCGCGCGCCGCCGAGCCGGTGACCAGCGCTTCGGCGGGGGTGCCGGTAAAGCCGAGATCGGCGAACAGGCGGCTGTTGTCGAAGCTCGCGATCGCGGTGCGTGCCACCCCGGCGAGTTCGGCGATCGCCAGCACCGGCATGCCGGGGCCGTTCGCGAAGACGATCGCGATGTCGGCGGCGAGCCCGCCTGCTACGCCCGTTGCCGTGCCGTCGATCCGGTCGTCGGTAAAGGTCAGCTTGGGGGCGGCGGGCAGGGCGTTGGCGCCCTCGGCAAAGGCGACTGCCCCGATGATCTCGCCGCTCGCCAGCCCGGGAAGCCAGCGCGTTTTCTGTGCATCGGATCCATAGCGTTCGATGGCCTTCGCGGCGCCGAAGCTCGAGGTCAGAAAGGGCGCGCCGCTCAGCGTGCGTCCGGCCTGGTGCGCGATGAGGCCAAGTTCGGCGAGGCCGAGGTCGAGCCCCCCATAGGCTTCGGGGAGGGCAAGCGCCGTCCAGCCTTGCTCCTTAGCCGTCTCCCAGAAGGCCGTGTGATATTCGCCGCTCGCTTCGAGCAGGGGGAGCAGCTCGTCCTTGCTCACCCGGGCCTCGAGCACGCGGCGCGATTCGGTCGCGATCGCCTGCTGCCCCTCGTCGTACAAAATCGACATAGCGGTCCTGTTCCTTCAGCGGATCGTATATTTCTTGGCCTTGTCGGCCATCAGCGCGGCGCGGTTCACCTGCGGCACGCCGACCGGATTGCCGATCTGGCAATATTTGAGCCCCTGCTGCAGCGCGACGCTGCGCGGCAGGTCGAGCGATTCCCAGATCGCCTTGACCGATCCTGCGGTCGCCGCGGGCGGCTTGGCGGCGATCGCGGTCGCCAGTTCGTGCGCGCGCGGCCAGAGATCCTCGAGCGTCGTGATTTCGCTGACGAGGCCGATGCGCAGCGCGGTGCCGGCACCTATCCTTTCGTCATTGCCGAGCAGCACCATGCGCAGCACGTCGTGGAGCGGCATGTGATAGGTCATACCGATCGGCTCGAGCGCGCTCGTCATCCCGTAGGTGACATGCGGGTCGAAGAAGGTCGCGTCTTCGGAGCAGATGATGATGTCGCTCTCGTTGAGCCAGTAGAAGGCGCCGCCGGCGGCCATGCCGTGGACCGCGGCGATGACCGGCTTCCAGCATTTCATCGACTTCGGGCCGAGATAGTTGCCGGGATCCTCGGCGTGCCAGATATTGTCGAGATCGACGACCGTTCCGCCGGGTTTCTGCGATTCCTTGACGTCGACGCCGGTGCACCACGCTTTTCCGGGGGCCGCGCGCAAGACGCAGCAATGAATATCGTCGTTGGCGCCGATCCACTTCCACAGATGTTCGAATTCGTCCATCATCCGCCTGGTGAAGCTGTTCATCGCGTCGGGACGATTGATCGTGATCGTCGCGACATGGTCGGCGACCTCGAGCAGGATGGTTTCATATTGCATGGCCAGCGAATCCTCTCCCGGCGTTTGTCATGGTTGACCTAGTTATACAACTCGCTATGACACAGAGGGCAACAACGAGGCAAGTCCCGCAATGAATTTCGACCTTAGCGATGAACAGAAAATGCTTGGCGAGCAAGCCCGGGCGCTGCTTTCCGACCTTTCGCCGTTCGACCGGCTTCGCCACCTGATCGATTCGGGCGCCGATTGGGACGAGGAACTGTGGCGCTCGCTCGCCGAGATGGGCTTCCTCGGGGCGGCGATCCCCGAGGAACATGGCGGACTTGGCCTCGGCGCGCTCGACCTCGGCGTGATCATGGAGGCGCTGGGCGCCGCCAATGCCGCGGTGCCCTTCATGAGCTCGATCGTCCTCGCCGCCGAGGCCATCGCACTCGCGGGCAGCGAGGCGCAAAAGGCGGCGTGGCTCCCCAAGCTCGCTTCGGGCGAAGCGGTGGCGACCTTTGCCTATGCCGAGGGGCCGGGCCCGGTGTTTGCGGCTGGCGTGCAGCTTCGCGACGGAAGATTGACCGGCAGCAAGTCTCCGGTCGCCGATGCAGGCATCGCCGACATTGCGGTCGTACTGGTTGCGGGCGGCGGCTTCGCGCTGGTCGAACTCGATCAGCCCGGCGTGCTGCGCACGAAGCTCGAGAGCTTCGATCAGTTGCGCCCGCATTATCGCCTCGATTTCATTGATGCGGCCGCCGAGGTCCTGCCCGGTACCGGTAAACTCGACCGGCTGATCGATCAGGCGGCGGTGCAGGCGGCGTTCGAAGCGGCGGGCGCCGCCGAAGCCTGCCTGACGATGGCGCGCGACTATGCGATGGAACGGCAGATGTTCGGCCGCTCGCTCGCCGGTTATCAGGCGATCAAACACAAGCTTGCCGACGTCGCGGTCGCGACCGAGCTGGCAAGATCGAACGCATATTATGGCGGCTGGGCCGCCGAATCCTCGCCCGACGACTTGCCCGCCGCCGCCGCGGCGGCGCGCCTTTCGGGCATCAAATGCTTCGAGATGGCGGCGCGCGAAAATCTGCAGGTGCATGGCGGCATCGGCTACACGTTCGAGGCGAACTGCCATTTCTATTATCGGCGCGAGCGCATGTTGGCGGTGCATCTCGGAAACCGCGGTTTCTGGGCCGACCGCCTGCTGAACGCGCAGCCTGGCAGCCAGGCAAAGGCGGTATAAGATGGATTTCAACGACAGCCCCGAAGAAGCCGGCTTTCGCGCCAAGGCGCGCGACTGGCTCGCAGCGCACGCCCCCGCGCATGTGCTCAAGCCGGGCGAGAAGATGCCCGATACCGAAGAGGCCGATCGCGGCCGCGCGTGGATGCGCGAATTGTTCGCGGGCGGCTGGTCGGGCCTGACTTTTCCGAAAGCCCTCGGCGGCGGCGGCCTTTCGGGGGCCGAGGCAGTGATCTTCTCCGAAGAAGAGGGCAAATATCACCTCCCCAAGGGGCCTTTCACGTCGATCGGGACTGGCATGGCGCTGCCGGTTATTGCGAAGCATGGCAATGACGAACAGCGCGCGCGCTTCATCGAACCGACGCTGAAGGGCGACATCACCTGGTGTCAGCTGTTCTCCGAACCGGCGGCGGGGTCCGATCTCGCGGCGCTGCGTACCAAGGCGGTGCGTGCCGATGACGGCTCGGGCGACTGGATCGTCAACGGCCAGAAGGTCTGGTCGAGCTGGGCGCATCTGACCGACTGGGGCATTCTCGTCGTGCGCACCGACCCGACCCTGCCCAAACACAAGGGGCTGACCTTTTTCGTCGTCGACATGAAGACGCCGGGGATCGAGACGCGCCCGATCCGCCAGATTTCGGGAGCATGCGAGTTCAACGAAACATTCCTCACCGATGTCCGGATTCCCGATGCAAACCGGCTCGGCGCCGAGGGCGAGGGCTGGGCCTGTTGCATGACGGTGCTCATGGGCGAACGCCTCGGGTCTGGCGCGCATCGCAGCGGGGTCGAACCGCTCATCGATTATGCCGCGGCGACCCCCGATGGCCGTGGCGGTACGATGCTCGACGACCGCGCGATCCGCCAGCAGCTCGCCGAGGCACTCGCCGAAGAGCAGGGCGAACGGTTCTTCCAGGCGCGCCTCAGGACGATGGTCTCGAAGGGCGAGAATCCCGGCGCGCTCGCGGGCATGGTCAAGCTCGCCTATGCGTCGCGCTACCAGAAGACCAATGGCCTCGCGCTCGAATTGCGCGGCCTCGCGGGCATCGCACCCGAGGCTGGCGATACCGCAACCGGCGACGTCCAGTACGACTATATCTATTCGACCGTGATGCGTATCGCGGGCGGGGCCGACGAGGTGCTGCGCAACCAGATTGCCGAACGTGTGCTTGGCATGCCCGGCGAGGTGCGGATGGACAAGGATGTGCCGTTCGATAGCCTGAAGGGCTGATCGTCAGGCGGCGAGCCCGGCCTTCCAGTCGCGGCGGATTTTCCTGGCGAGGCTCCATTTGTGGACCTCGGTCGGGCCGTCGTAGATGCGGAAGGCGCGAACCTCGCGGAACACCTGCTCGACGATCGTCTTGTCGGTCACGCCGGTACCGCCCATCACCTGGACGCAGCGGTCGGCGATGCGCATCAGCGCCTCGGACACCGCGACCTTCGCCATCGAGCTTTCGACCGTGCCGAGCGATCCGGTGTCGAGCACGCCCGCGCACCAGTCGATCATCAACTCGGCTTGCTTCAGGTCGATCATATTTTCGGCGAGCATGAAGCCGACGCCCTCATGGTCGATCAGCGGCTTGCCGAAGGCCTCACGGCGGTTGGCATAATCGGTTGCGATCTCGTGCGCGCGGATGCACGCGCCGAGCCAGCGCATGCAATGCGACAGGCGGGCAGGGGACAGGCGCACCTGTGCGTACCGGAATCCTTCGCCCGCCTCGCCGAGCATCTGGTCGGCGGGGATGCGGAGGTTGTCGATCGTCAGCGTTGCGTGGCCGCCGGGCATCGAACTGTCGATCGTGTTCGGCACCTCGTCGATGCGGATCGCGGGATCGGGCAGGTCGACGAGGAACATGCACGCGCCCTGTTCGGACTTTGCCATCACGATGCCGACGCGCGCGCCCTGCGCGCCGGTGATGAAGGTCTTGCGGCCATTGACCACCCAGTGATTGCCGTCGAGGTGGCACGTCGTCTTCATCATCGACGGGTCGGACCCGGCGCCGCCTTCTTCGGCAGGCTCGGTCATGAAAAAGGCCGAACGGACGCGGCCTTCGACCATCGGTTTCAGGAAGCGCTCCTTGAGTTCGGGGCTGCCTTCCTTGCCGAGCAGGTACATATTGCCCTCGTCGGGCGCCATCGTGTTGCACGCGAGCGGCCCGAGCGGCGACAGGCCGCTCTTGATCAGCACCACGGCGGTCTCGCCCTGATTGAGGTGGCTGCCGTCGGCCAGGATATGCGGGGTCAGCACGCCCGCGGCGCGGGCATGTTCGCGCATCTCCATCACCAGCTCGTCGGTCGGCGCGCCATGATGATCGCGGCGCGGGTCGCTCTCGTAGGGAATGATGCGTTCCCGGACGAACGCTTCGACCCTTGCGGCTATCGCGAGCGCGCGGTCAGTCTGTGTCATGAAATGTCCTTGCCGTCGGCTGCGTTCAAGCCGCTCTGCGCCGTTCTGCTGCGGCCTTCGCCAGCGGTCCGGCCAGATCCTTTTTCAGTATCTTGCCATTCGGATTGAGCGGCATCACGTCCATCACCAAAAGGGTGCGGGGCACCTTGTTGTCGCCGAGATGCTCCTTGCAAAAGGCGATGATATCGTCGGGCGTCGCGCTTTCGCCGGGGCGCAGCGTGACAGCGGCCGCAATGTCTTCGCCCAGCACCTCGTGCGGGACGCCGACGACCGCTGCCTGCTGGACCGCCGGGTGAAGGTGGAGCGCGGTTTCGATCTCGAGCGGCGTGATATTATAGCCGCCGCGAATTATCAGCTCCTTGGACCGTCCCGCCATGATGAGGTCGCCGTCGGCATCGACGAAGCCGAGGTCGCCGGTCTTGGTCCAGCCGCCCTTGAAGCTCGCCGCCGTCGCTTCGGCATCGTTCCAGTAGCGACGCGGATGCTTCTGCCAGCCGAAGATTTCGCCGACGACGCCGGGCTCGGTAATGACGTTTCCGGCTTCGTCGCGAAGCTGCATATGCGGCGGCAGTTTGCCGACGCAGCCGGGTTTGCGGACCTGTTCCTGGCTCGTCGTGCCCACGCCGATGCCGCCTTCGGACATGCCGTAGCTGTTGCGCATCCGGACGTGGGGCCAGAGCTTCAGCGCACGCTCGACCGAATCATGCGGCAGGGGCGCGGTGCCGGTCATCAGATACTTGACCCCCGCAAAATCATAGTTCGCGACGTCGGGGTGATCGAGGATCAGCCGCAGCATCGAGGGAACCAGATAGACGAGGTTCGGCTGCTTTTCGCGGACGAGGTCCAGAAAGCCCTTGGGGTCGAACTTCTGCTGGGTGATGGCGGTCGCGCCGCCGCGGGCGGGCAGCATGACGATGCCGATGTTGCCACCCGACCCGGTAAGCGGAAGGGCGCTCAACGTCGAGCGCGAACGGTCCATATTGTGACCTGTGACCCCGGTCATCAGGTCGGGGTGCGACACCACGACGCCCTTGATCTTGCCCGTGGTTCCCGACGTTCCAAGGATCTCCGCGTCGGCATTGGGATCGAGGCCCGCCTGATCGGGCAGAGCGCCGATGTCGCGCGGCATGGCATCGACGTGCCAGCTGCCCGCAAGATCGAGCTCCTTCACGAGGTCCGGCGTGTCGGTCAGGCAGAAGCGCGGTTCGCATAGCGCGGCATAATCTACGATTTCGCGGGGATTGAGGCGCGTATTGATCGGGCAGGCGATGCCGCCGGCGCGAAAGACAGCGAACACCGCGATCGCCATTTCGACCGCACGCATGTTGCTGATCGGCAGGAAGACGCGGTCGCCAGGCACGAGGCCTGCGGCTGTCAACCCGCCGCCGACTTCATCGGCCTCGCGGTCCCACTCGGCGAAGGTGATCTGCCGCCTGACGTCGTCGTGCGCGATCTCATTTGCCTGATGCGACGCGCGCACCTTCAATGCATCGCTGATGCGGCGAACTTCCATTGTGCACTATCCCCTTGCGTGACTTGTGAGGATATATTACCTAGTTATATAACTCGTGACAAGGGAGATATGCGGTGGCCGATACGAAAGAAGATATCAAGCAGAGCGACGAATGGCAGAAAGCCGTCGATTACGAGATCACCGACCATGATATCGAGCGCCAGCGCCAGCTGCTCGGATTCGATCAGGCCGCAAAGACCCGCGAATATATCCAGACGGCAACCGAAGATAATATCCGCAACTTCGCGCATGGCTGCGGTGACGACAATCCGCTCTATTGCGATCCGCATTATGCGAAGAAGACGCGCTGGGGCGGCGTTATCGCGCCCGGCATGTTCACCGGCATGATTAACCGGCCGATGAAGGGCGATCCCGTACCCGATGAGATCAAGGCGCTGCGCAAGAGCCTGTTCAAGGGCATCCACGTCTTTGTGTCGGGGTCGACCTGGGACTTCTATCGTCCCGTGCGCCCCGGTGACACGATCTACAGCTTCAACGGCGACGAGTCGGTCGAGGTGAAGAGTTCCGAATTCGCCGGCAAGTCGGTCATTTCGGTCCGCCGCGACGTCAAGGTGAACCAGCGCGGCGAAGTCGTCGCCGTCTATCGTATCCTGCGCGTTCTGACCGAACGCAAGACGGCGGCGAAGAAAGGCAAGAATCTCTCGATCCAGCCTGCGACCTACACCGAGGAGGAGTTCGCCAAGATCGAGGAAGTCTACGCGAACGAGAAGGTACAGGGCGCGGCGAAGCGCTGGTTCGAGGATGTCGAGCCCGGCGACAGCCTCGGCACGCAGGCCAAGGGCCCGCTGACCGTCACCGACGTGATCTGTTTCCATTCGGGCGGCTATGGTTTCGTGCCCTACGCGCCGACGGCCAACCGCCTCGCGCACAAGAATCGCCAGCGCATTCCGGCCTTCTACGTGAAGAACGAACATGGCATTCCCGACGTCGCGCAGCGGCTGCACTGGGATCCGGTGTGGGCGCAGGCGATCGGCAACCCGATGGCCTATGACTATGGCGTGATGCGCGAAAACTTCCTCTACCAGTATCTGTCGGACTGGTGCGGAGACGATGCGATCATCCTTCACGTCCATGACGAGATCCGCAAGTTCAACTATATGGGCGACGTCCAGACCGTGACCGGCAAAATTCTCGCCAAGCGACAGGAAGGCGGCCAGAATCTGGTCGATGTTGCGGTGGCCTTCACCAACCAGCGCGGCGAGGAATCGGTCCGCGCGACCGCGACCATTGCCTTGCCGAGCAAGGATAATGCCCTGCCGATGTATCCCGAGGTTCCGGCGGACCTCGCGCAGAAGGCGGCGAAGATGATGGCGCGGCACTGGGAACTTGGCGGCGATTGATCCGGCCTCCATTTCCTTGGAAGATTGCAGGGCAAAGGGGGACCATTCATGTCCGAAGTGCTGATCGACGATGATGCGGGCGTTCGCACCATCACCCTCAACCGGCCCGACCGGCTCAATGCGCTGACGGGCTCGATCATGGCGCCGCTCGCCGATGCGTGCGCCGATGCGGCGCGCGACGCGTCGGTCGGCTGCGTCGTCGTGACGGGCGCGGGCAGGGGCTTTTGCGCCGGGGGCGACCTCAAGGAGGGAGGCGCCGACAAGGCCATCGTGCCCGCCAACGCCGAGAGCGGCAGCCGTGCGGAGCAGAGCTTCGTGCGGCTGCGCGGTTTCATGGAAACTTCGCGCCTGCTCCATGAAATGGCGAAGCCGACGATCGCCATGATCAACGGCCCGGTCGCGGGCGCGGGCATCGGCATCGCCGGGGCTTGCGACCTGCGCTTCGCGGCGAAAAGTGCAAGCTTCCTCACCGCCTTCGACCGGATCGGCGCGGGCGGCGATTTCGGCTCGACCTGGTTCTGGACCAAGATCGTCGGCACCGGCGTTGCGCGCGAACTCTTCCTGCTGGGCGAGAAGCTGACTGCGGACGAGGCCTTTGCAAAGGGGCTCTACACGCGTCTGTTCGACGATGACGCCTTGCGCGACGAGACGATGAAGGCCGCCCGCCGGCTCGCCGACGGCCCGCGCATGGGCTACCGCTATATGAAAACCAACCTCAACAACGCCGAGGATTGGGCTTTCGAGGCGGCGCTCGATGCCGAAGCGCTCAATATGGGCCTGTCGACCAGCGCGACCGCGATGATCTGGCGCGAGAAGAAGAAGCAGGACGAACAGGGCGGTGGCTGAGCCGCTCGACCTGCGGATCGATGTTTCGGATGCGCTGCCCGCCGCGATCACCGGCGGCGAGCCGCTGCATATCGCCGCATGGGTGTTTATGCCCGACCTCTTGCCCGAAAAGCCGACGGTCGTCACGCTGTTCAACGGCGGGACCTACGATCGCCGCTACTTCCATTTCGAGGTGCCCGGACGCGAGGGCTATAGCTGCGCCGAATATCTGAGCGCGCGCGGCCATATCGTCATCCTTCCCGACCATCTCGGCATCGGCGCCAGCGACCGTGCGAAGGATCAGATGCTTGCGACGCGCGAGGTCGCGGCGCTCGCGCATCACACCGCGATCGAACGGATCTACGACCAATTACGCGATGGAAGGCTGGCGACGCTTCGGGAATTCGTGAAGGTCGGTGGCGGCCATTCGATGGGCGGGTTCATGACGATCACCCAGCAGGCGGCGTATCGGACCTACGATCTCTGCCTGATCCTCGGCTATACCGCCGACGGTGTGCACCTGACGTTCGGCGACCAGCTGGTGCGTGTGCATCCCGGCGATCTCGACCCGACCCAGCCCGACTATGACAAGCGCGACCGGTCGAAACTGCGCAAAAGCTTCCACTGGGACGATGTTCCCGAGGATGTGATCGCGGTAGATGACGCCCTGCTCGTCGAAGTGCCTTATGTGCTCTCGACGCAGTCGATCATGACCGGCATCGTTACCGCCGACGCCGCGAAGATCGACGTGCCGATCTATATCAACCTCGGCGAGCGAGATGTATCGCCGAACCCGCATGCCGAGCCCGGCTATTATTCCGCGTGCCGCGACATCACGCTGCATGTCCTGCCGCACTCGGGTCATTGCCAGAATTTCGCGACGACGCGTATCGAGATGTACGACCGCATCGACCGCTGGGTGCGCGACCAGGCTGGAGCCCCATGACCACCGAACATATCCGTATCGACCGCCATGAGGGCGGTATCGCCGCCGTTACTGTCGCCCGCGCCGATATCGGCAACGCCTCCTCGCCCGAGATGCTCGGCGAGATACGCGACGCCTTCGCCGCGCTGTCGGTCGACCGCGAGGTCCGTGCCATCGTCTTTGCCGCCGAGGGAAAACATTTTTCTGTCGGTGCCGATTTCGCTTTTTTACAGCGACTTACGGTCCTGTCCGCAAGCGAGATCAAGGATACCGTCTACGCCAATTTCCAGGGCGCGGCGCGCGCCATCTATCGCTGTCCGAAGCCCACGCTTGCGCTGGTGCAGGGCGCCGCCGTCACGGTCGGCTGCGAGCTGGCGCTGGCCTGCGATTTCCGCGTCGCTGCCGATACGGCGATGTTCCAGGAAAGCTGGATCAAGCTCGGCATCATGCCGCCGCTTGGTGGAACCTTCCTGCTCCCGCGCATCGTCGGCCTCGGCCGCGCGATGGAGATGTGCCTTCGCGGCAAGCAGGTGCGTGCTGAGGAGGCGCTCGCGATCGGGCTGGTGAGCGAAGTGGTAGGCAAGGACGGGCTTGCCGCGCGCGGTATCGAACTGGCGCGCGAACTCGCCGCTTCGGCCCCGCTCGGTTATGCGACCGTGAAACAGTCGATCCAGCGTGCGCTCGAGAGCAGCATGGAGGCGGAATGGCAGGCCAATCTGCCCAATCAGGCCTTGCTCCTCGGGAGCCGGGACCATCGTGAAGGGCTGGCCGCAATCACCGAAAAGCGGGCACCCGACTTCCGCGGCGAATAGGGTCAGCGGGGGCTGCCCGGCCCCACGAAAATCGTTTGCGTCCCTTTGGCATAGACGCCGTCGACATCGGCGAAGACCGTCTGCGCCAGCGCATGGCCGTTCCCCGCACCCTCGGTATGCGCATCGAGCAGGAACCAGTCGCCGCGCGGGAGGCGGAAGAACTGGATCGAGATGTCGAGATTGGCGTAGCTCCACTCGTGCGCGTGGGTCGCGCTGCCGACCCCGTTGCCGAAGTCGGCGAAGAGGCAGGCCTTGACGAAGGGTGACGCCGGCACGCCCGACACAATCTCGCCGTCCATGCGCATCCACGATACGCCGCGCCCGGGCTGGCGGACCCCGCCCATGATCGGGCGCGTCTTTATCGCTCCTGCCATGCTCGCGCCGATCAGGAAGACATCTTCGGGGACGTCGCCGGGAGCGGGATGGGGCTGGGGCGCCGGCAATTCGGGAGTGTCCATATGGCGCGCCAGGAGCACATGGGCTTGCGCTACGGGCTTGCCGGCGGCGAGCAGTTCGATCCGGTAGAGTTGCGCTTGCCGCCCTTGCCGGACCGGGACGATGCGCGGGGTCAGGAGAGTCTGCGGGACGATGCCGAGGATGTCGATCGTCAGCCGGCAAATCTCGAACTCGGGATCGAAGCCCGCCTCTCCGGCGACATGACCGATCAGCGCGCCGATCGGTCCGCCCGCGACAGCATTGGCGAACCATGGATTGCGGGCAAGACCGGAGGGGTCGAAGCCGGCGCCGTCGCGGACGAAATAATGGGGAATGGCGATCGTGTCGGTGCTCATCGGGCCCTCCCTAACCTTGGCCGTGCTGGCATACAACATATTTGACGTAGTTATATAACTCGGGCATAGGATTCGCCAGAAACGAGGGAGAGCGATCAATGGATTTGAGCTATGGTGAGGCCGCCGAGGCGTTTCGCGCCGAAGTTCGTGGCTTCCTGTCGGCGCACTGGCCGCCCGCACCGGATATGCGCGGCGCCGACCTCAAGCAATTTGTCCGGGAATTCCGCGCGCGGGCGACGGATGCAGGGTTCCTTTATCGCGCGATTCCGAAAATCTATGGCGGGTCGGAGCAGCCGGTCGACGTCATCAAGGCGCAGGTGATCCGCGAGGAATTCGCCCGGGCCCGTGCGCCGATGGAGGTCGGCGGCAACGGCATGAACATGACGGTGCCGACCCTGCTCGAAAAGGGAACGGAGGAACAGAAAGAGCTTTTCATCCGCAAGACGGTGTCGGGCGAATATATCTGGGGGCAGGGCTATTCCGAACCCGGGTCGGGCAGCGACCTTGCCAGCGTGCGCACGAAGGGCGAGCTGTCGGCGGACGGCACGAAATGGATCATCAACGGCCAAAAAATCTGGACGTCGCAAGGCATGCAGTCGACGCACATGTTCATGCTCGTGCGCACCGAACCCGATGCGCCCAAGCATGACGGCATCACCTATCTTCTCATCGACCTCGACCAGCCCGGGATCACGCGGCGGCCGATCCGCCAGATGACCGGCGAGGAGGGCGATCACACCTTCTGCGAATTCTTCTTCGACAATGCCGAAACCCCGGTGTCGTGGCAGGTCGGCGAACGCGGCCAGGGCTGGTACGTCAGCCGCACGACGCTGAAGCACGAGCGCGCGAGCATCGGCAGCGCCGACGGCCTCGGGCGCCAGTTCTCGAAGCTCGTCGAGCTTGCGCAGGAGGTCGGGCGCATCGACGACCCGATCGTCCGCGACAAGCTGGCGCAGATCGAGGGCTTTGTCCTCTCGCACCGCTATACGAGCTTCCGCCTGTTCAGCTGTGCCGCGGCGGGCGAAGATCCGGGTCCGGTTTCGTTGATGATGAAGCTTCTCCTCACCGAGACCGGCCATGAAATGGCGCTGCTCGCGCAGGAACTGATCGGCGAGCATGGCTTCGTCGAACCCGCCGGCGCCGGCGGGCGCGGCAACCGCGGGCCGCGCGGCCCCGAAAAATGGATGGATCAGATCATGGGCAGTCTCGGCAATTCGATCGCGGGCGGCGCATCGAACATCCAGCGCAACATCATCGGCGAGCGCGGTCTCGGCTTGCCGCGCGATCTCGCGATGAGCGGGGAGCGCTGACATGCACTTCCACCTGACCGAAGAGCAGACGGCGATCCAGGACGCGGTGCGCGGGACGCTCGCCGACAGCTGGCCGATGGAGCGCATCCACGCCTTTGCCGATGGCGATGCCGATTTCGACGGGGACAGCTGGCAGGCGATGATGGCGCTCGGGCTCGGCGGCATCTTGTTGCCGGACAGCGGGATGGGACTTCTCGACGCCGCGCTCGTCTGCGAAGTGGCCGGCGAAGCGGCGGCGGCGGGACCGCTGATCGGGCAGCTGCTGGCGGTCGCGGCGATCGCGCGCAGCGAAAATGAAGCGGCAAAGGCCCATCTCGAAGGGCTGAGTTCGGGTACGACGGTCGCGACCTTGGCCTTTACCGCCGGCGATCCGGCGGAAGCCGAACTGATGGTGCCCTGCGCCCGCAGCGCGCAGCTGTTCCTCATCGGATCGCGCACGGGAGGGATTGCGCTCGTCGAGGCGGGCGATGCGGTGACGATCGCGCCGGTGGCGTCGACCGACCGCAGCCGGCCGGTTTCGAAGGTGACGTTCGCGGGCGCGACGATGCTTCAGCTCTTCGCGCCCGAAGATCCGATGACGGCGAAACTCTATGCCGCCGCCCTCGTACTGGCGGCGGCCGATGCGCTCGGCGGCGCACAGAAAGTTACCGATATGAGCGTCGCCTATGCAAAGGAGCGCGAGCAGTTCGGCCAGCCGATCGGCCGTTTCCAGGGGCTCAAACACCAGCTGGCGCATATGGCGCTCGACGTCGAGCCGGCACGCGCGCTGCTATGGTACGCAGCCTATGCCTGGGACGCCGACCTGCCCGATGCGGCGCGCGCCGCGGCCATGGCGAAAGCGCATCTGTCCGACGTCTATGTCCGCGCCACACGCGCCGCGGTCGCCGCGCATGGCGGGATCGGATATACATGGGAATATGGTCTCAATTACTGGTTCCGCCGTGCCGTGTTCGATCGCGCCTGGCTCGGCAGCCCGTCGATGCAACGCGCCCGCGCGGCGAAATTGGCGGGATGGTGATATATGGCTGTTTTCTGTCTTGTCCCCGGAGCCTGGCACGGCGCATGGTGCTGGCAACTGGTCGCTCCGCTTCTCGAAGCGCGCGGCCACTATGTATTGCTCCCCGAACTGGTCTCGCTGGGCGAAGATTCGACAAGTCCCGCCGAAGTGACGCTCGCGCGCTGGGCCGACGATGTCGCGTCGGCCGTGCAGACGGCAGGCGAACCGGTAGTGCTCGTCGGGCATAGCCGCGGGGGTATTATAATCAGCGAGGTCGCCGAACGTGTGCCATCGGCAGTGGCTTGCCTTGTCTATCTCGCCGCTTTTCTGCTTCCCGACGGGAAAAGCGTCACCGACGTCGCGGTTTCGGCCGAGGACGAGGATGCCGGAGCTATGATGACGCCCGACGGACATGGCGGTCTGGCGATCGGTCGTGCGTTCGTGGGTCCGCGCTTTTACAATGAAACCGCAGCCGATTGGGTCGCGACCGCCGAGAAACTGGTGAAGCCCGAGCCGATTGCCGGGCTTACCACGCCGGTTCATGTGACCCGCCAGAATTTCGGGAGCGTGCCGAGGGCCTATATCGAGTGCCTGAAGGATATGGCGGTGCCGATCGCACTGCAGCGGACGATGCAGGAAGGCTGGCCGTGCGATCCGGTCGTAACGCTCGATTCGGATCATAGTCCGTTCTTTTCAATGCCGGAAGAGCTTGCCGATAGTCTCAACCAGGTCGCTGCCCAAATTGTGCGTGCGCCGGCATGACCGCCGACCTTACGTTCTCGCCTGCCGATGATCGCTACCACCAGCTGTCCGACGATCCCTTTGAGACCGAGACCAACTGGTGGTCGTTCAGCATCCCGGAGCGCAAGATCGGATGCTGGATCCATGCGCCCTATTATCCGAACCGCAAGAGCGTGACCTGGCGCATCTTCGCCTGGGACGACGAAGGCTATGACCCGGCGCGCATGGCCTATTACCGGAAGGTCGAGGAGGCGCCGATGCCCGACGATCCCGACCTTCGCGATATTGTCTTTCCGGGCGACGCGCACGGCGGCGGCTACAGTCTCAAGATGATCGAGCCGGGGATGAAATATCACCTGCAATATGATGATCCGGCGCGGGGCTTTGCGCTCGATTTCACGCACAGCGGACTCCACGAACCGCATCGCTTTCCCCCCGGCAAACCGCCGTTCATGGCGACCCCCCATTATGACCAGCTCGGACATGTCGAGGGCTGGATGACGCTGCGCGGGGAAAGGATTCGGATCGACGGCATCGGGGTGCGCGACCGCACCTGGGGGCCGCGCGGCGGGCCTTATGCCGCGAGCCCCAAAGTCTATGCGAGCGATCTTGAGCGCGTGAAAAATCCCGGAGGCGCGCGCTGGCGCGAGATCGAACGCGAGCGCGGGCGAGGTCGCATCCAGTATATTTTCGGTCACCGCCGCGACGGGACCGGCTTCCTGGGCTTCGTGCGCGTCGCCGACGGCGATGCCGAGGGCTGGGCGCCGATGAACGCCGGCTGGATTCGCCGCGACGGTTCGTTCGGCAGCCTGATCCCCGCGCGTTCGCGGATGCGCTGCTTCCGCAGTCCGAAGACCGGCTGGTCGACGCATATGCAGGTCGAACTGGTCGACGAACAGGGTCGCGAAATGGTCAGCGAAGGCTTCGTCGTCAGTACGATGAGCGAAGCCGGCTATGGCGTGAACCAGCTTATGCGCTGGGATATCGATGGCGGGATCGGCTGGGGCGAAGACCAGGACGTATGGAACCCCGCCCATTTTACGCGCATGCTCGATGCCTTGAAGACGACGGCCTGATCCAATGTTCAAGCGATTGTCGTTGCCGCTGATGTGCGCTCCGATGAGCTTCGCCTCCTCGGTGCCGCTCGCGGTCGGCTGTTGCCGCGCCGGGGTCATCGGCGGCTGGCAGGGCGGGTCGGCAACTTCGGCCGAAGTCTTCGAGGATTATCTGAAGGCTCTCGATACGATCGGCGGCGCGCCGCCGATCGTCAATATTCCTGCGCGCTGGGGCAGCGACCCCAGGGCCGCGCCGCGCCTCGACCTGCTCGAGCGCTACCGCGTTCCGCTCGTGCTCTCGAGTATCGGCGACCCATCGGCGCTCGTCGAGCGCGTCCATGGCTGGGGCGGGCGCGTCGTTCATGATGTGACGACGATGCGGCATGCCGAAAAGGCGATTGCCGCGGGCGCCGACGGTTTGATGCTGACCTGCGCGGGTGCGGGGGGACACACGGGCTTCCTCACTCCGATGGCGTTCGTTCCCGCCGTACGCCGCATTTTCGGCGGGCTGCTGATCGTCGCGGGCGGCATCGCCGACGCGCACGGGATCGCGGCGGCGCTTGCGCTCGGCGGCGATATCGCCTGCATGGGGACGCGCTTCATCGCGACGCCCGAGAGCGGAGTGGTCGAGGGACACCGTTCGATGATCCCCGAGGCCGGTGTCGACGACATCGTCGCATCGGCGGCGATGAACGGCGTTCCGGCGCACTGGATGCGGCAGTCGATCGAGGCGGTCGGGCTCGATACCAGCGCGTTGCCCGATGTGCGGTCGGACATGCCCGCGGGCGTGATGCCGTGGCGCGACATCTGGAGCGCCGGCCAAAGCGTCGGACTGATCGACGGGGTCGAACCGGTCGCCGATCTGGTCGCCCGGCTGCACGGTGCCTTCGATGCGTTGCCGGCGGTTCCCGACTGGCGCGCGCGGCTTGCCGCCACGGCCGCCGGCTGGGGCTAATCCATCGTCAGGACGATCCGGCCGGCGCTTTGTCCAGCTGCCGCATCCTCCATCGCCGGCCGGAATTCCTCCAGCCTGTACGACCGCGCGATCGCGGGACGAAGCGATCCGGCGGCGGCGAGCGCGAACAGGGTATCGCGATTGGCTTCGCTCTTGAGGGGCTCGAAGATCCCGAATTGCCGGACATCGACCCCGATCAGGCTTGCGCCCTTGAGCAGCGGCAGATTGGTTCGCAGCGCGGCAATCCCTGCCGGAAAGCCGACCACAAGATGCCGGCCGTTCCATGCCAGCGAGCGAAAGGCGGGATCGGTCGCATCGCCGCCGACGGGGTCGAAAACGACATCGATGCCCTTGCCGTCGTTCGCAGCCTTGACCGCCTCACGCCATGCCGCGCCGCGTGCCTCGACCGCCGCGTCGGCGCCGCCCGCAAGCGCAAGGGCGCGTTTCGCGTCGCTCGATGCCGACCCGATCACCCGGGCGCCCAGATGTTTCCCGATCTGGACCGCCGCATAGCCGGTGGCGCCCCCGGCCCCGAGGACCAGCAACGTCTCGTCCGGCTGCAGCCCTCCGCGGTCGACAAGCGCGTGCCAGGCGGTGGCATAGCTTACGGGGAATACCGCCGCTTCGTCGAACGAGAGGGCGGCGGGCATTTTTCGCACCATGCGCGCTGGCAGGTTCGCCGCCTCCGCGAACAAGCCGCCCCAGCCGCTGGCAACCACCCGGTCGCCAACCGCGAAGTCCGCGACCTCGGCGCCGACGGCCTCGACCACTCCGGCACATTCGCTGCCAGGTATATAGGGCGTCGGCGGCTTGACCTGATAGCCCCCGGCGGCGGTCAGCACGTCGACGAAGCTGATTCCGGCCGCCTTGATCGCGATGCGCAATTGCGTAGGCGAGGGCGGCCCCGGATCGCGAAGCACGAGGCGATAATTTGCGGGCGGTCCCAGCGTGTCGGCGATGACGGCGCGCGATCCGGCGGTTCTGGCGTCCATAGCTTCCTCTTGTCTGTTGTGATAAAGAAGTATAACTAGGTTATATAAGAGTTGAAGGGGATAAGCGATGGGATTCAAGACGCGGATTACCGAGATGCTGGGGATCGAACATCCGATCGTCCAGGGAGGCATGCAGGCGGTCGGCACCGCCGATATGGCGAGCGCGGTGTCGAACGCGGGCGGGCTCGGGATCATTACCGCGCTGACGCAGCCGAGCCCGCAGGCGCTGCGCGACGAGATCGAGCGCTGCCGGTCGATGACCGACAAGCCGTTCGGCGTGAACCTCACGGTCTTTCCGACGATCCATTCGCCCGATTACAACGCCTATGCCGACGCGGTTGTCGAAAGCGGGGTCAAGATCATGGAAACCGCGGGCACCCCGGCAGTCCGGGAGATCTGGGCGCGGGTGAAGCCGCACGGGGTCACCATTCTTCACAAATGCACCGCCGTCCGCCACGCGCTGTCGGCCGAGAAGGCGGGCTGCGACATTATTTCGATCGACGGCTTCGAATGCGCGGGGCATCCGGGCGAGGATGATATTCCCGGCCTCATCCTGATTCCGGCGGCCGCCGACAAGGTGAAGATTCCGATGCTGGCGTCGGGCGGTTTCGGCGACGGCCGCGGGCTGATCGCGGCGCTCAGCCTCGGCGCCGAGGGCATCAACATGGGCACCCGCTTTTGCGCGACGAAGGAAGCCCCCGTGCACGACAATGTGAAGCAGGCCTATGTCGATAATGACGAGCGCGGCAGCTTCCTGATCTTTCGCAACTTCAAGAACACCGCGCGCGTCGGCAGGAGCGAAGTCAGCGAGGAGGTCGTTCGCCGTCTCGCTTTGCCCGACGCGAAGTTCGGCGATGTGCAGGAACTGGTCGCAGGAACCGCGGGCCGCGAACTGCTCGCAACCGGCGACCTCTCGAAAGGCGTTTTCTGGGCCGGCATGATTCAAGGGCTGATCCACGACATCCCGACCTGTCAGGAACTGATCGACCGGATTATTTCGGAGGCCGAAGCGATCCTCGACCAGCGGCTCGCGGGCTTTCGCACCTGACCTAACGCTGTCCGCCATCGACGCGCAGCAGCGCGCCGGTGGTGTAGGACGACGCAGGGCTGGCGAGCATCAGCGCGGCGGTCACGATTTCGTCGGGGTTCCCCGGGCGACCAAGCGCGACCGGCTGCTTCTCGCGTTTGCGTTCGTCCCACGCTTCGGAGATGTCGGTCAGGAAGGGGCCGGGGCTGATCGTGTTCACCCGCACCTTGGGGGCATATTCGCGGCTCAGCGAAACTGTCATGGCATTGAGCGCCGCCTTGGCCGAGCCGTAGGGCACGACCGTCGGCAACGCCATCAGGGCGCCCGAAGAGCTGATGTTGATGATGCATCCGCCGTCGCCCTGCGTCATCCGGTGGGCAACCTGGCTTGCGAGCCGGAAGGGGCCCTTGAAATTGAGGTTGAGCACGGCGTCGAACAGGCTCTCGGGCATTTCGTGGCTGGGACAGGCGGGCGACATGCCGGCGTTGTTGATCAGGATATCGACGCGCCCGAACCCGGAATAAGCAGCGTCGATCAGCGCGTCGATCTCGTCCCAGCGCCCGCAATGGACGCCCCACGCCATCGCCTCGCGTCCCAATGCGCGGCATTCGGCGGCGACGGCCTCGCAATTTTCGACCTTGCGGCTGGCGACGATCACATCGGCACCGCGCGCGGCCAGTGCCTTGACCATCCGGTAACCGAGCCCGCGCGACCCGCCGGTGACGAGCGCGACCTTGCCGCTGAAATCGAAGAGCGGATCGGGGATCATGCGGCATTCCTCTGCCTGATCGCCGCGAGCCGCGTCGGGATATGCTCGCTCGGGAACAGGCCGGGGGCGGGCTTCGCTTCCTTCAGATAGGCTTTCGCGACCTGCGCCTTGTGCACCTCGGTCGGACCATCGGCGAGCGCAAGGCTGGGCAGTCCCATCCACATGTCGGCGAGCGGTGTCTCGAGCGTCACGCCGAGGCTGCCGTGGAGCTGGATCGCGCGCTGGACGATGTCATGATAGACTTTCGCCATCTGCACCTTGCACATCGCGATATGGGTGCGCGCGGCGCCGTGCGGCTCCCGGCCGGCTTCGACTTCGTCGATGATCCATGCGGTCTTGAGCACGAGCAGGCGGAATTGTTCGAGCTCGATGATCGAATCGGCGATCGCGCCCTGCACGAACTGGTGCTCGCCAAGCTGCTTGCCCTGCGTGCTGCGCGACACGGCGCGCTCGAGCATCATGTCGATCGCGCGCTGGCACTTGCCGACGGTTCGCATCGCATGATGCACCCGTCCGCCGCCGAGCCGCGCCTGCGCGACCTTGAACCCCTCGCCGGGACCGCCGAGCATCGCGTCGAGCGGCACGCGGACCTTGTTGTAGCGGATATAGGCATGGATGCCGTCGTTGCGCCCCTGCGCGTCGCCCATCGTCTGCGAATGGCGGATGAACTCGATTCCCGGCGTGTCCGTCGGCACGATCAGCATCGACATGCGCCCGTGCGGCGGGTTCTCGGGATTGGTTATCACCATCACGATCAGGAAGGCGGCGTAGCGGGCGTTCGACGAGAACCATTTCTCGCCCTCGATCACCCATGCGTCGCCCTCCTGCCAGGCACGGCAGGTGAATTCCTTGGGGTCGGCGCCGGCTTGCGGTTCGGTCATCGAGAAGGTCGACACGATGGTGCCGTCCATCAGCGGTTGCAGGTAGCGCGCCTTCTGTTCCTCGGTCCCGAACATCGCTAGGATTTCGCTGTTCCCCGTGTCGGGCGCGGCGGTGCCGAAGACGGTCGGCGCCCAATAGCTGCGCCCCAAAATCTCGTTCATCAGCGCAAGCGTGAGCTGGCCATAGCCCGGCCCGCCAAGTTCGGTGCCGAGATGGCATCCCCACAAGCCCTGCGCTTTCACCTGCTCCTGCAGCGGCTTCATATAAGCGCGCGATTCCCTGTTCGCGACGTCGTAGGGCGCGCCGTGCCCCGGAAAGAGCAGATCCATCGGCTCGCATTCTTCGCGGACGAACGTCGCCATCCAGTCGAGCCTGGCCTGCAGTTCGGGTTCGATACGAAAATCGATCATGCGCGTTCCTTGATTTAGCCGATGAGGCGAATGAGCTTTTCGGCCTCGGCGAAATTGCCGCGCACCAGCCGGTCGAAGAAGCGGCCGGTCTCGGCGCTCAAAATGCCCTTGGCGGCCTGCGCGACCTTATATTCGAGGATGCAGCCGCCCTTGAACATCGCGAGGATGAAGTAATAGTCGAAGCTCGCCATGTCGCGACCGGTGCCCGCGGCATAATGCGCCATCAATTCCTGCCGCGTCGGCCAGTCGCCGACATTGTAAAGGGCCTTTTCGGGGACATGATCGGGAAAGCGGTCGTCGCGGATGCTGTTGCAGAACCAGGCGAGGTCGAGCAGCGGATCGCCGATCGTCGACAGTTCCCAGTCGATCAGCGCCGTCAGCCTGCATGGCGGGTCGAAGGCGAACAGCGCGTTGGGGGTGCCCACATCGCCGTGAATGATGCCGGCTTTGAAATCGTCGGGTATGTTCGCCCGCAGCCAGTCGCGCGTCAGCGCATAGCCCGGCAGCTCGCGCCAGTCGAAATCATAGAGCTGCCTGTAACTTTTGATCTGGCCTTCCCAGCGATCGACCTGCCGCTCGAGGAAGCCGTCGGGGCGCCCGAAATCCTCGAGTCCGATGGCTTTGTAATCGACATTGGCGAGCGCGATGAGCCCGTCGACCATCGCGAAGGGCACTTCGCGAGCATGTGGAAGGGTGTCGAAAGGGGGGCGATCATGGATTTTCCCGTCGGTCAGGTCGGCGGGCCAGCCATCGACGAGATCCATGACATAGAAAGGCGCACCGATGACATCGGGGTCGGCGCAGCTGCCATGGCAGACGGGGTGGGGGACGGCGGTGCCGTTCAACGCGGTCAGTACCCGCGCTTCGCGCAGTACGCTCTTTTCGCTGCCGGGCGGCGGGACCGCGGGCGGGCGGCGAAGGATCAGCGGCGTGCCGCCGCGGTTCAGCGACAGGATGACGTTCGACGTCCCGCCGTGAATCTTCTCGATTTCGAGCGGTCCGTTGCCGAGCGAGGGAATATGCACATCGAGCCACGCCGTCAGTCGCACGCGATCGGCGAGCCCTTTCGCGTCGTCGCTCACCGGTCTTCTTCCCTCAGATAGGCTTCGATCCCGCTGCGGATCGTGTGAAGCCGATCGGCGGCCTCGGCGAAGGCCGCGCTGTCGATCCGGTCGAGCACGGCCCTGGTCACTGCCTGTGCGCGATCATGGTCTGCGGTCTTCAGCGCCCGCCCCGCGTCGGTCGCGGCGATCAGCGAGGCGCGCTTGTGATCGGGATTGCCCTCGAAGGATGCGAGACCGAGTTCGACGAGCCGGTTCGCGGCGCGCTGCACGACCTGACGCGGATGGCCGAGGCTGCGGCCGATCTGGGCCGCGGTCGGGGCGGTGTCCGCGTTCACCACCGCGGTGAGGACGGTCAGTTCCATCTCGGCCAGCCCGCTTGCGGCGCGCGTGTTGGCGTAGAGGGCCCGCATGCGTCCGCGCAAGCGTGCGACCTCGTCGGCGAATCGTTCGAAATCGGTAAAGCGCGTCATATTGACACTATAGTGTCAAATCGGAACTTTTGTGTCAATATCTTCCAGGCTCCGGTCGGAGACTGCGGTCAACGCGTCGCCATCGGCCGAAAGAGCGATGTCCCGGCCTGCCAGTCGACGCGCACGCGGCGATGCGCGAAGCGCCAGCCATCGGGCGTCCGGACCAGCCGGTCGTCATAGGTGCCGCTATGATCGGGGCCATTGTCGCTCGTCACGGCAAAATAGCTGCGCGCGGTGGCATGGTCGCCATCGAGTTCGATCAGGGGAAGCGTGACATGATGACGAACGAAGCTGATCGCGGGATTGCGCGTTCCGCCCGAGAGGGCGGACGCGACGCCTGCGGGGCCGGTTCCTTCACCGCCCGGAAATTCGAGTATGCCCTCTTCGGCAAAGCAGGCCGCGAGGGCGTCGATCCGGCCGCGGTCGCCCGAATAGGTATAGCGCGCCAGAAGATCGAGGATTTCGATCCGGTCGTTGATCATATCGGTCATCCTGCCGGAACCATTCGCATCGTCGCGGTGGTCGTCCTGTTGCCGTTTGCATCGCTTGCGTACAGGGCAAGATCGATGCTTTCGCTGTCGCGCGACACCACGACGCCACCGCATTCGATCGGTCCCGGAAAGGTCGGCTCGAGATACCGGACCGAAAATTGCGCCATGCGCGCCCGCTCGGGCGGCAACCAGATTTCGACCGACCGGCACATATGGGCAAAGGTCAGCCAGCCGTGCACGATCACGTCGGGAAAGCCGCTTTCGATCATGAAGGGACGGTCCCAATGTTGCGGGACATAGTCGTCGGCGGCGCCCGCATAGCGCACAAGGTCGCCGCGCGTGACGACGACCGAGAGGCGCGGGATCTGCTCGCCCGGTGCGATCTCGCCGAACGCGCGGGTCAAAGGCTCACCGCGCTGACGCGGACGGTTGCGACATGCGCATCGGCCTGGTTGGTCAATTTCATCTCCGCGGTCTGAAACAGCATCGGTCCGCGCTTTCCCTCGCGAAGGTACGCATCAACATAACGGGCGCTCGCCCGTATTTCGTCGCCGGCGAGGATGGGCGCGCCGAGTTCGGCAATATCGTCGCTGTGGAGAAACATCGGCAGTCCGACGTCGAGGTCGATCAATCCGGCGATGGCCTCGGCGCAAAAGGTCGAAATATAGGTGGGCGCCGCAACCGGGCCGTTGGTCCGGTCGAAATATCTTGGATCGGTCTGGCCGGTGGCTGCGGCGAATTTGATCAAGGCGCCGGCCTCGATCGTGCGCACGAGCGGCCCGCGCGTTTCGCCGATACGCATTCTGAGTTTTTCAAGGACCGCCTCGAGCATCCACTTATCTCACTTAGTATGAGATGTCTTGACACCAATCGGCAGGGCGCGCAAGTTTGTCCTGTGGCAGTTCCATCCCATCATATCGTCGCTCGACCGCCGCCTTTCGAGCAGCCTCCGTTTCCCGGCGACATTTTTGCAGGACAGACGGTGCTTGTCACCGGCGGCGGGTCGGGGATGGGCCTCGCCATGGCGAAGGCCTTTGCGCAGGGCGGAGCCCGCGTCGCGGTAATGGGGCGCAGCATCGAGCGTGCCGAGGAAGGCGCCGCGCAGATTGCGGCGCTCGGCGCACGCACCCATGCGATGAGCTGCGACGTGCGTTCGCCCGAGGCGGTGGCGCAAGCCTTCGACGAAGCCGAAGCGGTGCTCGGGCCGGTCAGCCTGCTCGCCAACAACGCCGGGGCGAATTTTCCGGTGCTGGCGGAGAATATTTCTCCCAATGCCTGGGCGGCCGTGACCCGCATCGCGATCGACGGCACCTTTCTCTGTTCGGCCGAATTCGCGCGCCGGCGCATCGCGCGCGGAGAGGGCGGGGCGATCGTCAACAACAGCGCGCAATATATCTGGACGGGTTTCCCGGGCGATGCGCACAGCGCCGCGGCGAAAACCGCGCAGGCGACGATGACGCGAAAGCTGGCGGCAGACTGGGCGCCCCATGGCATTCGCGTCAATGCGGTCGCGGCCGGCTTTTTTCCGCACGCGGACTCGGTATCGGGACGCCGCGACGACGGCATCGAGCCGCTGCAGGCGATGATCCCGGCGGGGCGAACCGGCAGCATCTGGGAATTCGGCTGGCTTTCGGCGATGACCTGCACGCCGCTGTTCGGCGACATGACTGGGCAGGTCATCGTGCAGGATGGCGGCGAGAGCTTGCGCCGGTCGCTGATGATGCCCGACTTCGTGCCGCCGCGCGAACGCGTCGACGGGCCATGGGGCTGGCAATGACCGGCTGGCTCGCGGGAAAACATATATGGATCGAGGGTTCCAGCCCGGCGATTGCCGCTGCTTGCAGGGCGGCGGGCGCGACGCTGACCAGCGACGGCGATCTCGATGTATGGGTGCATGTGGTAGCGGTCGGTGCCGCGAAGCCTGCGCATGAGATCGCCCACGCCGAGTGGCGCGCCAGTCTGGGTGCCGGCCTCGACCGCCGCTTTCTCGGCGCCAAAAGCTTCGCCGACGCCTGCCGTGCGCGCGGGGTTGGCGGAGCGGTCCTCTTCGTGGGCGCGCCCGAACAGGCGCTGGGCGCCGATCAGGCGGCGGCTGCGGGCGCGCTCGGCAATCTCACCAAGACGCTCGGGGTCGAATGGGCGCGCGACGGAATTCGCGTCAATTGCATTTTGACCCGTGAAGATGGCGCGACGCTGGGAAATCTCGCCGCCTATCTGGCCAGCGATTATGCCGCCTATGTCACCGGTGCCGTGATCGGGATTGCGCTCGATGACTGACAGGCGCTCCCTGCCGGCCCGGCGACGTTGCGAGGTTGCAAGGAAGACCCTAAGGACACAAGGGTAATGCAGTTAAGTTAGACAACTCCGGGCAGGGGCAAGGCTTGTGAATATGGAAAATGGCAGCGCGCGCATCCGGGTGCCGAAAACGTCCGAACTGGTTGCCGACCAGATCAGGGCCCAGATCGTCCGGGGCGAACTCAAGGAAGGGGATTCGCTCCCGCCCGAAGGCACGCTGATGGCCTCGCTCGGCATCTCACGGCCTACCTTGCGCGAGGCCTTCCGGATTCTGGAGGCTGAAAATCTGATCAGCGTTGTGCGCGGTTCGCGTAGCGGCGCGCGCGTGCACCAGCCATCGACCGAGCTGGTCTCGCGCTATGCCGGCTATCTTCTCGAGGCGCAGGGAACGACGATCGCGGATCTTTATGCCGCACGTCTCGCGATCGAGCCGACGGTGGTGCGCTGGCTTGCAACGGCCAAGGGCAAGACGCCGGGCATGCCGCAACTGAAGCAGGTTCTCGCCGAGCTTGGCCAGATGATGCAGGACGAGCGCTATGAAGAGTTTATCGACAATGTGTCACGCTTTCACCAGACCGTCGTCGAGGCTGCGGGCAACAAGACGCTCAGCTTCATGAGCCGCATGCTGCTCAATCTCGCGCGGACGCACCAGAACGACTATCAGCGCCGCCATCCGCGGACGACCGAAGACCGGCTCAAGAGCTTGCGCGTCGGGTACAAATCCTATGACAAGCTGGTGACGCTGATCGAAGCCGGCGATGTCGAGGGCGCGGTATCCCACTGGCGGCTTCACCTGCGCAATGCCAACGAAACCTGGGCGACGCGCGGCGAGGGCGAGCGGATCGTCGACTCGCTGCACGGATGACCCCGACCTTCATCGACGCCATGATCGCCGCGGCGGCGGCCAACCCGGGTGCGTCGCTGACCGTTGCCTCCGATGTCAAACCTTGCACCGCTTCGCTGGGCGACGTCGTAGCATCGGGCCGCCGGATGGGAACGCGCATGGCTGCGGCAGGTGTCGCGCCCGGCGATATCGTCGCCTGTATGTTGCCCAACTGGCGCGAATGGCTCGTCGTCGCCGTTGCCGCCGCGCAGAGCGGGGCGGTCCTGCTGCCCATCGTGACGATTTACGGCGCGAAGGAGCTGGGGTTCATCCTGCGTCAGTCGGCCGCCAAATGGCTGTTTACGCCCGACATGTTTCGCGGGGTCGATTATGGCCGCGTCGTTGCCGAATGCGGCGACCTTCCGGGACTCGATCGGCACGTCGCGATCGGCCAGGAATTCGACCTCCTCGAAGCCGAAGGGCCGATCGCAGATCCCGCGGCGGTCGCCGGCGAAGACCTTGCCTTGCTCGTCTATACCTCGGGCACCACCGCCGAGCCCAAGGGCGTGATGCACAGCGCGCGCGGATTTCTGGCGGAACTGGAAACGGTGCGCGCGATGCGCGGGGGAACGGACGACGAAGCGGTCATCTCCCCCTGGCCGCCGGGACATGTGGCCGGCGCCTTGTCGATGTACCGCTTCCTTTGCCAGGCGACGCCGCTCGTCCTGATGGATCAGTGGGACGCCGCGCTCGCGGCAGCGCTGATCGACCGGCACAAGGTGACCTCGACATCGGGAACCCCGTTTCACCTGAGCGGGATGATTGCCGCTGCCGACGAACATGGTCACGACCTGACCTCGCTCCGCCAGTATCTCGTCGGCGCGGCGCCGGTGCCGCCGTCGTTGATCGAGCGTTGCCAGCGGCAGGGTCTCGCGGTCTATCATTGCTATGGATCGAGCGAGCATCCGACCGTCACCTCGGGCGCTGTCGACGACCCGCTCGACAAGCAGCTTCATACCGAGGGCCGGGCGATGCCGGGGTCGCAGATGCGTTTCGTCGACGACGACGGCAACGATGTCCCGGCCGGCGAAGATGGAGAAATCTGCACGCGAGGTCCCGAACTTTTCATGGGCTATCTCGACCCCGCGCTCGATGTGAGCGCCTTCCTGCTGGACGGCTGGTATCGCACGGGCGATATCGGCCGGCTCGACGAAGGCGGCTATCTTCTGATCACCGACCGCAAGAAGGACATCATCATTCGCGGCGGCGAGAATATCTCGTCGAAGGAGGTCGAGGCCGTGCTATTGAGGCACCCCGCGGTCGCCGATGTCGCGGTCGTTGCGGCGAAGGACGAACGTATGGGCGAGGTGGTACACGCCTGCGCCGTTCTCGCGCCGGGTGCCGCGCTATCGCTCGGCGATGTGCGCGATCATTTCGGTGCCGCCGGCATCGCAAGGCAAAAGACACCCGAGCGGCTGACGATCGTCGCCGAGCTGCCGCGCAACGCATCGGGCAAGGTGCTCAAGCATCAGTTGCGCGACACCTAGCGTTTCTTCGATTCGCCGAGCGGGACGAGCGGGAAGAGAAGCTGCCGCCACCAGATGTGCTCGCCGCCGGGCAGGCCATAACGCCAGGGACGGCCCTCGGGGACATGCAGCGTCCCGAAGATGCGATCGTAGAAGCTCAGCATCGTGCAGAAATTGCGATAGGCCTTGCCGTCCTTGCCATAGCCATGATGGGTATGGTGGATGCGCGGGGTCACGAATATCCATTCGAATGCCGAGACGAAGCGCGCGCCGCCGGGGATGTTTTCGACGATCATGTCGTCCCAGCGCCAGTCGCTGTGGGTGATCGCGTTCCACGCCATGATCGTGATGTAGAAGACCGTCGTCGACGCGGTCATGCCGAGATAGAAGCCGACCGCCGCGACCCAGGTATAGGCATGGACGAAGGGCCAAAGCAGGTTGGTGCGCCACATCAGCGTGACGTTGACATAGGGGGCGCTGTGGTGGGTGCGATGCATGCCGTGGAGCCAGGGGTGGCGGATCGTGTCGTGCGCCGCGCGGTGGATCCAGTATTGGCCGAACTCCGCCACCAGCAGGAGCCCGAGGAAGCCCGCCCAGATCGGCGCGCCGGCAAGCGCGCCCTTCCCCGACGGCAAGAGAAGGCCGACGACCCATGCGGTCAGCCAGGCCATGCCGATGCGCGTCACCTGCGATCCGACGATCACCGATCCGATGATGAGAAAATCCTGTCGGCGGTGGACGCCCTTGTGGCGGCCCGTGGCCAGTTCGATGATCAGTATCGCCGCGACCAGCACGAAGATCCAATGTTGTGGCTGCATCCCGTTTCTCCCGTTTGCGCGAGCATCGATCCCATGGCTCAGGGAATAGGTCCAATGCATAATTATTGCTGTTTCAATGCAGACGCTGCATGGACGGAATATGGACCTGCGCAAACTTCGTCACGCCGTCTTTGTCGCCGATTGGGGCAATTTCACCACCGCGGCCGCGCGGCTGCACCTGTCGCAGCCCGCACTCAGCCGCAGCATCCAGACGCTCGAGGACGAATTGGGGCTGAAGCTGTTCGAGCGGGTCGCCGCGGGGGTTGTGACCACCGTCGCCGGAGCGGCCGTGATCGAGGAAGCGCGCGGTCTGCTGGAACAGGCCGACGGGCTGAGAGCGCATGCGCAGCGGCTGTCGCGCGGGGAAACCGGCCGGGTGCGCATCGGGGTGGGGCCGATGTTCGCGGGTCTGCTCACCGACTATCTGCGCGATGTGTGGCAGCCTCTACAGCCCGTCGAGGTGCAGGTGCACATCCTGCCGGTCGAGCGGCTGGTCAGCCGGCTACTCGCCGACGAGCTCGATTTCTTCGTTGCCGATGGCCGCGCGGCGCGGGATCATCCGGCGATCGCGGCCGAGAGGGTGGGCGAGATGCCGGTCGGCTATCATGTCCGGCAGGGGCATGACCTTGCGGGACGCAAGCGGCTGACGGTGGCCGATATCGCCGCATATCCGCGCGCCTCACCCAATTTGCCGGCGGTTCCGCTCGACGCGGGCGACGCGGTACGCGCATCGAGCCGTGCCGACGCGGGACGTCTCTTTTGCGAACAATTGCCGACGCTCGTCGAGCTGACCGTGCATAGCGACGCCGTCCTCCTCGCGCTTTCGGCGGCGGTCGCCGGAGAGATTGAGGCCGGGCGCCTTGTAACGCTCGACATTGCCGGGATAGCCGGCTGGTCGGCGCAGATCGTCATCGCGCGCCGCGCCCGGCTCCATGCGACGCCGACCGTCGAACGCTACGCCGCAGCGATGGCGGACCATGTCCGGCGTTGCTGGATCGAGCGCTAGTTGCGCATGATGAACCCGCCGTCGACGTTGAAAGCCTGACCGGTGATCCAGTCGCCGGCGGATGAACAGAGCAGCAGCAGCGCGCCGACGAGCTCCTGCGGTTCTCCGCGCGGTTGCTTGACGACGCGCGCCATCGCCGCTTGGACGAAGGGGCTTTCGTCGGGGGTGAGGGCCTTGCCCGCGTCGGACATCGTCATCCCTGGCGCGATCGCGTTGACGTTGACGTTCATTCGGCCAAGCTCGGTCGCGAGCGTCGTCGTGAGGCCGAGCAGCGCGACCTTGCTGATCCCGTAGGTCGTTTGCGCGGGGAAGGCGCCCGCCGAAATCTGGTTGACGATCTTGCCGCCGCCGCGTGCCTCGAACAGCGGAACGGCCGCCTTGGAACAGATCAGCGCACCGGTGAGGTTGACGCGCATCAGCCGGTCGAAGTCGGCGATGCTTGTCTGGATCGCCGGCGTGCCGACCGCTTCGACCATCAGCGCGGCATTGTTGACGAGGATGTCGAGCCCGCCGAACGCGGACATGGCGGCGTCCATCATGTCGGCAACCTTCGCTTCGTCGGTAATGTCGACCTCGACGGCGATGGCCTTGCCGCCGGCATCGTTGATCTCGCCCGCGACGCGCTCGGCGCCATCCCTGTCGAGATCGGCGACGACCACGCTTGCACCCGCATTGGCCAGCCCCACGGCATAAGCACGCCCGATGCTGTTGCCCCGCCCGCCGGCGCCGGTCACGATCGCGACCTTTCCGTCGAGACGGAAGCGGTCATTGGTGAAATCGGCCATGTTCAGCCCTCCTGCTTCGGAAAGATCGGCGCGCCGACGCCGAGCGTGACGGTCTTGTAGTGCAGGAATTCGTCGATCCCCGCCTTGCCGCCTTCCTTGCCGAAACCCGAAATTCCGACCCCTCCGAAAGGCGTGTGCGGATTGATCTGGAATCCGCCATTCGCATAGACGCCGCCGGCGTTGAGACGCTCGGAGAGGCGATGAACGCGCTGGACATCGTTCGACTGGATATAGGCGGCAAGGCCATATTCGCTGTTGTTGGCGATCGCGACGGCTTCGTCCTCGTCGTGGAATTTGATCACCACCACAGCAGGCCCGAAAATCTCGACCTGGCTGATTTCATGGTCGGGATCGGCATCGACGATCAACGTCGGTTCGATGAAATTGCCGCTCGCGAGTTCGCCTTCGCAGCGCCCGCCGCCGAGCAGGAAGGTCGCGGCCTTGTCGGCCCTCGCGCGGTCGAACATGCCTGTGATGCGGTCGACGGCCGCCTTGTTGATCACCGGGCCGACCATTACCGACGGATCCATCGGGTCGCCGACCTTGAACTGGCCGATGATCGCCTTCAGCCGCGCGACGAAATCATCGTAGATGTCGGCGTGGACGAGCTGGCGGGTGGGAAGGGCGCAGCCTTGTCCCGACAGGCAGCCGACGGTCCAGAACACCGCGCGTTCGGCCGCCGCCTGGATGTCGCAATCGGGGAAGACGAGGCTCGCCGACTTGCCGCCGAGTTCCATCACGCTCGGCTTGATCTCCTCGGCGCAGGCGGCGAGGATCTTGCGCGCCGTGATCGGTCCGCCGGTGAAGCTGATCTTGCGGATCTTCTTGTGCCGCACGATCGCGTCGCCCGCCTCGGCGGTGCCGGGGAAAATCGAGAGGACACCGTCGGGCAGGCCCGCCTGCTTGCACAATTGCGCGAAGAGTTCGGGGGCAAAGGGCGTGATTTCGGCGGGCTTGCAGATCACGCAATTGCCGGCGGCGAGCGCAGCGCAAACCTTCATCCCGAGCGAGATCAGCGGGCCGTTCCACGTGATGATGATCCCGACGATGCCGATCGGCTCGGGCATGGTGTACGACAGTTCGCCGCGCGTATCGAAGGTGCTGATGAGTTCGCCCGAGAGCTTGTCGCACCAGCCCGCATAATAGCGTGTCCAGCCGACCGCGGTATCGACCCCGCGCTCGCCGACCATCAGGGTGGTGCCGCCGTCGAGCGCCGCCATGCGCGCGAGGTCGGCCTTGTTCGCTTCGAGCAGGTCGGCGAGCCGGTTCAGTATGTCGCGGCGCGTCTCGGGCCGGGTGCGACGCCATTGTTCGCGCACGGCCTCGGCCTTCGCGACGGCTTCCTCGACCTCGCGGGCGCCGGCGAGGGGAATGTCCGCCTGCACGCGTTGCGAGACCGGGTGCAGATGCGGATGCGTTCCTCCGCTGCCGCTCGTCCTCTGTTCGCCGCCGAGATGGAGGTGAACCGCGGGTGCTGCGCTTGCCATGTCAATTCTCCCGTTTGTTGTGCTCAGGCGTTCCACGCCAGATGCAGATGTTCGAGCGCCATGACGCTGCCGCCACGGCACGTTTCGTCGCCCTGTTCGATTTGTCGGAAATGGCCGATCTTCGCGAACCAGGCGCGATAGAAGACGACGAGTTCGAGCCGCGCGAGGTGCAGGCCGAGGCAGGTGTGGATGCCCGATCCGAAGGCGGCGTGACGGTAGAATTGCCGTTCGACCGACACGGTCCGGGGGTCCTCGGTCAATCCTTCGTCCCAGCCCACGAGGGGAAGCGGGGCAAGGATCGAGTCGCCGGCCCGGAGCAGCGCGCCTTCGAGTTCGATATCCTCGACGACGTAGCGCGGCGTCGCGACAAAGGCATAGCGACGCAGCAGTTCCTCGACGAGATTGGGGATGACCGCCGGATCGTCGATCGCGCGCTGACGCAGCTTTTCATCGTGCGCGAGATGCCGCATGCCGAAGCACATGGCGTTGGCCACGGTATCGAGCCCGGCGAGGAACATCAGGAAACCGATCGACATCAATTCGTCGAAGGTGGGTTTGCGTCCGTCGATGTCGCTGGCGATGATCTTCGACACCATATCGTCGCGCGGCTCGGCCATCCGCGCCTGAAACAGCTCGGCGAGATGGCCGAGGATGATCTGTGCCAGCCGGTGCCGCTCTTCGGCGCTCGCGCGGGCGTTGAAGAAGTCGACGACGAGCTGGCGAAATTCGGTGAATTTCTCCATCGGGAAGCCGAATAATTCCATGAAGACCGCAACCGGAAGTTTCGAGGCGATGTCGGCCATGAAATCGCATTCCCCCCGGTCGATCACCGCGCCGAGAAGCTCGTCGGTCCACTCGCTCACGCGCGCTTCGAGCGGCGCGATCGCCTTCGATTCGAAAAAGGGACGAAGCATCTGCCGGTACGGTCGGTGCTCGGGCGGGTCGAGCATTTCGGGGATCATCATCGGCTGGTTCGGATTGGGCGGGATCGAGAGGATGCGGCTCGAGAATTTCTCGGGATGCCGAAGCACCTGCGTCACCGCGGCGCCGGTGTTGCACACCCAGTGGCCGCCGTGCGCGTTGGTCCAGAAGACCGGCGGCGCGGTGGTCTTCAGTTCCCAGTATCGCGCGTGGCAATCGGCAAGCAGGCCGGGGTCAGCGATATAATCGAATTCATGGATCGGCGAACGCGCCGGGGCCTGCGACTCGGTCATTTTTTCTCTCCCGTTGACACAAGTAAACGGTCGTTTACATATGAAGTCAACTAGGGAGCGACAATGGCGACGATAAATTCCGACACGCGGACACGCGACGCCGATCGCACCCGGCAGGCAATCCTTCATGCCGCGCAGCAGATTTTCGCCGAAAAGGGTTTTGCCGAAGCGGGCATTCGCGACATCACGGCGCGGGCGGGGGTCAACCAGTCGCTGGTCAGCCGCTATTTCGGCGGCAAGCTCAAATTGTTCGAAGCCGCGCTCGAGGCGGCGCTCGATCCGCGATTGATGACCGATCTGCCCAAAGAGGATTTCGGCAAGCGGATCGTCGCGCGTTTTGCCGACGAGCGAGCGGGGCGTATCAGCCCGTTGCCCATCATGTTCGGCGCTGCCTCGGACAGCGAGGCGCGAGCCATCGCAGCGCATCTGCTGCGCGACCGCGTGTTCGAGCCGCTCAAGACCTGGTTTGACGGTGAGACCGCGGCGGTCAAGGCGGCGCGCTTCATGATCGTGTCGCTCGGTTTTTTCGCCTATCGCGACCAGCTTCCGCTCGCCGAATTTGCCGGCGCGGTCGATCCGGGCCTGCGCCAATGGCTTGAAACCGAATTTCAGGCGATCGTCGACGAGTAGGACGGACCGCGGCGCCGGTCAGTATCTCGGGAAAAGCTGCGGATTCCGGTCGAGATGGTAGCTGCGCTGATGCGAATTGGGATAGCTTGGCGGCGGCTGGCTCGCGCGGTCGAGCCGTTCGATCTCTTCCGCGGAGAGCGTCCATTCCGCTGCCGCCAGATTGTCGTCGAGTTGCGCGTCGCTTCGGGCGCCGACAAGGATCGACGTCACGCCGGGCCGGGCGCGAACCCAGTTGAGCGCGACCTGTGACGGCGTCGCGCCGTCGTGGTCGGCGGCAATATCGCGGAGCACCGCGACGATCGCCTCGCCGCCGCGCCGATGATAGGAGCCGATACGGCCCGTCTCGCCGAGCCGCGTTTTTTCCCCGCTGCTTTCCGCCCCGTCGAACTTGCCCGACAGATAGCCTTGTGCGAGCGGACTCCAGACGAGCGCACCGACCCCTTCGCTGACACCGCAGGGCAACAGCTCATTCTCGGCGTCGCGTGCCAGCAGTGAATATTGGATCTGCTGGCCGATGAAGCGCTCTGTTCCCAGGCGGTCTGCCGTCGCCAGCGCCTTCATCAATTGCCAGCCCGCATAGTTGGAACTCCCGACATACCGCACCTTGCCCGCCCGGACGAGATCGCCGAGCGCACGCATCGTTTCCTCGAAGGGAACCAGACCGTCGTGGCAATGGACCTGATAGAGGTCGATCCAGTCCGTCCCCAGCCGCCTCAGACTGGCGTCGCAGGCATCGATGATATGGCGGCGCGAAAGCCCGCGGTCGTGCGAGCCGCGGCCTATCGCGCCGAACAGCTTGGTCGCGACGATCGCCGATGGTCGTTTGTCGCCGAGCGCCTCGCCCAGGATCTTCTCGGACTCGCCGCCCGAATATATGTCTGCCGTGTCGAACAGCGTCACTCCGGCCTCGATGCAGCGATCGACCTGACGCCGTGCACCCGCGATATCGGTCACCCCCATGCCCTTGCCGCTGCCGAAGGTCATCGCGCCGAAGCTCAGAACGGACAATTCGAGGCCGCTGTTGCCGAGAAAGCGTCGTTCCATATCCTAAATGGCTCCTTCGGCGCGCAGCGATGCGATCTGCGCTTCGTCATATCCCAATATTCCGCGCAATATCTCGTCGGCATGCTGGCCGAGCGTCGGCGGCGCGGCGGGCTCGCGCACCGGCGTTTCCGACATGCGGATCGGGTTGACGATCATCGGTAGCCGGTTTCCGTCGGCGTCGGTTACGGTGCGGACGAGGTCGCGGCTCACGATCTGCGGATCGCGGAAGGTCTGGTCGACGGTATAGATGGGCGCGCAGATGATATCGCCCGCGACCAGAGCTTCGTACAAGTCGCCGAGCGCCCAATTCTTCAGGCTTGTCTCGATCTCGATCTCGAGCGCATCCTTGTTGGCGAAACGGATCGCGCGCGTCGCGAAGCGCGGATCGTCGAGGAGGTCGGTGCGATCGATGATCTTGCAGAAGGCTTCGAATTTCGGTTCGGCGCTCGCCTGGATGTTGATCCTGCCGTTGCGGCACGAGTAGGTTTGCGCGGGAGCCGACCCCGATGCCGACGTACCCAGCGGCTGCGGTATCTCGCCGCTCATCAGATAGTCGATCGCGCGGTGCGACATGGTGGCCACCGCAACGTCGAGCAGCGACATGTCGATATATTGCCCTCCGGCACCGACCATTTCGCGTGCCCGCAGCGCTGCCTGGATCGCGTTGGATGCGTAAAGGCCGGTAATCAGGTCGGAGATGATCAGGCCGATCTTGGTCGGCGGCTGATCGGGCTCGCCGGTGATGCTCATCATCCCGCTCATCGCCTGGAACACGCTGTCGGTGCCGGGACGGGGCGCATAGGGGCCAGTCTGGCCGAAACCCGTCACCGAGCAATAGATGATATCGGGATTGATCTCGCGGATCGCTGCATAGTCGAGCCCGTGGCGGGCGAGATCGCCGACCTTGAAATTCTCGACGAAGATATCGCCGACGCGGGCGAGGTCGCGAACCAGCTGCCGGCCACCTGCTTTGGTGAGGTCGACCTCGATCGATTTCTTGTGCCGGTTAGCGCCGATGAAATAGGAGGAGATGGGAAGATCCTCTCCCTCTTCGTCCTTGATGAAGGGCGGGCCGTAATAGCGCATCTCGTCGCCGCGGTCCTTGCGTTCGAGCTTGATGACCTCGGCGCCGAGGTCAGCCAGCATCTGGGTCGCAAAGGGGGCGGCGAAGGTGCGGCCAAGATCGATCACGCGCACGCCCTGGAGGGGAAGGGGGGAAGTCATGATTTTGTCAGTCTCCGGCGGCGTGCATCGCGCGCAGTTTTTTTGATACGAGGCCAAGCATGATCAGCACGAGGGGTGCGAACACGACCGAAACGACGATCAGCGCCATGCCGAGCTGGCCGGGATCGCGCAGCATATAGTCGCTCACGAATGCGGTGAAGGGTGCGCCGATCCCGCTGCCGACGACGGTAACGATAGCGAGGAAAATCGCCGAGACCTGGCCGCGCAGATGCTGCGGGGTGTGAATTTGCAACGCCGATACGGCATAGCCGAGGAAGGGGTAGCAGAGCACATAATAGATGGCGTTGAGGATCAGGAAGATCCACGGATCGCCGCTCCAGAGCGCCACGATGTTGATCGGCACCGCGATCACCACACCCCATATCTGATAGCGCGTGTGGGCGTCGGCGATGCCGCGGCGATAGAGCCAGTCGACGAGCATCGCGCCGCCCACCTGGCCGACGGCGGCCGCGAGGATGTGCTGGATACCCCATGCGAGGCCGACCTTGCCGACGTCCCAGCCGAATTCGCGGACCATGAAGGTCGGCGTCCAGGCGGCATAGGCGTTGGTGATCACGTTGAGCAAGCCGAACCCGAGCGGCAGGCCGACAAAGAGCATCGGATGGCGCTTGAACAACTGGCCGAGCGGGATGCCGTGCGGGCTCGATCCGCTCGCGGCGGCAAGACGGGCTGCTTCGCGGGCGGCCTTGCGATCATATTCGCGGACCATCAACACAAGCGGGGCGAGCAATATGGTGATGCCGCCGACGGCGATGAAAACGAGTTGCCAGGGGCGTATGTTGCCAACGACGGGCAGATGGACCTCGCCCGCCCCCGCCGCGAGATGGACGATCGCGCCGCCGAGCACGACGGCGAGCCCGCCGCCGATCACGGCGCCCAGCGAATAGACTGCGATTGCGGTCGACAGCCTTTCTTTGGGAAATTGCTCTGCGATCAGCGAGTGCGCGGCAGGCGTCAGCGCCGCCTCTCCCATGCCGACTCCCATGCGGCCGAGCATCAGACCCGGAAAGCTGCGTGCCAGACCCGACCCCAAGGTAGCGAAACCCCACAGGGTGACACCCGCCAGCGTAATCCAGCGCCGCGAGAAACGGTCGACCAGCCAGCCCATCTGCAGGCCGCACAGCGCAAAGAACAGACCGAAGGCCGGTCCCATCATAAGGCTGATCTGGAAATCGGTAAGGTCCAGATCGCGTTTGAGCGGCTCGACCATCATGGTGATGATCTGCCGGTCGATGAAGGAGAAAATGTAGAGCAGCAGAAACAGCCAGATCATCGGCCATCCGCGAAGGAAACCCCTCGCGGCTGTGCCGGGTTCGACCGCCGGGCCGCCATCAGCAATGTGCATGATCGTTCCTCGATTACGGCACCGCCAGACGGCGCGCCGGGAAGAAGGCTCCGTCGGGCCGGCTTGCGCCGGACCCCGACGGAGGAGGTGGAGGATCAAAATTCAAAGGAAACCCGTCCGCCGAATGTCCGCGGCCGGCCATAGAGTGCGGAGTCCGCCGTTCCTCCGGCGAGGACGTAGACGGTATAGGTCTCGTCGAGCAGATTCTTGCCCCACAGCGTGAAGGTGAGATTGGGGTTCGCGAGACGGAAGCCGATCTCGCCGTTCACCAGCGTTCTTGCACCTTCGACAATCCGGTTGTCGGCATCGCGATAGCTTTTGCCGGCATGATAGGCATTGGCGGACAGGAGCAGGCTGTTGCCATTGTCCAGTTCATACTCATAGTCGAAGCCGGAATTGACCGAGAAGAGCGGCGTGCGGATGATCTTGTTGCCCGTCGCGTCGAAGGTGATGATGCGATTTCCGCCCGTCGGCAGCGGCTCGTAACCGACCGCATTCTCGAAGTCGGTAAACTCGCCCCAGAGCTTCGAAAAGCCGAGCCGCACGTTGAGGCCGCGTGTCGGGCGGCCGAACAACTCGCCTTCGATGCCATAGATTTCCGCCGCACCCGCATTTTGCAGCGTCGACAGATTGTTGATGCGGATGTTGACCTGCATGTCGGTATAGTCGGTGTAGAAGGCGGCGAAATTGGCGTTGAGCCAGCCTCCGAGCTTGAGCTTGGTGCCCAGTTCATATTGCCAGACATTTTCCGGATTGACCGGGACGGTGCTGAAGGTCGATGCCCCGAACAGCCCGGATTTGAAGCCCTTGCCGGCCTTCGCATAGATATTGGCATCGCTGTTGATGCGATATTGCAGCGTCGCGGAGGGAGTGAAGACTTCCCAGCGATGCTCCGCCTCCAGCGTCGCGCCGCTGATATTATTCTCGATGAAGAAGTCCTTGTGCTCGTTGGTGTAGCGCCCGGCGAGCGTCAGCGAGAGGCTGTCGGTGAAATCATAGGTTCCCTGTGCATAGATGGCGACCGAATCGGTGCCGACGTTCGAGGTGACGTCGCTGGAGCCCGGACCGGCCGGATTGCCGTTGGTGATGACCTGCTGCCGCGTATAGCCCGCATCTTGGTTGAAATAGCTCCCGCCGACGATCCAGTTGAGCCGCCCGGTCTCGCCGGTCAGATAAAGCTCCTGCATGAAGGAACGCGCGAAATAGTCGACCGGCAGGCGCGACCGTTCGATGTTGGTGCTGTCGACGTCGGAATCGATGAACTGCTCGGCATTGTCGTAGGCGCTGATCGAGGTCAGGTCGGCGAAGCCGAGGTCGGCGCGAACGGTCAGCGACGCCGAATCCTGCCTCAGATTGAGCTGCCCGCCCATCCCGGACGTTTCGTTCGGCCGGGTCGGGAGGATCACCCCGGGGGTCTGCGCCGTGACGACATTGTTGAGATAGGGCTGCTGGCCCGTCGCCAGCGTATCGTCGCGCGTGACATGCCCATAGGCGACGATCAGGTCGAGCCAGTCGGCCGGGCGGACGAGAAGCTTGGTCCGCAGCGCCCATGTGTCGACCCAGCCCTTTTTCGGGCCGCCATTGAGGTCGGTGATATAGCCGTCGTCCTTGTTGAGGGTGAAGGCGACGTTCGCCGCGACGACGTCGTCGCCGCCGTTGGCGTAAAGTTTCAGGATGCGCTCGTCGTAGCTGCCATAGCTCAGGCTGCCCCGCAGCATCTCGTCATTGTCGGGATCGAGCGTCACGATATTGATTGCGCCGCCGGTGCTGTTGCGCCCGAATAGCGCGCCCTGCGGGCCTTTGAGGACCTCGACGCGCGAGACATTGTTGAGCTCGGTGGCGATGCTGCCGAGAAAAGGTTGATAGACGCCGTCGATGTAGACGGGGACGAGCGATTCATCGCCGGCGGCGACGCCGCGCGTGCCGAGACCGCGGATCGTCGGCTGCGGCGAGAAGGACGATTGGGTGAAGTTCAGGCTGGGGGTGATCTGGGTCAGGTCGTTGGTCGACGAAATGCCCGCGCTTTCGAGCGCCTGTCCCGAAAAGGCCGAAATCGCGATCGGCACGTCCTGCAGCCGTTCTTCGCGCCGCTGTGCCGTGACGACGATGTCGCCGGCATCCGGCGCCTCTCCGGCGGCGCTTTCGGTTTCGTCGGCCGGCGCGGTTGACTGCGCATGGGCGGCGCTGGCGCCGAACAGGCTGGCAAACACGAGCGCGCGAATGGATGTGGCGGCGATGGTCAACATGGCTCTCCCTGCTTGGATCCGTTCGTTTGCGACGGATCTGACGCTCGCCTAGCTGCCATCGGCCGGAGGATTGATCATCAGCGATATTCGGGGTTATCTATCACGAAACGAGATAGATGGGACTGACATGCTTGATCTTCGACAGGTGCTGAGCTTCGTGACGATCGCCGAGAAGCGTTCGTTTACCCAGGCGGCGGAAACCCTCGAAATCGCGCAGTCGGCCGTCTCGCAGCACATCCGGCGGCTGGAGGATCAGCTACAGCTCACCTTGCTGACCCGAAATTCGCGCTCGGTCGCCCTCTCGGCAGACGGGCAGGCTATGCTGCCGCATGCGCAGGCCCTGCTCGACTCCGAGCAGAATATCCTCGCCGCGGCCCGGGCTCTCCGCGCGGCCACCAATTCGATCCTGCGGATCGGCGCCTATTCGTTCGCCGCCGACCAGCGCATGGATGCGATCGATGCGTTCCAGAATCGATATCCCGAACTGCGACTGGAAATCGTCTACGGCACGCGCGCCGAATTGATGGCGAAGCTGCGCGACGGCACGCTCGATATTTTTTTCTCGCTGTCGGCGCCATCGGTGACCGAACCCGATCTTGCCGAAACCCACGTCGCCCGCCGCTATTGTCACATTGCCGTGCCGCCAACACACCGGCTGGCGGGGAGCGAAGGCATTTCGATCGACGATCTCGCCGACGAGCAGGTGGCCATTTCTCCGGGAAACCAGGATTCGCCGGTCGTCTCGCTCGTCTATGCCGGACTCATTGCGCATGGCGCGCAGCTGATTGCCGCGCCGGAAGCCGATCGCCGCGCCATCGCGCGCTTCGCGCGCTCGCGCGGTCTACCGCATTTGCTATGGACGACGCGGATATTGCCGCGACACGAGGAAGAAGGGGAGGAGATTTATCCCTTGCTCGGCGATGCCCCGCGCATCGATACGGTGATCTACAGCCGGCCCGGCGATCGTCGTCGCTGGGTCAGGCTGATCCTCGCCGCTTTCGCCGATCGCGACAAGCCGCGTTAGCTGGCAGGGGTCAAAGTGTCGCCATGTCGATCACGAAGCGATATTTGACGTCCGCCTTTTCCAGCCTTTCAAAGGCCGTGTTGATGTCGTCCATGCGGATCATTTCGCATTCGGGCAGAATATTCTTCTCGGCGCAGAAATCGAGCATCTCCTGCGTTTCGGCGATCCCGCCGATCGCCGAACCGGAAAGCGTCTTGCGCCCGCCGAGCAGCAGGCCGGTGTGCAGCTGAACCATGTCGATCGCGCCGACGATGACATGCGCGCCGTCGGGCTTGAGTAGCAGCAGATAGGGCTGCACCTCGTGCGCGACCGGGATGGTGTCGAGGATGAAGTCGAAGCTTCGCGCCGCTGCCTTCATTTGATCCGTGTCGGACGAAATCAGGACGTGATGCGCGCCCAGCTTCTGCGCATCGGCCGCCTTGGCGGGCGATGTGGTGATCATCGTCACCTCGGCGCCCAGACCGGCAGCGAACTTGACCCCCATATGGCCAAGGCCGCCAAGGCCGACGACCCCGACCTTCATGCCCGGCCCGACCTTCCAGTGGCGCAGCGGCGAATAGGTTGTGATGCCGGCGCAGAGCAGCGGCGCTGCCTTCGCCATGTCGAGCGCTTCGGGCAGGCGAAGCACAAATTCCTCGCGCACGACGATGGCCGATGAATAGCCGCCATGGGTTGGCGACCCGTCTTGCCGATCCTTGCTGTTGTAGGTGCCGGTCGCGCGATAATAGCAATATTGTTCCTGATCGGCGGCGCACGCATCGCAGGTGAGGCAGCTGTCGACGAGACAACCCACCGCAACCCTGTCGCCGACCACAAACTTCGTAACCGCCGAGCCGATGGCGCGCACGACACCGACGATCTCGTGCCCCGGAACGAGCGGGTAGGCGGTATTGTGCCAGTCGTTGTGCGCCTGATGCATGTCCGAATGACACACGCCGCAATATCGGATCTCGATATCGACATCCCCGGGACGCAGCGCGCGCCGTTCGATGGCGATCGGCGCGACGGTGTCGGTCGCCGATCTCACCCCCCATGCGGCGATTTTCGTCATGCGGCGTCCTCCAGCAAAAGCGCCGCGTCGGCGGGTGCGATGAATTGCAGCAGATGCGCGCGCTTCAGGCAGAGGTGCGGAGCCGCTTCGTCGGTCATGCCGATGCCGCCGTGGACCTGAATATTCGCGCGGCCATTGTCGATCGCCGCCTGATCGGCAAGGCGCTTCGCGGCGGCAACATGGAACGCCGCTTCGCCATCTTTCGCATCAAGCGCGCAGGCGGCATAATAGAGCTGCGACCGGGCGACCGCGGCCCGCACCGCCATATCCGAACAGATATGCTTCAATGCCTGGAACCAGCCGATCGGACGGTCGAACTGCTCGCGCAGCCTGGCATAATCCGCCGCCATGTCGCGCGCGGCATCGGCGCAGCCGACGGCATAGGCGGCCGACAGCAATTGCAGATGGAGCGGCGAGGTGGGGGCGTTCGACACGGCCACCGGGCTTGTGGAAGGCTGCCGCCCTTGGAGCGTCGACAGATCGATGGTCGGACGATGCGGCTGGTCGTCCGGGGCGGCGTATAGGGCGACGGATTGCGCACTCCACATCACCGCCGTGCCGGCCTCGACCGGATCGAGGATGCGCATCGCATCCGAGCCCGTGACCGGGAGCGCGAGACCTGCCTTGCCTTCGAAGCTTCCGGCGAACCAGCGGTTCGCCGCCGCGGTCGAAATGAGCCCCATCGGGGCGAGAAAGCGACCGAGTTCGGCGAACACAAGCGCCTCGGTCGCATGGTCGAGGTCCATGCCGGGCGCCGTCATGGCGCTCCAGCCCATCGCCTCGAGGTCCTGCCAAAGTCCAGCCCGCCGCGATCGCGCCGCTTCGAGCGGCATGTTATCGCGGCACCAGTCGGCGGTCGCCGTCTGCAGGGCGAGTTGCTCGTCGTTCGGGGTCAAATCCATGCTCTCACCTCGATTTTGGCAGGCCGAGCAGCCGCTCGCCGATGATGTCGCGCTGGATCTGCGCCGTGCCGCCGGCAATCGTCGCCGCAAATCCGCGAAGATAGTCGCCGACCGCATTGTCGTCGCCGTAGGCGAAGTCGATCGCCGCGTCGCCCATCAAAAGGACCGCCATCCGTTCCAGCCGCTGGCCAAGCTCCGAAGTGAACAGCCGGATCACCGATGCTTCGGGACCGGGCTGGCCTGTGCGGACGACTTCGGAAATATTCCGGTAGGTCATCGCACGCAGCGCCGCGACTTCGGCCCGCATCTGCGCAAGGCTGTCGGCGATGCGATCGTCTCCGATCATGCCGCTGCCCCGTGCGGTCGCGATCAATTCGGCGATTTCCTGGCTCTGCTTCACCTGATCGGCAATGAAGCCGGTACCGCGCTCGAAACTGAGCGTCGACATCGCGACATTCCAGCCATTGCCCAGCCCGCCGACGACATTGGCAAGCGGAATGCGCACATCGTCGTAGAATACCTCGGCGAACTCGACCTGCCCCGACATCTTCTGGATCGGGCGGATCGTGATCCCGGGCGCATGCATGTCGCAGATCGCCCAGCTCAATCCCTTGTGCCGCTGTGACCCGTCCTCGGTGCGCAGAACCAGTTCCTGCCAGTCGGCGACATGCGCGAAGCTCGTCCAGATCTTCGATCCGTTGACGACGAGCTCGTCGCCTTCGATCCGGCCCCGCGTCTTGATGCCGGCAAGATCCGACCCCGCGCCGGGCTCCGAAAAGCCCTGGCACCATATCGCCTCGCCCTTGAGGATGCGCGGCAGATGATAGGCCTTCTGTTCTTCGCTGGCATTGATGATCAGCGTCGGCCCGCCATGGTTCACGCCGACGAAATTGGAACCGATCCACGGCGCATGCGCCTTGGCATATTCCTCGAGCCAGATGACCTGCTCGACGATCGAAAGGCCGCGCCCGCCATAATCCTCGGGCCAGTTGATCCCGGCCCAACCGGCGTCGAACAGCCGCCGTTGCCACGCCTTGTCGAAATCGAGCGCCTCGTCCGCATTGAGCGGACGCTTCTCGGCCGGGACATTGGCATGCAGCCACGCGCGGCATTCTTCGCGAAAGCGGGTCTCTTCGGGTGAAAATCCGATGTCCATCAGCCGGTCTTTCTTGCGGCGCCGATCGGCTCGCCCTTCTTGCGCATGGCAGGATCGAATCCCGCGTTGCGCATGAGTTCATGGCTGAGGCCCGCGCCGAGCGCCATCCCGTCGGTGTCGTAGATCAGCCGCTTGTTCTCGGCATTGCTGTGCCGGCTGTTGCCGCGGATCAGGCTCGTTATTTCGGAGACCCTGGCGTCGAGCGCGTCATCGGGGACGCAATAGTTCGCCAGCCCCATCGCAGCGGCTTCCTCGCCCGTATAGGGTCTGCAGGTAAGCATCATCTCGAGCGCCTTTGCCTGACCGATGCGGCGCGGCAGGCGCTGCGAGAGGCCCCAGCCCGGGACCAGCCCCCATTTGCCGTGCGTGTCGGCGAAACGTGCACTTTCCCCGCAGACGATGAAGTCGGCCGAGAGCGCAAATTCGAGCCCGCCGGTGTAGCAACTGCCCTGGACCTTTGCGATCACCGGCTGGGGCAGGGCGGTCAGCCTCTCGAGGGTGAGCATTTCCTGCCGCAGCCAGCCGAGCGCGTCGGGATGGGGCGGCGATTTGAGATCATGCCCCGCACAAAAATGCCCGCCCGCGCCGGTGACGACGAGAACCGCGACATCGTCGCCATGGCTTTCGATGTCGCGGACATGTGCGCGAAACGCGCGGAAAAGGTCGCGATTGACGGCGTTTCGCTGACCCGGCCGGTTGAGGGTCAGCGTGCAGACGCCGTCCGCGTCGTCGCGCAGGACGAGAGCTTCGTCGCTCACCCGGCGTCGCCGCGGGTCTTGGCGATCGCCGCTTTCGCGCTGCCGCTTTCCACGGCGCGCTTGCCGAACTGCTCGCGGATCGGCACAAATTCGGGCATCACGAGGCTGCGGCGCAGCCAATTGGCCCCGTCGAGCACGACCGTGTGGCCCGACAGATAGCTCGCATAGGGCGAGCAGATGAACGTCGCCATCCAGCCAAGTTCGCGCAATTCGCCGACGCGCAGTCCGGGCACCGTATTGTCACCCGTTTCGCCTTCACGATGCCGGGTCATGTGCCCGGGCATGTCTTCATGCGGGAAACGGCCCGGGGCAAGGCAATTGACGCGGATGCCGTCGGGCGCCCATTCGACCGCAAGACTTTGCGTCAGATTGGTCACGCCGGCCTTTGCCGCCGCCGAATGCGATGTGCCGGGGCCACCGGTCCAGCTGTAGGTCGCGCCGATATTGAGGATCGCGCCGGGCATCCCGGCGGCCAGCCGCCGGACGGCGAATTCGCGGCTGCAGTTATAGGTGCCGTTGAGTACGATATCGACGACGGTGCGGAATCCGTTCGGCGTCATTTCCTCGGCAGGCGCCGGGAAATTGCCCGCGGCATTGTTGATGAGCACGTCGACCGGGCCGAGCCTGGCTTCGATCTCGTCGAACGCTCTGGCGATCGCCTCGGGATCGCGCACGTCGCAAGCCACCGCGATGGCTTCGGCGCCGACCGCATGAAGCGCGGCGAGCCCGGCTTCGAGATGCTCGGGCTTGCGGCTGAGTACCGCGATCTTTGCACCGAGCCGGGCGAATTCGACCGCCATGCCCTTGCCGAGGCCGGTGCCGCCGCCGGTGACGGCGACCACCTGTCCGTCGTAGGTGCCGTCGGGAAGCGCCTTGGCGCCAAGCGGCGGCGGAGCGGGTAACGCCATCTTATTTCCCCTTGTAGTTGGGCGCGCGCTTCTCGCGGATTGCGGTGCGCGCTTCCTGATAGTCGTCGGTCTTGAAGAGGTAGCTTTGCGCGTAAAGTTCGGCGCGCGTGCCCGTGCGGATGGTCGATCCGTGCATCAGGTTGATCATTTCCTTGGCCAGCGCCAGGTTGATGGGCGGTTTGGCAGCGATGTCGCGGGCCAGTTCGAGGGCTTTTGCGTCGAGATCCTCGGGCGCGACGACGAAATCGACCGCACCCCATTCGAGCGCGGTTTCGGCATCGATACGTTGTCCGGTCATCACCATATATTTGGTGCGCGACGGGCCGATCAGCGCGGTCATCATCTGGGTGCCGCCGGTATCGGGCAGCACGCCGTAAAGTATCTCGGGCAGGGCCATCTTCAGACTGGTGTCGCTGATCCGTATATCGGCCGCGAGCGCAAGCTCGCACCCGCCGCCGATCGCGCCGCCCTTCAGCGCGGCGATGATCGGCTTGGTCGATTCCTGCATCCGGAGGCGCCCTTCCTGATGCCGCCGCACGAAGTGGAAATCGCTCTCGTCGCGGGCGCGGTGACCGAGAACATTGGTGTCGCGGCCCGAGCAGAAGGATTTACCCACGGCGCGGATCAGAATCGCGCTGGTTTCGCTTTCGTCGAGCGCTTCGCCCAGCAGTTTCTGGAACCGCTCCGACATCTCGTCATCCATCGCATTGTGCCGGTCAGGGCGGTTCAACGTCAGGATTCGCAAGGCGCCTTCGCGCTCGCTCTCGATCAAATCAGACATTCCGCCTCCCGTTCTGTTTCGATAAGGCTTGCACGAGTTGTATAACTAAGTCAATTATGTCGAACACTTCGGGAGAGACGAATTATGGACCTGGGCGGAAAGACGGCACTCGTCACCGGCGCGTCGCGGGGTATCGGAGCGGCGATCGCGCGTCGACTCGGCGCGGCGGGCGCGCATGTGGCGGTGAACTATTCCGGGAGCCGCGATGCCGCCGAAGCGCTCGTTGCCGAAATCGGGTCGGCGGGCGGGCGCGCGTTCGCGGTGCGGGCGGATGTTTCGACGCTGGCGGGCATCGAAGCGATGTTCTCCGCCTGCGATGCGGCATTCGGTGAAGGTCCGAACCTCGACATATTGATCAACAACGCCGGCGTCGGACGCGGCGGCCGCGATGCGAGCCTGAAGGCGGGCTCCGAGGATCTGTTCGACGAAATGTTCGCGGTCAACGTCAAGGGACCGCATTTCGTGACGCAGGCCGCGTTGCCGCGCCTCCGCGATGGCGGCCGGATCGTCAATATCGGCTCGATGTCGGGCAAGATCGGCCAGCCGTTCGCATCGGGCTATGCGATGACCAAGCGCGCGATCCAGAGCCTGACCTTCTCGACCGCGCTCGCGGTCGCAAAGCGCGGTATCACCTGCAATTGCATCGCGCCCGGGGCGGTCGCGACCGACTTCATCGCCGGACTGCGCGCGCAGGAAGGGTGGGACGAGGCGACCGCGAAACACACGCCGATGGGGCGGCTCGGCGAACCGGAGGATATTGCCGGCGCGGTGATGATGCTCCTCGGCGAAGACGCGCGCTGGGTGACGGGACAGATCATCGAAGCCAGCGGCGGGCTCGCACTCTGATGGCGCTGATGACCGAAAAGCTTCGCGCGATCATGGCGATCGATCCCGAGCGCACCGAGATCGACTTCGAGGGCCGCGACTATAGCTGGCGCCAGATCGCCGACAATGTCCGCGCGATCGAGGCTGCTCTTGATGCGATGAACCTGCCCGAAAATGCCAGGGTCGGCATCATGCTGCGCAATCGGCCCGGACATGTCGCCGCTATCGTTGCCGTCCTTTCGACCGACCGCTGCCTTGTCACGCTCAACCCGATCCTTCCCGACGCGAAGCTGTTCGCCGATGTCGAGGGGCTGGGACTCCCCGTCATCATCGCCGATGCGACCGATCTCGCGCGCGCCGGATTGAGCGAGGCGCTCGATCGCGCGGGTTCGGCCGTGATCGAAATCGGCCCGCGTCTCGAGGGCGTCCGCGTGCTGCAGTCGGGTGTCCGCACCGACATCCAGACCTCGCCCGGCGTCGCGATCGAGATGCTCACCAGCGGCACGACGGGATCGCCCAAGCGTATTCCGCTCAGCCGCGACGCGTTCGATGCGAGCTTTCGCGGCTTCACGAAATATGAGCGCGGCCGGAGTTTCGACGATCCGCCGAAACTGAATTCGGGCTGCACGATGGTGGTCAATCCGCTCACCCATATCGGGGGTATTTATGGCTGCATCGCCGCACTCGCCGCGGGGCGCAAGATCGCGTTGCTCGAGAAGTTCAGCGTCGAGGCCTGGGTCGATGCGGTGAAGCGCAACCGCCCCGCCGTCGCGCCCGCGGTGCCGTCCGCCGTGCGCATGCTGCTCGAGGCCGACGTCGACCCGGCCGATCTTTCGAGCCTGCGGTCGCTCATCTCGGGCACCGCGCCGCTGCCCGCCGATCTCGTCGACGCCTTTTTCGACAAATATGGCATCCCGATTTGCGGCAATTACGGGGCGACCGAATTCGCCGGCGCCGTCGCTGGCTGGACGATCGACGATTTTCGTAACTTGTGGAAGGAGAAGCGCGGTGCCGTCGGCCGGATTCACGGCGACATCGAGGCACGCGTGGTCGACCCCGAGAATGGAGAGATACTGGCCGCGGGAGCGGAAGGGCTGCTCGAACTCAAGGGACGGCAACTCAACAACGGAATGCAGTGGCTGCGAACGACCGACCGCGCCGTTCTCGACGACGATCGTTTCCTGTTCATCAAGGGACGCGCCGACAATGCGATCATCCGCGGCGGTTTCAAGGTGCATCCCGACGATGTGGTGAAGATATTGAACGAGCATCCGGCGGTGCGCGAGGCCGCTGTCATCGGGGTACCCGACACGCGGCTCGGCGCGGTGCCCGCTGCCGCGATCATCCTGAAGGAAGGCGCCCAGCCGCCGCTGCTCGACGATCTCAGGACGTGGCTCAAGGACCGGCTGATCGCCTATCAGGTGCCCGTCCATATTCTCTACGTCGACGATTTTCCGCGCACCCCGTCGATGAAGCCGTCGGCGCCCGCGCTTCAGGCCCTGTTTGCGGACTGATCCATGATGGCGCCGATCGCGCGGTCGAGTTCGGTCAGATCCTGTCCGCCTTCGAACCGGCTTTCGTCGCCATAGGCAGCCATGCGGTCATCGAAATGCGCGGCAAGTCGCGCGCCCCAACCGCCGTGCGTGAAGATATGATAGTCGCCGGCCTTGACGCCGGCGACGACGAGGCGCGCGAACTCTTCGGGCGCCATTCCCTTGGCCAGCAGATTCTCCGTCCCCGACGGGCGCGGCGCGATGTTTGTCCGGTCGGCGATGATATTCTGTGCATTGGCGATGAAGTCGGTGCGGACAGTGCCGGGGTAAACGAGCGATACGCCGATATTGCTTCCCGCCAGTTCGCCGCGCAACGTGTCGGTCAATCCCACAAGCGCGTATTTCGACGCGTTATAGGCCGACATCGACGGCGTTGCGCAAAGCCCGGCGAGCGAGGCGACATTCACGATATGGGCTGCGCTTTCGAGTTCGCGCATGCGCGGGATGAGGAGGTTGGCGCCGAGAAACGGACCGAGGGCATTGACCTCCTGGACCAGCTTCCAGCGTGCGGGCGCGTCGGCTCCCACCGCGGCGCCGCCCCCGATTCCGGCCGAATTGACAAGCATCGAGATCGCTCCGAGGGCTTGCTCCGCCGCGTCGATCGCCTCGCGCCAACTCGTCTCGTCGGTGACATCGAGCCGCTGGGCGGCAAACCTGCCGCCGGATCGCGACACCGCATCGCCCAGCCGGTCGGTGGCCACATCGGCGATGGTGACGCGCATGCCCTCGTCCGCGAGCGCTGCCGCGATCGCGAAGCCGATCCCGCCGGCGCCGCCGGTGACGAAGGCCGCGCGGCCGGCAAGTTTGGTCAATTGAGTGCTTCCGATGCAAGAACGGCATCCTTGGTGGAAACCGACGCGACGAGCGGCAGGTGCATGGCGATCTGGACCTGGTGCGTCTCGGCCGTGCCGCCCGCGGTGCAATCCTCCGCGATCACGACGGTATAGCCATGACCGACCGCCTCCACCGATCCGCCCATCAGCGCGACATTGGTCGACACGCCGCAGAAGACCACCGTGTCGATCCCGAGACCGCGCAGCGTGGCGTCGAGATCGGTGCCGGTAAAGGCGGCCATGCCATGATGGCGTTCGGATATGATGTCGCTGTCGCCGACAACGATGTCGTCATGAATGGCGGCGAAACTGCTACCCGAAACCAGATTGGCTTCCTTGTGGATGCGCGCCGCGAGGACGCAATTGCGGTTCCATCCCAGAAAATCGGGCCGCGCGGTGACGGTGCAATGCACGACAGGGAGGCCCCGCGTGCGAAAGCCGGCGGCAAGTTCGTTTATCGTGTCGACAATGCCGCGCGCTCTGACCTGCTCGGCGAGCGGCGTCTCGCGGAAAGCGGGGTCGGTGATCCCGTTCTGCATCTCCGAAATCAGCAGCGCGGCGCGCCTTCCTCGTTCGAGTCCCTTGACGGTCATCGCATTCTCCCTTGCTCCACTTATTAAACTAGGTAATAGATGTGATCCGGGAAGAGAGCAAGGGAGAGAGCGATGGCCGAGTCATTTGCCGGCAAGTCGGTGATCGTTACCGGCGGCGGCCGCGGGGTCGGACGCGGGATCGGCCAGGCCTTCGCGGCGGCGGGTGCGAACGTCATGCTGGGCGCACGGACGCTCTCCTACGCGACGGACGTGAAGGCCGAGATCGAAGCAGCGGGCGGCGTGGCCGAAATCGTCGGCGTCGACATTTCGCGGCATGACGATTGCCGTGCGCTTGTCGATGCGGCCGTTGCGGCGTTCGGCGGGGTCGATGTCATCGTCCATGCCGCCGCCGACATCCCGCACGGCGGCCTCGGACATGTCGACGACGACCGGCTCGAGGCGGGATTTGCCAGCATCGCAAAGGCAGCCTGGTGGCTGCTCGACGCAGCGCGGCCATATCTTGCCAAGGCGAACGACGGCGGGCGGTTTATCGCGATCGGGTCGATCAACGGGACATTCAACGTCGTCCCGAACATGACCGCCTATGGCATGGCGAAGGCGGCACTCGACGCGTTCGTCCGCGCAGCCGCGGGCGATGTCGTGGGCGAGGGGATTACCGTCAATGCGGTCAATCCGGGTCTCGTCGCGAGCGACCGTGCGAAGGCGGTGCTCGGCGACGACGGCCTCGCCGCCTATGGCGCGACGGTTCCCGTCGGACGCGCCGGGACGCCCGAGGACATTGCGCACGCCTGCCTGTTCCTCGCTTCGGCGCGGTCCGACTACATCACCGGCACGACGATCAAGATGGATGGCGGCTCGACCGTCGCGGCGCCGGCAGGGCGCAACGAAATATTGCAGGAACGGCTGAAGGCCCAGCACGGAAAGGCGAACTGATGGATCTTGGAATCAAGGGCAAGGTGGCGCTCGTCTTCGGCGGGTCGAAGGGGATCGGGCTCGGCTGCGCGCATGAATTCGCGCGCGAGGGGTGCCTGACCGTGATTGCGGCGCGAACGCAGGCGACGATCGATGCCGCGGTTGCCGAAGTGGAGGCGGCGGGCGGTCGAGCGGTCGGCGTTTCGGCCGACTGCACGACCAAAGAGGGCATCGCGCGCGCCGTACAGGCGGCCACCGACGCCTTCGGTCCGCCCGATATTCTGATCTTCAATGTCGACTCGGGGCCCAAGGGGCCGTTTCTCGAAGTCGACGACGACACTTTCGCCGCGGCGAACAACAATAATGTCATGGCATTCCGCTGGGCAGTGCAGGCGGTTTTCCCGCATATGAAGGCCAAGGGCTGGGGGCGCATCCTGACGATCGGGACCAATTCGGTGAAGGCACCGCACCGCAAGCTCCAGCGCGCGGCGCAAAACACCTACCGCGTCGGCGCGCTCGCCTTGTCCAAGACATTGTCCGCCGAGCTCGGTCCCCATGGAGTTACCGTCAACACGCTGGGCACGGGCGCGATCGCGACGCCGCAGTTCAGGGAGGTCTTCACGAAGATCGCCGAAGCGAAGGGCCAGAGCTACGAAGAGCATATCGCCGAGCGGGTGAGCGAGTGGCCGGTGCAACGGATGGGAACGCCCGAGGATATGGCCGCGGCGGCCGCTTTTCTCTGTTCCGACCGTGCCGGCTTCATCACCGGGCAGGTGCTCATCGTCGACGGCGGCAATCTCGAAGTTCTGCAATAATCAGCAATCGAAGGAAGCAAGCAATGCAATTGGGTAACAATATCGCAGCGGTGGTGACGGGCGGCGCATCGGGCCTCGGCCGCGCCAGTGCGGAAGCTCTCGCGAGCGCGGGCGTCAAGGTTGCGATCTTCGACGTCAACGAGGAGGGCGGCAAGGCAGTGGCCGACGCGATCGGCGGTATCTTCTGCAAGGTCGACATCACCAGCGAGGACAGTGTGGTCGCGGGCTTCGACGCGGCGCGCGCGGCGCATGGGCAGGAACGCATCCTGGTCCATTGTGCGCAGATTTCGAAGGGCGGCAAGACGGTCCGCTTCGACAAGACCAGCGGCGGCTATGTTCGCTACTCCACCGACGACTATGCCTTTTCGGCGCAGGGCATCCTGATCGCCAGCTATCGCCTTGCATCGCTGTCGGCGCTCGGGATGGCGAACGCCGACCCGCTCAACGACGACGGCGAGCGCGGCGCGATCGTGCTGACCGCCTCGGCGGCGGCGCAGGATGCGCAAATCGGACAGGTCGGCTATGGTTCGCTGAAAGCCGGTGTCAACGGGCTCGTCCTGCCGCTGGCGCGCGACCTCATGGACCTCGGCATCCGGGTCAATTCGATCATGCCGGGGATATTTGCGACCCCGCCGATGCTTGCGGTGAAGGACAAGGCGCCCGCCATATTCGAGGGGCTCGCCGCATCCGTGCCGTTCCCGAAAAGGCTCGGCCATCCCGAGGAATTCGGCAGCCTCGTACTGGAGCTTGCCCGCAACGGCTATTTCAACGGCCAGAATCTGCGCCTCGACGGCGCGATCCGGATGCCGCCGAAATGAGGTGCCGGCATTGAGCGCGCCCCAGCAATTTCCGTTTGCGCGCCAGTCGGCGGGGACGGCGCCGCCGCGCCGTCCCGGGTCTATCCGCCGCACGACCTCGATCGATTCCGACTGGCCGGAAGGCTTCGGGCAGTCGTGGATCATGACGGGGCGCGCGCGCGACCTGCTGACACCCTTCAACGGCGAGCCGGTCGAACTCGATCGGGGCGATTTTCGGATCAAAGCCTCGCCGATCCGCGAGATAGAGGAAATCGCGGCGAGCCCCGCCCACCCGCGAACAGGCGAGATGGTCGGGGTGCGCGCAGGGGGTGCGAGCCGTCACGCGCTTGCCGCGACGCTGGGTGATTTGCGGGGGTCTGCGATTTTCCAGTTACTCGACGACTTCGCCGGCGCGAGCCTTGTTGCAGGTTGGATCTGGTCGCGCTGGACTCCCGACTGGCAGGAACGGGTGAAGAATGGTGTCCGGAAGACGGCGGGCAACAAGGGGCGGATGGTCAACATCTGCACCGGGTTCACCGAAGGGGCGAGTTCGCTGTCCGAAGACGGGAGCGTGGAGCACGCCGATCAATCATCGACCGAGGTTGGCCCGCTGGTCGATCCCGCCGACCCGATCGGCTGGCACATGCTGCCTGCTCAGGAGGGCAGGCCGCAAGCGCGCCGCGCCCGCCGCATCGACCTGTGGCGCGCCGAGGGGGTGCTGAAGGTCGATGCGGGCTTTCAGGATAGCGGGCCCAATCCGCACGGCACCCGCACAGCGATCCATGAATATCGCGTCTATGCCGAAATCGATGAGGCAAGCGGCACGCTCCTCTCGATTCAGGCGCTTCCCCTGATCCTGCCGTTTCGCGAATGTCCGGGCGCTTCGATGAAGGTGGCGCGAATGGTGGGCCAGCCGGTCGAAGCCTTTCGCCAGGCCGTCCTCGACACGCTTGCCGGCACGCTCGGTTGCACGCATCTCAACGACGTCCTGCGCGCTTTCGCCGACATCCCCTCGCTCGCGCGCCTGTTGCCGAAAGAGCACATCTAGCGTCATCGGCGCAATTTACGCTGCGGAATTCGCATTCCACTTGTCTATCTTGTTAGACCTAGTTATATAACTCGGCAAGCGAGGCCGCCAGGAAGCTTCGCAGGGAGGATGTTGGCTATGAATTTCAACCAGAAATACGTTTCCTACCGGATTCTCGCGGCCGCATCGCTCGCGGCTATCGCGCTGTCTTCGACGTCCGCATATGCGCAGCAGGCGCCTGCAGAGACCGAGCCAGCGGAAACCAAATATGACGACGAAGCCATCGTGGTCATCGGGATCACCAAGCAGGCTTCCAATATTCAGGACACGCCCGTTACGATCACCGCCTTCACCGGCGAGAATCTGGAGCAGCAGGGCATCACCGACGTGGCGAGCGTCGCGAGCTTCACTCCGGGCTTCAACATTCGCGCCGGCGGCAACAACCCGACCGCGCTGAATTTCGGGATGCGCGGGCAGATACAGAACGACACGCTCGCGACGCTGGAGCCTTCGGTCGGGGTCTATCTCGACGAAATGTATATAGCCCGCGCCTATGGCCTCAACACCGAGCTGATCGACATGCAGAGCGTGCAGGTCCTCAAGGGGCCGCAAGGTACGCTCTTCGGGCGGAACACGTCGGCAGGCGCGGTGCTCCTGCAGACGAACGATCCGGTCATGGGCGAGTTCTCGGGTTCGCTGCGCGGCACCTACGGCCGGTTCGACCAGCGCGAGGGAACGGCGATCCTCAATGTGCCGCTGGGTGACCGGGTCGCGGTGCGCGGCGCACTTTTTTACGGGAAACGCGACGACTATCAGCGCGATGTCCGCCGCGACGTGGGTTATGGCGGCCGCGAGACATGGAACGGTCGTCTCAAGATTTCTGCCGACATCACCGAGAATCTGAATCTCCTGCTGTCGGGTGAATGGTACGACAGCGACATCAACGGGCCGGCGCGCCAGAATCTTCTGTTCCTGCTCGGCGGCAACGACGTGTCCGCAGGCGATCGTGCACTGACGGGCGGCGATCCCGACAAGGTCGCGATCACGAATCCCGCGACCTATCCGGGCTCCCCGGCATCCGACCTGTTCAACCGGGTCAAGACGCAGACCTATAGCGCCAAGCTGTCGCTCGACACCTTCTTCGGCCAGGCCAAATTCATCGGCGGGTACCGCCGGATCAAGGGCAACAACCTGATCGATCTCGACGGGGCGTCATTCCCGGGCCATTTCACCCAGGGCATCCAGGATCTCGAACAATATTCGGCCGAGGTGCAGTTCACCGGACAGGCGTTCAACGACGTGGTCGATTTCGCGAGCGGGATCACCTATTTCAAGGAAAAGGGCACCGACGTCTCGCGCTCGTCGACCAACGGCGCTTCGGCCTGGTCGGGCTTTTCGGGCGGAATCAATAACGACTCGTTCGGCCTCTACACCCAGCTCAGTATCCATGCGACCGACAAGCTCAGCATCAACGTCGGCGGGCGCTATTCGCTCGACGACAAGGGCGTGGTCACTCAGTCAGCGGTCTATCCGAACAACGGGGATTTGCCGCAGGTCTGCTTGCCGACGTCGTTCATGATCGGAAAGTCGCGAACGCCTGCCGGCGATGGCACGCTGCTGCCGGAGGATTGCAATCGTGGCCGCTCCGACACGTTCAGCCACTTTTCCTATACGATCGGCGCCGACTATAAGGTGACCGACGACATCCTGCTCTATGCCAAATATTCGAACGGCTATCGTTCGGGTGCACAGCAACTGCGTTCGCTGACGCTGTTCGACTCGACCCCGGCCGCGCCCGAGATCGTCGACGAGCAGGAAATCGGGGCAAAGTTCCAGTTCCTCGATCGCCGCGCCACTTTCAACATCGCGGGTTTCCACAACAAGGTCAAAGGTGCGCAGCGCAGCGTCATCCTGAGCATTTCCGGCGTCCAGCAGACGATCCTCGAAAATGCCGATACCGAGACCTGGGGGGTCGAAGCCGACGCCAGCTTCGAGATCGTCGACGGGCTGAACATCTTCGCGTCGGGTTCGATCATCGATCCCAAATATACGCGCTACGACGGCTTCATCGCGGTAGGCGGCGTGCTCACGCCTTTCGACAAGTCGGACTCGCGCTTCGTTGCGGTAGTGAAGAACCAGTTTGCGGTCGGCGCCAATTATAGCGGCGACCTCGGCTTCGGTCGTCTCGACCTCAGCGCCAGCTATACCTGGCAGGACAAGATGAACCAGACGCAGGAAACGGCCGCCGATTTCATCCGCAACGGAATTCCGGCGAACCAGGTCCAGAATTTCATCGACGCGACGACGAGTCCGTCGCTGGGCATTACCAATGCCCGTGCCGCGCTCGCTTTCGGCCCGGACGACAATTATGAAATCGCCGTCTGGGGACGCAATATTTTCGACGAACGGACGCCGTTTTACACGCTGTATCTCGGGGGACTCAATTATGTCAGCGCGGCCTGGAACGACCCGGCAACCTATGGTGTGACGGCAACCGTGCGTTTCTGAACCAAGGGGGCTCCTAGGGAGCATTGGGGGAGGGACGGCACGGCCGGACCTCCCCTTTTTTTCTCCGCGAAAGGGAATTGGAATGGCTGGCTTTGTTTCGCCGACGCGTCGCAACATAACATTCGCACTGCTCTTTGTTGTCGCCATATTGAGCTACGTCGATCGGCAGATTTTCACGCTGTTCCAAGATGATATCAAGGCCGAACTCGGGCTCGGCGATGGCCAGCTGGGGATGCTCACCGGCCTGTCCTTCGCGCTCTTCTATGCGCTCGCAGCCTTTCCGATCGCGCGCTATGCCGATCGCGGCGACCGGAGGCTGGTGATTTCGGTCTGCGTGATCATCTGGAGCGCCGCGACGGCGCTTTGCGGCATGGCGCATAATTTCTGGCAAATGATGGCGGCGCGGATCGGACTCGCGGCGGGCGAGGCCGGCGCGGGGCCGGCAACAAACTCGTTGCTCACTGAAATATATCCGACCGAACGGCGGACCCTCGTCATTTCGGGGATGCTGGCTGCGAGCGCCATCGGCCTTTCGGGCGGCCTCGCGCTCGGCGGGTGGCTGTCGCAATATTTCGGCTGGCGCGATGTCTTCCTCATCCTCGGGCTTCCCGGGATCGGGATCGGTGTCGCGGTCTGGTTGTTCAGCGCCGAGCCGCGGCGCGGCCGCGGCGAGGTCACCGTCCCGGCGCGGCAGGTCGCGCTTGGCGAAGTCCTGCGAACGATGGCGGGCAATGTGTCGCTGCGATGGGTCGGCCTTCTCCTGACGATGGTTCCGCTGACCGGTTTCGCGCTTATCCTGTGGGGCGCCTCATTCTTCCAGCGCGTTCACGGCATGAGCAAGGCCGAGACCGGCTTTTGGCTCGGTGGGGCCATGGCCGCGGGGCTGGTGATCGGCAATCTGCTCGCGGGCTGGGTCAGCGACCGCTATGGCAAGGCCAACCCCGGCTTCAACGGCTGGTTCGCGGGCATCGGCCTGCTGATCGCCTTTCCGTTCGCGCTTCTTTTTGCGCTGTCGTCCAATGCCTATGTTGCGCTCGCCTGTTTCGTCGTCGTGAAGTTCATGATGACCCTCCACCTCGGCCCGATCATCTCGCTGAGTTTTGCACAGGTCCCCGTTGCGATGCGCGCCATGATGTCGGCGACAATCAACATGTTCATCGGCCTTGCCGGTACCGGATTGGGCGGGACGCTCGCCGGCTATGTCAGCCAGTATTTTGCTGCGGATTATGGCGAGAAGTCGCTGCAGCCGGCGCTCGCCGTGCTGTCCTGCTGTCTCCTCGTCGGCGGTGTCGCCGCGATCATGGCAGGCCGCACCGCGAAACCGCTGACGGAGGACTGACCGGCTCCACAAAATGGATTTTCCTGTCGCAGCGGGATGGCAGTTGCAAGGGCGCCATCCCGCTGCGACCAGTCCGGTTCAAGACCGGATCTGGCTGCTTTGGCTGCCCCGCATAAAGGGGGCGCAGGGAACTCAGGCCGCGACCTTTTCGCTGGTCTGGACCGCGGGGTCGATGCCGAACAGGCGCGCTGCGTTGAGTCCGAGGATGTTGCGGCGAACCTCTTCGCTGACGTCCATGCCTTCGAACAGTTCGTCGACGATGCGGCGGCTGATCGGGAAGGTGCCCTCGGCATGCGGATAGTCCGAACCCCACATCACATTCCTGGCACCGGGCAGGCCGGCGGCGGCCGACGCGATGCAGGCGCGATCGTGCTGGAAGCTCGCCCAGATCTGGTCGTCGACGATCTGGCTCGGTGCGCGGCTGAGCTTGGGAAAAACGAAATTGGAATGCGCGACCGACACTTCGTCCATGCGCTCGGCAAGCGCGACGAGCCAGCTGGCACCGCTTTCGATGAAGGCGACCTTCGCACCGGGATTGCGGTCGAGGACCCCGCCCGAAACGAGATACATGGCCGACGAGCAGGCGTCGCTCATCTGGTTGGTATAGTTGATGATGCCCGCGCCGGGCCCGCGTTCGACGACCACGGTTTCAAGTCCCGTTCCCGTGTGCATCACGAACACGATGCCGAGCGCGGCGGCCTTGGCGAACACCGGGTCCCAGAGTTCGCTGTTATATTTGGGCAGGTTCGGCGGCGACACCGCCGGCAGCATCGCGGCGGTGAAGCCCTTGGAGGCGAGATATTCGAGTTCGGCGATGGTGTTCGAGAAATCGAGCACGGGGAGCATGCCGCAGCGCACGAAACGGTTGGGGTGTTCGCCGAGGAACTTGTCGTTCCAGTCGTTGTAGAGGCGGGCGGACGCGGCTTCGGCGTCGGCGTTGTCGAGGCAGTAGAGCCAGAGGCCGAGCGAGGGAAAGCAGATTTCGGCATCGATCCCTTCGAGTTCCATATCCTCGAGCCGCCCGGCGATTTCACGAATACCGCGCCGTTCATTGTCGCCGAGCGCCTTCTCGCGATGCTGCCCGACGCGCAACCGGTAAATGATCTTATCCTTCGTGCCCGTGATCAGATACTCGCCCTCCTTACGCGCGTGGATCGCATGATCCTTGAGCGAGGCGGGCAAGCCTTCGAGAAAGATGTCTGCCGGCTCCATGATGTGGCTGTCGGCGCTGAAAACAAAGGACTTCACGGCAATCTCCTCTCGACTCGACGGTCAATCTTGCAATAAGAAATACCTAGTTATATAAGTGGACGCAAGGATTTTGTGGATATTGGCTGCGTCTCTCGATATAGAGATACCTATTAAGGAGAGGGTGATGGATATCCGTCTAGCCAATGAAACCCTGGCCAGTCGCACGGCACGCGAGCTGGCCAATCTCAGCCTTGCCGCCGATCCCGGGGCATATCTGGGCGCCGAAGACGATCTGCTCGGCCGGTTCGGAATCAGTCGTCCGACGCTCCGGCAGGCGGCAAAAATCGTCGAGCGCGACCGGCTCATCAGCGTCCGGCGCGGAACGAAAGGCGGATATTTCGCCGAACGGCCCGACGCGCGCGACGCCATCCAGTCGCTCGCCCGCTTCCTCCGGATCAAGGGCGCAACGCTTGCGGACGTCATCCACGTCGTGCGTCCGGTTTCCGAAGAGGCGGTGGTCGCCGCTGCCCGCGGCCGCACCGATGCCGATATCGAACGATTGCACATGTTCGTCGCTGCGCTCGACGCTCGTGACACCCCGCGCGAAATGATCGCTGCCGAACTCGAAATGTCGCGGCTGATCGCGGGCATGAGCGGCAACCCGGTGGTCGAGCTGGTCATGGAGATCGGATACAGCTTTGGCCGCGAAGAAAATGGCGACCTCTACGCCGACGCGAGCCGGCGCGAGCATACCCGCGACATGCAGCGCAGGATATGCCTCGCGATCATCGAGGGCGACGCGGACATCGCGCGGCTCATGATGCGTCGCAGGTCCGAACAGTTCGACGCATGGCTGGCGCCTTCGCGCGCCGCGGAGGATCGTCTGGCATGAGCATCGTCGAATATCGCGGCTTCGCCGGCGTCCGGCTCGAAGCCGAGGTCATCGGGGCCGAGGAGGATCCGGCGGTCCTGCTCGTTCATGGAGCAGGGCAGACGCGCACCGTCTGGACCAGCATCGCGGGCGCGCTCGAAAAGGCGGGCCGGCGGGTGATCAGCCTCGACCTCAGGGGGCATGGCGGGTCGGAGTGGCCCGCCGACGGCCGCTATGATTTCGAAGCCATGGTCGAGGATCTGCGCGCCGTCCTCGCGCAGATGGGGACGCGCCCCGTGGTCGTCGCCTCGACCCTCGGAGGCTGGGTCGCCAGCGCGGCGCTCGAACATGATGCCGCCGTTCTCGCCTCGGGGCTGGTGCTCGTCGATCTCGCCGTCAACCTCGACCCTGCCGTGTCGCAGCGGATCGGCGAACGATTGCGCGAGGCGGCGGCGCTCGCGCCGGGGCAGGCGCAATGGGACGTCCGGCTGTTCGATGCCTTCGATAGCAACGCCATGGCCGAAAGGCTTGGGGGCGTGGCCGCAAATCTCGCGCTCCCGGCGCTCTATGTCCGGGGGGCGATGAGCGAACTGGTATCGCACGACGAAGCCGCGGCCTTCGTCGCGCAGCTTCCCCAAGGCGAGCTTGTCGAGATCGATGACGCCGCCCTCGTGGTGACCGATGACCGTGTCGATGCGCTCGGTGCGCATCTGATAGATTTTCTCGAACGCCGCGCGCCGCGCGGCTCGCCCGAGTATCGCGCGGGTTCGGATGCGCGCACCTTTCGCGATGCGCTCGGCTGCTTTGCGACCGGGGTGACGATCGTCACGGCAATGTGCCCCGACGGCACGCCGATCGGTCTCACCGCCAACAGCTTTACGTCGGTCTCGCTCGACCCGCCGTTGCTGCTCGTGTGTATCGCCAACAATGCCGGCAGTGCCCCCTATCTTCGCGACGCCGAGCGATTTGCGGTCAACGTCCTCCAGATCGGCCAGCAGCCGGCGTCGAACCGCTTCGCCGGGAAGGGCGAGGACCGGTTTGCCGCAACCTCCTGGGAATTCGGGGAGTTCGGAACCCCCGTTCTCGGCGGAACGCTGAGCAGTTTCGAGTGCGCGCGCGACGCGGTCCACGACGGCGGCGACCATTTTATCCTCGTTGGCCGCGTCCTCAAGGCGATCTTCGAACCGCGCCGGGACCCCTTGCTCTATTTCCGCGGCAAGTATCGCAAGCTTCATTTCGCTTGACGACTGGACAAGCACGCGCCAGCATCATATCAAACCTAGTTAGATAACTGGGAATCGGGAGAAGAAGCGAATGGCCTGGGCAAATCAGGACAAGTGCGCGATCGTCGGAGTCGGCGCGACCGACTATTATGTTCGCGGCAAAAGCTGGCCGCGCACGATCAACGACATGGCGGCCGAGGCGATCATGAACGCCTGCGCCGACGCCGGAATCAGTCACAAGCAGATCGACGGCTTCGCTTATTATTCGACCGCGGGGGCGGGCTATCTCGACAAGTTCGACACCGCGAGCCTTATGGAAACATTGGGTATGCCGCACATCAGCTTCTCGGCAACGCTGACCAGCGGCGGCGGCGGCTGCGTCGGCGCGGTCGGCCTTGCGACCGCAGGGCTGATGAACGAAGATTGCACCTATACGGTAACGCTGATGGCGCTGCAGCAACTGCCGCAACACCGGCTCGGCGTCGTTTTCGGCGCCGCGGCGCCCAATCCCGAGAACAGCTTTCTTCAGCCTTCGGGGCTCGTCGGTCCCGGGCATCTGATGTCGATGCTGACGCGCCGCCACATGCATCTTTACGGGACCCAACCGGAGGCGCTGAAGGAGATCGTCCAGGCGACGCGCGCGAACACGCATAACCGACCGAAGGCGGTGCGAAAGAATGCGCTGTCGGATGAGGAATATTGGGGCTCTCCGATGCTGGCCGACCCGCTTCGGCGTCTCGATTTCTGCCTCGAAACCGATGGCGCGGTCGCGGTCATCACGACGACGACCGATCGCGCGAAGGACTGCCGCCACAAGCCCGCGCTGATCCATGCCTGCGCGCACGGCGGCCAGCGCGAGTGGGGCCGCGCCTTTGCCTGGATGGGCATGCCCGACCCCTATTTCGCGAGCGCCGGCCACGAGTTCACCGCGAACCGCGTCTGGGACCAGTCGGGGCTTACGGCCAAGGACATGGACGTCGCGCTGCTCTATGACCATTTCTCGCCGATGGTGCTGATGCAGCTCGAGGATTACGGCTTTTGCGAGCGCGGCGAAGGCAGCGATTATGTCCTCTCGGGCAAGATTCGCTACGACGCCGCAACCGGCGGCAAGGTGAATGGCGGTGTCCCGGTCAACACCCACGGCGGCAATCTCAACGAGGCCTATATCATCGGCATGACGCATATGGTCGAGGCGGTCGAACAGGTGCGCGGCACGGCGATCAACCAGGTCGCGGACGCCGAATTCGCGCTCGCCTCGGGCGGACCCGCCTCGCTTCCCGTTTCCAGCCTCATCCTGCGGAGGGACTGACATGACCTATGGCCCGGCGCACCTGCTCCCCGGCGAGCAGATCCGCATCACGACAAATCCCGACACCGAACCCTTCTGGCAGGCGGCGAAGGAGCATAAGCTGACCGCGTGCCAGTGCGGCGAATGCGACAAGTTCCGCATGCCGCCAACCGCGGTTTGTCCGCATTGCGGCAGCCGCGAAAAGAAATGGCCCGCGCTTCCCGGTACGGCGACGGTGTTCAGCTATGTCGTGTGCAACAAGAATCCGAAGAATGGCGAGGACTATGTCTATGTGCCCGTCGTCGTCGATCTCGATGGCGCACCGGGCGCGCGTCTCAACGCAAACGTCACCGGCGTCGATGCCGACGATGTCCATATCGGCATGAAAGTCAGCGTCGTATGGACCGATATCCAGGACAATTGGGTGCTTCCCAACTTCCAGAAAGCCTAGACGATGCTTGGCGCGCTGAAGATTGTCGAAATCGGCGAGGGAATGGCGGTCCAGGTCGCGGGGTTGATGCTCGCGGAACTGGGTGCCGACGTGCTCAAGGTCGAGCGCCCTGGCGGCGACCCGGCAAGGGGAACCGCGCCTTTCGCGAACTGGAACCGCGGCAAGCGCAGCCTGGTCCTCGATCTCGACAGCGACGAGGGTCTGGCGGCGCTCAAGGATCGCCTTGCCGGTGCCGACGCGCTGCTCCACCCGTTCAAGCCATCGCGTGCCAGGGCGCTTGGTCTCGATGATGCGACGCTTGCGGCCGCCTTTCCGCAGCTTGTCGTCACCGGCATCACCGGCAGTCCGTTCGGCCACCCCGATGTCGAACGCAGCGACGACGAACTGCTCGTCGCCGCGCGCGTCGGCGCGATGTACGAGAATGACGGCCACCGTGCCGGCCCGATCGCCTATCGCTATCGCCAGGGCAGCTGGGCGGCGGCGCATCTTGCGGCTGCGGGGATGCTCGCACGGCTCGTGATGCGGCTCCAGTCGGGGCGCGGCGGCGCCGCGCACACCTCGATCTTTCAGGGTTTTCTCTCGACCTTGCCGCTCGTCTGGGCGCGCAACAGCGAAGGGCCGATGCCCAATACGCCGACCTATCCGCCCGGTCCGCGGCCGATCGCGGTCCAGTTGTTTCAGTGCCAGGGCGGCGACTGGTTGCAGATCATGGATCCGACCCGCCAGTTCGACTATGCGACGATGCCCACCATGTGGGAGGTCATGGCCGAAGCCGACGTCGATCTCGAAAGCGAAGCCGGCCAGCAGGAAGCGTTCAGGCTGCGACCGCGCGATGCTTGGCTCGCCGACCTGCGGGCCGCCGACATTGCCGCCGAACCCGCCTATCCGATGGGCGAAGTCCTGCGTCATCAAGAGGTCGAGGCCAATGGCTATGTGGTCGCGGTCGACGATCCCGATCTCGGCGCGACGCGCCAGCCCAATGTGCCGTTCCACACCGATGCCGACCTTCCGCAGGGGCGGCCTGCGCCGCGCCTTGGCGAAGGCGGCGATCGGGACTGGACCGTAGCGACGGCCTCTGACGCGGGCGCCGCGCCGTCCGAAGTCCTGAAGGATGTGCGCGTCCTCGATCTCGGCATGTTCCTTGCCGGCCCGATGGGGCCGTCGATGATGGGCGACATGGGCGCGAATGTGATCAAGGTCGAGGCGCTGAGCGGCGACCGTATTCGCTTCATGCACCGCTATTATCAGGCGGCGGCGCGCAGCAAGCGCAGTCTTGCGCTCGACCTGACCAACCCCGCAGCGCAGCCGATTCTCGAACGGCTGGTCCAGTGGGCGGAGATCGTGCATCACAATATGCGCTTCAAGGGCGCGGCGAAGCTTGGCCTCAGCGAGGAAGGGATTCGCCGGTATAATCCGGACGTCGTGTTCAATTATGCCAGCGCCTATGGTCAGAAGGGCGAGCGGGGCAATTGGCCCGGCTTCGATTCGATCTTCAATGCAATCGCCGGCTGGGAGTTCGAGAATGCCGGCGAAGGCAACCGCCCGGTCTTCAATCGTCCCGGTACGATGGACGTCAGCACCGCGCAGAGCTGCCTCGTCGAACTGATGGCCTCGCTCTATGCGAAGCGGACGACGGGCAGGGGCCACACGACCCAGACATCGCTGCTCGGCATTGCCGCTTTCACGCAGGCCGAAAGGTTGATCGATGCAGATGGAGCGCTCACCGACACCTACCATCTGACAAGCGACCAGACGGGCTTTTCGCCTTGGCACCGCATTTATGAATGCGATGGCGGCGAGTGGATCGCGGTCGCTGCGCACAAGCCCGCGCAGCAAGCCGCGATGCGCGACATTTTCGGGACCGACGAGGCGGGTTTCGCCGACGCGGCGTCCGGCCGCGAGGCGGCCGGGCTGCTGGCTGCGCTCGAAAAGGCGGGCGTTCCATGCGACCGGGTCAATTGCGAGGATGCGATGAACCGCTTCTTCGACGACCCGCTCAACCGCGAGCTCAATCTTGTGTCGGCGCTCCCGCAGCCGCTGTTCGGTATCGTCGAACAGCCGGGAGCCTTCTGGAACTTCGGCGATGTACCGATCGTCTTCAGACGTTGCTGTCCCGCCATCGGCGAACACAGCGACGAGATATTGCGCGAGATCGGCTATTCGGACGAAGAGATCGCGAACTTCCGGGCGGCGAATATCGTCGGCTGAGCTTCCTGGCCAGACGTCAATCGGGCCCGAGCGGCGCGAAGCGTGTCCCGGCAAGTCCGCCCATCGCGTCCGCCATCAGCGCCGCCGCGCGCGTTTCGTGCGCGTTGCAAAGGATGATCGCGGCCTCCGTGGCGACGCGATCGTCCGCAACCTCGTCGCGAAATGCCGACCAGGCTGCCGGATGATCCGCAAATTGAAGGCCGAGCAACGCCTCGATCTCGCGCTTCTCGCACGCCTGATATGCGGGCTCGTAGCGTTCGATCGCGCGCCACCATTTGATGAGCCTCGCCAGCCCCTTCGCCTTCACCGCCGCCTGCTGGTCGGCGATGCGCGGCACGATCGTTTCGCGAATATCGTCAAGCGCGATGTCGAAGCTGCGATGGTGCGCGCCAACGGTCGCCTCGGGTAGATCGACCGCGGGAAGGGCGATCCCCGCCGCCTCGGCCAGCGCTTCGGACAGGACGCGGCGGTGGATCGTCGAATAGACCATGTTCATGCCGAGGTTTGGCGGCGGCGGCGCGTCGGGATCGTCGTAGCGCGCGCGGCGCGCGAAACCCGTCTGGAACAGGAGCCGCCAATAGCGAACCCGCGCCAGATCGACCGGATAGCCGCCGGCAGCCTCATAGGCTGCGAACGCCTCGATCGGAGGCACGAAGTCCTGGAACAGCATCCGCAGACACAGCATCGCGAGGTCGGCCATCGGATCGCCATAATGAACGAGCTCCCAGTCGAGCAGCGCGGTCACATGGTCGCCCTCGAACAGGAAATTACCCGCGCCGGCGTCGCCGTGGACAATGACCGGTGGGGGCATCTCGGCGGGAATATTGGCTTCGAGCCAACCGAGCGACAGGTGAATGAGCGGATCCCAGTTCCTGCCCGTGTTCGCGGCGCGAAGGGCGGCGATGCGCTCGCCGATCAACGCCGCGGTCGGCAACACCGCGCCCATGCCCTCGACGGGCGTCGCGGCGACATCGATGCGGTGAAGCGCGGCGAGCTGCGCCATGAAATCGCCGGCGAGCGCATGGCGCTGCGCCGCGTCGGCGATCGCGGCGAACCGGTCCTTCCCCGATACCAGCCCGCACAGCAGCGCACGCCGCTGGGGCAGCGACGCAAAATAGGGCGCAGTCCGCACACCGGCGCCGGCGAGCGGCCCCGAAAGGGCGCGCAGTACGGCCGCTTCGCGCAGAAATGCCGCGTCGTCGCCGGCACCTGCCTTGTGGACGTCATAGTTCATATAGGCGCTCGCGGTGCGCGCATCCGGCCAGACGAGGTCGATTTCGGCGCCCTCGCGCGACGCGCCGCCGCCGCCGCGTGGCCGGATCGCGGCGATGCGCGCGCCGCACGCCGCCTCGATGTCGGCGGCCAGGCCTTCAGGCAGCAGGTGCGCGATGCTCATGTCGGGCTCCATCGATTATTATGTTTCAAGCTTGCCACACGATCTCGCCGCCGATGACCGTCAAGGCGACGGTCACCGGCGCGGCAGGATCGACCGGCCAGTCATAGAGAATGAGGTCGGCGGGCATGCCCGCGCAGAGCGGAGCCGGTCCGTAGAGCGACAGGGCGCGCATGCGGTCGACGGCTTCGCTTGCACCGATCAGCGCTCCGCTACGCGTGCGCCGGTCGGTCGCGGCGCGCAGCGCGATCCACGGATCGGGATCGCCATAAGGGGCGTCCGACCCGCCGAGCATGGCGACGCCGCCATCGATCAGCGAACGGAGGCGGTAAAGGTCCGCAAGTTCGCTCGCGTCGAGTTCGGCTAGGTAGCGGTCGCCGCGGTCATGAATGAAATTGGGCTGGGTGACGACGATCAACCCGGCCGCGGCGATATCGGGGATCAGCGACGCCGGGATCACCGAACCATGTTCGATACGGTCGCCGGCGCGCGCACCGCCCGCCGCATCGAGCGCCGCGAGATAGACGACCAGCTCGCCGAGCGTCACGCAATGCGCGGCGACGTTGCGCCCGAGCGCGCGCGCAGCGCCGATGCGGCCGGCGATTGCATCGACGGGAGGGAGATCGCTTTCGTCGAAAAGCAGCTTGACCGGGCCGAGGGCATAGCCATCCCCCGCACCAAGTGCTTCGCTGCCCATCAGGATCAATCGCTGCGGGATCGAGCCCGCAAGAAACTCGGCCTCGTCGGGTCCGTTCGATGCGCTGGCGTCGGTGACTCCCGTAATCCCGCGCTGCGCGAGCCGCTGGCCGAGCGGGGCCAGCGATGGCGCTCCGCCGCCGATACGCGAACGGAGCCAGGCATCGCCGCGCCTGATGCGGCCCGTGGGGCGCTGGCCCGGACCGATCTCGACGGAGGCGGGGAAGGGCGGACCGCCGAGCCGCTCGATCGCCATGCTGTTGAGCAGCCAGCAGGCGCCGGTCCGGTCCTGCACGCGAAGCGGCCGGTCGGCCAGCCATGTATCGAGCGCAGCGGCGTCCGGAAGGTCGGCGACCCGCTCGTCATATCCGATGGCGCGCACCCATTCGCCGGCGCCGCCCGCAGCTCCGCGAAGGCGCTGGACAATGGCATCGACATCGCGGCAGCCCGCAAGATCGATCGACCCCATCCGCGCGGCGGTTGCGAGCAGGTGCAGATGATGGTCGTGAAGCCCGGGGCCCGCCGTTCGTCCGCCAGCATCGATTTCGGGGCCGCGGCCCTCCACATCGGTGCCGAGCGCGGCGATCCGGCCCGCGCGGATGCCGATCGACAGAGGCAAGCCATCAGCCGAGCATGCATTGCGGATGACGAGGTCGAAGGCGCTCGTCATTGGATCTCGGCGGCAAATGTCGCCGCGCTTCCCGCCAGCGAGACGTCAAGAACACCCCGCCGCCCCGCCGCAAGGGCTTCGAGCGCGAGCGTTGCGGCGAGGAGCCCGGTCAACGGATCGGCAAGGGCGTCGCCCATGAAACGGGGCGCATCTTCTTCGCGTTGGATCAATCCGCCCGCCGCGGCGCAGTCGTCGCCGAACCCGACGCGCATCGCCGCATCGCCTCGCCACCCGTGCGCGGTGATCGCGACCCACAGGAGTTCGGGATTGCGGGCGAAGAGGCGCGCCTCGTCGAGGCCGAGGCGCGCGAGCGCGTGCGGACGCGCCGAGGTCACGAGGACACGTGCTTCGCCGATCAGGTCGAGCAATTCGGGGCTGCCGGGGTCGAGGCGAATGCGCCGCTTGCCGCCGTTGAGGCGCGCGTCGAGAGCGGGCGTATGGCGCGGCGTCGGGTCGGGCCGGGCGGGGCTTTCGACTTTCGTTACCGCATGGCCAGCCTCGGCAAGGAGCGCCGCGCAATAGGGGCCTGCCCATAGCGCCGAAAGGTCGATGACAGCGCCATCGGCAGCCGCTCCGCCGCGAAGCACGGACTGTTGAAGCGGCGCGGCCTCGCCGATCAGCGCGACCGGCAGGTGCAGCGCGATCCCCGCCATGGTCATGTCGGCGGCGCTGCGGCGTGCCGCGGCGGCGATGACCGCATCCCACGGATCGTCGCTGAACGCGGCACCTGTCCATGCGGGGACTAGGTCGCGGTCGTCATTGCGCGCGAGGGACACCGCGATCCATCCGTCACGGCATTCGACAAGCCGGCAATGACGGTTGGGCGACCAGAGTCCGGGCTCGCCCAGCGCCAGGTCGTCGGCGCGCGAAAGCGCGCGCACCGGATCGATCGCGGCGACGTTGGCCGCGCTTCCCGCGAGATCGCGAAAACGCGCGCCGGCCGCGGCAAAGGCGTCGAGCAGCGCGCTCACCGGGGCGGCTCGATCGCATGGACAAGTCCCCAGTCGAGCGCTTTGGCCGCGTCGACGCGTTCGCCCGTCAGGATCATTCCCATTGTCCGGTGGCGACCGATGGCGCGCGCCATGGTCGCGGTACCGCCGGCGCCGGGGATGAGGCCCATCGACAGCTCGGGGAGCTGGAACCAGCTGCCCGGCGCGGCAACACGTCGATACGCCGCTGCGGCCACCTCGATACCCGATCCGATACACGCGCCATGGAGAAAGACGGTGGCCCGCGGCCCGAGCGCGTCGAGAGCGCGGGCGCAGCTGTGGAGCGTCCGCACGGCGTGCGCCTCGGCAAGGTCCCGCGCCATTCCGAACTCGAAAAGGGCGCCGCCTGTCGAGAAACATTTGCCCGCCCCGCGCAGCACGAGCGCCGGCCGCGTCGGATCGTCGAGGATATTCGCGAGAGCCTCGTAAAGTGCATCGCGCATGGCGGCGGTCATCGCATTGCGCCCCGGCGCGTCGTCGAGCGTGACCCGGACCGCGTCGCCCGACCGCTCGATCGTCACCGGGGCCGGCGTGGCGGCCGCGGCCGCCGCGGCCCTGTTGGTTTCGAGCCAGCGCGCGAATTCCGCTCCCCCGAGAAGCGTCGAGTAAGCGAGAGACTCGACCACAAGCGCATCGGCGAGCGGGAGCGTCTCCGCCAGCCGCAGGACTTTCGCCGCCGTGGTCGCCGCGAGCGGATGGGTGCGCACAGCATCGGCGATCCGATGAACCTTTCGGTCGAATTCGCCGGCATCGGCCGCGGTCCAGGGTTTCGGTGCCGAAGCGGCCGCAGTGATGAGCAAGTCGAAATCGTCCCCGTCGACGTCGGGCAGTTCGCCGCCGCGATCGACCCCGATGACAACGGCCTGGATCGGAACTCCGGGCCGCTTCCAGCTCGCAGCATCGACGATCAGCAGCGGCTCGCCGCCCGGCGCGGACAGACGGTCCGCCCCAAGCGTATCGGGGAGATGGTCGGGCCCGGTCATCGGGCCACCCTATCCCCGCTCCAGCTCTTTCGCCAGTTCGGCCTTGAGGATCCGGCGCAGCAGTTTTCCCGTCTCGTTATACGGAAGCGCATCGCGCAAGAACCATTGTTCGGGTGTCTTGGTCGAGCGCAGCTTGGCCCTGACCGTCGCGGCGATCGTCACGGTATCGGGCGCGCCCGACCGCGAGACGATGACCGCGACGACCTTTTCGCCCCATTGGACGCAGGGAACGCCGAGCACGGCGCAATCGGCGATATCGTCGAAGGTGCGGAGCAGATCCTCGATCTCGCCCGGCGAAATATTCTCGCCGCCGCGCACGATGACATCGTCGAGCCGTCCCTCGACGAAGAGATAACCCCCTTCGTCGAGCCAGCCCGCGTCGTTGGTCGCGAACCAGCCATCGTCGGCGATTGCCTTCTTGTGCAGATATTCGCCCGATACCTGTTCGCCGCGCACGTGAATTTCGCCATGTTCGCCGGCGCAGCACGGGGTGCCGTCGTCGCGGCGGATTTCGAGTTCGATACTGGGCAACGGCTGACCCACCGAGGCAATACGGCGGCGGATCGCCGGGTCGCTGGAGGCAAAGGCGGCGCGATGGTCTTCGGCGCCGAGCAGCGCGATCGTCGAACTCGTCTCGGTCAGCCCGTAAGCGTTGACGAAATCGACGTGCGGCAGCATCGCCAGCGCGCGCGCGATCACCGGTTCGGGCATCTTTCCACCGCCGTATGACAGCGCGCGGAGCGTGGGCAGCGTCTCGCCCGTTTCCTGCATCACATCGAGGATGCGGTCGAGCATCGTCGGCACGACCATCGCATGGGTGATGCCCTCGGCTGCCGCGACCCGGACCCAGTCTTCGGGGGTGAAAGCCGGCAGGTAGACGATCCGTCGCCCGCCATATGCGGCGGTCAGAATCGCCGAGATTCCGGCGATATGATAGGAGGGCACGCAGACGAGCGCCGCCTCGTCTTCGCCGGCTCCGAGGAATTCGACGGTCGACATCACATAGGAGGTGAGGTTGGCGTGGCGCAGGACCGCCGCTTTCGGGTCACCGGTTGTCCCGCTCGTGAAGAGAAGGACTGCGATCTCGTTTTCGGCTTCGGGCAGGTCGATCTTCGCGGGAACGCCGCCGGCGACGAACTCGGCTTCGAAGTCGCTCCGCGCGACGATTTCGATCCCGTCGGCGGCAGCGATCCGTGGTAGCATGTCGTCGTCGACGACCAGCACGGCGGGCGCGCTGCGCGCCACGAGCTTGTTGAGGTCGGCGTCGGGCAGGCGGTAGTTGAGCGGAACGAACGGCGTTCCCGCCATGCCGCATGCGAACAGCAGGATCGGCAGAATGTCGCCGTTCATTCCGAGAAAGGCGGTGTTGGCCTTTTCCTGTTCGCGAAGCCAGGCCGCAGCGTGGCTGGCACGCGCGCGATACGCCTCGAAGTCATGCCCTTCCTCTCGGCCACCGAGCGCGAGACGGTCGGGGCAGGCATCGGCGGCGATGTCGAGGAGGAGCGGCGTGCGCATGGCGTTCAGTCCGAGGCGGGGAGGGGCTTCGCGCCCTTGATAACCAGAGGAACGCCGTCGAAGGCGAGCGAACCCTTGCCGGCCTTTGCCGCAAGCACTTCGAGACCGCTTTCTTCGTGCGCATAGCGTTTGCCGATCGCGACGCCTTCGGCGAACTCGGCGCTCACGATTCCGCTCGGGGTCGATGCATCGTCGATCGGAACGACTGCGGCGCCGCCGCACTGCAGCTCGCCGGCCCGGTTCGGCGGGCGCACGATCACCAGTTGAGCCTCGCAAACCGTGCTTTTCCAGCGCGAACCCGGCTTCAAGTCCATTGTCATCATCCTTTCCCGTGGTGGCTGTCTTTTCGCCACCTGTCTCGTTCAGCCCGTCAATAAGTCAATCGACAAAGAAAGTAAACGTAGTTATATAACTCAAAAACGGGAGAGACAAAGATGCATCCACGCCGATTTGCGCAGATTTCGCCCGACCGGCCGGCGATCGTCATGGCGGCGGGCGGAGCGAGTTGCAGCTACGGAGAATTGGAAGAGGCGGCGAATCGCGGTGCCAATCTTTTCCGGTCGCTCGGGATCGGATCGGGGGATACCGTCGCGATCTGGCTGAAGAACTGCCTCGAATTTTTCCAGATCTATTGGGCGGCGCAGCGCGCCGGCCTCTATATCTGCCCGATTTCCAGCCAGCTGACGGCCGACGAAGCTGCCTATATCCTGACCGACAGCGGATCGAAGCTCCTCATAACCCATGCCGGCGTACCCGCCGCGGCCGAACTGGTGGCGAGGCGGAACGACCTCGTGCCCGGCGTCGCGCATGTTTTCGACCTGGGCTCGGGCCTCGTCGGCGCGCAATCCTGGCACTCGGCGCTCGCCGCGCAGCCGGCGACGCCGATCGCCGATGAAACCGCAGGCTTCCATCTCGTCTATTCGTCGGGAACGACCGGGCGTCCGAAGGGCATACGCCTGCCGCTGACCGGTGGCCCCGCCGAAGAGCCCCATATGCTCGCCGACCGGATTTCGGGACGATATGGCGTTGGTGAGGCCAGTGTGCTGCTGTCGCCGGCGCCGCTCTATCACACCGCGCCGCTTGCCTACGGCATGGCCGCACACCGGCTCGGCGCCACGCTGGTCGTGATGGACAAGTTCGACGCAGAGGACGCGCTGCGTCTCATCGAACGCTATCGCGTGACGTTCATCCAGATGGTGCCGACGATGTTCGTCCGCCTGCTCGCGCTGCCTGCCGAGGTGCGCGCGCGCTATGACATCTCGTCGCTCGACAAGATCGTCCACGCGGCGGCGCCGTGCCCGGTGGCGATCAAACAACAGATGATGGAGTGGGTCGGGCCGATCATCTATGAATATTATGGCGGGTCCGAAGGCAATGGATCGACCTTCATAACGCCCGAGGAATGGCTCGCGCATCCCGGTTCGGTCGGACGTGCCGACTGGGGTGAATTGCACATCTGCGACGAGGATGGCCGCGAGGTCCAAGCCGGAGTTGACGGGCTCGTCTATTTCAGCGGTGGCTGGGACTTCCAGTATCTCAATGACCCCGGCAAGACCCGCGATGCGCGCCATCCCGAACATTCCGGCTGGAGCACGCTCGGCGACATCGGGCATGTCGATGCCGACGGCTATCTCTATCTCACCGATCGCAAGAGCTTCATGATCATCTCGGGCGGGGTCAATATCTACCCGCAGGAAACCGAAAACCTGCTCATCACCCATCCGCGCGTCGCCGATGCCGCTGTAATCGGCATCCCCAATCCCGATTTCGGGGAGGAAGTGAAGGCGGTCGTCCAGCCGCTCGATCCCGCCGACGCGACGCCCGAGTTCGCCGAAGAGCTGATCGCCTTTTGCCGCGCCGGATTGAGTCCCCTGAAATGTCCCCGGTCGATCGACTTCGATCCCGAACTGCCGCGTCTCGATACGGGCAAACTCTACAAGCGGCTGATCCGCGATCGCTATTGGGCCGGCCACAAGGCCGGTTGAACGACCGAAGCGCCCCGCGCGGCGTCCGGAAATCAGAAGGAAGACCGAATGAGCGAAGAACTCACAACCCGCGACGAGGATGGCGTCCTCGTTATCACGATGAACCGTCCCGAGGCGAAAAACGCCATGAACAAGGCGGTTGCCGAGGGTATCGCCGCCGCGCTCGACCGGCTCGACGCAGAGCCTGCGCTGCGGGTCGCAGTCCTGACCGGCGCCGGCGGCACTTTCTGTTCGGGGATGGATCTCAAGGGCTTCCTGCGCGGCGAAAGTCCCGTCGTCGAGGGGCGCGGTTTTGGCGGCCTGACCTTGAAGCAGCCCGCAAAGCCGCTGATCGCGGCGGTCGATGGCTATGCGCTCGCGGGCGGTCTCGAACTGATGATCTCGTGCGATCTCGTCGTCGCCAATGCCGGCGCAAAATTCGGAATTCCCGAGGCCAAGCGCGGTCTGGCGGCCGGGGCGGGCGGATTAATGCGGCTTCCCGACCAGATTCCCTCGCGGATCGCGATGGAACTCGCCCTGACCGGTAATTTCATCGATGCGCAGCGCGCCTACGACCTGGGTCTCGTCAATCGCGTCACCGACGGCCCCGCGATCGACGGTGCAATGGAATTGGCGCGCGAGATCAACGAGAACGGCCCGGTTGCCGTTCGCGTGTCGAAGCAGATTGTCAAGGAATCGCGCGGCTGGCCATTCGAGGAGCGCTGGGCGCGGCAGGACGCATTGTTGCCCCAGGTGTTCCAGCATGCTGACGCGCGCGAAGGCGCGGCCGCTTTCGTTTAGGGTTTCGGACGCCGTCAGGCGTCGGAAAGTCTTCGATGCCCGAACCGCGGGGGTCATAGGCTGAGAGCTATGGGGAAAGCGGTTTTGAGCGTGGCCTGGGGCTGACGGATGCTGCCCAA
>Ga0265296_1000203_pt1 | contig 107978 bp, 90 predicted proteins | sample MunlanPumphouse1_FD_189073 | JGI IMG/M metagenome (GOLD analysis project Ga0265296, IMG submission 189073) | Groundwater microbial communities from a municipal landfill in Southern Ontario, Canada - Pumphouse #1 | ecosystem: Environmental > Aquatic > Deep subsurface > Groundwater | place...
CACCGAAATCGGCCCGCACCCGTGCCAGAGCGCCGACGGTGCGACCGACGAGATACATCGACACGAACCCGTCCCTGGCCTGCTGCCACAGCAACGGAAGATGCGCCATCGCCTGCTCTGCCGTGAAAAGCACCCCACGCACGTACTCCTCCGAGCACCGCAACCGCAACGCGATATCGAACACCGCCGCACGCTCCGCCTGGCCCAGCGCATCCTTATCCGTCCCACGCACGTACACCTCGGGATTGCGGCGCGCCAGAGCGACAGCATCCGCAATCCTCGCCGACCGCCGCGCCTCATACCGATTCAGATCGACATCCGCACACTGCAGATCATCCAGCGCAGACTCCACGAAGAACGCGGCATCACGCGGCCGGTCATCCACATCGTCGAACCAAGGTTCCATGAATCCAGACTAGTTGAAAAATGCGACTAGCACAATGGTTATGGATAGAAAAAACGAAGATATCTACGAATCCGAGTGGCGAGCGGGTGAGACGGAGCGCTCAGACGGAGGTAGTAGGCTTTAGGACTGGTCGATGTCTCGACATCGAGATACTTTCCGGACCGAGACCCAGTGAAGGAAGCACAGTGGATCTGTACGAGTACCAGGCACGAGACGTTTTCGAGAAGTACGGAGTGCCGGTCCTCCCCGGTATCGTCGCGGACACCCCCGAGGAGGTGAAAGCGGCAGCAGAGAAGCTCGGTGGAGTGGTCGTCGTCAAGGCGCAGGTCAAGACCGGTGGCCGCGGCAAGGCCGGTGGCGTGAAGGTCGCCAAGAACCCCGATGAGGCGTACGAAGCCGCGAAGGCGATCCTCGGCCTCGACATCAAGGGGCACATCGTCAAGCGCGTCATGGTCGCTGCCGGCGCCCGCATCGCCGAGGAGTACTACTTCTCGGTTCTGCTCGACCGCGCGAACCGCTCGTACCTCTCGCTGTGCAGCGTCGAGGGCGGCATGGAGATCGAGCAGCTCGCTGTCGAGAAGCCCGAGGCGCTCGCCCGCATCGAGGTCAACCCGCTGACCGGCATCGACAAGGACAAGGCTGTCGAGATCGCTCGCGCTGCGAACTTCCCCGAAGACCTCATCGAGAAGGTCTCCGACGTCTTCGTCAAGCTGTACGAGGTCTACAAGGGCGAGGACGCGACGCTCGTCGAGGTCAACCCGCTGGTCCGCACCGAAGACGGCGACATCGTCGCGCTCGACGGCAAGGTGACGCTGGACGAGAACGCCTCCGAGATCCGCCACCCCGAGCACGAGGCGCTCGAGGACAAGGACGCCGCCGACCCGCTAGAGGCCAAGGCCAAGGAGTCGGGTCTGAACTACGTGAAGCTCGACGGCGAGGTCGGCATCATCGGCAACGGCGCAGGCCTTGTCATGTCGACGCTCGACGTCGTCGCCTACGCCGGTGAGAACCACAACGGCGTGAAGCCCGCGAACTTCCTCGACATCGGCGGCGGAGCATCCGCAGCTGTCATGGCAGCGGGCCTCGACGTCATCCTCGGCGACCCGCAGGTGAAGAGCGTGTTCGTCAACGTCTTCGGCGGCATCACCGCGTGCGACGCCGTGGCCAACGGCATCAAGGGTGCACTCGAGACGCTCGGCGACACGGCATCCAAGCCGCTCGTCGTGCGCCTGGACGGCAACCGCGTCGAAGAGGGTCGTGCGATCCTCGCCGAATACGCCCACCCGCTCGTGACCCTCGCCGCCACCATGGACGAGGGCGCCGACAAGGCCGCCGAGCTGGCGAACGCCTGATCTTCGACAAGCTCAGATACCGGATTTAAGGAAAAGGATTAGAGAAATGTCGATCTTCCTGAACAAGGATTCCAAGGTCATCGTCCAGGGCATCACCGGCGGCGAAGGCACCAAGCACACCGCCCTCATGCTCAAGGCCGGCACCCAGGTCGTCGGCGGCGTCAACGCCCGCAAGGCCGGCACCGCCGTCTCGCACACCGACAAGGACGGCAATCCCGTCGAACTGCCCGTCTTCGCATCCGTCGCAGAGGCCATGAAGGAGACCGGCGCCGACGTGTCGATCGCCTTCGTCCCCGGTGCCTTCACGAAGGACGCCATGATCGAGGCCATCGACGCCGAGATCCCGCTGCTGGTCGTCATCACCGAGGGCGTTCCCGTCGGCGACTCGGCCGAGGCGTGGGCGTACGCGCAGAGCAAGGACAACAAGACCCGCATCATCGGGCCGAACTGCCCCGGCATCATCACCCCCGGTGAAGCGCTCGTCGGCATCACCCCGGCGAACATCACCGGCAAGGGCCCGATCGGCCTCGTCTCCAAGTCGGGCACTCTGACCTACCAGATGATGTTCGAGCTGCGCGACCTCGGCTTCTCGACGGCCATCGGCATCGGCGGCGACCCGGTCATCGGTACCACGCACATCGACGCTCTCGCAGCGTTCGAGGCCGACCCCGAGACCAAGGCCATCGTCATGATCGGCGAGATCGGCGGCGACGCCGAAGAGCGCGCGGCCGACTACATCAAGGCGCACGTCACCAAGCCGGTCGTCGGCTACGTCGCGGGCTTCACCGCGCCCGAGGGCAAGACCATGGGCCACGCCGGCGCCATCGTCTCGGGCTCTGCGGGCACGGCTCAGGCGAAGAAGGAGGCCCTCGAGGCCGCCGGAGTCAAGGTCGGCAAGACGCCGTCCGAGACTGCTGACCTGATGCGTGCGATCGTCGAAGGCCTGTAACAGCTGATCTGCAACGAGAAGGCTCCGGGTTTCGGCCTGGAGCCTTCTTGCGTGTGTGAATGCTGTGGGTAACTGCCGCGCGGGCGGATGCCACGGCATCCGCCCGTCCTGACGGGTGCGCTAACTTCGGAGAATTGCAGTAACTTCGGAGGCCTTCGGCAGAAGTCGTCCGAGCCAAGCGCGATTCTCCGAAGAACGTGACCGTACGTCGCAGGAAGCGTCAGATACCGACGCCGAACAGCGCCTCGATAGGTCCACGTGCGAAGAACAGCACGAAGCCTGCGGCGACGATCCACATCAGCGGGTGGATCGTCTTGGCCCTACCGGAGAGCGCGTTCACGACGACCCAGCTGACGAAGCCCGCGCCGATGCCGTTGGCGATCGAGTACGTCATGGGCATGACGGTCGCGGTGAGGAACACCGGCAGCAGCACGCGGAAGTCGCCGAAGTCGATGTGCCTGATCTGCGTGAGCATCATCGCGCCGACCAGGACCAGGGCGGCCGCAGCGACAGCCCCTGGCACCAGGGAGGTGAGCGGGGTGAAGAACATGGCGAGCAGGAACAGCACGCCGGTGACGGAGGTCGCAAGTCCAGTGCGGGCGCCCTCGCCGATCCCGGAGCCGGACTCGACGAACACCGTCGCCGACGACGATGATGTCGCGCCACCGACGATCGCGCCGACGCCCTCGACGACCAGGGCCGACTTGATGCGCGGGAAGTCGCCCTTCGCATCCGCGAGATCGGCTTCCTTGGCGAGACCGGTCATGGTGCCCATGGCGTCGAAGAAGTTCGAGAACACGAGCGTGAACACGAACATCACTAGCGCGACGAAACTGACCTTGGTGAAGTCGAAACTGAAATCGACGGCACCGATCAGGCTCAGATCGGGCAGGCTCATGATGCCGCCGGCGAAGCCGAAATCGAGTCCGAACGGCCAGATCAGATTCACGATCGCGGCGAGCACGGTGCCGCCGACGAGAGCGATGAGGATCGCGCCCTTGAGGCGCACGGCGATCAGCACACCGCCGAGGAGAAGCGTGATCACGAACAGCAGGGTCGGCAGGCTCGCGACAGATCCTCCGACACCCAGATCGACCGGGGGAGAGGCGTTGCCCGTCGCGGTGACGAATCCCGCGTTCACGAAGCCGATGAAGGCGATGAACAAGCCGATGCCCACGGTGATGGCGAGCTTGAGCTGCACGGGCACCGCATCGAAGATCATCTTCCGAAGACCGGTGGCGGCGAGCAGCACGATGATCGCGCCGTTGATCATGACGAGTGCCATCGCCTCGGGCCACGTCACCGATCCGACCACCGAGAACGCCAGGAACGCGTTGATCCCCAGTCCCGCTGCGAAGGCGAACGGCAACCGGGTGATGATGCCGAACAGCAGCGTCATGACACCGGCGGTCAGCGCCGTGGCCGCCGCGACCGCACTGCCGTCGAGGACAGTGCCGTCGACATCAGGGGTCGAGAGGATGATCGGGTTGAGGATCACGATGTACGCCATCGTGACGAACGTCACGACGCCGCCGCGCACCTCGGTGCCGATGGTGGAGCCGCGTCTGCTGATCTCGAAGAAACGGTCGAGCGCGTTCTTCGGCTCAGCGTTCTTCGGGTCAGCGGTGTGCTCCGGGGCGGGCGAGGGGGCAGTTGTCATCGGGAACCTCCGTGGAGACGATATCGTGTCCGCGGCGCCGCGCGCGCCACCGTGGGGCAGTCAGGTTCTCGTCGTAGTCTCGTTGAGTCATGCAACGCCTCCTCGTCGCGCTCCTCGCCGCGGTCGATGCCGCCATCGCGGCCGCCGTCGGCCTCGCCGTGCTGCTCGCGCCACTCACCCTGCTGTGGACGCTCGCGTTCGGCGGGACAGCCGATTGGGGCGCGCTCTGGCCCGTTGCAGGAACACTCTGGCAGTTCGGCCACGGCGTGCCGCTCGACATCACGATTGCGGACGAGATGGTGGTCGTCGTCGGCATCTCACCGGATGCTGCGCGCTTCACGCTCTCGCTCACACCGCTGGCATTCCTGATCTTCACACTGCTCTTCGCCGCACGTTCCGGCACCAGGGCCGCACGCTCGGGAGCGTGGCTGCTCGGCGTCGTCGCCGGATCGCTGATCTTCGCGCTGATCGCGACCGGCGTGGCGCTGACCGCTCACACCGCCGGTGCTCAGTCGTCGTTCGCGCTCGGCATCGTTCTGCCTTCAGCCGTGTACGTCGTCGGCGCGCTGTGCGGCGCCGTGCGGTACGCCTGGCGCGAGGGCGACGGCGGACTCATCGACCGGCTGCACGACGTCGTGGATCGCTGGGGTGATTGGGGTGTGCTCCCCGCAGAGATCGCGCGCGGCACAGCAGCCGTGGTCGTCGCCCTCACCGGGGTCGCAGGCCTCGCCGTCGCTGTGGCCGTGATGCTGCGCGGGGGAGAGGTGGTCGCCCTCTTCGAAGCGGCGCGCGTCGATGCGACCGGGGTCACCGTGCTCACGCTCGGCCACCTCGCCTACCTGCCGACGTTGCTCGTGTGGGCCGTGGCCTGGCTGGCGGGACCCGGGATCGCGATGGGCGTCGGCACCGCCGTCTCGCCAGCAGGCACAGAGCTCGGCGTCGTCCCCGGCATCCCGATGCTCGGCCTGCTGCCCGAGGCCACCTCGATCTGGATGCTCATCGTCGTGCTCCTGCCGGTCGGCGCCGGTGCGTTCGCAGGGTGGATCGTGCGCTCCAGGCTCGTGTGGGAGGACGTCGCCCGCCCCTTCGCACCGCGTCTGGCGATCACCGTCGGCATCGCGCTGTGCAGCGCAGGCGTCGCCGCGGTCGCCGCGGTACTGGCATCCGGATCCATCGGACCAGGAAGACTGGCCGAGACTGGCCCGCATCCCGGATGGATGTCTCTCGCGATCGGCATCGAGGTGCTGGTCGGAGCATCGATCCTGCTGCTCGCTCCACGGCATCGCGACGAGCTCGCAGAAGAGCGCACCGATCGCTGGGTCGAAGAGATGGGCGCCTCGCCGACGACGGATGCCGGTGGGCTTCCCGCTCGCTCCGTCGCCGACTCCGGCGCGGACGGTGACCCGGATGCGAACGACACGGCGCCGCTGGACGACCACGGATTCTTCGGGGACGGCAGCACTCCCACGCACCGCTAGACTGGCCGGGTGCTCACGGTCGCCGTTCTCATCTCGGGCACCGGCTCGAATCTCCGCGCTCTGCTCGACGCCGCACGCCGCCCCGATTTCCCCGCGCGGATCGTCGTGGTCGGCGCCGATCGCGACGCCGAGGGGCTCGCGCACGCCGAGGAGTTCGGCATCCCGACCTTCACGGCCCCGTTCCGCGCATTCGCCGATCGCGACGCATGGGGCGAGGAGCTCGGCCGTCAGCTCGAGGCCTGGAACCCCGACCTCGTCGTGCTCAGCGGCCTCATGCGGTTGCTGCCGGCTTCGCTGGTCGCGCGCTACAGCCCACGGATCGTCAACACGCATCCCGCGTACCTGCCGGAGTTCCCCGGCGCGCACGGCGTACGAGACGCGCTCGCCGCCGGCGCGGTGCAGACCGGTGCCAGTGTCATCGTCGTCGACGACGGCATCGACAGCGGCCCGATCCTCGCCCAGGAGCGCATCCCGGTGCTCGAAGGCGACACCGAGCAGACCCTGCACGAGCGCATCAAGCCCGTGGAGCGGCGTCTGCTCATCGACGTCGTGCGGCGCATCGCCACGGGCGAGCTCGCCCTGACCCCCTGACAATTCCTCTGACCCGCATCCGAAGACCCGCATCCGAACGACACTCGCACGAAGGAGCTCCCATGGCCGGTCCGCGCCACGACTCGTCCCTCTATCGCGAACGCGACACCGTGCCGATCCGGCGCGCGCTCGTCTCTGTGAGCGACAAGACCGACCTCCTCGAGCTGGCGGCGGCGCTCGCCGAAGCCGGCGTCGAGATCGTCTCGACGGGATCAACCGCAGCGACGATCCGTCAGGCAGGTCACGAGGTCACCGACGTGGCTGCCGTCACCGGCGTCGCCGAAATGCTCGACGGCCGGGTGAAGACGCTGCACCCCCGTATCCACGGCGGTCTGCTCGCCGATCTGCGCCTCGACGACCACGCCCGCCAGCTCGCCGACCTCGACATCGACCCGTTCGAACTCGTCGTGGTGAACCTCTACCCCTTCGTCGAGGCCGTCGCAGCCGGGGCCTCCGGTGACGACGCCGTCGAGCAGATCGACATCGGCGGTCCAGCCATGGTGCGCGCTGCCGCGAAGAACCACGCCAACGTCGCGATCGTCGTCTCTCCCGAGTCCTACCCCGCGATCATCGAGGCCGTCGTCGCCGGTGGCACCACGCTCTCGCAGCGCCGCGAGCTCGCCGCTCGCGCGTTCGCGCACACCTCCACCTACGACACCGCCGTCGCCGCCTGGTTCGCGGAGGGCACGCTCAATGACGGCGGCGAGCTGCCGGAGCACCTGACGATCAAGGCGGAGCGCCTGTCGACGCTGCGCTACGGCGAGAACGCCCACCAGCGCGGCGCCATCTACACCCGCGTCGGCGGCCACGGCATCGCGCAGGCCGTGCAGCTGCAGGGCAAGGAGATGTCGTACAACAACTACGTCGACGCGGATGCCGCGCTGCGCGCAGCCTTCGACATGGTGCTGCCTGCGGTCGCCATCGTGAAGCACGCGAACCCGTGCGGCATCGCGACCACGGCACCGAACGCCCTCGACCCCATCGCCAGCGCGCATCTGCGGGCACACGAGTGCGACCCGGTGTCGGCATACGGCGGCGTGATCGCGACCAACGGCACCGTCACGCTGAAGATGGCCGAGAACCTCAAGGACATCTTCACCGAGGTCATCGTCGCGCCGTCGTTCGAGCCGGAGGCGCTGGCGGTCTTCAAGGCGAAGAAGAACCTGCGCGTGCTGCAGCTGCCTGACGACTGGCAGCAGGAGCAGATGGACGTGCGCCTCGTCTCAGGTGGCCTCCTCCTGCAGGACGCCGACCGCTTCCCCGACGAGATCGATGCCGTGGCGGACAACTGGCAGCTCATCACCGGCGAGCGCCCCGCGGACGAGGAGATGTCGGACCTCATCTTCGCGTGGAAGGCCTGCCGCGCCGTGAAGTCGAACGCGATCGTGCTCGCGCAGGGCAAGGCCACGGTCGGCATCGGCATGGGTCAGGTCAACCGTGTCGACTCGTGCCGCCTCGCGGTGGAGCGCGCCGGTGATCGCGTCAAGGGATCGGTCGCGGCATCCGATGCCTTCTTCCCGTTCGCCGACGGACCGCAGATCCTGATCGACGCGGGCGTGAAGACGATCATCCAGCCGGGTGGATCCGTGCGCGACGAAGAGGTCATCGCCGCGGCAGAGGCCGCGGGCGTGACGATGTTCTTCACGGGCGAGCGGCACTTCTTCCACTGAGGTCCGTTCCCGCGGGCGGCGCACTGTCGTGTCCGATTTCCGCCAGTCGATGTCGTTGGCGCGTGTCAGAGTAGAGGCATGAGCTCCCCGATCACCGACTTCGACGAACGGTACCGCGCGATCAGCGCGCGTGACATCCGTTTCGACGGGCAATTCGTGACAGCGGTCCGCTCGACCGGCATCTACTGCCGACCGAGCTGCCCCGCTCGCACCCCGAAGCCGCAGAACGTCACCTTCTACCCCACGAGCGCAGCCGCGCACGAGGCCGGATACCGGGCGTGCAAGCGCTGCCTTCCCGAAGCCGCCCCCGGCTCGTCCGCCTGGAATCTGCGTGGCGACATCGCGGCGAGGGCGATGCGGCTCATCGCCTCCGGGGTCGTCGAGCGCGAGGGCGTGCCCGGTCTCGCATCCAGGCTCGGATACTCGAGCAGGCACCTGACGCGGCTGCTCAGCGTCGAACTCGGCGCCGGCCCGCTCGCCCTCGCCAGGGCGCATCGTGCGCACAACGCGCGGATGCTGCTGGTCGGCACCGACATGCCGATCTCGGATGTCACGTTCTCCGCAGGCTTCGCCAGCATCCGCCAGTGCAACGACACGATCCGCGAGGTGTTCGGGCTCACGCCCGGCGAGCTCAGGGCGCGGCGCCGTGTTCCCCGGACAGGAGCCGGGACCGGTGAGGTCGGCGAAGAGGTTCCCGGTGCCATCGATCTCGTCCTTGCGTACCGTGCTCCGCTCGACGCCGAAGGCATCTTCTCGTGGATGGCCGCGCGCGCTCTGCCCGGGGTCGAGCTCGCGACCGCCACGTCGTTCGCCCGTCATCTGAGGATGCCCGGTGGAGCGGTGTGGTTCGAGGTGCGGCAGGAGCAGGACGAACGACTGCATCTGCGCGCCAGGGTCACGCGGCTCGGCGACCTCGCTCCGCTCGTCGCCACCGTGCGCAGGATATTCGACCTCGACGCCGACCCACTCGGTGTCGACGAGGCGCTCAGCGCGCATCCCGAGCTCGCCCCACTCGTCGCACGCATCCCCGGCATCCGCGTTCCAGGTTCCGCCGACCCGCACGAGATGCTCATCCGCGCGATGGTCGGCCAGCAGATCACCGTCGTCGCCGCGCGCACTGCGCTGACCGCGCTCGCCGAGGCGCTGGGGGAGAAGGTCGACGGCGGACACCTCTTCCCGACCATGTCGGCGATCGCCGAGCACGGCGCCGAGGTGCTGCGAGGACCTGCCGCTCGCATCAGGGCCATCACCGGTGCCGCGGCTGCTCTCGCCGATCGCTCGCTGACACTCACGGTCGGTGACGATCGCGTCGCGCAGCGGGCGGAACTTCTCGCCATGCCTGGGATCGGCCCGTGGACCGCCGATTATGTGCGGATGCGCGTGATCGGAGACCCTGACGTCTTCCTCCCCGGGGACGTCGCCGTGCGGGCCGGAGCAGCCGCCGCCGGTCTCACCGCCGATCCGAAGCCCCTGACCGCTTGGGCCGAGCGCACTGCGCCCTGGCGCAGTTATCTCACCGCACACCTGTGGCGCGCAGCTCCCGTGCGCGTGCCCAAGACGACCAAGACCATCAGTAAGGAGCTCTCATGACCGCTCTCATCCAGACCATCGACACCGCAGACGGCGCCTTCACCCTGCTCGTCGACAGCGAGCAGCGTGTGCTCGCCTCGGGGTGGACCGCCGACCACGACGCCATCATCACGCGGCTCGCCGAGCGCAGGCGCCCGGCGGACATCAGAGAGGGCGAGACGGATGCCGCGGCCGCCGTCCGCGCGTACTACGATGGCGACCTCACCGCCATCAACACCGTGCCCGTACGCCAGTTCGGCACCGGGATGCAGCAGGCCGGATGGGACGCGCTGCGCCGCATCGCGCCCGGCGAACCGCTGACCTACACGTCCTTCGCCGCCGGGCTCGGCAATCCGCAGGCGGTGCGTGCCGCGGCATCCATCTGCGCACGCAACGCGCCGGCGCTGTTCGTGCCGTGCCATCGCGTGCTGCGCACCGACGGATCGCTCGGCGGCTTCGCCTGGGGCCTGCCGGTGAAGGAGTCTCTGCTCGAGAGGGAAGCAGCGGCCTGACTCAGCGGCCTGACGCTGCGGCGCGCGGAAGTCGCCGAAGAGGGAATGACTCTTGCGCCCAGCTCGTTCACAGCAATAGGCTGGAGGGCTGTCGCACCGACCGGGCGACGATGCCGAGCCTGAGGAGGACACCATGATTTCGATCGCCGTCGCGCAGATCACCGTTCTTGGCTCGAACCCGGTGTACCGCGGATAGCTTTCCGCCCCGCATCACGACCTCCGGGCTCCAGGCCGCACGGCCGAGCCCGTCTCACACCTCTTCCGCATCGAAACTCGTCTGAGAGTCATGTCTTCCTCGTCATCGCAGAAACAGTCCTCTTCGCTGTCCGCTCCGGCCGCACTCTGGCGCCTCGCACCGTTCGTGAAACCCGTCGTCTGGCGATTCGTCGGCGGCGCCGCGAGCGCGCTCGGCGCGGCCGTCATCGCCCTGATGATCCCGCTCGTGCTCGAGCAGATCGTGCAGGGCCCGATCCGCACCGGTTCGATCGGCCTGATCGTCCTCGGAGCCGTCGTCGTGCTCGTGCTGGGCTTCGGTGAAGCGCTCATGGTGTGGCTTCGTCGCTGGTTCATCCTGAAACCTTCCACCGAGGTCGAGTACCGCATGCGCACGCAGCTCTACGCGCGTCTGCAGACCCTGCCGGTGGCGTTCCACGACCGTTGGCAGTCCGGCCAGCTGCTCAGCCGCATGATGCAGGACATCGGCCTCATCCGCCGGTGGCTGGCATTCGGGCTCATTCTGCTCGTCGTCAACCTGCTCACCATCATCATCGGAGCGGTGCTGCTGTTCCGATGGCACTGGCTGCTGGGCACCATCTTCATCGTCACCGCCATCCCGCTGTGGATCACCGGGTACCGCTTCGAGAAGCGCTACGGCCGTCTGGCACGTCAGAGCCAGGATCAGGCCGGCGACCTCGCCACCAGCGTCGAGGAGAGCGTGCACGGCATCCGCGTGCTCAAGGCCTTCGGCCGTGGAAAGCACGCGCTCACGCGTTTCAGCACGCAGGCCGAGTCGCTGCGCACCACCGAGCTCAGCAAGGCGCGCGCCGTGGGATCCATCTGGTTCTGGCTCGACCTCATGCCGCAGATCGCGTTCGGCCTCAGCCTGATGTCGGGCATCTGGCTGATCTCGCAGGGCGCGATCGAGCTGCCGGAGCTGTTCGCGTTCTTCGCGATGGCGACCGTGCTGCGCTGGCCCATCGAGTCGATCGGGTTCCTGTTCTCGTTCATGCTGGATGCGCGCACCGCATCCGATCGCGTGTTCGACATCTTCTCCGAGACGAACAGCATCACCGACCCGGAGCACCCGGTGCACATCGCCGAGCCCCGTGGCGAGCTCGCCTTCGAGGGTGCGCACTTCCGGTATCAGGATGCCGGCGCCTCCGAGCGGGACCTGCTCGACGGCATCGACCTGGTGCTGCGCCCCGGCGAGACGATGGCGCTCGTCGGCCTCACCGGCAGCGGCAAGACCACTCTCACCACGCTGCCCACGCGTCTGTACGACGTGACGGGCGGCCGCGTCACGCTCGACGGTGTCGATGTGCGCGACCTGACCCTCGTTGAACTTCGTCGTCACATCGCGATGGCGTTCGAGGACGCCACGCTGTTCTCGGCATCCGTCCGCGAGAACGTCCTGCTCGGCCGCGCCGAACTCGACATCCACAGCGAAGAGGGGGAGCGCGTGCTGCGCGAGGCCCTCGACGTCGCCCAGGCGAACTTCGTCGACGCGCTGCCCGACGGCGTGGAGACGGTGATCGGCGAGGAGGGGCTCAGCCTCTCCGGCGGACAGCGGCAGCGGCTCGCACTCGCACGCGCCGTCGCCGCCAACCCCCGGGTGCTCGTGCTGGACGACCCGCTCTCCGCACTGGACGTCGACACCGAGGCCCTCGTGGAGGAGGCACTGCGCCGCGTGCTCGCCGACACCACGGCCATGATCGTCGCGCACCGTCCGTCGACGGTCGCGCTCGCCGACCGGGTCGCGCTGCTCGAACGAGGCCGCATCACCGCGGTCGGCACGCACTCCGAGCTGCTGCGCACGAGCACGCACTACCGGCACGTGATCTCCAGCCTCGAGGCCGAGGAGGCCGCGCGCACCGGCGCGATCCCTGTGATCGCCAACCCTTCGACAGGCTCAAGGAGCGGAGCGGACCAAGCTGTGGACGGATCGATCGCTGAGCCTGTCGAAGCGTCGAGCATCGAGGAAGAGGAGGTGCAGGCGTGAGCGCGGCATTGACCGGAACCCAGGGCGAAGACCGCTCCAACTACACCCGCGAAGAGAGCAAGGCGATCCGCCAGCGCTCGCTGCGACTGCTCGGCTCTCTCGTCACGCCGCTGCGCGCCCAGATCGTGCTCGCGGCGATCGTGCTCGTGATCTCGACCGCGCTGCAGGTCGCAGGCCCGATCCTCATCGGTGTCGGCCTCGACTGGGCACTGCCCGCAGTGATCGACAACGCCGACTGGATGCCGACCTTCGGCATCGGTCTCATCTACCTGGTCGCCGGTGGTGCTGCAGCAGCGCTGATCGGCTGGTACGTCGTGATCGCCGCGCGCATCACGCAAGCGGTGCTGATCGATCTGCGCAAGCGGATCTTCCTGCACACGCAGCGGCTGAGCCTCGAGTTCCATGAGACGTACACGTCAGGGCGCATCATCTCGCGTCAGACGAGCGACCTCGACTCGATCCGCGAGCTGCTCGACGGCGGTCTCAACAACCTGGTCTCCGGCGTGCTTTTCGGCGCCTTCACCTTCATCGCGCTCGTGGTGTGGGACTGGCAGTCCGGCGTGATCCTGCTGATCGCCCTCATCCCGCTGTACCTGCTCATGCGCTGGTTCTACTCGCGTTCGCAGGTCATCTTCCGCGAATCGCGAGTCATCAGTGCCAGGGTCATCGTGCAGTTCGTGGAGACCATGACCGGCATCCGCGCCGTCAAGGCGTTCCGCAAGGAGCCGCGCAATGACGGAACCTTCCAGAAGGTCGCCGGCGACTACCGCGACGTGAACCGTCGTTCGATGCTGCTGTTCGGCACGTTCGAGCCTGGCCTGATGACCGTGGCGGCCTTCACACTCGGCATCGTCGTGCTCTGGGGCGGCATCCGCGTCTCGACCGGGGCGCTGACCGTCGGCGTGCTGCTGTCTGCCGTGCTGTACGTGCGGAACTTCTTCGCTCCGATGCAGGAGATCGCGATGTTCCTGAACTCGTACCAGTCCGCGACGGCGGCACTGGAGAAGGTCTCCGGCGTGCTGGACGAGGTGCCGACGGTTCCGGACCCCGAGAAGCCGGTGGACCTCTGGGAATCGCGCGGACACGTGAACTTCGATGAGGTCACATTCGGGTACACGGGGGAGAAGACGATCCTTCCGAACTTCTCACTCGACATCCCCGCGGGGCAGACGATCGCTCTGGTGGGCACCACCGGCGCGGGCAAGTCGACGCTCGCGAAGCTCATCTCGCGCTTCTACGACCCCTCGCTCGGACGCGTCACGCTCGACGGGGTGGATCTGCGGTCGCTGCATCCGAAGGATCTTCGTCGCGCGATCGTCATGGTCACGCAGGAGGCATACCTGTTCAGCGGGACGGTTGCGGACAACATCGCCCTCGGAAAGCCGGATGCCACGATGGACGAGATCCGCTCGGCTGCGCGCGCCGTCGGGGCTGACGAGTTCATCTCCGCGCTGCCGGACGGCTACGCGAGCGATGTGAACAAGCGCGGCGGGCGGGTGTCGGCAGGACAGCGCCAGCTGATCTCGTTCGCTAGGGCCTTCCTCGCCGACCCTGCGGTGCTGATCCTCGACGAGGCCACGGCATCGCTCGACATCCCGTCGGAGCGGCTGATCCAGGACGCGCTGCAGACGCTGCTCGCCGACCGTACGGCCATCATCATCGCGCACCGCCTGTCGACGGTCGCGATCGCCGACCGCGTGCTGGTGATGGAGCACGGGCAGATCATCGAGGACGACACTCCTGAGACGCTGATCAGCGGCACGGGCAAGTTCGCCCAGCTGCACGCGGCGTGGCAGGAGACCCTGGTCTAGCACGCCGCAACTCTCGCGGCCACGCGCAACTCTGGCGGCCACACGCAACTCTGGCGGCCACACGCAACTCTGGCGGCCACGCGCAACTCTGGCGGCCACGCGCAACTCTGGCGGCCACGTCTTCTGATCGTGGCCGCCAGAGTTGACTTGATCCGCCAGAGTTGCGGGAGTCAGGCGCGGCGTGCCTGCGCAGCCGGGCTCAGGTGCAGGCCTCGAGCCACGGCGGCGGCGTCCGTCCGTTCCACATACGCCCAGTCGTGGACCACCTGTGCGTATGTGAAGCGCAGCACGGTGTATCCACGCAGTCGCAACTGGGCATCGTGGGACACGTCACGTGTGCGATCGGCAGACGATGAATGGAATGCGAACCCATCGAGCTGAACAACGAGGTGCGTGCCGATGAGTACGTCGACCTTGTGCCCGGCGAGCATGACCTGTTGTCTGATGGGCACGCCCCACGGGCTCAAACGTACGACGAAGATCGTCTCTAAGCCGGAGTCAGACATCCCGCGGATCATGTTCGCGCAATCGCGTGATGCCGTATCGGGCCAACGCACGGCGCGCACCGACTCGAGGTCGAGATGCTCGACCTTGACCGCGGACTCCCAGACAGACAGGGCGTCTTCGCGCGAGAGGCACTGGGCGATGTGCGCCAATGCATCTTCGACGGATGCTTGCAACACACGGTCTCCGCGGTCGACAAGCGGCCTGGCCCAATGGAACGTGACATCTTTGCGCAGCCGGTGCGCATTCGGCCCGACTTGCAGGTGATGCTGGTCGTCCGTGCCGTCTGAGCTGTCGGGGATCCACCACTTGCGGCGGCGCGCGAGTGACAAGCAGGTCAGACGTCCGGCCGCGGCTGCTGCCATCAACAGGTCCGCGGGTGCACTGTCCAGAGCGATCCAGGTGCTGCGGATGCGACGCACGCGCCCCGCACGGATCGCCGAACGGACATGACTCGGCGAGAAGCCGCGTGCCGTGGCATCCGCTCGGTGGGCGATACCGTCGCGGGTGGAGAGCCATTTGACCAGGTCCATGCGAACAGAATGTCCCGTTGGGACGGGACCAGTGAGTCACGAAGACGTGAATGGTGGACAACTGCCGCGAGACGGGGCTTGTGGAGGGTCGGACAACCGCGCAACTCTGGCGGCCACGCGCAACTCTGGCGGCCACATCTTCGGATCGTGGCCGCCAGAGTTGAGCCGGGCCGCTGAAGTTGATGCGCGGGGGCCGGTGCGGTGGCAAGCTGACTAGCATGAAGGAGTGGACCCCCTCATCCTGGCAGCCGAATGGTGGTGGATCGCGCCGGCCGCTGTCGGTGCGGGCGCTGTCACGACCTTCGGGCTTCGGCGACGCGGCATCGTGAGCGGTCGCAGGCTTGCCTACGACGCGGCGCGTCAGGACCTGAAAGAGGCACAGAGCGATGTCAGCGAGCGCCGCGGAGCTCTGAAGATCGCCAGGGCCGAGCACGCTCGAGTCGTCGCCGAGCGTACCGCCTCGCGCGCCACAACAGCCGATGTCGCCAGTGCCCGCCGTGCGCTCAAGCAGGCGGAGCAGAACGCGAAGTCGGCCGTGGCCGATATGCGCGCTCGCCGCGTGCGCGTCAATGTCACTCGCGCTGAGATCCCGTCGTCTTCGCAGAAGGAGCGCTACCCACTGGTACGTCTTCACCGCGCCCACGACGCCATCACCGCACGATGGATGGCCTATGAGACCGACCCGGCCAGACTCATCGCGTATCCGGCGATGAGCGACGGCAAAGAACCTGCGACGTCAGCCTTCCTCAGCGCATCGCGTCACGCGCTCGACCTGCGCCCGGCACCGGGCGCGCCCGTGACCACGGCGGAGTTCGCGGAGTATCGGGATGCCGTGGCCCAGCTCGAGCGTGCTTTCGACGTCGCAGAGCATACGGCGAAGGCCCGCGCCGCTGGGCGAAACCCCAATGAGGCGCCGGTCTGGCAGGACACCGCACAGCAGGTGTTCACGCGGTCGGCCGACATGCTCGACAAGGCGGCAGGTGCGGCAGCATCCGCGTTCGCAGCCTGGAATGCGCGCAGCAAGCCGAACGCGGATGCCGAGCCCGAGCATTCCGCAGCCGAGGAACCGAAGCCCAAGCCCTCGAAGATCTGGCCGGTGCCGCGCCGCGACTCCTGACGGTCACGCCGGAAGCGCGCGGGTGCGCACCAACTCCTGATACCAGTGCCCCGAGTCCTTGACCGTGCGCTCGAGTGAGTCGAAGTCGACGCGGACGATCCCGAACCGCTTGGCGTAGCCGTAGCCCCACTCGAAGTTGTCCAGCAGCGACCACACGAAGTAGCCGCGCAGGTCGATTCCGCGCTCGATCGCGCGGTGCGCGGCCGTGAAGTGGCGGCGCAGGTAATCGGTGCGCTCCGGGTCCGGCACCGAGCCGTCTTCGGCGACTTCGTCCTCGAACGCGGCGCCGTTCTCGGTCACCATCAGCGGCTGGTCGGGGAACTGCTCCGACAGGGAGACGAGCAGTTCCTCGAGGCCCTCCGGCGCGATGTTCCAGCCCATGGCCGTGTACGGCCCCGGCTGCTGTACGAACTCGACGGCCTGGTCGCTGCCGGGCCACGCGGTGCCGGCGGACGTGCCCTTGTGGCCGTCGTTCTGCTGCTTCTCGGACACGCCGTCCCACAGGCGCACGGTCGCGGTCGAGTAGTAGTTCACGCCGAGCACGTCGATCGGCTGGTTGATCGTCTCGAGGTCGCCGTCCTGAACGAATGCCCAGTCGGTCACCTCCGCAGTGTCCGCGAGCAGGTCGGCGGGGTATTCACCGCGCAGCATCGGATGCGTGAACGCGCGGTTCGCGAGAGCGTCGATGCGGCGCATCGCCTCAGCCGCGCCGTCGCCCTGCCCGCGCAGCACGTGGAAGTTCAGCGTGACGGAGTAGTCGGGGTCGCCGGTCGACGTCGCGCGCAGCGCCTGCACCGCGCGACCGTGCGCGAGATTCAGATGATGCACGGCCGAGAGCGCAGACGCGGGCTCGGTACGGCCGGGAGCATGCCCGCCCTGACCGTAGCCGAGGTAGGCCGAGCACCACGGCTCGTTCAGGGTCGTCCAGGTGTGCACGCGGTCGCCGAGCGAGGTACCCATGATCTCGGCGTAGCGTTCGAAGGCATCGGTGGTGGCGCGGGATGTCCAGCCGCCGCCATCTTCCAGATACTGCGGCAGATCCCAGTGGTACAGGGTCGCGACGGGGCGGATGCCGCGCTCAAGCAGCCCGTCGACCAGACGCGAGTAGAAGTCGATGCCGGCCTGGTTCACGCCGCCGTCGGCGGTCGGCTGGATCCGCGGCCATGCGATCGAGAAGCGGTACGCCTCGAGCCCGAGCTGCTTCATGAGGTCGAGGTCCTCATCGACGCGGTGGTAGTGATCGCAGGCTATGTCGCCGGTATCACCGTTCCAGACCTTGCCCGGCGTCTTGGCGAACGTGTCCCAGATGGACGGCGTGCGGCCGTCCTCGGCCGCGGCACCCTCGATCTGGTACGAAGCCGTGGCCGAGCCGAAGGTGAAGCCTTCGGGGAAGACGAGTCCTGAGTCGCGGTAGTCGGGCGAACCGATGGCGGTCATTCGGTGGTCTCCTCAAGATCGGCGGTGTAGTCGCGGCTGACACCATCGGGCGCGGTGACGGTGATCGAGCGCGTGCCCGAGCCGCCGCCGAACACGCGCAGGGTCAATCCGTCATGGTAGTCGTAGTCCGGACGGTCCTGACGGGAACCCCACGGCAGAACGGTGCCAGGGCGCACGTACAACGGCAATGACATGTAGTCGTGCGTCTCACGCAGCCAGCGACCGCCCACGACCACCTCGCCGTTCAGCAGCGAGGTCCACTCGCCATCGGGCAGATAGAACTCGACCTCGCCCGATTCGGTGAACACCGGCGCGACGAGCAGATCGGGGCCGAGCATGTACTGCCGGTCCAGGTGCGCGACGGCAGGGTCGCCGGGGAACTCCAACTGCATGGGTCGCATGATCGGTGCTCCGGTGCGCGTCGCATCCAGCCCCACCTGGTACAGGTACGGCATCAGGCGCATCTTGAGACGGGTGAAGAAGCGGGTGACGTCGACCGCCTCGTCATCGAACGCCCACGGCACTCGGTAGGAGGAAGAGCCATGGAAACGGGAATGCGAGCCGAGCAGCCCGAATGCCGTCCAGCGCTTGAACACACCGGCATCCGGCATGCCCTCGAAACCGCCGATGTCGTGGCTCCAGAACGCGAATCCGCTGAGCGCGAGCGACAGACCGCCGCGCAGGGTCTCGGCCATCGATGCGAACGTCGACGTCGAGTCACCGCCCCAGTGCACAGGCATGCTCTGACCGCCGGCCGTCGCCGAACGTGCGAACAGCACGGCCTCTCCTTCGCCGCGCACCTCGGTGAGCACGTCGTGCACCGCCCGGTTGTACAGCTGCGCGTACAGGTTGTGCATGCGTGCGGGGTCGGAGCCGTCGGCCCAGACCACGTCGGTCGGGATGCGCTCGCCGAAGTCGGTCTTGAAGCAGTCCACGCCCTGGTCGATGAGACCGCGCAGCTTCGACTGGTACCAGGCGACAGCATCCGGATCGGTGAAGTCGACCAGGCCCATGCCCGCCTGCCACAGATCCCACTGCCAGATGGATCCGTCCGCGCGCTTCACGAGATACCCGGCATCGCCCGCCTCGCGGAACAGGGGAGAGCGCTGCGCGATGTAAGGGTTGATCCAGACGGAGACGCGCAGATCCTTCTCATGGAGCCGCTCGAGCATGCCCGTCGGGTCCGGGAAGACGCGGGTGTCCCATTCGAAGTCGCACCAGTTGAACTCGCGCATCCAGAAGCAGTCGAAGTGGAACACCGACACCGGAAGCTCACGCGCTGACATCTCGTCGATGAACGAGTTGACCGTCTGCTCGTCGTAGTCGGTCGTGAAGCTCGTCGACAACCAGAGGCCGTACGACCAGGCCGGGACGACCGGCGGACGTCCGGTCAGCGCGGTGTAGCGACCGAGCACCTCCTTCGGCGTGGGGCCGGCGATGACGAAGTACTCGAGCACCTCGCCCGGCACCGAGAACTGCACACGCTCGACCGCCTCGGAGCCGATCTCGTACGAGACATGGCCCGGATCGTTCACGAGCACGCCGTAGCCGCGGTTGGAGAGGTGGAACGGCACGCTCTTGTACGCCTGTTCGCTCGATGTGCCGCCGTCGGCATTCCAGATCTCCACGGTCTGCCCGTTCTTGACCAACGGACCGAAACGCTCGCCGAGGCCGTAGATGAGCTCGCCGACGCCGAGGTCGAGCTGCTCGTGCACGAAGGTCGACGCGGTGAGCGCGGGCGCGCCGCTGCGGGCGTTGCCGACGATGCCGTGGTCGACCTGCGCGTCGGGGGACAGGCGCAGATAGCCCTGTGCCTTGTTGCCGCTGCCGGTGACGCGCCTGCCGTCGACCTCGAACGACAGGTTCCACGGTGCGCCGGGGGCGATCCTGGCGGTGATCGCGCCGCTGGTGAGCGCACCGCCGTCGTCCGACACTGATGCCTCGCCCGCCGCGGTCGCGCCGGGGAGCGTGAACCCGCCGTGCCAGTGTCCGCCCTCGTGGTGCGCGATGCGCACGCGGATCACGCCTTCGGCGGGGGAGGAGAGGGTCGTCGTGAGGACCGGCCGGTTGAGCACATCGCCGCGCTTGGCGATGACCATGGTCGGCGCGGTCACGACGATGCCGGATCCGTCGGGGGTGTCGTCGGTGGTGGCGATGTCGTAGGCCTCCTGCGCGTGAAGCGCAGTGACTCCTGGTCGGAGCTGCCAGAACCCGTCGGTGAACTTCATTACTTGACTGCTCCTGCCGTGATGCCGCGTGTCAGCGTGCGCTGGAAGATGAGGAAGAAGATGAGCGTGGGGATGATTCCGAGAAGGGCCGACGCGCTCGTCGTCGTGACATCCATCAGCCGGTCGCCCTGCAGCACGCTGATCGCGACCGGAACGGTCTGGTTCGCGTTCGACGCGAGGAACGTGAGCGGGATGAGGAACTCGTTCCACGTCCAGATGAAGAAGAAGATGAGCAGCACCGACAACGTCGGGCGGCTGATCGGGAAGACGACCCTCCACAGGATCTGCCATCGGCCGGCACCGTCGAGGGAAGCGGCCTCGAGGATCTCCTTCGGGAAGGTTCCGTACACGGACGACAACAGATAGGTCCCGAACGCGGCCTGGATGACCGTGAACACGATGATCACCGACCACACGTTGTCGTACAGGCCGACCGACTTGAACATGTAGTACAGCGGGTAGAGCAGCGCCTCCTGCGGAAGGAGGTTTGCGAGCAGGAACAGCAGCACGATCCAGGATCGGCCCCGGACGCGTCCGATGCCGATCGCGAACGCGTTCAGCATCGAGATGACGACGGCGAGTACCGAGACGATCCCGGCGATGAAGATCGAGTTCCAGACCTTCTCCGGGAAGTTGACGCGCTCCCAGAACTTGATGATCCCCCCGAGATCGATTGACTCGGGGAGGGCGAGCGGTCCGGAAGTCGCATAGTCGACGGGTGACTTGAACGAGTTCACCAGCACGAGGTAGAACGGCGCGATGACCAGAAGGGCGCCGATGACGACGAGCGCGAGCAGGAGCCAGTCGACGGGGCGTTTCTTGGTCATGCCGCCGCGCGGTCGGGTCTTGGCGGGCTTTCCGGTGACGATGGCAGTGGTGGCGTGCATCACAGTCCCGCCCTTTCCTTGCGCTCGAGGGAGTTCTGGACGCGGATGAAGATGATCGAGACGATGACCACGACGATCGTGAGCACAGTGGCGATCGTCGCGCCGTAGCCGACGTTGCGCTTCGTGAAGAACTCCTGGTACGCGTAGTACGCGGGCACGAGGGTCGAACCTGCCGGACCGCCGCGCGTGATGATGTAGACAGGACCGAAGACCTTGAGAGCTGCAATCGTGCATGTCAGCGTCACGACGAATATCTCGGGTCGGATGATGCTCATGGTGATGGCGGAGAAGCGCTGCAGCCAGTTCGCGCCATCGAGCTCCGCAGCCTCGTACAGTTCGGGATCGACGCGCTGCAGTGCCGCCATGAACACGACGACGGGGTAGCCCAGCTGCACCCAGACCATGACGACCATGAGCACGATCAGTGCCGATGGCATCTGACCGAGCCAGTCGTACGCGGGTGCGCCGAACCATCCGAGGATCTGGTTGAGCGCGCCGTCGTCGCCCGGCCGGACGATCCAACCGATCACGATGCCGGCGACGGCGATCGGCAGGATCTGCGGCAGATAGTAGGTCGCGCGCAGAAAGCTGCCGACCTTGCCGCCGAACTTGCGTCCGACGACGTCGAACAGCAGAGCCGCGACGATCAGTCCGACGATTGTCGGCACGACGACCATGGCCAGGATCATCCACACGGAGTTGATGAACGACGTCCAGAAGTCGCCGTCGGTGAGGATCTTCTGCCAGTTCTCGAGCCCGATGAACTCCGGTGCGCGCACGCCCTTCCACTTCGTGAAGGTGAGGTACACGTTCCATACGAGCGGAATGATGACGATGACCAGCAGCAGCGCGAAACCGGGGAGCAGGTATATCCAGTACGCGCCGGTTCCGCCGCTGCGCTGCGGAATCGACGGCTGTTCGGGCGGCAGCTTGGTGCGGCCCCGTCGTGTGTCAAGTGACATGTTCAACTCCAGAAGGGTGCGGTGGCGGCCGCAGCGCGGCCGCCACCGTGGGTGATCAACGGAACTCTGCGGTGCCTTCGTCGTACTGCTCGCCCAGGTTCGCGTTGGTCGTCTTGACGTCCTGTGCGCCGGTGATCAGACCCTGCAGCTCCTGCACGAGCACGTCGTAGAAGCCGGGAGCGGGCCAGTCGGGGTAGAACGAGAGCCCGTCGGCGTCAAGGATGCCGTTGAAGGTCTCGATCAGTTCGGCGCTCTTCGCATCGGTGATGTCAGCAGCGTCGACCGCGACCGGCAGGCCGCCGTTGTTGCCGATGATGGCCTGGATCTCCGGGCGCATGGTGATGTCGATGAACTCGTACGCGAGCTCCTTGTTCGCAGCGTTCTCCGGCACGACCCAGAGGTTGCCCGATGAGCCGAGCGACAGGTCGGCGCCCGGGAACGCGGTCAGGGTCCAGTCGAATCCGGTGGCCTCGGCGACGAAGCGGCCGAACCACCAGGAGCCGGACACGAAGATCGGCGCGGAGCCGTTGATGAAGGAGACTCCGGCGTCTTCGGCCTTGACTGACGAGACGTCGGAGGCGATGTAACCCTTGTCGACGTACTCCTTGAGCGTTTCGGTGGCCGACGTGACCTCTGGGCCCTCCCAATCGACCGGGTTCTCATAGAGCTGATAGTCGTCGACGAAGCCGCGGTCGCCCTCCAGGAGGGCGAGCTGGTACCAGAGCTGGCCCAGCGGGTACTCAGCACCGGCTTCGGCGAGTGGGGTGATGCCCTTCGCAACGAACGCTTCGAGCACGTCGACGAACTCCTCGTAGGTGGTGGGGATCTCGAGTCCCGCAGCTGCGAACGCGTCCTTGTTGTAGTAGACGCCGACGAACTCGCCGTAGTTCGGGATGCCATACCAGTTGTCGCCGCCCATGACGCCGTCTTCGCTGTACTTGGCGGTCGTCTGCAGAGATGGGGCGAGCTTTTCATCCCATCCGTACTCGGCCACGGCATCGGAGATGTCGGTGATCAGGCCGGTGGATGCGAGGAACCCCGCCGTGGCATTGCCCTTGTTGAACTCCATCAGGTCGGGTGCCGCATCGGTGTCGAGCACCTGACTGGCCGTCTTCTGGATCTGCTCGAACGACTTCTCCTCGAACTCGACCTTCGCGCCGGTCTCCTCCTCGAAGGTCTTGATGGCCTGTGCCCAGGCGATTCCCATCGCGCTGTCTGCACCCTCGTAGTGCCAGAGCTTGAGGGTGTCGCCGTCGCCACCTCCGTCGGTGGATCCGGATGTGCAACCGCTCAGGGCGAGCCCCGCGACGGTCAGAGCCGCCAGTACGGCGATCGACTTCTTTCCTCGGATGATGCGTGCCATCGTCGGCACTCCTTTCTCGGTGGCCATGGGGCCGGACACTTCGGTGGGTCGGATTTTCAGTTGTGCGATTCAGATCATCGAAGCGTTTCGACTTCGGAGATGTGGACAGGTGGCGGGCGGGCTGGGTCAGTCAGCGGTGGGAGCGGGGCGCTCGGCGCGGACGTCTGAGCTGTCGAGAGGCGACGAGGCGACAGATCCGAACGGGAGGTACTCGGGCGGCAGGAGGTGGATCTCGGGGACGAGCCGTTCGCCGTCGAGCTGACGGACCGCGAGATCGACGGCGAGCTCGCACGAGCGCTGCGGCACGAGCGGAATCGTGTCGAGTTTCACCGCCAGCGCAGTCGTGTCGAACGAGGCCGCAGCCGAGATCACCGAGACGTCCGTGCCGACAGCCAGCCCGCGCTCAGCGAGCACCGAGAGCAGCACTTCATGAGTGTCGTCGACGGCATGGACGATGAACGCACGGTGGCCGCGATCGAGCGCATTCTCGACCGCCGAGTGCACGACTGCGGTATCGGTGGCGATCTCGCCCGTGGTGACCCAGTCGAGATCGATGCCGCGCTCGGCTGCGCGATCCTGGGCTGCGTGCAGAAGGCGGCGCGGGAAGTTGGATCTGCGGTACGAGACCTCGGTCTGTCCGAGAAGCATCATGCGGTTGTATCCGGCGTCGGCGAGGCGGTCGACGGCGAGGTCGCCGACGGCGGCGAAGTCCATGTCGACGCACATGAGCTGATTGTGGTCCTCCGGCACGCCGATGAAGACGGTCGGGGTGGAAACCGCTCTGGCGATGGCGACGCGCTCGTCGTCGGGTGCGACATCCAGCACGAGGATGGCGTCGACGAGCCTGCTCGCGGCGACCCGGTTCATGCCTTCAGAGGCCTGCTCGTCCGTCAGTAGGAGGATGTCGTATCCGCGTCGACGGGCTGCGATCGCCGTCGCGAGCACGAATGCCATGTGGGTCGGCGCATGCGTGTCGGCGCGCAGCGGCTCGGTGAGCGCGAAGATGTGGGTGCGACGGCCAGCGAGCATGCGTGCGCCGGCGTCGGGCTGATACCCGAGCGCGGTCACGGCGTCCTCTATGCGCTGCCGCGTCTTCTCGGACACGGGCCGCTTGCCGCTCAGTGCGTACGACACGGTGCTGATCGACACGCCCGCGGCTTTCGCCACTTCGTGGATCGTCGTCATGCGTACTCCGTCGTGTTCCGCTGAGAAATGGATTAGTCGAAGCGCTTCGATGATGCTTCTTCAGCGATGATAGACAACGATGACGGTCGGCGCAAGGGTTTTGTGGTTCCACCCAACAAATGGATGCCGGACGCGTGTTGTGGCGCTGTCACGGTGCGTCGGCCTCAAGGCGACGAGACCTCGGTGGGGGAGGGGATCCGAGGCCCCGCCGCCGTTTCAGGAAGTCAGACGGATCTCCGCTATCACTTCGGAGTACTCCGTCTCGCCCACCGGAGTGAAGCCGACGCGCTGGAAGAATGCCTCTGGTCCGTTGTCGCCGGCCTCGTAGATCACGTTGACGTGCCCCATGCCGCGCCGGCGGGCCTCATCGAGCAGGCTCTCGACGGCGAAGCGGCCGACGCCGCGACCCTGGTCATCGGCGTCGACGTTGATGCGCCACAGCACCGAGCGGAAGTGCTCCTCCTCGGCCTCGGGATCGAAGCTGGCGCTCACGAACCCGACGACCTCGTTGCGATCGAGGATCACACGCTGCCACGACGTCTGAGGATTTATCACGGTCGCCGCGATGCCGTAAGAGACCGGAGCAAGGTACTGCTCCTGCCCTGGCTTGAGCGACAGGTTGTTCACGGCGACGATCGTCGCAGCGGAGAGTTCGACCACGCGCAGTTCCGTCATACGCCCAGGGTAACCTCTCCGGGCGTCGCGTGCGCCGAAAGATGGCTGCGAACGCCGAGCGACCACTCAGGTATCTTGGTATCGAGACAGTTTTGACTCGTGAACGGAGAAACTCCCGGTGACCGACGACGCCATCATCTACACCTACACGGACGAGGCACCGGCTCTGGCCACCGCATCGTTCCTCCCGATCGTCCAGGCCTATGCGGGCAAGGCGGGGGTCGAGATCGAAACCCGTGACATCTCGCTGGCAGGACGCATCCTCGCGGCATTCCCGCAGCAGCTCAGCGCCGATCAAGAGGTCTCCGACGCACTCGCCGAGCTCGGCGGTCTCGCGACCCTGCCAGAGGCGAACATCATCAAGCTGCCGAACATCTCGGCATCCATCCCGCAGCTCAAGGCCGCCATCGCCGAACTGCAGGGCCAGGGCTACGACATCCCCAGCTTCCCCGACGAGCCCTCCTCGCTCGAGGAGAAGGACGTCCGCGCGCGCTACGACCGCATCAAGGGCTCGGCAGTGAACCCCGTGCTGCGCGAGGGCAACAGCGATCGCCGTGCTCCCCTCGCCGTCAAGAACTACGCCAAGAAGCACCCGCACACGAACAAGCCGTTCGCCGAAGGTTCGAAGACCCGCGTCGCGACGATGACCGCCGATGACTTCAAGCACAACGAGAAGTCGTGGGTCGCCGCGCACGATGACGTCCTCACCATCCGTCACACCGCCGAAGACGGCACGGTCACGGTACTCAAGGACAACCTCAAGGTGCTGCCGCGCGAGATCATCGACGCGACGTTCCTCTCGGCATCCGCTCTCGACGCCTTCCTCGCGGAGACGTTCGAGGCGGCCAAGACCGACGACGTGCTGTACTCGGTGCACCTCAAGGCCACGATGATGAAGGTCTCCGACCCGATCATCTTCGGTCACGTCGTCAAGACCTTCTTCACCGACGTCTTCGCCCGCTTCGGCGACAAGCTCGCCGCGGCAGGTCTCAGCCCCAACGACGGTCTGGGCTCGATCCTGACCGGCCTGTCGGCAATCGAGGGCGGCAAGGAGATCGCCGACGAGTTCGCCGGCGCCCTCGAGAACGGGCCGCGCCTGTCGTACACGAACTCCGACAAGGGCATCACCAACCTGCACGTACCGTCGGACGTGATCGTCGATGCCTCGATGCCCGCGCTCGTGCGCAACGGCGGAAAGCTCTGGGGCGTCGACGGTGGCGAGGACGACACTCTCGCCGTGATCCCGGACTCCTCCTACGCCAGTGTGTACCAGGCTGTGATCGACGACGTGATCGCGAACGGTCCGCTCAACCCCGCCACCATCGGCACAGTGCCGAACGTCGGCCTGATGGCCCAGGCCGCCGAGGAGTACGGCAGCCACGACAAGACGTTCGAGATCGCGGCCCCCGGCCTCGTCGAGGTCGTGGACGGCGGGGGCGTCGTGCTCATCGAGCACACCGTCGGTGCCGGCGACATCTGGCGTGCGACGCAGACCAAGCACATCCCCGTGATCGACTGGGTGCGTCTGGCCGTATCGCGCGCCCAGGCGACCGGGGACCCTGCCGTGTTCTGGCTCGATGTGAACCGTGCGCACGACGCGCAGCTGATCGCGAAGGTGCACCAGGCCCTTGCGACGCTCGACACCAAGGGAGCGCAGATCTCGATCCTCGCCCCGGAGGAGGCGACTCGCTACACGCTCGCCCGCATGCGCCATGGCCTCGACACCATCTCGGTGTCCGGCAACGTGCTGCGCGACTACCTGACCGATCTGTTCCCGATCCTCGAGGTGGGTACTTCGGCGAAGATGCTGAGCATCGTTCCGCTGCTCGCCGGCGGCGGACTGTTCGAGACCGGTGCAGGCGGATCAGCCCCGAAGCACGTGCAGCAGCTCGTCGAAGAGAACTACCTGCGGTGGGACTCGCTGGGCGAGTTCTTCGCGCTGGCGGCTTCGCTCGAGCACTTCGCCGATCGAAACAGCAATGAGAAGGCGCGCGTGCTCGCCGAGACACTGGATGCTGCGACGGGAACCTTCCTCGAAGAGGACCGCTCTCCCGGACGCAAGCTCGGCACGATCGACAACCGCGGCAGCCACTTCTATCTGGGCCTGTACTGGGCGCAGGAGCTCGCCGCGCAGACCAAGGATGCGGACCTCGCCGCGGCGTTCGTCCCGATCGCCGCAGACCTCGCAGCCAAGGAGCAGGAGATCGTCTCCGAGCTCAACGGCGCTCAGGGCACGGCGGTCGACATCGGCGGCTACTACCGCCCCGACGTCGAGAAGGTCACGAAGGTGATGCGCCCGTCGCAGACCCTGAACGGGATCATCGACGCGTTCTGACACAGAACGAAAGAGCGGGCGGATGCTACGGCATCCGCCCGCTCTTCGTCTCAGCGATGCTGAGCCCGAAGCCTCAGTAGTGCACGTAGACGTTGACGCCCTCGGGCGTCCAGTTGTACAGCCACTGCGCAGCGTCGATGGGCATGCCCACGCAGCCGTGACTCATCGGCGTGCCCCAGTTGCTGTGCCAGTAGACACCGTGCAGCGCCTCGTCACCGTTGAAGTACATGACCCACGGCACGTCCGGCTGGAAGTAGTTGGGCGCCTCCGTGAGGTCGGGGTTGCCCATGTCCTGACTGGACGTCTTCCAGCCGATCTGGAACGAGCCGGTGTTCGTGGCGTTCTCTCCGGCGCCGGAGGAGACAAGCCAGGAGTCGACCACGACGCTGTTCTCGATCGCGGAGACGGTCTGGGTGGCGAGGTTGATGTCGATCTCTCGCGCGAGCGTAGTGCTCGCGAAGGGCACCTCGCTGACCTCGAGCGGCTGGACGGCATCGCCCGCCTCGAGCTTCTCGGCGAAGTCGGATGCCAACGTGCTGGTGTCGCCGAGCGTGCGTCCGGTGACGCCGGCAGTCAGCTCTCGGAGGACGTCGCCGCCGGCGTTGGTGATCGACTCGGCATCCACAGCTGCGCGGTTGACGGCGGCGGGCAGTGCGTCCACGGTCGCCTGGATCGCGGTCTCATCGGCGACGATGCTCAGCTCGCCATCCTGATCGACGGCCTCGAGCCAGGTCGCGGCGACGGCAGGATCGATCGGTACGGTGCGCTCCGCGCCGACGTAGAAGCCGATCGTCGCGAGCATCGTGTTGAGCTTTTCCGCCACGGCGGCGGCTTCGTCGTCGCCGACCGGGGCGGGGGCCTCGGCCGGGTCGCCCGAGTAGGTCAGCGAGTCTTCGCCGTCGGCGAGGGCTGCGGTGATCGCGCTGGTCAGTCCGTCAAGATCGACTCCGGTGCCCGCGACGGCGGGCGTCGTCAGGTACGAAGCGCTCGTCGCATCGAACGCGACGCCGGCGTCGATGGCGTCCTCGTAGCTGGCGGGGAGGAGCTCTCGCAATGAGTCATGCGCGAGATCAGGGTCGAGGGTGATGGTTCCGGCGATCGGCTCCGGCATCCAGGAGGTGACATTCCACATCGGGTGCGACGCGAACGCCTCGTCTGCAAGAGCACGCGCATCGATCGTCGCACCCAGGTCGGCACCGGTCACGACCTGATCGGCGCCGGCGCCGGCGAGCGTGATCTCGGTGTTCGCAAGGTGCGCGGTGACGACGTCTGCCGCTGCTCCGGGAGTCAGACCCCCGACGGGAACCCCGGCGATCGAGGTGCCGGGTGCGATGAGGATCGTGGATGCCGCGGCAGCGCCCAGAGCGAGCACGCCGACGGCGACGCCGACCCAGAGCCCGACGTGGCGCTTCTTGGGAGTGGGCTCGCGCGGAGCCCACTGCGGTGCCGTTTCGCCAGCGGATGGCGGGATGACAGCGGTCTGCGCAGTGTTCGCGTCAGGTGCCTCGATGAGACCAGCCACCTACTCACCCCCCGTGATTTCAGTGTGACCTTCTCACGTATCATACCGGGCGCCAGATAACGGCAAGGCAACGGTTGCAAGTCCCTGCGAACGCCGAACGCCCCGCGACCGAAAAGTGTCCGATCTCACGAAGCGTGTCGGATCCTCACGAAGTTGGCGGAACCTCTCACGAGCCTGTCGGATTCTCACTGAGGACGTCGGTGCCTCAGAGGCTGCCTGTCCGCGACGGTCCGGTCCGATGTGATGTTCCTAGCCGATGATGTTGAGACCTTCGCGGTAAGTGGTGATCTTGAACGTGGGGAACCGTGTGGTGAACTTAGCCGAGTCGAAGCGGTTGTCGTGCTCGCACCGGGGCAGGAGTTCTCGCAGCTCGCGTGCTTGCGATGAGGAGAGGCCGGCCGCGGTCAGGGCGAGCTTGGGGATGAGGGTGTACTTGCCGTCCCGGTTGAAGACGTCGCTGGCGAGGGTAACGAACTCCCGGTAGGTGAGCCGGTTCTCGCCGACGGGTAGATGCCAGGTTTGGCGGAAGGCATCCGTCGTGTTGCCGACAAGCTCGTGCCGTACAACGCCGAAGACGAGGTGAAGAACCGGGGGAGCGCTGTACGAGAAGGCCAACATCCCGTTCGTCTCCTACGCCATCGTCGACGGCAACCTCGTCACCGGCCAGAACCCTGGCTCCGCGAAAGAAACCGCGGAGAGAGTCAGCGCCCTCCTCTGAGGTCGTGCGTGCGTGTGCCCCAATTGCCCAAGGATCGCGTGCACGACCTCGCGACGGGTGAACAGCGCGACGAATCCGACATCGTACGCGACGCCCTCGCACTGGTCTTCAGCAGCACCACACCAGTTCCAGTGTCTCAGGTGCACCGTCCGCGCCCGGGGGGGCTAAGCGGTAGCCATCATGGGGGGCGGCATATGCGGGATCGGGCTCGGGCGCTGTGAACGGTCTCTTGCGTAGAACCTCTGTACGTCTTCCAGGACGTCGAATGCCGTCTGGTAATAGAGCGCCAGCGGGAGCTCGCGCAACCACGTGACGCTGACTTCGTTCTCGTCCAGGGCGTACACGCAGGCGATGGTTCGCCGCGCATCGTTCGGGCCGTACCGATGGTCCAGGATCAACCATTCTGTTGCGGTGATCCTGTGCAATTCGAACCGGGGATCGGGCATCGGGGACATCTCAACACTCCAATCAGTCAGAACCAGTGTTCGTCTGACGGGAGGAAGGATCGAGCCGGACCAGTGCGTAAACGCCTGTTGCCGTAACCGTGAAGGTTGGGAGCTTGACGAGCCTCATCGCCCGTCAGACGTCACCCGGATTATATACCGAGGGCGCGGATCCTCATAGCGCGTCCGGTACTCTCGGGGTCTCGTCGACGGCCTGCTGTGCAGATTCGTCCAGCTGGGCGCGCAGGAGACGGTTGGTGGTCTCCAGCGCGAGCACGTGGCGGGCACCGGTGAGGTTCACACCGGCGTCGAGCAACTCGACGACTCGTCGAAGGATGGACAGGTCGTTTTCGCTGTAGCGACGCGTGCCGCCAGCGGTGCGGCCGGGTTCCACCAGTCCTTTGCGCTCATACAGACGCAGTGCTTGTTCGCCGACACCGACGAGTTCGGCTGCGACGGCGATGCCGTACACCCCGCGTGCGCGAGAGGACTCTGCATTCTCCAAAATTCTCTTCCCTTCCGGGCTTGCAATACCTATGGGATCAGATGTATAAAACCTATACCACTCGACACAGATTATCGAGTGGCCCACAACTACAGTGAGATGGAGGAGATGCAGAAATGCTGTTGCAACACAATGACCCATTCCGTGACCTCGACCGGCTCACACAGCAGATCTTCGGAACCGCCGCCCGGCCATCGAGCATGCCGCTGGACGCGTGGCGGGAAGGGGACGAGTTCGTAGTCGAGCTCGACCTGCCCGGCATTGACTCGGACAAGCTCGACATCGACGTGGAGCGCAATGTGCTGACCATCCGCGCCGAACGGCTCAGTCACATGCCGGATGCCGCGAACGCCGTCGCTGCCGAGCGCTCCTGGGGTGTTTTCAGCCGCCAGCTGGTGCTAGGCGACGCGCTGGACACGGAGAAGGTCGACGCCGATTACACCGCCGGCGTGCTGCGGCTGCGGATCCCTATCGCCGAGCAGGCCAAGCCCCGCAAGATCAGCATCGGCAGCCGCGACGCCATATCGGGCAGGAAGGAGGCCAAGAGCATCAGCGCCTGACCGGAGCGCACTCTCCACCGCCGACAGGAGGTGTCGATATGGTCCTGAACACCACCACCGCGACCGGCGTCGATTCCCCACCGGCTACCCAGCAGGACACCCTCGAATTGCTGCTGCAGGACCGAGAGTGGGTGACGGCCCAATTCGCGGCGATCATGACCGCCTGCGGCTTCGGTGATCGCGTCATCCTCGAAACCCTCCCGTGCCCACCACACAATCACGTTTCCCGGGTCTGGGGCGGGAACGCAGGATGGCGCCTTGTCGATCGACGCCCGGCGGCGAGAGTCAGATCGAGAGTCCGATCACCCCCGGACCGGTCGTGACCTTCACGAGGTGCCCGGAGCCCCGCCGGAGGGCTCCGGGCAGCGGCCTCGAGGGTCGCCAAAGAAGCCAAGGAAGCGAAACTCAAATTCGAGAGGAGTGATGAGAAGTGCTCCAACTTGTCGAGCTTTCTCCCTCAACGATCGTCGACGTCAACAACATGTCACTCAAGCCCGGACAAGAGGAGTTCCTCTCCCCCGTGAGCTACGGCATCGCGGCCACAGTGGTGAACCCGCTCACGTCATGGCAACGGGTCGTGCTCGACGACGACCAGGTCGTCGGCTTCCTCAGCGCGAACTTCGAACCCGAAGCACCCTACGAGCACTTCCGCTCCGTCCTGTGGCGTATCAACGTCGACGCCGACGAACAGCGCCGTGGCATCGGCCGCTTCGCCGTGGAGAAACTGACGGAGGAAGCATGCCAACGCGGATTCGACCACGTCAACGTCATGTACGAAGCCGGCGAGACCGGCCCCGAGGCCTTCTTCCGCAGTGTGGGCTTTGAACCGATCGGAGAGACGGAATTCGGCGAGGTCATCGCCCAGGTTCACGTCTAGACACCATGAATCGTGTTCTTCCCGAAACGGCGGGTTGTGCGGTAGGAATTGGGCATCGGCTACGACACCATCCTCTCTTGCTCGGGCCTGCCGAAATCAATCGATTTTTGGCAGGCTGAGGATGTTGGTCCGGGTGTGGGCAGACACGCCGATCAAGCAGCTGCCGAAAACCCCTGCCGGAACCTGTTGCACCAATACCGTCCGCTCGACGTTTCCGGCAGGTCGATGGAGGCGTCAGAGTGAAACGCGATTACTGACATGTTTCGTGAGAATACTGACGGCTCGACGTCACTTCAGACACTAGTGATCCCGGGGATCTCGCGTCTCACCCTCTGCCACCTTTCGTGAGATAGGACAAAAAGGGCCACGGGGCTTTCGATGTTCAGAGGTCAGCTGCAGAGTTCCTGCAGCGCCGTCGCCGACTCGGTGAGATCGGCGGTGATGGTGGTCATGCCCTCGGCGGCGGTGAGGTCCTGGTCGATCAGCACCTTGGAGAGCACGTCGCCGAGTGCGGCGAAGTCCTCGTGCACGGCAGAGGTCGCTTCCTTCACCTCGACGTTGTCGACGCTGTCTGCGGCTTCACCGAAGGCATCGACGACCGTGCTGAACTGGTCGACGGTGGTCTGCGGGTCGGTGGCGCCGGTCGTGTCGATCTCGCTCGCCGCGGCGTTGGCCTCCTGCAGCTTCGGAAGGACGATCCCGCAGGCGTCCTCGACGGACTGGTCGGTGTTGGTCTCTTCGACCGGGGCTGAGTCGCCGGACCCGTTCGAGGTGTCGTCCTCAGCGGCGGGCGAGCCCGAGCAGGCGCTGAGGCCGAGCACGGCGACAGCGGCGATGGTCCATGCGGCGGTTCATAGGTTTCCCCTCAATGACGGCACCACGAATTGCGGTGCGATTCTCCGGTCGTGCACCCAGTCAAACACAACTCGCGCGCCGGTGACGATGGGGAGAGCGCCCCATCGACGCGTACTCAGCGCGTGCCGATCACTCCGCGACGATCGCGATGCCGTCGATCTCGACGAGCATCTCCTCGCGGGGCAGGCCAGTGAAGACGGTGGTGCGCGATGGCAGGACGCCGCCGGTCGTGTGCGCGCTGACGAACTCGCCGTAGGCATCGTTCATGGTGGCGAAATCCTCACGCTTCGTGAGGTACACGCGCAGCATGACGACGTCGTCGAACGTCGCACCGGATGCCTCGACGATGGCCTTGACGTTCTCGAGAGTGCGAGTGGTCTGCGCCGCGACGTCACCGGGGAAGAGGTACTCGTCGGTCGCAGGGTCGACAGGGCCCTGGCCGGACACCTGGACGAACGGACCCTTGCGGACACCCTGCGAGAACGTGTGCGCCGGGGCCGGGGCGGAGGTGGTCGTGATTCGCGTCTTCGTGCTCATCCGACCAGCCTAGTAGCATTGTTAGATGCCTCAACAAATGTCGGATCGGTTGCCTCCCAACGTGATGCTGAGCGCAGAGCGGGCCGCCGAGGGGCGTGTTCGCATCTATCGCGACGCGACGGTGGTCGACGGCACCGGCGCTGCGCGCTTCACCGCGGACGTCGCTGTCGAGGGCATGCGGATCGTCGCCGTCGTACGCAAGGGGGCCGCGCGGACTCTGGACGTTCCAGCGGGTGCCGTCGAGATCGATGCTCGTGGCCTGGTGCTCGCGCCCGGATTCATCGACATGCACGCGCACAGCGACCTGGCGGTGCTGGAGGGTGCGGATCATCAGGCCAAGATCCTGCAGGGTGTCACGACCGAGGTGATCGGACAGGACGGCCTCGGCTACGCGCCGCTCGACGATGCCACGGCATCCGTCATCCCTGCGCAGATCGCGGGCTGGAACGGTCTGCCGGCGCAGGTCCCGTGGCGCACGATGGACGATCTGCTCGCCGCGATCGACGCAGCCACGGTGGCCAACGTCGCGGTGCTCGTGCCGCAGGGCAACCTGCGCATGATCGCCGTCGGGCACGAGAACCGTCCGGCCACCCGTGCTGAACTGCGGCAGATGGGCGACATGCTCGAAGCGGCGCTCGACGCCGGCGCGTTCGGAATGTCGAGCGGCCTCACCTACACCCCGGGCATGTACGCCTCGACGGCAGAGCTCGAGACGCTCTGCCGCATCGTCGCCGAGCGCGGCGGATACTGGGCGCCGCACACCCGAAGCTACGGCGCCGCGGCTATCGACGCCTACCGCGAGGCGCTCGACATCGGACGGCGCACCGGATGCCCCATCCACCTCACGCACGCCACGATGAATTTCGCGCCCAATCGCGGTCGCGCAGCCGAGCTGCTCGCGCTGATCGACGAGGCGAGCGCGGACGGCGTCGAGGTCACGCTCGACACCTACCCGTACCTACCGGGTGCGACCACGTTGACCGCGCTGCTGCCGAGCCGTCTCGCCGAGGGCGGCGACCTCGTCGCCGCGATCGGGATGCTGGACGACGACGGCCGCGAGCAGGTGCGCGTCGAGCTCGAGGAGATCGGCTGCGACGGGTTCCATGGCGAACGCGCGGACTGGTCGAGCATCGAGATCGTCGGCACTGCGAACGCCGCGCTCGCCCCGCTCGTCGGCAGGACCGTCGCGCAGATCGCAGAGCAGGACGGCCGGCGTGCAGTCGACGTCGTGCTCGACACCATCGTGGCGGATGCCGGGGCCACCGGCATCCTGATGCACATAGGCGATGAGGAAAACGTTCGGGCGATCATGCAGCACGAGCGGCACACCGCGGGCAGCGACGGCATCCTGGTAGGCGCGAAGCCGCATCCGCGCGGGTTCGGCGCCTTCGCGCGCTATCTCGGGCATTACGTGCGCGAGCTCGGAGTGCTGACGCTCGAGGAGGCCGTGCGCCACCTGTCCGGCGCCCCGGCGGCCCGTCTCGGCCTGGATCGCGGCGACGCGCCGCGCGGCGTGATCCGAGAGGGCGCGACTGCCGACCTCGTGCTGTTCGATCCCGACACCGTCGCAGCCGGCGCCACATTCGATGAACCACGAACTCCTCCGATCGGGGTCGTCGAGGTGCTGGTCGACGGCATCCCCGTCGTCGCGGAGGGGGCGGTGACCGGAAACACTCCAGGACGTGCTCTCCGGATGCCACCGCCGCCACATCGTGCGACCGTGCCGTCGATCGACGCCAGGATCGACGCGGCGGAGGAGCCTTTCGTGTGGACGACGCAGACTCCTGTGCATGCGCCGGCGGCGCTCGCCGTCGTCGCCGACTCCCTGACCAGGGGGCTTCCCGCCGCCGATGCCGATCGCCCGCCCATCTCGCTGACCCTCGATCCCGCTGTGGGGGAGAGGGCGACCGCCGCCGGTCGTATCGGCGACGAGGCGTTCCGCATCACCGTCGCATCCATCGGTATCGAGGTGAGCGGCGCGACCCCGGAAGGCGTCTTCCGCGGTGTCACGGCCCTGCGCCAGTTACGCGCACCGGAGGACGACGCCGCGCGCATCCCCGCCGGCGAATGGGAGGGATCACCCGCCTACAGCTGGCGCGGCGCGATGCTCGATGTCGCACGGCACTTCCGGCCCGCCGAGGACATCCGCCGCCTGATCGATCTGCTGGCGCTGCACCAGCTGAACATCCTGCACCTGCACCTCACCGACGATCAGGGCTGGCGGTTCGAGGTTCCGGGCTTCCCGCGGCTCACCGAGATCGGCGCCCGCCGGGAGGCGACGCAGCGTGGACACGGGCCACTCGCCACCGTCGAACCCGGCGTGCACGATGGGCATTACACGACGACCGAGCTGCGCGAGCTGGTCGCCTACGCCGCGGAGCGTTTCATCACGATCGTGCCGGAGGTCGAACTCCCCGGCCACGTGCAGGCAGCGCTCGCCGCGTATCCGGCGCTGGGCAATGTCGACGCCTCAGAACCCGTCTCCGGGCCGTGGGAGCGCTTCGGGGTGAACCCTCGCACCCTGGCGCCGACCGAGGACTCGTTGGCGTTCGGCCGCGCTGCGATCGATGCGCTGTGCGACATCTTCGACTCGCCGTGGATCGGGATCGGCGGCGATGAGGTGCCGGTCACGGAATGGGCGGAGAGCCCGGCTGCGGCGGCGCGGATGCAGGAGCTCGGGCTTGCGTCCCCTCGAGACGTGCAGCCGTGGTTCACCAGGCATTTCGTCGAACACGTACGCTCTCACGGGCGCACGGCGCTCGCATGGGACGAGGTGCTCGAGGGCGAGGTTCCCGATGGCGTGCGGATTCTCGCCTGGCGCGGACCTGTCGCACTCGAGGAGGCGATCCGGCGCGGCATCCCTGTGGTGGGCTGCCCTGACCTCGAGACCTATCTCGACTACCGGCAGTCCGAGTCGGCCGACGAGCCGGTGCCGGTGGGCCCGCCCCTGACGATCGAGCACGCGTATACCCTGCGTCTGCCCGAAGGGGTCGTCGGGGGACAGGCCAATGTCTGGACAGAGCACCTGCCGACCCGCGATCGCGTGGACTTCGCGATGTTCCCGAGGCTCAGCGCGATCGCCGAGCGGCTCTGGGTCGGCGGCGATCCTGGCGACGGCGACTCGTTCCTGCGGCGCCTCGAGGTGCAGCTGAGACGGCTGACGGCAGCCGGGGTGCGATATCGTCCTCTCGACGGGTCGGCAATCGATCAGCGGCGGCCGGGCGTCCCCGGAAGGCCCATGACCGTCGCCGCGCGCGAGCAGGTCGTCGCCGGTCTCGTCGAAGGGCTGCGGCCGCATTCGCCGGACACATGCGACGGGGCGCGAGTTGAGTAACGGTTCGGTAACCCTCCCGCTCCCGTGGCGGGTCGAAGGTTGCAGATTCCACGTTCGTAAGGTCTACTAACAAATATGTCCGAATCGGATGAGTCGAGCCACGCGGCGCCGGTCTACCTCGCCGGCGCCAATGCGCATGCCTTCGGACCCTCCCGTCACCTGCGCTCGCGCTCCAAGGTGCTGCCAGAGCATGCCCGCGGACACAACCGTGCTCTCGTGCTGCAGACGCTCTACCACTCGGGTGCGATGAGCCGCGCAGACCTCTCGCGGGAGACCGGCCTCACCAGGGTGACCATCTCCGACCTCGTCGCGGAGTTCATCGCCGACGGCATCGTCGTCGAGCTCGGCGTGCGCGAGACCGCCGGCCCGGGCAAGCCTCCGATCCTCATCGACATCGACCGGCTCGGCCATCAGATCATCGGCATCGACCTCTCCGACGCCGAGGCGTTCCGCGGAGCGGTGCTGAGCCTCGACGGAGACGTGATCGAGCGACGCGAGACCGCACGTCCCGAGCAGCCGGACGGCGACGTCGCGTACGCGGCGCTGCGTGAACTCGCCGGCATGCTGGTGGCCGCTGCGACCGCGCCGCTGCTCGGCGTCGGAGTCGGAACACCCGGTGTGGTGCGCCCGGACGGCGTCGTGCTGAGCTCTCCCAACCTCGGCTGGACCGATTTCCCGCTCGAGGCACAGCTCGGCGGCGACCTCGGACTCCCGGTGCTCGCCCGCAACGACGCGAACGCCGCGGTCCTCGCCGAGTACACCTTCGGCGACGCCAGGGCCGATTTCATGCTCGTCAAGATCGGTGTCGGCGTGGGAGCCGGGCTCATCTCCGGAAGCCAGCCGCTGCTCGGCAGCCGCTTCGCCGCGGGCGAGATCGGTCACGTCGTCGTCGGCACCGACGGTGGCCCCCGCTGCGTCTGCGGTCGGGACGGCTGTCTGGAGGCCTGGCTCAGCGTCACGCGACTGCGGGATGCCGTCCAGGCGCAGCCGGAGGCGCGCGAGGAGATCCTGCGTGATGCGGGTGCTCGCCTGGCGATCGCGATCGCACCGATCGTGACGGCCCTCGATCTCTCGGAGGTCGTGCTCTCCGGGCCCGCCGACCTGCTGGACGGCACGCTGATCGAAGCCGCGACCTCGACCCTGCGGGAGCGAACGCTCGAGGGCGTCTTCGACGATGTCGTGATCAGGCTCACTGCGCAGAGCGACATCGTGCTGCGCGGCGCCGCGGTCATGGTGCTGTCCGCTCAATTGGGAGTCTCGTAGTGGCATCAGCAGGGCACCCCGGTCTCGTAGGACGGCCGGTGCGCATCGGCCTGGACATCGGCGGTACCAAGACGGATGCCGTCGCCGTCACGGACGCAGACGAGATCGTCGGTCGAATCCGCCGCCCCAGCGGTCATGGCGACGAGGCTGTCGTCGCCGATGTCGTGGAGAGCGTGCGGGAGCTGTGTGCGGCATCCGACGTCTCGGCCGCCGACGTGACGAGCGTCGGCATCGGGATTCCGGGCCTCGTCGACACCGCGAACGGCCGCGTGCTGCATGCCGTGAACCTGGGCGTCGAGTCGCTCGATCTCGCGTCTGTCTCGTCTGCGCGTCTCGGGGTGCCCGTCGTCGTCGAGAACGATGTGAAGGCTGCCGCACTCGGCGCTGCGGCACTCCGCGGAGAGTCCGCGTCGATGGCATATCTGAACCTCGGCACCGGCGTCGCCGCCGGGATCGTGATCGACGGCGCGATCTGGCGTGGATCACGCGGCACCGCGGGCGAGGTGGGCCACATCTCCGTCGACCCGAATGGGCGCGTCTGCAGCTGCGGACAGCGCGGCTGCATCGAGACCCTGTGCGGTGGCGGCGCGCTCGCCCGAGCCTGGGGACGACCGGGGTCGCTGCCGGTCCGCGACATCTTCGATGCCGCCGATCGGGGGGACGGCGACGCGCTCCGGCTCCGTGCCGACCTCTTCCGCGGCGCGGCGGCCGCAGTGCGCGTTCTCGTGCTGAGCGCCGACGTCGAATCGGTCGTCATCGGCGGCGGACTCACCGCTCTCGGCGACCGCGTCGGCGACGGCATCCGCAACGCTCTCATCACGGACGCGAAGGGCTCGCCGTTTCTGCGTTCACTGCATCTCGATGAGAGAATCGAACTGCTTCCCTCCGGTTCCCCTGCGGCTGCCCTCGGCGCCGCGCTGGTCGGAGCGCACACACCTCAAAAGGAGATCGCCGCCCATGGCTGAAGTCGTCATCGTCGAGAACGCCGCCGCTGCGGGTGCACTGGTCGCCGACGAGATCGTGCGACTCATCGCCACTCGGCCCGATGCCGTGCTGGGGCTGGCGACGGGATCCACACCGCTGCCGGTCTACGAGGCGCTGCACGGCCGACTCGCGGGAACCGACGTGTCGCAGGTGCGCGGCTTCGCGCTGGACGAGTACGTGGGCATCGACCCGAAGCATCCGGAGAGCTACCGCTCGGTGATCACCCGTGAGGTCGTCGAGCCGCTCGGCCTGAACCCCGATCAGATCCACGTGCCCAATGGCGCGACCGCCGGCATCGAGCATGCGGGCGCCGACTACGAGGCGGCGATCGAGGCTGCGGGCGGCGTCGACCTGCAGATCCTCGGTATCGGCACCGACGGCCACATCGGATTCAACGAGCCGGGCTCGTCATTCGCATCGCGCACCAGGGTGAAGACGCTCACGCAGCAGACCCGCGAGGACAACGCGCGATTCTTCGACTCGATCGACCAGGTTCCCATGCACTGCATGACGCAGGGCCTCGGCACGATCCTGCAGGCGCGCCACCTGGTGCTGCTGGCGTTCGGCGACGGCAAGGCGCAGGCTGTGGCCGACGCGGTCGAGGGTCCGCTCACCGCGATGCTCCCAGGGTCGGCGATCCAGCTGCACCCGCACGCGACGGTCGTCGTCGACGAGGCGGCCGCATCGAGGCTGAAGCTCGCCGACTACTACCGCTACACGTTCGACAACAAGCCGGCCTGGCAGGGGCTCTGACACTTCCCGCGGGTCGTTGAGCGAGCGCTGCATCACGGGTTGTTGAGCGACACTTCGACTCGCTCCGCTCGCTCAGTGCGGGTCTCCGCGAGACGAAACGGGTTGAGCGAGCGTCAGCGAGACGAAGCCATGCCCTCTTCCGGCCACGCGATCGGCAGCAGGTGCTCGAGGCTGAGCGGCGCGAGCTCCAGCGCAGCGACGTCGGCCGGCGTGATCCATCGCAGTTCGGCGAGCTCTGCCTGCACAGTGACGGAATCGGCCTTGATCGTGAGGGCGAACGCGTCCGCGACGACGCGGTGACCCGGCTCGTTCGCGGCGGCGGAGATGAACCGTCCGAGCGGCCGTAGCTGCGCTTCGTCGACCTTGAGTCCCAGTTCCTCGTCGAGCTCGCGCGCCAGGGTCTGCGCGGCGTTCTCGCCGATCTCCGGTTTGCCGCCAGGCTGCATGAACTTCGTGGTGCCCTGCTTGCGAACCACGAGCACGCGGCCGTCCGCGTCGTGGATGATCGCCGCGCTCACGTGGATGTCAGGCACTGGTGAAGACCTTTCCGGGGTTGAGGAGGCCGAGCGGATCGAATACGGCCTTGATCTGCCGCTGCAGCTGCCACTGATCGTCGCCGAGCTCCTCGGCGAGCCAGCGGCTCTTGAGCATGCCGATGCCGTGCTCGCCGGTGAGGGTGCCGCCGAGCCGGATCGCCGATCGGAACAGATCGTCGGCCGCAGCCCATACCTGCTCGGGCACGACGTCGCCCTCGAAGATGAAGTTCGGATGCAGGTTGCCGTCTCCGGCGTGGGCGACGGTGGGAATCTCGAGACCGTACGCGTTCTCGATGCGGGCGATCTCGTCGTACATCGCCGGCAGCGCGCTGCGCGGCACGGACACGTCTTCGATGAGTGTGGTGCCGAGGGCCGCCATCGCGCCGTGCATCGATCGGCGGAGGGCGAGCAGGCGCTCGCCCTCGTCGCGGTCGTATGTCAGGGTCACTTCGCCGCCGCACCCGCGAAGGGACGCGGCGATGCGGTCGGCCTCGCCTCGAGCCGCGGGGCCGTCGGTCTGAATCGTCAGCTGGGAGGTACCGGCCGAGGGCACAGGTAAGGACAGAAGGGCGTGGACGGCGGCCAGCGCCTTCGAATCCATCAGCTCCATGATCGAGGGTTGGGCACCGGATGCCGTGACCGCTGCCGATCCGGCCGCCGCATCGCGCACGGTGGGGAACAGGGCGGTGAGGGTGCAGATCTCGCCGACGATCAGGCGCCGCAGCTTCAGCGTCGCGCCGACCACGATGCCGAGGGTGCCTTCGGAGCCGATCATGAGCGAAGTGAGATCGAGCCCCGTGACACCCTTCACGCTGCGATGTCCCAGGTGCATCAGCCGTCCGTCGGCGAGTACGACGTCCACTCCGAGCACGGCATCGCGCACGACACCGTACTTCGCGCACAGCAGTCCGCCGGCACCAGTGGCGATGTTGCCTCCGACGGTGGATATCTCGCGACTGGCGGGATCCGGCGGCCACCACAGTCCGTGCTCGGCGAGCAGGGTGTTCAGCTCGGCGTTCAGGATGCCCGGCTCGACGACGGCGAACAGATCGTCCGGTCGCACCTCGAGCACGCGGTTCATTCGCATGGTCGACAGGACGATCTCGCCGGGGCCGGCGTTGGCGGCTCCCGCGAGGCCGGTGCCGGCACCGCGCACGACGACAGGGGTGCTGGTGTCGGTCGCGATCCGCATGACCTGCTGGACGTGTTCGATCGTCTCGGCGTGCACGACGGCGATGGGGCGACCGGCCGAAGAGTGCCCTGACCGGTCAGCGCGGGCAGCTTCCAGGGAGCCTTCGGTGGTGTCGACGATGTCGCCGAGGGCGTTCCGCAGAGCTGCGGCGACGGTCATCGCAAGTCTCTCCGACCGGCGAAGAGCCCGGAGGTGACGGCGACGACGGCGAAGCCGAGTCCGACCCAGGCCTGATCCATCGACCACCAGGCCAGCGTCACACCCACGTAGATCAGCAGTTCGACGGCGGCACGCACGAACGGGTGCAGAGTCAGCACCGGGCGCGGAGAGAGGAAGAGCGCCCACACCAGGAGCACCAGCAGCGGTGAGCCGATGCCCAGGACGATGTTCCACGGGAACGTCCACATCGCGAAGCCCCAGAGCGCGACCGAGGCGATCGCTACGACGAGGATGACGGCCCGGATGATGTCGAGCGGGGTGATGTTCGGGCGGTTGACACCGGGGACTGCGTCGGGGGTTTCGGGCATGCTCCCAGTCTATTCGGCGGGGGCAGCGTCCTCGGCCGGGGCTGGGGCGGCGACGATGGCCGTGGCTGTTTCGTTGGCCGTGACGGGCGCTTCGGCGACCGCAGATTCTTCGGCGGCTGCGGATTCTTCGACGGCTACGGGCTCCTCGGCAGCGGATGTTTCAGCTGCTGCACCGGCTTCAGGCGCGGGCGTATCTGCGACGGGCTCGGTGAGTGAGTCCTGTGCTGGGAGTGGCTCCTCAGCCGCAGCTGGGGCAGATTCGGCCGACCCAAGTTCTGTGGTGACGCCAGGTTCGGCGTCCGCGTGCCCAGGGAGGCATTGGCCGATGTCGATGAGGTCGGAGAACCGTGTGCTGTCGCTACTCGGACCTTCTTGGTCGCCCGCGATGTAGCTGACCGTCACGCTACCGAGGAGCTGCAAAGCCGTCGGGCTGAGCTCAATGGAACCGACGCCATCGACGCCGAGTTCTGTTTCAAACACGTCGGTTTCGAGCGCGACCATATTTACCTTGACGCTCGCGTTTGGTGCGCCCGAAAGTGCGACAGTCACTACCGTCTTATCGAGTAGACCGTCACTCGGAACACACGTCGCTGTCGCGGAACTCACAGTAGGCGTGCCCTCCGGCAGCACTGCAGGTGGCGGGTCCGTCGGATCGGGATCGCCATCGTCTCCGCCGTTGCCCGGGTCGGGATTTCCGCCATCGCCCCGATCCACCGGGTCGACCGGTTCGGTCGTCCCCTCATCGCCGTCTCCGCCGCTGCCGTCACCAGGAACCGCCGGCGCCACGGGCGCCGCCGGAGGTGCGGCTTCGACGGTCGGCGCACTGTCGTTCACCGGCTTCTTGACCTCGGGCGCCTGATCGACGTCGTCGGGCTTCTTCGGCTTCTTCTCGGGGATCTCGAGGATGAACTTCTCGTCGTTCATCTCGCTGCCGGGTTCGAGTTCGGTGGAGATCGATGAGTCGCCGGCTTCGCTCGCGCTGGGCATCGACGTCACCGGGCTCGCTTCGAGCAGGCCGGGCACGATCGTCGCCGCAGCCACGACACCCGCGACGACCAGCGCAGCAGAGCCGGCGCCGACGAGAGCGCCGATGCCGGTCACGGCTCCGGTCGCAGAGCTGCCGGTTGCGCCGCTACCACCGACCGCGCCGTTGCCGGTGCCGCCGCTTCCTGCGGGAGCACCCGGGGCGCCGCTGGTTCCCGCACCACCGACGACGACTCCGCCGTCGATGACGCTGGACGGCATCGCTGCCAGTGCGACCACGGGAGCTCCACCCGCCTGCAGCGTCGCGGTGTACCCGGCAGCGCCGGAGATGCCGAGAACGAGCGGGAGCAGCACGAGCGCGAGACGGTTGGAGACATCCTTCGCCTCTGCGACGACGATCGTGCAACGAGCGCAGTCCTCGATGTGCTGCTCGAGCCGCTTCTGGTCGCGTGAGCTGAGGTTTCCTCGTGAGTAGGCGCCGACGTGCTCGATGGTCCACTGGCACGGCGAGCCGGGCTCGGCGCTGCGGAGATGCGCCTGGATCCATGCCTCGCGCAGGCCCTCTCGAGCGCGGAAGGCGAGTTGCGAGACGGCTCCGGCCCTCATGCCGAGCAGGGGGGCGACCTCGGCCGGCTTCATCTGCTCGATCTCGATGTACCAGAGCACTTCCTGCCACCGGGTGGGCAGGCCCCGGAACGCCTGTGCCGTCAGGCTGCGATCGAGCGCCTCATCGGCTGCCTGATCGGTGCTGTTCGGATCGGCGACGGTCTCGAGCTCGTCCATCGCGGTCTCGCGACGCGATCGCCCCCAGGCAGCGGCGGTATTGCGGATGCTGGTGAACAGATAGGCGCGGAAGGACCCGTTCGGGCCGCCACCCTTGATGATCGCCTGGTAGATGCGTGCGTACGCCTCTTGCACCAGGTCGTCGGGATCGATGCTCGACGTGATCGAACGGGCGACCGACATCCCAGACGGATAGTGCCGTTGCCAGAGTTCTCCGAATGCGTCCGCGTCGCCCGAGCGGGTGCGCAGGATCAGATCGGCATCGGCTGATGCGCCTTCTGCGGTGTGGTCGTGGTTCTGCACTGGCTTCCATCTGTTGTGAGGGCCGGTTGACCCTCACATGAAGAGACGCGTGATCCGGTCGGTCCTCACGCGCCCGGACTATTCTCCCTCGAAACTCCCAGCGGGGCCAGCCCTGTGGACAACTCGGAGTCAACTCTCAAAAAGTTCTTTCCCGCACTCGCGTGATGAATCGGCCCGGTCGTCGTCTCATCAGATAGAGACAGCCATCAGGACTCCACCGGGGGGCGGAGTTCGGGCGCCAGTGCGGGGCTTTGCACTGGTCGAGTGGTCCGGATCCTCGGGGGAGGAGTTCCGGGCCACTCGCTCGCAACAGAGGGAGAGAGGCCGTCGGCGGGGAGCGGCGGCCTCCCACCTCATCTCCTCAGACCAGCGCAGCACCGGTCTGCACGTGCTTCACCTGAAGCCGCGCATTCAGCAGAACCGCGTCCCCGATGCGCCCTGGCGTGAGTTGACCGAGCTGGGCGTCGAGGCCGATCGCTGCCGCCGGGGTCTGCGTGAGTGCGCGCACGGCCTCCGCAAGCGAAACCCCGGCCTCGACGGCACGCCGCAGCGCGACATCCTGAGTGAGCGTCGACCCCGCGATCGATCCGGTGTCGTCGGCGCGGGCGATGCCGTCGGCGACGGTCACCTTGACCGCACCCAGGTCGTAGCCGCCGTCTGCGCTGCCGGCTGCAGCCATCGCATCCGTCACCAGGGCGACGCTACCGGGAGCCGCATCGAAGAGCAGCTTGAGCACGTGCGGGTCGAGGTGCACGTTGTCGGCGATGGCTTCGAGCACGACACGGTGGTCGGCCGCTGCGGCGAGCACCGGACCCGGTGCACGGTGATGGATGCCCGGCATCGCGTTGAACGCATGCGTGAGGATCGTCGCCCCGGCCTCGAACGCGGCGACGGCGGTCGCGGCATCCGCGTCGGTGTGGCCGACGGCCGCTGCGGAGCCGGCCGCCACGATGATGCGTATCGCCTCGAGGCCTCCGGGAAGCTCCGGCGCGATCGTCACCTGGCGCACTGTGCCACGGCCCGCCTCGAGCAGGCGCTGCACATCGGCCGCTGCCGGCTCGCGCAGCAGCGAAGGCTCGTGGGCGCCGTGATGGCCGGGGTCGAGGAACGGACCCTCCAGGTGCGAGCCGAGGATGTCGGCATCCGTCGTCACGAGCTCGGCGATCTCGCCGACGCGACGCGCGAGATCGTCGAGCGGAGCGGTCACGAGCGAGATGACCGCACGCGTCGTGCCGTGGGAGCGGTGCAATTCGCGCGCGGTGCGGATGGCGTCGACGCCGTCGTCGAACGATGCCCCTGCGCCGCCGTGACCGTGGATGTCGATGAACCCCGGTGTGAGGATGGCTCCCGCACCCGCGACGGCGATCGCGTCGATCACGGTGTCGGCGTCCGTCCAATCGGCGCCGATGCCGGTCGCCGCCACGCGGCCGTCTTCGAACCTCACCCAGGCGTCAGGGGTCTCGGTGCCGTCGGTGATCAGGCGGACGGAGTGGATCAGCGTCGTGGTCATCGGGTGCTCCAGGCGATCTCGGTGGGACGGTGGCCACCCCATCCTGCGGCATCCCACACGGCTCCGAGAAGTCCGACGCGGTCTCGGAACGACGTCCACTCGCGTTTCTCGACCGGCGACCACGCGACTTCTGCGATCGCCGCGACGCGCGGGAAGATCAGCTGGTCGATGTCATCCAGCGTCTCGATGGTCTCGGACCACAGCGGACCCTCGACGCCGAGGATCGCCTCGGCGGGCAGTGCGTCGACGATGGTTGTCGGCTCCCACTCGTACGCCGTCTGCAGATCGATCAGCGCAGCCCATTCGAGGCCGAGCGGGAAAGCGGCGTCGTACTTCTGGTCGAGATACGCGGTGTTCGACGGCGACATGATCACCGACCCGCCGCCCCCGGCGAAGCGGCGCGCGTGATCGGCGTGCGCTCCGGCCGGGGTGGTGCTGCCCCAGTACTGCCCGATCGTTCCCTCTGCGACCTGCGCGGAGCCCGCCTCGTGCCACGCGATCGGGGTCTTGCCGAGTTCGGTGGTCAGTGCGGTGACGCGTGCGATGAACGCATCGAAGTCTGCCTGAGCGGTACCGAGGCACTCATCGCCGCCGATGTGGAGGAACGGTCCTGGTGTGAGCTCGGCGAGCTCGGTGAGCACATCGCGCAGGAGATCCCACGTCGCATCGTCGTGCACTTTCACGGACGAGTGCCCTACGCCGGTGCCGCGATATGGCTCCCCGGCGACCGGGAGGGCCTCGCCGAGCGACTGCGCCTGTGTGAGGAGGCCAGCGTTCATGACCGGCATCTCGACGAGGTCGGGATAGGCGAGGCCGATCGCGTGGGTGTGCCCGGGCAGGTCGATCTCCGGCACGACGACCATGTGGCGCGATGCGGCGTATCGCACGATCTCGCGGAAGTCGTCCTTCGAGTAGAACCCGCCGGGGCGGGCAGCGACCGCCGTCGTCGAGCCGCGTTCGGTGAGCAGTGGACGGCTGTCGATCTGGAGCCGCCAGCCCTGGTCGTCGGTGAGGTGCAGGTGCAGTCGGTTGAACTTGAGCGAGGCCGCACGGTCGATGAACGCCTTGACGGTGTCGACGTCGAAGAACGTGCGGGCGACGTCGAGCATCACGCCGCGGTACTCGAATCGAGGAGCGTCGTCGATCTCGACGCGGGGGAGCGTCCAGACCTCGCCGTCTGAGGTGAGGAGCTGCCGCAGAGTCTGCGCGGCGTAGAAGAGTCCTGCGTCCGAGCCTTCGAGATGCACGGTATCGCCGATGCGAAGCGAGTAGTGCTCGCCCTCGCGGGCGGTGCGGCGCACCACGATGTCACCCGGCCCGATCGCATCGTGTCCGGCTCCCGCGACGGCGGCGGGGCGCCGTCCGGTGCGCTCGGCGATCACGTCGGCGAGAACGGATGCCGCGGCATCCGCCTCGTTCTCGACCACGATGCGGGTGGTCGCCGTCAACGGCAGGGTTCCGGGCGATTCCGTGACGGACGAGGGCAGCGGAACGAGTGGTAGGACCATGAACAAAACCTACCTCGGACTACCCCGTGCAGCCAGATCGCCCCGCTACTCTGAGACTTCCGGATTCCGCTATGCTCGAACGGTCGCGACTGGCGTCTGGGTGGGTCACCACCGGGGAGCGACCGTTACGGAATTCGACCGCGCGCCTGGGCCGATGACATCCACCACCGATGACATTTCATTCCGCAACGAAAGAGGACGACATGACCGATCCGTACTTCAACGCCCCGCTCTCCGAAGTGGATCCCGAGATCGCCGAGGTCCTCGACCGCGAGCTGAACCGGCAGCGCACCTTCCTCGAGATGATCGCATCCGAGAACTTCGTGCCCGTCTCCGTACTGCAGTCGCAGGGATCGGTGCTCACGAACAAGTACGCCGAGGGCTACCCCGGCCGTCGCTACTACGGCGGCTGCGAAGAGGTCGACGTCGCGGAGTCCCTCGCGATCGAGCGCGTGAAGTCGCTGTTCGGCGCCGAGTTCGCCAATGTCCAGCCGCACTCCGGTGCGACAGCCAACGCGGCCGTGCTGCACGCGATCGCCCGCCCCGGCGACACCCTGCTCGGTCTGTCGCTCGACCACGGCGGCCATCTCACGCACGGCATGAAGATCAACTTCTCCGGCCGCCTCTACAACATCGTCGCCTACGGCGTGAACCCCGAGACCTCGCTCGTCGACATGGACGAAGTGCGACGCCTGGCCATCGAGCACAAGCCGAAGGTCATCGTCGCCGGCTGGTCGGCGTACCCCCGCCACCTCGACTTCGCGAAGTTCCGTGAGATCGCCGACGAGGTCGGCGCGCTGCTCTGGGTCGACATGGCGCACTTCGCAGGCCTCGTGGCCGCGGGCGTGCACCCGAACCCGGTGCCGCACGCGCACGTCGTCTCCTCGACAGTGCACAAGACGATCGGCGGTCCGCGCTCCGGCTTCATCCTCACGAACGACGCCGACCTCGCGAAGAAGCTCAACTCCGCCGTCTTCCCGGGCCAGCAGGGCGGCCCGCTCATGCACGTGATCGCCGCCAAGGCGACCGCATTCAAGCTCGCCGCGACCCCCGAGTTCAAGGACCGTCAGGTGCGCACGCTCAGCGGTGCGGCGATCCTCGCCGACCGCCTCACCCAGCAGGACGTCGCGGATGCGCAGATCAAGGTCCGCTCCGGTGGCACAGACGTGCACCTTGTGCTCGTCGACCTCCGTGATGCCGCGATCGACGGCAAGCAGGCCGAAGATCTGCTGCACGACATCCACATCACCGTCAACCGCAACGCCGTGCCGAACGACCCTCGCCCGCCGATGGTCACCTCCGGTCTGCGCATCGGCACCTCGGCCCTCGCGACGCGCGGCTTCGGCGATGCCGAGTTCACCGAGGTCGCCGACATCATCGCCCTGGCACTGCAGCCCGGCGCCGACGTCGCGGCGCTGAAGGCTCGCGTCGACGCGCTCGCCGGTGCGTTCCCGCTCTACCCGGAGCTCCAGCAGTGACCGCTGTCGTCCTGGACGGCAAGGCCGCAGCCGCGGAGATCAAGACCGAGCTGACCGAGCGGGTCGCGGCGCTGCGCGCGCGGGGCATCGTCCCGGGCATCGCCACCGTGCTGGTCGGCGCGGATCCGGCATCCCAGCTGTACGTCGGGATGAAGCACCGCCAGTCCGAGGCGATCGGGATGAACTCGATCCAGCGCGAACTGCCGGCCGACGCCACGCAGGAGCAGGTCGAAGCGCTGATCGACGAACTGAACGCCGACCCGACGTGCCACGGCTACATCGTGCAGCTGCCGCTGCCGAAGCACATCGACACGGATGCGATCCTCGAGCGCATCGACCCCGAGAAGGATGCCGATGGCCTGCACCCGACCAACCTCGGACGGCTCGTGCTGAACGTCAACGCGCCGATCCACACGCCGCTGCCGTGCACCCCCCGCGGTGTGATCGAGCTGCTGCTGCGCAATGACTACGACCTGAAGGGCAAGCATGTCGTCGTCGTCGGACGAGGGGTCACGATCGGCCGCTCGATCGGCCTGCTGCTGACGCGCCGCGAGCTCAACGCCACCGTCACGCTGACGCACACCGGCACGGTCGACATGCCGAAGTACCTGCGAGAGGCCGACGTCATCGTCGCGGCGGCCGGGGTCAAGCACCTCATCCGGGCAGAGGATGTCAAGCCCGGTGCGGCAGTGCTCGATGTGGGAGTCACCCGGGAGGACGACGCTGAGACCGGCAAGTCGAAGGTCTACGGCGACGTGCATCCTGATGTCGCGTCGGTCGCGGGCTTCGTCTCCCCGAACCCCGGCGGTGTGGGGCCGATGACCGTCGCGCTGCTGATGACGAACGTCGTCGAGGCCGCGGAGCGCGCGGCAGGCTGAGGGCCCGTTTCGACTCGCTGACGCTCGCTCAACGCGTTTCGTCTCGCTCCGCTCGCTCAACGACCCCGGAAGGGTGTGCGGAATCGGGGCGTTGAGCGAGGGAGCGCCAGCGACTGAGCCGAAACGGGCTGAGCGAGCGGAGCGAGTCGAAGCCGCAGTCGAAGCTACAGCTCGTCGAGCATCCGGCGCTGCTCCGGGGTGAGGCCGTCGGCGAGTTCGTCCCCGGCAGCGCGCGTCGCCGCGCTCGGCGGCTCGGATGCCGTGGCATCCGCAGATCTGGTCGTCGAGGCGCGACCGCCCTTCACCTTCGACTGCACCGTGTCGAACACCGCACCGGCTCTCGACTCGATACGGTCATCGACGAGGTCGTAGATGACCCACGCGATCAGCAGGTACAGCGGGGGAAGCACGTAGCCCCAGAACCAGCCGCGCACATCGACTCCGCTGAGCCACACGGTCAGCACCCAGACGATCAGCTCGACGATGAACACCAGCACGTACTGGACGACCTTCTCGCCGACCTTCGTGCGCGTCTCGGCCGACTTCGAGGCTGCACCGCGGAACACCCGGAGCAGGGTCGGCTTGAGCGCGAGCGTCGCCAGCGTGAGGACCACGGCGGCCCACAGCGCGTTCCAGCCGACGCTGACGCTCGACATGAGCAGGCCGATCAGCAGCAGGACGACGACGTTGAACACGTACAGCGAGACGGCGCGGACGATCCAGTTCTTCATGCCGTCAGCCTATGCCGTCGAGTTCCCCTTGGAGAAGGATCAACTGGAGAAGGATCAGCCGGTCAGGCCCGGAGCCTCGATGCCCACGATGCGGGCCTGCTCGTCGAAGCGGAAGGTCGCAGAACCCGAGGCGTCGGTGACGATCGCGCCGCTGAAGGCCTCGTCGGTCCACTGCAGGTTCCAGCCCGCCAGCCGCGCAGCGTCCCACACCGCTGAGCGCGCGTCGCTCAGCGCGAGCCCTGACAGGATGCGGGGCGCTGCGACGACGGCATCCTGCACGGTGACCGGTGCGAGCGGCGCATCCAGCACGAAGACGGCCCGCGTGCCGCCGCCGATCGGCGCCGAATAGTAGGGGGAGCGACCGGTGATCTCCACGGCGACGGTGCCGATCTGATCTGCGACCTGCGCGATCCATTCGTCGAGGTCCGAGCCGGTGTCCTCCGGGAAGGCGAGTTCGGACCGGCTGAGCTCGGCGATGTCGTACTGCGTGCCGTAGTCGCGCAACTGAGCGGCGACGCCCTGCGCGTCTCCCTGAGGATGAGCCCACGCCCAGAGCAGAGACCTGGGCCCCGGTGCGATCGTGGCGATCAGGTGCGGGCGGGTGACCACCTGATGCGCGGGGTTCGCGTTGGCGGTGAAGGTGAGCGTACCTGCGGCCATGTCCGCGTCCCAGCGGTGCTCGCCCAGCGCATCGACGGCAGTGGTGAGCGCGTCCTGACGGAGTGCGACGAAGAAGGCGGCGCGATCGGCGAGAGGCTGCAGTGCGGCGAAGGTCATGGCTCCAGTCTGGCCTGGAATCCTATGTTTTCGCCACCTGTGCCGCGGTACGACGACTGGTCAGGGCCGGCGGGCGGCGTACTGCTCTCGGATGATCGGGTGCGTGTCGGCCCCCGGGTGCGCGGTGATCTCCACCGGCCACTCCGGCGCGGTGCCGCTGAGTCCCCAGGCGGCCTGTACTGCTGCTCCGAGTGCCACGTACTCGCCGGGTGCAGGAACCACGACGGGCGCATCGAACACCTGCGCCGCGATGCGCGCCACGGCTTCGCTCTGCGCTGCGCCGCCGACGAGCAGGACGCGCTCTGCGTTCACACCGTGCGCGCGAATGCGGTCGAGGCCGTCGGCGAGGCCGCACAGCACGCCCTCGATCGCAGCGCGGGCGAGGTTCTCACGGGTCGTCGAGCTCAGCGTCATGCCGAACAGCGACGCCGTGGCATCCGGCAGATTGGGCGTGCGCTCGCCCTCGAACCACGGCTGCAGCACGAGTCCGCCCGCGCCCGGTTCAGCCGCGAGGGCAAGCCTGGAGAACTCGGCGTGATCGACGCCGAGAAGGGATGCCGTGGCATCCAGCACCCTGGCTGCGTTCAGCGTCGCGACCAGCGGCAGGAAGCCTCCGGCCGCGTCGGCGAATCCGGCCACGGTGCCGCTCGGGTCGGCGACGGCGACGTCGGTGACGGCGAACACCGTTCCACTGGTGCCGATCGAGACGCCGATGTCGCCGCTTCCGGCTCCCATTCCGAGTGCGGCCGCCGCGTTGTCGCCCGCGCCGGCAGTGACGATGATTCCGCCCTTTCCTTCGACGTGCTCGGCGGGGCCGAGAACACGGGGCAGCACGACATCACTCGCGTCGCGGCGCAGCGCGATGGCGAGCAACTCACGGTCGTACTCGCCTCGAGTGGAGTCGAAGTACGCCGTGCCACTGGCATCGGACCGATCGGTGATCAGTTCGTCGAGCACAGGCCCTAGCGGTGACTCGTCGGCCGGTCCATAACCGCGCAGACGCCAGGTGAGCCAGTCGTGGGGGAGTGCGATCGCCGCGATGCGGGCCGCGTTCTCCGGCTCGGCATCCGCCACCCACCGCACCTTGCTCGCCGTGAACGACGCGACCGGCACGACGCCGGTGCGTCGCGCATACTCTGCGGCGCCGACCTCGGCGGTCAGCGCGGTCGCGGCATCCGCCGACCTCGTGTCGTTCCAGAGCAGAGCGGGCCGGATGACGCGCCCCTCTGCATCCAGGGCCACCAGACCGTGCTGCTGTCCACCGATGCCGACGGCGGCGACGTCGTCGAGCCCGCCGGCATCGGCGATGGCGCTGCGCAGCGCCTCCCACCACGCCGACGGGTCCACTTCGGTGCCATCAGGATGCCCGGCTCGTCCGGAGCGGATGACCGCTCCGGACGAGAGGTCGCGCAAGACGACCTTGCAGCTCTGCGTCGACGAATCGATGCCGGCGACGAGCGTCATGTTCAGCGCGCGCCGAGCAGGTGCTCGGTGGCGAGCTGCTGCAGACGGACGAATCCGAAGCCCTTGCCGCCGAGGTAGGCGTCGGCGTCGAAGTCCTCGAAGGCGCTGCGATCGGCGAGGAAGTCGTTGTAGCTCTCGCCGGGGTTCAGCGTCGGCTGCGCGAGCTCGGCGACCTTGGAAGCGGCCAGCGCCTCCTGCACCTCGGGGTCTGCGCGGAACGCCGCTGCCCGCTCCTTGAGGAGCAAGTACGTGCGCATGTTCGCCGCTGCCGAGTCCCACACGCCGGTCTCGTCTTCCGTGCGGCTGGGCTTGTAGTCGAAGTGACGCGGGCCGTCGTAGGCCGGAACCCCGCCGGGGCCGCCGTTCTCGAGCAGGTCGACCAGCGCGAATGCGTTGTGCAGGTCGCCGTGACCGAACACGAGGTCCTGGTCGTACTTGATGCCGCGCTGACCGTTGAGATCGATGTGGAAGAGCTTCTCGTGGAACAGCGCCTGGGCGATGCCGGCGGCGAAGTTCAGGCCAGCCATCTGCTCGTGGCCGACCTCGGGGTTCACACCGAACAGCTCGGGACGTGCGAGCGAGCCGATGAAGGCGATCGCGTGGCCGAGGGTCGGCAGCAGGATGTCGCCGCGGGGCTCGTTCGGCTTGGGCTCGATCGCGAAGCGGATGTCGTAGCCCTTGTCGGTGACGTAGTCGGCGAGAAGGTTCACGGACTCGCGGTAGCGCTCGAGGGCCTGGCGCACATCCTTGGCGGAGTCGTATTCTGCGCCCTCGCGGCCGCCCCACATGACGAAGGTCTTGGCGCCGAGCTCTGCACCGAGGTCGAGCTGGCGGAACACCTTGCGGAGGGCATACCGGCGCACGTCGCGGTCGTTGGAGGTGAAGCCGCCGTCCTTGAAGACGGGGGCGCTGAAGAGGTTCGTGGTGACCATCGGCACGATGAGGCCGGTGTCGGACAGTGCGCCCTTGAGCCGGTCGATCTGCTTCTGACGCTCGGCGTCGGTGGAGCCGAAGGCGAACAGGTCGTCATCGTGGAACGTGAGTCCGTAGGCACCGAGCTCGGAGAGCTTCTCGACGGCGTGCACCACGTCGAGGCGAGGGCGCGTCGGGCCGCCGAACGGATCGGTGCCGTTGTAGTCGACGGTCCAGAGACCGAACGAGAATTTGTCTTCGCGGGTGGGGGTGAGTGCCATGAGGAAGTCGCTTTCAACATCGATGGTGAATTGTTGTGAGTAAAAACATATCAGGGCACCGCCCGGGTCGCAACGCCGAACGGGGCGCGTCAGTGCGTCGGCGCGGCCGTGGAACCACGCGAGATGAGTTCGGCCGGCATGCGGACGTGCTCGGGCTCGCCCCCGCTGAGCATGCTGAGCAGCACTCGCACGGCGGCGGTGCCCATGGTGGCCAGAGGCTGGCGCACCGTCGTCAGCTGTGGGACATGGGATGCCGCCTCCGGGATGTCGTCGAACCCGACGACGGACAGGTCGTCAGGCACCCGCAGGCCGCGCTCCGCCGCGACCCTGATCATCTCGAGTGCGGAGAGGTCGTTCGCCGCGAACACCGCGGTCGGTCGGTCGTCCAGATCGAGCAACGCGTGGGAGCCGGCGGTCGCACTCGCGGCGCGATACCCGCCCTCGGCGACGAGCGCGGGATCGAAGGGTATGCCGGCGCTCTCCAGTGCGGCACGGTACCCGCGCTCGCGCTGGTGGGCGGACTCCAGGTCGGTGCGGCCGCGGAGATGCCCTATGCGACGATGTCCGAGCGAGATCAGATGCTCGGTCGCGGCGTGGGCGCCGTCGAGGCTGTGCACGGCCACGGTCGCCGGTCCATCGGCGCCGGTGTGTGGATCGACCGCGACGATCGGGACGTTCGAGCGCTCGGGCGTGGTGGTGGGGGTGACGAGGATGGCTCCGTCGATCAGCGTGCCGCCGAGACGTGAGAGCGAGCGGCGCTCCCACCCGAGATGATCGCCGGCCGAGACCGTGCCGGCGTACGCGAGCACGTCGTAGGGAGTGCCGTCCAGCGCCGTCGACACTCCACGCAGCAGCTCGAGGGCGAAGGGTTCGAACTCGGCGACGAGCACGCCGATCACGTTCGTCCTGCCGCGCCGCATAGACGTGGCGACCAGAGAACTCTCGTAGCCGAGTTCGGCCACCACGCGGAGCACGCGTGCATGAGTCGCGGCGGAGACGCCGTCGCGTCCGTTGATCGCCTTCGAGACGGTCGCCACCGACACTCCGGCCGTTCGGGCCACGTCGGTGATGGTTGGCCGAGCATTCATGCCAGTCAGCCTAACCGAATAGAAAACGTTATCGATATCGTTTGACATGATCATGGGAGCGGTGTCAGAGTGGGCACACGAACACATTGGTGTGGCTGGCAACAAATGTCGTGTCGCGCTGCACGAGAACTCGAAGAAGAGGAGAACACAGCATGAAGATGCGAAAGGCATTGGCGGCAGGCGCCGCGGTCGTCGCACTGGGATCGCTCGTCCTGGCCGGGTGCAGCGGCACCAGCGGTGGGGGCGGCGAAGGCGAGGGTGGCGAGACCACGCTCACCATGTGGCACAACTCGACGACCGGTGACGGCAAGCAGTACTGGGAGGACGCCGCGGCCGCGTTCAACGAGGCGAACCCAGAGGTGACGGTCAAGGTCACCTCGATCCAGAACGAGGACATGGACGGCAAGCTCCAGACCGCCGTCAACTCGGGTGACATGCCGGACATCTTCATGGCGCGCGGCGGCGGCAAGCTCGCCGACATCGTCGCCGCCGGCAAGGTCAAGGACCTCACCGACCTCATCGACGGCGACGTCAAGACGGCCCTCGGAGAGGCTCCGTTCAGTGCGTTCACCGTCGACGGCAAGATCTACGGCGTGCCCAGCGCCGTGCTGCCCGGCGGAATCTTCTACAGCAAGGACCTGTTCGAGCAGGCCGGCATCGCCTCCGAGCCGACGACCGTCGCCGAGCTCGAGGACGCGGTGGACAAGCTCAAGACGGCAGGGATCGCGCCGATCGCTCTCGGCGCGAAGGACGCCTGGCCCGCGGCGCACTGGTACTACTTCTTCGCGGTGCGCGCCTGCGGACAGGACGTCATCGAGAACCTGGCCACGAGCCCCGACTTCACCGACAAGTGCTGGCTGGACGCCGCCGACAACCTCAACGAGTTCGCGGAGACCGAGCCGTTCAACGAGGGCTTCCTGACGACGACGGCTCAGCAGGGCGCGAACTCGTCCGCCGGTCTCGTCGCCAACCACAAGGCCGCCATGGAGCTCATGGGCGCGTGGGACGTCGGCGTGATCGCCGGGCTCACCCCCGACGAGCAGCCGCTGCCGGACCTCGGCTGGTTCCCGTTCCCCGAGGTCGACGGCGGCGACGGCGAAGCCGGCGCGATGATGGGCGGCGTCGACGGGTACTCGTGCTCGACGGACTCGCCGGCATCGTGCGAGGAGTTCCTGAACTTCGTCTCGTCGAAGGAATGGCAGGAGGGGTACGCCACCGCTTTCCAGACGATCCCCGCCAACCAGGACGCGACCGGTGCAGTGACCGACCCGTCGCTGAAGCCGCTCATGGAGGCATACAGCAAGGCACCGTACGTGTCGCTGTGGCTGGACACCGCGCTCGGCCAGAACGTCGGAAACGCGCTGAACACCGGTGTCGTCGAGATGCTCGCAGGTCAGGGCGACCCGCAGAAGCTCGTCGACAGCATCGCGAACGCCGCGGCGAGGGGCTGACAAGCGAAATGACCGAATCTCAGGCGCTGATGTCATCCACTGCGCCTGCGAGGAGCAACCGTGTCGGGACCGATCGTGCATCGGTCCCGACACGGGCGCCGCGGCGTCCCGACTGGCGCAAACGTGGCGAGATCGCGCTCCTGGCGGGACCCGCACTGCTGATCTTCGTCGGCTTCGTCATCTTCCCGGTGATGATGGCCGCGTTCTACGGCTTCTTCAAATGGAACGGCTACGGCTGGCCCACCGAGTTCGTCGGACTCGACAACTACGCCCTCATGCTGCAGGACGACACGTTCCGCGCAGCCGTGGGGCACAACTTCACGATCGTCGTCCTCTCACTGCTCATGCAAGGGCCGATCGCGATCCTGTTCGCACTTCTGCTGAACCAGAAGATCCGCGGACGCTCCGTGATCCGCGTGCTGATCTTCGCCCCGTACGTGATCGCCGAGGTGGTGGTCGGAACCGGCTGGAGCCTGATGCTCCAGGATGCCGGGGCGCTGAACTCCCTCCTCGAGAAGGTGGGCCTCGGCGCGCTGCAGAACTCGTGGATCGCGGATCCGGCGATCGCGATGTGGTCGCTGATGATCATCATCACGTGGAAGTACATCGGCTTCGCCGTCATCCTCATGCTCGCCGGTATGCAGTCCATCCCCGAAGAGCTCTACGAGGCGGCGGCCATCGACGGCGCCGGATTCTGGAAGTCGCAGTGGAGCATCACTCTTCCGCTGCTCGGACCGACCATCCGCATCTGGGCCTTCCTGTCGATCATCGGCTCGCTGCAGCTGTTCGACCTCGTCAACATCATCTGGGGTCAGTACATCGCGGCTACCGCCGGCACATCGACGATGGCCACCTACATGTACCAGAACGGGCATCTGGCCGGAAGCTACGGCTACGGCAACGCGGTCGCCGTGATGCTCTTCCTCATCTCACTCGTCGTCGCTCTCGTGTACCAGCGGTTCGTGCTCCGCCGCGACACCGAGGGCGCGCTGACGGGTGACAGCCGAAAGGGGCGCCGGCGATGACCGACACTCTGAAGACCTCCGTGGCCATTCAGGCCATCGGGCCGCGCGGACGCCGACGCTCGCCATCCGGTGTGCGATGGGGGAGCCCCGGCGTCTACCTGGTCGCGTTGATCCTGATCACGGTCTGCATCACGCCGATCCTCTACATCATCATCGGCGGGTTCCGCACGAACTCGCAGATCACGACCGACCCGTCCGGCTGGCCCGCGCCGTGGGAGATCGGCAATTACACCGACGTGCTCGGCAGCAGCGAGTTCTGGACCGCGATGGTCAACTCGACGATCGCCGCAGTCGGCACCACGCTCGGCGCCGTCATCCTCGGTGTGATGGCCAGCTACGTCATCGCCCGGTACGACTTCGGCGGCAAGGCCATCATGTACTCGTTCTTCGCAGCGGGTCTGATGTTCCCGATCACCGTGGCGATCACACCGCTCTACCTGCTGATCCGCAACCTCGGCCTGGTCAACAGCCTCGGCGGCATCATCCTGCCGCAGATCGCCTTCGCCCTGCCGACCACGATCATCATCCTGGTGCCGTTCCTGCGGGCCATCCCGAAGGAGCTGGAGGAAGCGGCATCCATCGACGGCGCCTCCAGGCTCGGGTTCTTCTGGAGGATGGTGATCCCGCTGAGCCTGCCCGGCGTGATCACGGTGGGCATCCTCGCGTTCATCGGATCGTGGAACGGATACATGCTGCCGCTGTTCATCCTCAACGACGCGAGTCTGTTCACCCTCCCGCTCGGGGTGCAGAACTTCTCGTCGCAGTACTCGGTCGACACCGCGAGGGTGCTCGCGTACACGTCGTTGTCGATGCTGCCCGCGCTGATCTTCTTCAGCATGTTCGAGCGTCGGATCGTCGGTGGGCTCACCGGCGCGGTCAAGGGCTGAATCGACCACATAGGTCTGATCAGAGATGAAAGAGAGATCCGTGTCGGATACCAACGCGGGAGTTCCCGCCATGCCCGCAGTGTCGGAGCGAGTGCGTGCGCTGCACGCGCAGATGACGCTCGAGGAGAAGCTCGCGCAGATCGTCGGGTACTGGCTCGACCAGAACGGCGTCGTCGCACCGATGCAGTCCGAGATGGCGGCCGGCCAGCAGGACGGCGGCCAGCTGGAGGACGTGACCAGGAACGGTCTCGGCCACTACACGCGCGTGTACGGGACCCGCCCTGTCGAGCCGGCCGAGCGCGCCGCGTGGCTCTGGGCGGAGCAGCGGCGTCTCAAGCGCGAGACGAGACTGGGCATCCCCGCCCTCGTGCACGAGGAATGCCTCACAGGTCTCGCGGCATGGAAGGCTGCGGCCTTCCCCACACCGTTGGCCTGGGGCGCGACGTTCGACCCCGACCTCGTGCAGGAGATGGCCGCCTCGATCGGGGAGTCGATGCGGGAGCTCGGCATCCATCAGGGTCTCGCACCTGTCCTCGACGTCATCCGCGATCCCCGCTGGGGACGGGTGGACGAATGCATCGCGGAGGACCCGTACGTCGTCGGCGTGCTCGGCACCTCGTACGTCACCGGTCTGCAGTCCGCCGGCGTGCATGCCACGTTGAAGCACTTCGTCGGGTACTCGGGTTCGCGCGCCGGGCGCAATCACGCTCCGGTGTCCGCGGGACCGCGGGAGATCGCGGACGTGTTCCTGCCGCCGTTCGAGATGGCGCTGTTCGACGGCGGCGCACGATCGGTCATGAACTCCTACGCCGAGATCGACGGTGTGCCGCTCGGCTCGAGCGAGGAGTACCTGACCGACCTGCTGCGTGGACGCTGGGGCTTCGACGGCGTGGTCGTCGCCGACTATTTCGCCGTCGCGTTCCTCGAGGTCATGCATGCGATCGCCGCCGACCGCGGCGAAGCGGCGGCCGCTGCGCTGGTGGCGGGGATCGATGTCGAACTGCCGACGGGGGATGCGTATCTCGCGCCACTGGCGGAGCGGATCCGAGCGGGCGAGTTCGACGAGGCGTTCGTCGATCGTGCCGTGCTGCGCGCGCTGGCGCAGAAGGAGGAGCTCGGTCTCCTCGACCCGGACGCGTTCGAGGACGAACCGCCGAGCGAGATCGACCTGGACTCGCCCCGACACCGCGACATCGCCCGGCGCCTCGCGGAGGAATCGATCGTGCTGCTGTCCAACGACGGCATCCTGCCGCTCACCGAGCCGGGTTCCGCGTCGTCGCGGATCGCCGTGATCGGCCCGAACGCGCACCGGGCCGAGGCGCTGATGGGGTGCTACTCGTTCGCCAACCACGTGCTCGCGCATCACCCGGGGTTCGAGATCGGGTTCGAGATCCCGACATTCCTGGAGGCCTTCGAGGCCGAAGCCGGCGGGAGCGCAGACGTCGTGCACGCCAGGGGTGCAGACGTCGAGGGCGAGGACCGCTCCGGATTCGACGAGGCCATCGCGGCGGCCGCCGGTGCCGATGTGGCGATCGTCGTCGTCGGAGATCAGGCCGGTCTGTTCGGCCGTGGCACCGTCGGCGAGGGCAACGACTCGGAGACTCTGGAGCTGCCGGGTGTGCAGCGAGAGCTCGTCGAGGCCGTCGTCGCGACAGGCACGCCGGTCGTGATGATCGCACTCACGGGTCGGCCGTATGCGATCGGCTGGGCCTTGGACGGTGAACGCCGCCCTGCCGCGGTGCTGCAGACGTTCTTCCCCGGTGAAGAGGGGGCTGCGGCGCTCTCCGGAGTGCTCTCCGGACGGGTCAACCCGTCCGGGAGGCTGCCGGTCTCTCTCCCGCGTGCGGCCGGCGCGCAGCCGTACACGTACCTGCATCCGCGGCTCGGCGGGGCATCGGACATCACGGCCACCGACCCGACGCCAGTGCGTCCGTTCGGTTTCGGCCTCTCCTATTCTCAGGTCGCGTACGGGGGGCTCGTCGTCGATGCGGAGGTGACCGCCGGTGGATCCTTCGCCGCAGCGGTCGAGGTCGCCAACACCGGGACGCGCACCGTGGACGAGGTCGTGCAGCTCTACGGCCGGGACGTCGCCGCATCGGTGACGCGCCCTGTCGCGCAGCTGCTCGCCTTCCAGCGTGTGAGGCTCGCGCCTGGGCAGTCCGCAAAGGTGAGGTTCTCGGTGCCCACTCAGCGGTTCGCCTTCAGTGACCGATCGATGACGCGCGTCGTCGAGCCGGGCGACGTCGAGGTGTGGGTCGGCGCGGATGCGGCAGCGACCGAGGCCGCAGGCACCGCGACGGCACGCTCGACGCTCGCCGTGACAGGCGCCGTGCATGTGCTGACGACGGCTGATCCGCGGCAGGCGACCGCCGAGGTGGAGGCATCAGTGGTGGCATCCGACGCGGCATCCGAATCGGCGGGAGCCGAGGTCTATTCCGGGGGCGCGGGCGTGCGATGACGGTGGTGCAGAATCCCATCCTGCCCGGCTGCCATCCTGATCCGACGATCTGCAGGGTGGGCGACGAGTTCTATCTCGTCACGTCCACATTCGAGTATCTGCCCGGGTTGCCGGTGCTGCGCAGCCGCGATCTCGTGAACTGGGAGCCGATCGGGCACGTGATCGACCGGCCGGGGATGCTGGACATGGTCGGTATGCGGTCATCGAGCGGGCTGTACGCGCCGACACTGCGATTCCACGAGGGCACGTTCTACCTGGTGTGCACTCTGGTCGACCAGAACGACGGCGGGCGCGGCGGCAACTTCATCGTGACCGCCACCGACCCGGCAGGGCCGTGGTCGGATCCGATCTGGCTGGGCGTCGACGGCATCGACCCGTCGATCCTCTTCGACGACGACGGTCGCGCGTGGCTGCATGGCACCCGTCTCGCGCGGGAGCCGCAGTGGCACGATCAGACCGAGGTCTGGCTGCGCGAGCTCGACCTGCAGGAGATGGAGCTTCTCGGTGAGGAGCACGTCCTCTGGCGTGGTGCGGTGCTCGGGGCGGTGTGGACAGAGGGCCCGCATCTTTACAAGGTCGACGGTGCATACGTACTGCTGGCGGCCGAGGGCGGCACGGAGTTCCACCATGCGATCTCGGTCGCGAGAGCGGATGCCGTCACCGGTCCGTATGCCGGGAACAAGGCGAACCCCGTTCTGACCCACCGTCATCTGGGACGACGAGCCGACATCATCGGCGTGGGGCACGCCGACCTCGTCCAGGCGGCCGACGGCAGTTGGTGGTCAGTGATGCTGGCGATGCGGCCGTACGGCGGATATCACTACAACCTCGGGCGGGAGACGTTCCTGGTTCCCGTGGTCTGGGAAGACGGCTGGCCGGTGTTCGCACCGGGCGAGGGAAGGGTGCCGCTCGAGGTCGATGTCCCGTTCGCCACTGAATGGGCGCCAGGGGCGACGCAGGGCGACGCCACCGGGATCGTGCCGCCTGACGACCTTCGCTGGACGGCGCTTCGCGCTCTGCCGACCGAGATCGCGGCCTCCTCCGGAGACGGATGGACGCTTCCACTGCGCGCGGAATCTCTCGCGGAGCCGCTGGTCCCCGCGTTCCTCGGCATGCGGCAGCAGCATGTCGACGTCGATGTCGTCGTCGCACTCGACGCCGATCTGCAGGACGGCGAAGAGGCGGGGCTGGTCGTACGGCAGTCCGAGCGAGACCACGTGCGCCTCTCGATCGTCGGCGGGCCGCACGCCGACAGGCGGGTGGTCGCCATCCACCGCAGCGCGGACCGCGAGCACCTGCTCGGCGAGATGCCGCTGGCGTGCGATGCGACCGATTCGGTCGTTCTCGCATTGAGGATTCGCGGCCAGGCTTACGAGCTGTGCGCTGGTCGGACGCCGCAGGAACTCGACGTCGTGGCAGTCGCCGACGGTGCAGCGCTCGATTCCGTCGCGACCGGTGGATTCCTCGGCCTGTGGCTGGGCGTGCACGGCACGAGCAACGGTGCTCCGACAAGCACCGAGCTGCACATTCGGAGTTTCGACTACGCGCCGCGCTGAGCGATCGGTGCCGACCGGATATCGTGTCATGAGCAACATAATCGGGAGCGGCGGGGGACACGATGGCGGAACGGGCATCGAGCGTCGAACGCGTGCGCGCGGCGAACCTCGGCGAGGTGCTGCGACTCGTGCACCAGCTCGGCCCGCGTTCGCGTGCCGTGATCACTGCGGAGACGGGGCTGAACCGCTCGACGGTGGCCGATCTGGTCGCGGAACTGGCATCGACCGGGCTCGTGTTCGAGCAGGATCCCGACCCCACGCGACGCGTCGGCAGGCCGTCGCCGATCGTCGCAGCAGGTGACGAGGTCTTGGCGATCGCGGTGAATCCCGAAGTGGACGCGATCGAGATCGGCGCAGTAGCCCTCTCCGGGAGGGTCCGCGAACGGACGCGAGTGGAATGCGCGCAGCCGCCGAGTGTCGAGGATGTCGTCGACGTGGTGGCGCGTGTGGTCGAGGAATGGCGGGCAGATCCACTGGCAGCGAGCCGGTTCGTCGGGATCGGCGTGGCCGTACCCGGCCTCGTCCGCGTCGAAGACGGCATGGTCCGCCTCGCCCCCCACCTCGGCTGGCGCGACGCCGATATCCGCTCGCCCCTCGCGGAGCGGCTCGGCATGCCGGTGGCGATCGACAATGACGCCTCGCTCGGCGCGCGCGCGGAGCGGCTGTTCGGCGCGGCGCGGGAGCACCGCAATGTCGTCTACCTCAACGGCGGCGCCAGCGGCATCGGCGGCGGCCTCATCCTGAACGGCACGCTCATCGCCGGAGCGGGCGGATACGCCGGCGAGTGGGGTCAGACCCGTCCGAGCATCCCCGCAGAGGCCGACCGACGCACCCGGGCAGGGACACTCGAAGATGAGGTGAACCGGGCGAGACTGCTGCACGTGACCGGCCTCGGAGCAGTCGATGACCCGGTGCTCGCCGCAGCGCTCGCCGACGTCGAGGACGCGGCTGTCGCCGAGGAGATCGATCGGCAGAGGCGGATCCTGGCCGCGACGCTCGCCAACGCCGTGAACGTCCTCAATCCCTCGATGATCGTGCTCGGAGGGTTCCTCGGCATGCTGATCGGCAGCGACCCGGGGAGCTTCTCCGCCGACGTGCGGGCGAACGCGATCGCCGCACCCGGCGAACAGGTGGAGATCCGCCCCGCCGCGTTGGGTGCCGATCGCCTCCTGATCGGTGCCGCGGAGGCCGCATTCGCGTCGCTGCTCAAGGATCCGGCACGCGCACTCGGTGCGCTCAAGGTGTGACGAGAACGCCGTCCACGCGGCGGGGGGTCCGCAGCGGATTCTCCTCGCGAAGGGCAGACGGCAGCACCGCATCCGGCGCGTCCTGATAGGCGACAGGGCGCTGGAAGCGGCGCACGGCTGTCGCCCCGACCGACGTGAACTGGGTGTTCGTCGACGGCCATGGGCCGCCATGCTGCTGCGCCCAGCTGACGGCCACCCCGGTCGGCCACCCGCCGAAGAGCAGACGCCCTGCCAGGGGCTCCAGACGACGCACGAGCGCCGCGACGTCTTCGCCGTCGGCGCTGTGCACGGTCGCGGTGAGGCTTCCGGGAAGCAGATCCAGCACAGCATCCAGCTCCGCGTCGCCCTGATAGCGGACGAGGAGTGTGAACGGTCCGAAGACCTCTTCGAGCAGGGCGTCCGCGTTCGCTTGAAGCGTGGCGACGTCGGTGATCGCGACCATCGGCGATGTTCCGTCGCCTGGGTCGCCCGCCGCTGACACGACGCGAACCCCGCTGACTTCGCGCACCCGCTCACCGCCCCCGGCGAATCCGCCGGCGATTCCGGGGGTGAGCATGCGCGGCTGGGTCGCGAGGTGCTGCGGCAGTTCTCGCTCCAGCACCGAACCGTGCGGCACGAGCACGACACCCGGCTTGGTGCAGAACTGCCCGACACCGAGCTGGAAGGAAGCGGCGAGTCCCGCGGCGAGCTTCGCGCCCTGCTCGGAATCGGCGGAGGCGGTGACCACCACCGGATTCAGCGATCCGAGCTCGCCGTAGAACGGGATCGGATCGGGTCGCGTCGAGATGCGGTCGAGGAGCGCGCGGCCACCGCGGACCGAGCCGGTGAACGCGACGGCGCGGATCGCCGGGTGATCGACGAGCGACAGGCCGGCGTCGAATCCGGAGACCATGGCGAATGCACCTTCAGGAGCGCCGGCTTCTCGCAGCGAGTCGATGACGATCCGTGCGGTCGACGCGGACGTCTGCGGGTGTCCGGGGTGTGCCTTCACGATCACGGCGCATCCGACGGCGAGCGCGGATGCCGTATCGCCGCCTGCGATCGAGAACGCGAAGGGGAAGTTGGATGCCGCGAACACGGCGATCGGTCCGATCGGGCGCAGCATCCGACGGAGATCCGGAATCGGGGGAGTGGCAGCGGCGTTCGGATGGTCGATGGTCGCCTCGAGATACGAGCCCTCTTCGATGACGTCCGCGAACAGGCGCAGCTGTGCTGTCGTACGGGCGAGTTCGCCCGCCAGACGAGGAGTGCCCAGTGCCGTCTCGTCGTCGGCGATCCCGACGAGCATGCTCGACTGCGCGTCGAGCGCGACGGCGATCGCGCGCAGCCAGCCGGCGCGGACGGCCTCATCCGTTCGGTCGAGGAGAGCGGATGCCGCGGCTGCGGCATCCGCGATCTGATCGAGCTCGCGGGGTGTGGTGTCGTTCATCGAATTCCTCCTTGTGGCAGCATCCGGATTCAGCGGAACCGGAGGCCGAGTCCGAGCGCGGGCGCGGCGGTGACCCATCCATCCGCCACCGTCACGGCCGCGGGCTCACTCAGTGCACCGAGATGCGCGAACCCGGCATCCTCGACGTCTTCGATCCAACTCCGCTCAGGCAGCGCGAACGCCACCTGTGCGGAGAGATCCGGCAGCAGGTGAGGTGCGAGCTCCATCCGTCGTTCTCGAACGAGGTCGGCGATCCGCAGGAACGGGGTGATCCCGCCCACGCGGATGACGTTCGGCTGGACCACGTCGACCGCACCCGCGTCGAGGAACTCCCTGAACCGGTGGAGGGTGTGCACGTTCTCACCCAAGGCGATCGGCACGTCGACACGGCGTCGCAGCTCTGCGTGTCCGGCGAGGTCGTCGGAGCGCAGCGGCTCCTCGATCCAGCCGATCCCGTGCGCGGACAGCGCTTCGACTCGGCGGGTCGCGGTGTCCAGGTCCCAGCGCTGATTCGCGTCGACGAGCAGACGGCGATCGGGACCGATCACGGATCGCACGGCCGCGACGCGGTCGAGGTCGTCGGCGAGATCCGGCCTGCCGACCTTGATCTTCACGGCACCGTAGCCAGAGTCCACCCAGCGCTGCGCCTGTGCGACGAGCTCATCGAGCGTGTAGTGCAGGTTCACGCCGCTCCCGTACGCCGGGAGCCGGTCGTGGCGTCGCCCGAGCACCTCGGTCACGCTGGTGCCTCGGACTCGCGCCCGCCGGTCCCAGAGCGCGAGATCGACACCGGCCAGAGCGATCGTCGTGACGCCGCCGCTGCCGGCCTCGTGCAGGTGCGCCCACGAGTCGTCCCAGAGCTCCGTCGTCGCGGGGCGTCCTTGCAGGAACGGTGCGAGATCCTCGTCGAGCATCGCCTGCACGGCGGTGGCGCCGATCGACGGTGTCCAGGAGAACCCGTGCCCTTGGCTGCCGTCATCGCAGACGACCGTGACCGCGATGACGCGGATGTCCGTGACGTCCTCGCCCCAGGGGCGACTCAGCGGAATGCGGATGAGCCTGGTTCGCACGTCGGCGATCGCCGGTTCGGAGTCGGTCATCACGCCGCGAGTTCCCGACCGGCGGCGAGCAGCCGCGCAAGACGATCGACCTGCGCGTCCGTCGGGTCGATCAGCGGCGCGCGCACGGATCCCACCGGCAGGCCGCCGAGACGGACACCTGCCTTGATCAGCGAGACGGCGAAGCCCGGCACCTCATCGCGCAGCGCGATCAGAGGCGCGTAGAAGCCGTCGAGCAGGCGGTGCTGCGTGTCGACGTCGCCGGAGCGCAGGGCGGTGAAGAACGCGACAGCGATTTCGGGCGCCATCGCGAACACGGCCGACGAGTACATCGGCACCCCGATCGCCGAGTACGCGGCCTGGGTCATCTCGGCAGTGAGCAGGCCGTTGAAGAACAGGATGTCGCGACCGGAATCCTCTGCCCGGCGGACGAACTGCTGCGCCACGGCGAGGTCGCCGACGCCGTCCTTGATACCGACGACCTGCGGCAGGCGCAGAAGAGCTCCGATCGAGTCGGGGTGGAACTGGGCGTTCGCGCGGTGATAGACGATCAGCGGCAGATCCGTGGCTGCGGCGATGCGCTCCACGTACGCGATGAGGCCCTGCTGAGGTGCACCGACCAGATAGGGCGGCAGAACGAGAAGGCCCTCGGCGCCGTGTCGCTGCGCCTCCTGTGCACATTCGATCGCGTGACCCAGTGGGCCGCCGACGCCGGCGAGCACGGGAACCCTGCCTTTCGCAGCACGCACAGCGGCCTCGATGACTGCGGCGTTCTCGCTGACGGAGAGAGTGTGGAACTCGCCGGTGCCGCACGCGGCGAACACCGCACCGGGAGCGTGTTCGACGCGCTCCGCGATGTGCTGTTCGACGAGATCGACGTCGACGCGATCCTTGTCGTCGAAGGCGGTGACCGGGAAGTAGAGCACGCGGTCGGGGATGGTGAGCTCAGGCACGGGAGGACTCCTGCGGATGATCGATCGAGGGGAAGGACGCTGCGGCACCTCGGAGTTCATTGCGCCAGGTGTGACGCGCGCGCCAGCCGAGCAGTCGCTCGGCGAGCGCCGACGAGAAGACCGCGGCATCGCCGGGCAGGCTCGAAGCCTGTTCCGAGGCGCCTGGTACGAGGGCCGCCAGAGCGGGACCGGTCGGGGCATCCAGCAGCGCGTCCGGAGCGCCGACGAAGAAGACCTCTCCGTTCGGGATGTCCGACGCGTGCTCGAGCCAGCTGCGCACGAAGTCGCCGGCGTCACGGGCGTCGATGTAGTTGAACAGCGCGACGGCGGAGAGAGCCGGGTCGGCGAGGCGCTCCTCGATGGTGTGGCCCTGCTGCGTCTGGGCGCCCGCCCACTCCTCCGGAGCGATGACGTAGCAGGGTCGGAAGGCCCCGAAGCGCATGGTGTCGCCGTTGCGGCGCACGGCCATCCGGACGATCTGCTCGATCGCCACCTTGGAGACCGCGTAGCCGTTCCATGGAGCGAGCGGATGCTGTTCGTCCAGCGGCAGATATGCCGGACTCCAGCCCGACGGAGATCCGTAGCCGATCACGGTCGGGCTCGATGCGACGAGCAGTGCGCCGGCTCCCGCCGCCACGGTCGCCTCCAGCACGTTCCAGACGAGACGGGTGTTGATGTCGAAGACCTCGGAGTCGGGCAGCGCACCCGGCACCGCGATGGCGGCGAGGTGGATCACGGCATCCGGTGCGAGCGCTGCGAACAGGGATCGTGTGGCGGCCGCATCGAGGAGGTCTGCTTCACGCTGTTCGGCAGGCAGGTCCGCCACCGTCGCCCTGTCGATGGAGACGACGTCGTATCCGGCATCCGCCAGTGCGCGCACCACGCTGCGTCCCAGTCGTCCGGCGCCGCCGGTGACGATGACGCGATCGCCCGCCTTCACTTGTCGATGCCGGCGAGAGCGGCGCCGGCCGTGCCGAGTTCGAGTTCGTCGATGCGGACTGCCAGGCCGTCGGCGAGTGAGCGGTTGCCGGCGAGTCCGACCACCATGCTGCGCACGCCGTCGCTCCAGTCCGCCGTGCGTCCGAGCGGATCGGGCTGTGCACCGACGAAGACGTCGCGCAGCAGCACGGCATCGCCGCCACCGTGTCCGCCGATCCCCTCGGGGATCGGGACCTCACGGGCAGGCTGGAAGTGCCGCTGCACGACGAGACGCTCGGAGACGGGACGCGCGGCGTCGTCTGCGACGAGATCGGGCCGGGCGCTCGGGTCGACCACTGTGCGCCCCTCTTCATCCACGAGCACAGTTCCACGTTCGACGACGGTCAGCTCAGCGCGGCCGAGCGTGCCGTTGATCGCGACGGTGTAGCCCTCCCACGGTGAATGGGCGTTGAGCGAGTACGACATGGTGCTGCCTCTGGAGTAGTCCACCACGAGCGACAGGTTGTCCTCGATCGTGATGCCCTCGTCGAACACGTCGCGGTCGCGCAGGTAGCCGTCGTGCTGCTCCTGGTCGAGGTAGAGGCCCTTCCAGGTCGCATCCGTGCGCAGATCCAAACTGAATGCGTCCCGGAGGGTCGAATCGGTCGTTCCGCGCTCGGGCCGGGGGCCGAGGCCGCGCTTCGCGGCGTTCTGCGCACCGTAGAAGCGCAGACCCCCGGAGGCGAACACGCGCGATGGCACGTCCGCCGTCCACCAGTTCACGAGGTCGAAGTGGTGGCTCGACTTGTGGATGAGCAGCCCGCCGGACTTCTCCTTGATGCGGTGCCAGCGACGGAAGTAGTCGGCTCCGTGCGCGGTGTCCAGCACCCACTCGAAATGTATGCCGGTGACTTCGCCGATCTCGCCCGCGTCGATGACGCGCTTGAGTTCGGTGTTGCGAGGGGAGTACCGGTAATTGAACGTGATGGTCACGTCGCGCCCCGTGCGTTCGACCGCATCCGCGATGCGTCGCACGCCTTCTTCGCTCGTCGTCAGCGGCTTCTCGACGACGACATCCGCCCCGGCGTCCAGAGCGGTGACGATGTGGTCGGCATGGGTGAAGTCGGGCGAGGTGATGATGACCCGATCGATGCGGTGGGTGCGCACGGCATCGGCGAGGTCGCCGGGCTCGAACCAGATCGGCGATCCGAGGGCGGGGTGACGGCTCAGCGACCACTGGGCTCGACCGGGGTTGGTGTCGGACCACGCGACGAGCTGAGCGACGTCGGCGTGGGTGGAGGCGATCGCCTCGAGATACATCTGGGCGCGGGAGCCAGTTCCGACGAGGGCGTAGCGGCGGCGGGTCATTCGAGGGTTCTTCCGATCACTTGATGCCTGAGGTCGCTGCGCCCTTGATGAGGAAGCGCTGACCGAACAGGAAGACGAGGAACAGGGGCAGGAGCGAGACGACGCTCATCGCGAACATCGAGCCGTAATCCGAGCTGGACTGCGCGTCGAGGAAGCCCTTGAGCGCGAGGGACGCAGGGAACAGCTCCGGCAGCCTGACGTAGATCAGCGGCCCGAAGAAGTCGCCCCATGTCCAGATGAAGGTGAAGATCGCGGTGGTCGCGAGCGACGGGACGATCATCGGCAGCGTGATCTGGAAGTAGCTGCGGAAATGTCCTGCGCCGTCCATGCGGGCGGCCTCGAACAGCTCCTTCGGCAGGCCTCGGATGAACTGCACCATGAGGAACACGAAGAATGCCTCGGTGGCCAGGAACTTCGGCGCGACGAGTGGCAGGAAGGTGTTGAGCCAACCCAGCTCCTTGAAGATGAGGAACTGCGGCACCAGAAGCACCTGGAAGGGCAGCATGATCGAGCCCAGCATGAGCGTGAACGCCAGCGTGCGGCCGCGGAACTTCAACCTTGCGAACGCGTACGCGGCCATGGAGCACGAGACCAGGTTCCCCACGATCGCGCCCAACGCGATGATCGACGAGTTGATCAGGAAGACGCCGAACGGCGCCTGCAGATCGTTCCACCCGTTGCTGTAGTTCTCCAGCGTGAGATCCGTGGTGAACACGCTCAGGTCGCGGAAGATCTGATCGTTGGGCTTCAGGCTGGACACCACGAGCCAGATGAGCGGGTAGATCATCAGCAGCGAGACGCCGGTGAGCATCACGTGCTTGCCGATCGATCGCAGCCGCCGCAGGTGAGGGGAGCGGGAGCTGACGAACCGACGCGCTGGTCGGTCGGTGCGATTCGGCCGTAGGAGGGTCTCGGTTTCAGTCGTCATAGAACACCCAATACTTCGAAAGCCAGAAGTTGAACGCGGTGAAGGCCGCGATCACGACGAGCAGGAACCAGGACATCGCCGAGGCGTACCCCATGTCGAGCTCGGTGAAGGCCTCCTTGTAGAGCAGGAGAGTGAAGAACATCGTCGAATCGCTCGGGCCGCCTGTGCCTCCGGAGACCACATACGCCTGTGTGAACGATTGGAACGCGAAGATGATCTGCAGGACGAGGTTGAAGAAGATGACCGGAGTCAGAAGCGGGAAGGTGATGGAGAAGAACTGGCGGATCTTGCCCGCGCCGTCCATCGATGCCGCCTCGTAGTACATCTCAGGGATCTGGCGGAGTCCGGCCAGGAAGATCACCATCGGCGAGCCGAACGTCCAGATGTGCAGCACGATCAGTGTGCCGAGCGCGAAGTCGGGATGCCCGATCCAGCCCGGCCCGTCGATGCCGAACCAGGCGAGGAAGCCGTTGACGATGCCGTCCTTGCCGAAGACCTGACGCCAGAGGATCGCGATCGCCACTGACCCGCCCAGGAGCGAGGGCAAGTAGAAGATCGAGCGGTAGAAGGAGAGCCCGCGCATGCCCTTGTCGAGCAGGATGGCGAGCCCGAGCGCCAGGGCCAACTGCAGCGGCACTCCGACGAAGACATAGATCATGGTGACGCGGACCGAGTTCCAGAACCGGGCGTCGCCGAACATCTCGAAGAAGTTGCTCAACCCTGTCCACACCGGCGGCTGCAGCAGGTTGTAGTCGGTGAAGGACAGATACAGCGATGCGATGATCGGGCCGATTGTGAGCCCGAGCAGACCGACGAGCCAGGGCAGCAGGAATACCAGCGCCGCTTTGTTGTCGGGGTACTTCTCTCGGACGCGCCTGCTTCCGGTGCGTCGAGAACGCGCGATTGTGCGTAGTTCGCCGAGACTGCTCACGTGACCTCCTTGTCAGATCTCTCGCTCTCGACCAGGATTCGATCCGGATGGAGAAAGCGGTTTCACGAATGATCCGATTATTGACGTGTCCGCGACGATTAGTCAAGCCGGCGCCGGTATGGTGGCACTGATCGGGCGCGCGCTCGGCCGGGAGGGAAGGCGATGACCGCACACCGCGGGAGTGTCACGATCGCCGATGTGGCGCGGAGCGCAGGCGTTTCGCCTGCGACGGTGTCGCGGGTGATGAACGGACGCTTCGGCGGCGAGCCCGAGGTCGCCGAGCGGGTGCGCGAGGCGGCGCGCGAGCTCGAGTACGCGCCCAGCCCGCTGGCCCGCAGCCTGGCACTCGGGCGCACGCATGCGATCGCCTTCGTCGTGCCCGATCTTGCGAATCCGGCGTTCCAATCGGTGCTGGCCGGGCTCAGCAAGACCGCCGCGCTGGACGGCTATCGCGTGCTGGTCGCGGATTCGGGGGAGACGCCCTCCGAGGAGGGGCCGCTCTCCGTGGAGATCCGACGTCGCACCGACGCGATCGTGCTGTGCGCGCCGCGAATGCCCGAGGAAGAACTCGCGGCGCTCGCCGCGCAGCTCCACCCGCTCGTGCTCATCAACCGGAGCGTGCCTCAGATCGCGGCGCCGTCTCTGGCCATCGACTATCGCGCGGGGATCGCCGCACTCGCGCAGCACCTTCACGACCTCGGGCACCGGTCGCTGGCATACGTGTACGGACCGGAGCGCAGTGCCTCGAATGCGCATCGCGAACGCGGCCTCGACGACTTCGTCCGTGAACATCCGGACGTGCAGTTGGAGCGCATCCCGGCGGGAGCCGGCTCAGAGGAGGGACGGGCCGCGGCACCGGCAGTGCGCGAGACCGGCGCGACAGCGGCGCTCGCATTCAACGATCTGGTCGCGATCGGACTGATCGGCGGGTTGCGGGAATTCGGCATGCGCGTTCCCGAGGACATTTCCGTGACGGGGTTCGACGACATTCCGCTCGCCCAGTACGTCGCGCCGGCGCTGACCACGGCGTCCGTGTCGCATTCCGAGCTCGGAGTGCTCGCCTGGCAGCGGATGCGAGCGCTCATGAACGGTGAGCAGCCAGGGCACAACGTGGTGTTCCAGCCACGGGTCGAGGTGCGCGATTCCAGCGGACCAGCCCCCGCCGGCCACGGAGATTGAACCGGCCACGACTCCAGTTCGTCGGCGGGATATCGATTTGTTGTCGTCTCCGCAGAATCCGTTGACACGTCCGTCTCTCGGTGCTAGCTTCACGTGAAAGCGGTTTCTCGAACCGTGTCCTCGATGCATGAGGGCCCCGTAACCGACACCCGTCACCCACCGGCCGCCTCGATGGCGGCCTCAACCCGAAAGAGGCGCAATGACGCGTAACACACGCTCCCGCGCGGCCATCGGCTCGATCGCCGTCGCCACAGCGCTCGTACTCACCAGCTGCTCCGGCAGCCCTCAGGCCGATGGCGGCGAGTTCGACCCCGACGAGGAGATCGAGCTTGAGATGTCGTGGTGGGGCGACGACGCCCGCGCCACCCTGTTCGGCGAGGTCATCGACCTGTTCGAGGCCGAGTACCCCAACATCACGGTCGTGGAGACGCCGGTCGGCGCCCCCGATGACCTTTTCAACCGACTCGCGACCGACTTCGCGGGTGGTGGCGACACCGCTCCGGATGTCTTCGCCCTCGGCGGCGCCAAGCCGCAGGAGTACGGCGAGCTCGGCGCCCTGCTCGACCTGTCGACCGTGAGCGATCAGCTCGACTACAGCACGTACCCGGAGTTCTCCCTGACCAGTGCAGTGGTCGACGACACCGTGTACGGGTTGCCGACAGGAGGCAACGCGACAGCCGCATTCGTGAACGTCGACATCTTCGAGCAGGCCGGCGTCGAGGTTCCCGCAGACGGATGGGACTGGGACGAGCTGATCGAAGCGGCCAACACGATCGGCAGCGCAGGGCTCACCAACGCCGCGGGTCAGTCGATCTACGGCCTGGACCTGCGCATTCAGGACATCATGGGCACGTACGCCGGTCAGGTCAGCGAACTCGGCATGTACGACTGGGAGGGTGCTCTCGACGTCTCCGCCGATGACATCACCGGGTGGTACGAGATCGAGCAGCAGCTCGCCGATGGCGGTGGCCTGCCCGACCCGTCCGTGGTGACGGCCAACTGGCAGCTGCCGCCAGACCAGCAGCCGTTCACGCTGGGCCAGGCCGCCGTCACGTTCGGCTACAGCAACCTCATGGGCGCCTACGCCACCGCAGGCGAGAACGTCCAGATGATGCTGCCTCCGACATCGACGAAGACCTCGGGTGTCGCCCTCCTGCCGTCGGCGTTCTGGGCGATCAACGCGGCATCGCCGCACCCAGAGGCCGCTGCGCTGCTGGTGAACTGGTTCCTGAACGAGCCGGCTGCTGCCGAGCTGATCCTCGACACCCGCGGTGTGCCGTTCAACCCCGACACTCTCGCCGTTGTCGCGCCGCTGCTGAGCGCACCAGGACAGATCGCGGCCGACTACGTCGACGTCGTGCTGGAGGAGGGGGTCGTCGCACCTCCGCAGCCGGCCGGTGGTGCGATCATGAATGAGCTGTCGCAGCGGATGGAATCCGACGTGCTGTTCGGCAAGGCGACGCCTGAGCAAGCGGGACAGCAGTGGGTCGACGAACTCGGAGCGGCTCTGCAGTAGCAGGTCGGGTACCGAAGCGAGGAGGTGCGGACGATGACCGAGGTCACCGTCCGCACCTCTTCGCACACCATCCGATGACGAAGGGACATGATGACCGAGGCAGAGCGTGCACAGGCGCTTCGACGGCTGAGATCGGCCGAGCCGGTCATGCGAGCGGGGATCACCGAGTCTCCCCTCGGCGTCGAGCTCGCGGCGTCCGCTGTGCGATTCGTCGCCCTCGACGGACCGCTGGAAGAGCGCTGGCACGCCGCGCTCGCCGAACTCGACCAGTGCATCCGCCCCCTCGCCGGCAGCGCGCCGGTGCTCAACGAGGGCGGCGTCTACCACGGCTCCTGGCTCGAGAGCACCGGAACGATCAACGTCGAGGTGCTCGCACGGTTCGCGCCGCAGCTCGCCAGGGATACGCTGCTGCTGTTCGCGCAGCACCAGCGCGACGACGGGATGATCCCCTACAAGGTGACCGCGGACGGCCCCGGCTTCAGCCAGATTCAGATCGTGACGCCGCTCGCTCGAGTCGTCTGGCGCCACTTCGCCTCGACCGGGGATCGTGCGCTGCTGCAGACCATGTATCCCGTGATGGTCCGGTACGACGCGTGGCTCGCGCGGTACCGCGACACTCGCGGCACCGGAGCCGTGGAGGCGTTCTGCACCTTCGACACCGGGCATGACCTCTCTCCTCGGTTCTGGTTCGCACCCGACCGTGCGTTCCGCGGAGACGCCCGCGAGTACGACCCTGCAGCAACGGGTGTTCCGTATGCGGCCCCCGACCTCACTGCGAACGTCGCGTGCCAGCGCACCTACCTCGGCCTCATCGCGGACGAACTGGGGGAGGACGGCCAGCCGTGGCGAGATGCCGCGCAGGCGTCGCTCGACGCGCTGCATGAGCAGTGCTTCGACGAGGATGACGGCTTCTACTACGACCGTGATCGTTCTGATCGGCATGTGCGCATCCAGACCGACGTGCTGGCCCGGGTGCTGGCGTGCGAGGTCGGCGACGAGCCGTTCTTCGCTGCGAGCCTGCGCCGGTATCTGATGAACACTCGGAAGTTCCTCTCGCATTACGGCTTCACGACTGTCGCGATGGATGACCCGAGATTCGACCATGACGCTTCCCGCAACTCCTGGGGCGGGCCGGTGAACTTCCTCGCCCAGTTACGCGCTCCCGACGCCTTCGAGCGGCACGGTCACGTCGCCGAGCTCGCACTGACGGCGTCGCCGGTGCTCGCCGCACTCGCCGTCGCGGACCGTTTCCCCCAGTGCCTCGATCCATGGTCGGGTGCTCCGGGCTACACCGAGGTGTACTCGCCGTCGATCCTGTGGTTCCTCGACGCGGTGGAGCGGCACGGCGGGGTGCTCGTCCGACCGGACCGAGATCTGTGGTTCTCGGGGCTGACGCCGACCAGGCTCGACCACGGTGCCGCCGCGAAGGCCGTGGGGTACGCCAGGACCGTCGACGGCGTCGTCTGGGAGCAGGTCGCCGATGACGATCTCGTCGAGGTGCACCGCGACGGTGTGCTCGCCTTCTCGTTTCCACGCGGATGGCGTGTGGTGGCGGACAGGACGGGTGCCGTTCGAGCGGTCATCGGACTTGCAGCGCAACCCGTGGCGGGGGAGCTGAGGCTGCCGACGCTGGCGATAGCCCTGACCGTCTCACCGAATGAGCGCGTCGCGATCGACGCGGGCGCGGCCGCCGAGCGGGTCGCCGTGGAGTTCGTGGGTCCCGTCTTCGCCTGAGATGGCGGTGGCCTCTGCGCGTGGGTCAGGGCCGCAGCCGCAGTCCGTCCGCCGTCTCCTCGAGCGGGAAGAACCGGGCGCGCTCGTCGGGCGTGCGATTCGGTGTGTGCAGCGTGAGGAACAGCTGTCCGTCGGGGGCCGCGAAGATCATGCCGTGTCCGCCGTCGGCCGGCCAGATCGCCTCCGCGCTCTGCGCCCACGGGCCGTGGATCCGGCCGGACGCCGACGTCGCGACGCCCATCGCGTAGCCCGATTCGCCGAAGCTCGACCACAGCATCAACAGGCGCCCGTCGGCAGTGCGGTGCATGGACGGGCCATCGGTGACGTACACCTTCTCGAACTCGGGTCGCGGTATCGATCGTGCCCAGGGGGCATCGGAGGCGCGGAAGAGGAGAGTGGGTTCGCCGAGGGTCGTGCGCAGATCTTCGGACAGCCTCACGGCATGGATCTCACCGTCCCCGACGTCCTTCCACTCGTGGCAGAAGACGAGGTGCGGTACGCCGTCTTCGACATGCAGAGTGCCGTCAAGGCATTCCCAGTCGCGCGGGGTCAGCGGACCGTCCGACCACGGCTCGTACGGACCCTCCGGCTTCGACGAGCGCAGGGCCTGCGTGCCCCGGCGATGGCCGTCGGCAGTGAATGTCGCGAACATGTAGAAGGCATCGCGGTACGCATGCACCTCCGGTGCCCAGTACTGGGTGTGCGACCAGAAGTCCTCCGTGGGCCGGAAAGCGGGCAGCGGCCCGCGCCACTCCTCGAAGTCGGTCGTCCAGTACGTGTCGAATCCTGTCGCCGGACCGTTCCAGATGTTCGTATCGGTGCTGCCGAAGAGCCAGGATCGCTCTTCACCAGGGACGGTGAGGACGAAAGGATCGCGGATCTGGATGTCGTCGAGGCGCATGTCGAGCTCCTTGGGCGCTGGCCGGAAACGGCAGGGAGAGTCGGTCGGGGTCAGGAGAGGTCGAGGGCGATCGGGCGGGGAAGACCGCGGACCTGCACGGTCGGCCAGGCAGGATCGACGGACAGGACGTCCACGCCCTCTGCATCGATGAGCACCGTGTCTTCGGTCTTCGCGTGCGGGACCCACGGGTTCCACGCGAAGGCTCCTCCGGCGGCGACGAGTGTCGTGGTGCTCGGGTCTGCCTTGGGGTCTCTGCCGAGGTAGCCGGTGGGACCGCCCTGGTGATGCTGCCGCCATGCGGGTCGGTCGGCTGTGCCGAAGCCGTGTCGGACGTAGGCGGATGCGATGTCGCCGAGGACTTCGCGCACTTCGCGTCCGGGACGTGTCGCCGCGAAGGCATCGGCCTCGACCTCTCGGAGTGCGATCTCCGCGGTCGTCTCCGCTCCTCCGAACCGCGCCCAGCGGGTGAGACTCACGTGCAGGCCGAAGCGCCTGGCGGTGAGGACGGCCATGACGCGGTCGCCGACGGCGGCTGACGTCGGCAGCGGATGCTGGATGCCTCCGCGCGCTGCGCCGGCGACGAGTATCACCGACGGTTCAGCGCCCGTGGAGAGTACGGCATGCGCGAGATCAGCGGCAAGGTCGTACTCCGACATATCGGGTCGGCACCGCTGCAGGACATGCGTCATGGCCGCTGCGGCGTCTTGACCCAGCATCCGGTATCTTTCCCGCTCGACCGGCAGGAGCGCGGCGCGCGCCTGGCGCAGTTCCCCCGTGACGGCCGTGTCGAGAAGTGCTCCTGGCACGTGTTCCACGAGGTCGGCATACCAGGGGACGGCACGGATCTCGGCGCCGCCGATCTCTTCCGCGCCGAGTCGCTCCTCCTCGTTCTCCAATGCCGTGACCTGGGCCGTGCCGTCACGGTGGACCAGCGCGGAGAAGACGGGGAGCCCGCCGTACGGCACGCCGGTTCGTGCCCCGTCGAAATACCACGACAGGGTCTCCGGCCGAGTCAGCGCGATCGATTCGGCGCCGTGACGGTCGAGGATCCGAACGAGACGGTCGTGCTTCGCTGGACGGTCCGATGTCGGCGTCGTCGACCCAGCTTCAGCGCGAGCAAGCGAATCGTTCAGCACTGCGGCTCCTCTGCGTCGGGAAGAACTGGACGCCGCCCACACTACGCAAGAAACCGCTTTCACGCATCTTCGGACTGGATCGGTCGGTCATTGCCGAACACGACAGAGCCCGCCCGCACATGAATGTGCGGGCGGGCTCTGGGGTTGGCAGGAGATCAGTCGAGAAGACCGCTCACCAGGCTGTCGACGTCGGCGCCGATGTCGCCGCCGATGTCGTCCAGCGATAGGCCGGTGTCGTTGTCGGTCTCGACCGGTGCGTCGACGGTCGTGTCGTTGCCCGAGCCGACCGGTGCGTCAACGGGCGCCTCGACGGGCGCCTCGATCGGAGCCTCGACAGGTGCCGAGACCTCGTTGCCCGAGCCGACCGGCGCGGAGACCTCGTTGCCGGAGACTTCGTTGCCGGAGGCGACCGGGGTGTCGTTACCCGACAGGATGGCCCCGTTGCCGATGTCACTCACGACCGGCCCGTCGACGAGCGGTCCGTCAAGACCGATGTCGCCGGTGGAGGTGTCATTACCGCTGGCGAGGATCAGATCGCGGACGATGTCCTGGATCGCGTCGGTCGAGCCGGTGACGTCGGTCGAGGTCGTCGAGTCGTCGACCGAGCTAGAGCCATCATCGGCTGTAGCAGGCAGAGCGAACCCGGTGAGCGCGAGAGCCGCGACTCCGGCTCCAGCAGTGGTGAGCAATCCGAGTCGATTCTTGTTTCGCATGAGATGTCTCCTTCAGTTTCGTGACGTGAGACGTTTCGTCCCACGAGGGTTGTCCGGAACCATCGCAGAATCGGATTGCAGAAAGTTCGAACAGCCCTCGGAGAGAGGGATTCAGTAGCTCGCGCGCTCGTCGCTGTCCTGATCGGCGATCCACTCGGCGGCGAGCTTTTCGGTCGCGCGGGCGAGGATCGAGACATCGGCGGCGACGAGCACGAAGGATGCCCCGGCGTCGAGGTAGCGGCGGGCGGTCGCCGGGGCGAACGCGTTGACACCGACGGGCTTTCCCGCATCTCGCACAGTGGCGATCGTGTGTTCCACGGCGGCGATGACATCAGGATGCTCCTGTTGACCGAGCAGACCCATGGATGCTGCGAGATCGCTCGGCCCGATGAAGACCGCATCCACCCCGTCGACCTCTGCGATCGCACGCGCATTCTGCACCGCGGCATCCGTCTCGATCTGCACCGTGAGCGAGGTGATCTCGTGCGCGCGCTGCAGGTAGTCCTCGATGCGATTGAACTGCCCGGCGCGCGCGAGCGCGCTGCCGACCCCGCGGATGCCCCGGGGCGGATAGCGGGTCGCGGCAACAGCGGCCGCAGCATCCGCAGCGCTGTTGACCATCGGTACGAGCAGATTCTGCGCGCCGACGTCGAGGACCTGCTTGATCCACGTGGGATCCGCCGACGGCACGCGCACGACCGGAGTGATCGGGTACGGCGCCACGGCCTGCAGCAGCGCCAGAGTCGACTCCAGCCCGATGGGGCTGTGCTCGCCGTCGATCAGCGTCCAGTCGAGTCCCGACCCCGCGACGATCTCGGCGGCGATCGGGCTGCCGGAGCAGATCCATGCGCCCACGAGCGGACGCTCGGTCGCAACGAGCCGGTCGCGGAACGAGGGCGCGGGTTCTAGATGAATCGGCATTCGATGATTCCCATCTCTCCGTAGTCGCAGCGCACGTCGTCGCCCTTCGACACCCACATGGGCCGTGTGAACGAGCCGGCGAGGACGATCTCTCCGGCCTCGAGCCTGGCGCCGTGCTGGTGGAACTTGTTTGCCAACCACGCCACTCCGGTCGCGGGGTGCCCGAGAACGCCTGCGGCGACACCGGTCTCCTCGATCTCACCGTTGCGGGAGAGCACGCCTGGTACCCAGCGCAGATCGATCTCGTCCGGCCTCTTGTGCACATCGCCGAGCACCATCGCGCCGTAGGCGGCGTTGTCGCTGATCGTGTCGACGATCGTGCGGCCTTCCAGTTCGATGTGCGAGTTCAGCACCTCGAGAGCGGGAACCGCGTAGTCGATCGCGGCGAGAGCATCGTCGAGTGTGCAGTCCGGACCCTCAAGCGGATGCTTGAGCACGAACGCGAGCTCGACCTCGATGCGCACATTCGAGAAGTCGTCGAACGGGATGTCCGACCCTGATGCGTACACGGTGTCGTCGAACATGACGCCGTAGTCGGGCTCGGTGATCCCGGTCGCCTGCTGCATCGCCTTGGACGTCAGACCGATCTTGCGACCCACCAGCTTGCGCCCGGCAGCGAGGTTCTTGTCCCGCCAGACGCCCTGGATCGCATACGAGTCCTCGATCGTGGCATCCGGGAACCGTGAAGTGATCCGCGGGATCACGCTGTGCGTGCGATCCGCCTCTGCGAGCTCGTCCGCGATCCGCGCGATCACCGCCGCGGGCAGCGTCACAGCTGGTGCCCCAGCTTGTACTCGCCCTGCTTGTACTCGGGCATCGCAGTCTCGTCGCCCGGACGAGTGTACGAGAATCCGTCGGCGCCGATCGTGACCGCCATCTCGCTGTCGTCGGTGCGGGCGACGACCGGCTGCGGGTTGCCGTCCAGGTCGAGCACGAGCGATGCCTCGGTGTACCAGGACGGCACGACCGGGTTGCCCCACCAGTCGCGGCGCTGGTTGTCGTGCACATCCCAGGTGACGACCGGATTGTCGGGGTCGCCGGTGTAGTAGTCCTGCGTGTAGACCTCGACGCGGTGCCCGTCTGGATCGCGCAGGTACAGGTAGAACGCGTTCGAGACGCCGTGGCGGCCTGGACCGCGCTCGATCGCATCGGAGCGGCGGAGGGCACCGAGCTTGTCGCAGATCGCGAGGATGTTGTGCTTCTCGTGCGTGGCGAAGCACACGTGATGCATGCGCGGTCCGTCGCCGCCTGTCATGGCCGTGTCGTGCACGGTGGGTTTGCGCCGCATCCACGCCGCGTACACCGTGCCTGCCTCGTCCTGGATGTCCTCCGTGACGCGGAACCCCAGATCCTGCATGTACTTCACCGCGCGCGGCACGTCGGGGGTGACCTGGTTGAAGTGGTCCAGTCGGACGAGCTCGCCGGGGGTGTGCAGGTCGTAGCGCCACGACATCCGCTCGACGTGATCGGCCTGGAAGAAGAACTCGTACGGGAAGCCGAGCGGGTCGACCACGCGCACCGAGTCGCCGATGCCCTTGACGAACCCGTTCGCTTCGCGGCGAACGTCGCAGCCCAGTTCGGAGTAGAACTCGACGGCGCGGTCGAGGTCCTCTGCAGTGCGCACGCGGTACGAGAACGCCCGCACCGCGGCGATCGGACCCGCGCGCAGCACCAGGTTGTGGTGGATGAACTCCTCGGTGGAGCGCAGATAGATCGCCTCGTCGTCCTCTTCCGTGACGTACAGGCCGAGGATGTCGACGTAGAACTGGCGGGATGCCGCGAGGTCGGTGACCACGAGCTCCATGTACGCGCAGCGGAGGATGTCGGGCGGGGTGGCCTTCGGCGTCGCGACCGGGTTGTCCGTCTCGATCGGCGCCTCCTGACTGACGTAGTAGCCAGAGGAGGTCAGGGTCATGTCTTCACGATTGGTCATGTCAGCGTCCTCACTGCTTTCCAAAGACGGGGTTGTGGACCTCGCCGAGGTTGATGTGCACGGCCTGCTGGTCGGTGTAGAAGTCGATCGATCGGTAGCCGCCCTCATGGCCGAGACCAGAGGCCTTCACCCCGCCGAACGGGGTGCGGAGGTCGCGAACGTTGTTGCTGTTCAGCCACACCATGCCCGCCTCGAGATCGCTCGCGAAGTTGTGCGCGCGCTTGAGGTCGTTCGTCCAGATGTAGGCGGCGAGACCGTACTTGGTGTTGTTCGCCAGGGCGAGCGCCTCGGCATCATTCGCGAACGGCGTGATCGCGACGACGGGGCCGAAGATCTCCTCCTGGAAGATCCGGGCATCGGGAAAGACGTCGGCGAACACCGTCGGGGCGACGTAGTTGCCGGTCTCGAAGCCCTCGGGCCGTCCACCACCTGCGACCAGGCGCCCTTCGGTCTTGCCGATCTCGACGTAGCTCATGACCTTCTCGTAGTGCTCCGGGTGCACGAGAGCGCCGACTTCGGTGGTCGGGTCGTTCGGCAGACCCACCTTGACCCGCTTCGCCTGTGCGGCGTACTTCTCGACGAAGTCGTCGTAGATCGACTGCTCGACGAGGATTCGGCTTCCCGCGGTGCAGCGCTCGCCGTTGAGGGAGAACACACCGAAGATCGTGGCGTTGACCGCGGCATCCAGGTCGGCGTCCGCGAAGACCACAGCGGGCGACTTGCCACCGAGCTCCATCGACAGTCCCTTGAGGAACGGAGCGGCGTTGGCGAAGATCAGCTGGCCGGTCGAGCTCTCGCCGGTGAACGAGATGAGCGGCACATCAGGATGCTTGACGAGCGCATCGCCGGCATCCTCGCCGAGGCCGTTCACGAGGTTGAACACGCCCTTCGGCAGGCCAGCCTCCTCGAAGATCCCGGCCCACAGTGAGGCCGACAGCGGTGTGAACTCGGCCGGCTTGAGCACGACGGTGTTGCCGGTCGCGAGGGCGGGACCGAGCTTCCAGGACTCGAGCATGAACGGCGTGTTCCACGGCGTGATGAGACCGGCGACGCCGATCGGTTTGCGATTGACGTAGTTGATCTGGCGGCCGGGTACCTTGAACGTGTCATCCGCCTGAGCCACGATCAGGTCGGCGAAGAAGCGGAAGTTCTCCGCAGCGCGCCTGGCCTGACCCAGTGCCTGCGTGATCGGCAGACCGGAATCGAACGACTCGAGCTCGGCGAGGCGCTGATCGCGCGATTCGACGATGTCGGCGATGCGGTGCAGCACACGCGAGCGCTCGCGGGGGAGCATCTTCGGCCACGGCCCATCGTCGAACGCGCGCTTGGCTGCCGCGACCGCGAGGTCGATATCGGCCTTCTTGCCGGCGGATGCCGTGGTGTAGTTCTCATTCGTCACGGGGTCGAGCACATCGAACGTGTCGCCGTCGACGGAGTCGGTGAACGCGCCGTCGATGTAGTGCTGGATGTGATCGGGAAGATCAGCGGGGATGCGTGAATCAGTCATGGTTCCTCCGGTGTCAGTGGACGTGCATGCCGACGGCGTCGTCGGGGTATTTCTTCGTGAGGTAGGCGTCGAGCGTGGCCGAGTGGTGGTCGCGGGCAGCGCGCTCGATCTCGATGAGCGGCGCACCGTTCTCGATGAGGGCGACGATGTGCTCGTGCTCGCGCACCGACTCGTGCGCACGGCCCGGCACGTAACTGAACGTCGAGTCGCGCAGACGATTCAGCCGGGCCATCTCGACCGTCACCAGCTCCTGCAGCCGAGGGTTGGGGCAGGGGGCGATCAGGGCGGCATGGAACTGCTGGTTGAGCCGCGTGAAAGCCGGGGGATCGAAGTGGTCGAGGGTCTCGATCATCTTCGCGTTGATCGCGCGAGCCAGGCGCAGGTCGTCTGCGGTCAGGTGGCGCGCCGACATCGCAGTCGCGCTGCCCTCGAGGATGCTGAGCGCCTCCATGCTGTGCCGGTACTGGGTGTCGTCGACCATCGCGACCCGAGCGCCGACGTTGTGCTCGAAATGCACCAGTCCCTCGGCCTCGAGCTGACGGATCGCCTCGCGCACCGGCACGACGCTCATGTCGAGCTCGCCGGCGATGGCGCCGAGCACCAGCCGGTAGCCGGGGGTGTAGGTCTGCCCGGCGATGCGCTCCTTGATCCAGTGGTACGCCTGCTGCGATTTGCTGAGCATCTTGGTCATCCGCGGGCCTCATATTTCGCGCGCCACTCGGCGTTCAACGGGAACAGACCGTCGACCGGATGCCCCGCCTCGACCTGCGCGGCGATCCAGGCGTCCTCGTCCTCCTGCGCGAGCGCAGCATCGACGACCTCTTCGACAAGCGACGGCGGAATCACGATCACGCCGTCGCCATCGCCGACGATGATGTCGCCCGGCTGCACAGCCGCGCCGCCGCATCCGATGGTGACATCCAGCTCCCACGGCACGTGCTTGCGGCCGAGTACCGACGGGTGCGCACCCTGCGAGAAAACCGGCAGGCCGATGCGGGCGACCTCGTCGAAGTCGCGCACGCCGCCGTCGGTGACGACGCCGGCCGCGCCTCGGGCCTTCGCGCGCAGTGCGAGGATGTCGCCGAGGGTGCCGGTCGTGGCATCCTCCCGCGCCTCGATCACGATGATCTCGCCTTCGCCGACCGCATCGAACAGGCGCTTCTGCGCGTTGTATCCGCCGCCGTGGCTCTTGAAGAGGTCTTCGCGGGCCGGGATGAAGCGCAGCGTGCGCGCTGTGCCGACGATCTTCGTCCCTGCGATGTTGGCGGCGACGCCGTCGATGAAGCAGGAGTGGTGTCCGCGCTTGCGAAGCTGGGAGGAGAGGCCGGCCGTCGGTGCCTTCTCGAGCTTGGCGCGGAGGTCGGGGAAGAGTGCATGCAGGGACCCGGACCCTCCGACAGGCTCAGGGTGCGGGGACCCGGACCCTTCGACAGGCTCAGGGGCCGGTACTGAGCCGCTCCCTGAGCCTGTCGAAGGGTCGGCGGGAGTCGTGCCCCAGGCCTCGGTGCGCTGCGTGTCGTCGACGGCCGGCACCGACCCGAGAGTGTCGTCGAACGGCACGTCGCCCTGCGTGACGGTGGTCACCAGGCGTCCGGATGTCGGCGCACCCGGTGCGTTCGGGGCGTCGACCTCGACCTCGACGACGTCGCCGGGGACGATGACGGATGAACCAGTCGGCGTGCCGGTGAGGATGATGTCTCCGGTCTCGAGCGTGAAGTGCTGGGAGAGGTCGGCGACGAACTGCGCGAGCGGGAAGATGAGACCAGAGGAGTTGTCGTCCTGGCGCAACTCGCCGTTGACCCACGTGCGGACCCGGATGTCGGCGGGGTCGACGTCCCGGGCATCGATCAGGTCCGGGCCGAGCGGTGTGTATCCGTCGCCGCCCTTGGAGCGCACGTTCGAGCCCTTGTCATTCGCGCGCAGGTCGTACAGGCCGAGATCATTGGCCGCGGTGACGGATGCGACGTGCGACCAGGCGTCGTCGATGCCGACGTGGCGGGCAGGAGTGCCGATCACGAGGGCGATCTCGCCCTCGAAGGCGAGCAGCTCTGTGCCGGCCGGGCGCTCGACGGTGCCGCCGGATGCTGCGATGGAGCTTGCGACCTTGAAGAAGTAGGAGGGATCGGCGGGCCGACGGCCGCGCTGATCGGCACGGGATGCATAGCTGAGGTGAACCGCGATGATCTTGCCGGGGCGGGCGAATGAGTCCGTCACGTGAGGCGCCTCCTTGCGTCTGAAGCATCGCTCTTGTGCGATGTATTTGAAATCGTATATCATCCTGACATCGGGTGGCAAGGATCAGATCCGCACCCGGACAACGTCGTCACGCAAGGAGCTTCCATGAATGATCATCCCGGCTTCACGCCGACAGGCACCATCGCCAGCGCCGCGGATCGCCGGCGCGTCGTCTTCGCGACCGTCGTCGGCACCACCGTCGAGTGGTACGACTTCTTCATCTACGCCACGGCCGTCGGCCTGGTCTTCGGGCAGCTGTTCTTCTCTGCGCTGGGCACGAACACCGTCATCCTCGGATTCGCGACCGTGGGCATCAGCTTCCTGTTCCGCCCGCTCGGCGCCTTCCTCGCCGGCCACTTCGGCGACAAGCTCGGCCGCAAGCGCGTGCTGATGTGGACGCTGATCCTGATGGGCGCCGCCACGGCGCTGATCGGCGTGCTGCCCACCGCAGAGGTCATCGGCGTCGGCGCTCCGATCCTGCTCGTGCTGCTGCGCATCCTGCAGGGCATCTCGGCAGGTGGCGAGTGGGGCGGCGCGGTGCTCATGGCCGTCGAGCACGCGCCCAAGAAGAAGCGCGGCGTCTTCGGCGCCTCACCGCAGATCGGCGTGCCGCTCGGCCTGCTGCTCGCATCCGGCGTCATGGCGATCATGACCGCGATCGCACCGGGGGAGCAGTTCCTCGCCTGGGGATGGCGCATCCCGTTCCTGCTCAGCGTCGTGCTCATCCTGATCGGCTACTACGTACGCCGCAACGTCGAGGAGAGCCCGGTGTTCGCGGAACTCGCCGCCCGCAAGGAGAAGGCGAAGATGCCGATCGTGCAGTTGTTCCGCAAGCACGCGCTGCTCGTCCTCATCGCTGCTCTGGTCTTCGCGGGCAACAATGCCATCGGCTACATGACCACCGGAGGCTACATCCAGGGCTACACCACCGACCCCGAGGGCCCGATCGGCCTCGAACGCGGACCCGTGCTCTGGGCGGTCGCGGCATCGGCCGTCACCTGGCTGCTCTCCACGCTCCTGGCCGGATGGATCTCCGACCGCATCGGTCGCCGCAACACGTACATCGCCGGGTGGATCATGCAGCTGGGCGGTGTGGTCCTGCTCTTCCCTCTCGTCAACACCGGCGACATCGGGTCGATCTTCGCGGCTCTCGCGATCCTCACCATCGGCCTCGGCTTCACATACGGACCGCAGGCGGCGCTGTACACCGAGCTGTTCCCGGCATCCATCCGCTTCTCCGGGGTCTCGATCTCGTATGCGATCGGCGCGATCCTCGGCGGTGCGTTCGCACCCACCATCGCGGCCGCGATCGTCGCCGCAACCGGCTCGACCGAGATGGTGACGTGGTATCTGGCGGGCATGACGCTGATCGGTCTCATCGCCACGCTGCTGCTGCGCGACCGCAGCGGCATTCCGCTCGGCCCTGACCATGAGGAAGAACAAGCAGTGAGCCCGATCTACGGATTGTCGAGGGCCTGAGTATGCAGTTCCACCACCACGGCTACGTCTCACAGGACCCGCGCATCGTCGCGGCCGCAGGCACCGGCGTCGACCGCCCTGCCGACCTGCCGGACGAGATGGACGTGCTCATCGTCGGGTCAGGGCCCGCCGGCATGCTCCTCGCGGCGCAGATGTCGCAGTTCCCCGACGTCACGACACGGATCATCGAGCAGCGCGACGGACGGCTCGTGCTGGGCCAGGCCGACGGCATCCAGCCGCGCAGCGTCGAGACGTTCCAGGCTTTCGGGTTCGCCGAGCGCATCACGGCCGAGGCGTACAACATCGCGTACATGAACTTCTGGGGGCCCGATCCGGAGAACCCGGGGAACATCATCCGCACCACGCGCACCGAGGACTACGGTCTCAAGATCAGCGAGTTCCCGCATCTCATCGTGAACCAGGCGCGCGTGCTGGACTACTTCGCCGAGGCCGCAGCTCACGGCCCCGGGCGCATCGCGCCCGACTACGGTGTCGGATTCGTCGGGCTCACGGTGCACGACGACGGCGAATACCCGGTCGAGGTGCGGGTGCGATACACAGCCGGAGCGCGCGAGGGCGAGGAGCGCACCATCCGCGCCAAGTACGTCGTCGGCAGTGACGGCGCTCGCAGCGGTGTGCGCGAGGCGATCGGACGCACGCACGTCGGCGCGTTCGCCGCGCACGCCTGGGGCGTCATGGACGTGCTCGTGAACACCGACTTCCCCGATTGGCGCACCAAATGCGCGATCAACGCGCAGGCGGGCAACATCCTCCACATCCCACGCGAGGGCGGCTACCTCAGCCGGATCTACGTCGATCTCGGCGAGGTCGCCGCCGATGACAATCACCAGGTGCGGCAGACGCCGATCGAGCGCGTCATCGAGAAGGCCAATGAGATCCTGCATCCGTACTCCCTCGACGTGAAGGAAGTCGCCTGGTCGAGCGTGTACGAGGTCGGTCATCGCGTCACCGACGGCTTCGATGACACGCTGGATTCCGAGCGTGCGCCGCGGGTCTTCCTCGCCGGCGATGCCTGCCACACGCACAGCGCAAAGGCAGGGCAGGGTATGAACGTCTCGATGCAGGACGGGTTCAACCTCGGCTGGAAGCTGGGCAGCGTGCTCACAGGGCGAAGCCCCGAATCGCTGCTGTCGACGTACTCCGCCGAGCGGCAGCCGGTCGCGCAGCAACTGATCGACTTCGACCGGGAGTGGTCGTCGCTGATGGCGCGCAAGCCGGGGGAGATCTCCGACCCGCAGGAACTCGCGAACTACTACCTGGCTACCGCCGAATTCCCCTCCGGCTTCATGACGCAGTACGAACCGTCGGAGATCACCGGCGGTTCGGAGTACCAGGCGCTCGCCGCGGGGTTCCCGCTCGGGCGTCGCTTCAAATCGGCCGAGGTGGTGCGGGTGTGCGACGGCAACGTCGTGCATCTCGGGCATCACGCGAAGGCCGACGGCCGCTGGCGCGTGTATGCCTTCGCGGATGCTTCCGGTGCGCGACTCGCGGAGTGGGCCTCGGACGTCGCGCCGGTCATCGCCCGGTTCACGCCGACGGATGCTGACGCCGATGCCGTGCTCGATGTGAAGGCGATCTACCAGGATGCGTTCGAGGACATCGACATCACCGCGGTGGCGCCGCTGTTCCTGCCGAAGAGCGGCCCGCTGGGGCTGATCGACTGGGAGAAGGTGTACACCTCGGCGCCCAACGCTTGGTCGAAGACCGACATCTTCGCCGAGCGTGAACTCTCGCGCGACGGCGTGGTCGTGGTCGTGCGCCCCGACCAGTACGCAGCCGCTGTGCTGCCGCTGGATGCGGTCGCCGACCTGGACGAGTTCCTGTCCGGGGTGTTTCTGCCCGCCTGACTCGCCCTGAACGGCTCGGGGGTTCCCGGCGCTCCGTGACACGTGTCATGCGGATCAGATGACACCGGCATCCGGATTCCGCCGCGCATCGGCGCCAGGCTGGAGGCATGAGTACAGCAGCGGACACTCTGACTCCGACGAAACCCACTCGCACAGCATCCGACACGGCCGTCGCCATCACGGGACTGCGCCGATACTACGGCCTGGGCGATCGCACGGTGAGAGCCGTGGACGGACTCGACCTCAGCATCCGCCGGGGCGAGGTCGTCGCACTTCTCGGCCCGAACGGTGCGGGGAAGACGACAACGCTCGACATGCTGCTGGGGCTCACCGATCCCAGCGACGGCACTCTCTCTGTCTACGGGGAGAAGCCGGCCAAGGCCGCCAGGGCAGGCATGATCGCCGCGGTGCTGCAGACCGGTGGGCTGCTGTCGGATCTCACCGTCCGCGAGACCGTCGAGGTGATCGCATCCCTGCACGGCCGCGAAGCGCTCTCCCGCGTGCCCGACGTGCTGGCCCGCACCGACCTGGAGCCGCTCGCGCGCCGTCGTATCGCCAAGTGCTCCGGCGGCGAGCAGCAGCGGGTGAAGTTCGCGCTCGCGCTCGTCGCCGACCCCGACATCCTCGTGCTGGACGAGCCGACCGCCGGAATGGACGTCACGGCCCGCCGGCACTTCTGGAACGTCATGCGCGCCGATGCGGATGCCGGGCGCACCATCATCTTCGCCACGCACTACCTCGAGGAAGCCGAGCAGTTCGCCCGGCGCACGGTGGTGATGCACCGCGGGCGGATCGTCGCGGATGCGCCCACCGCGCAGCTGCGCGCCAACCTCGGCGGTCGCACGCTCGCGGCGACGCTTCCCGCATCGGGCGCTGACGATCTCGTGCGCCGACTGGAGGACACCGACGGCGTCACCGAGGTGCGCGTCGACGGCGGACGCATGAGCATGCGCGCCACGGACTCGGATGCCGCGGCATCCGCTCTTCTGGGCGCTGGAGCGCACGATCTCGAGATCACCGCTCCGACCCTCGAAACCGCCTTCACAGCCCTGACGGAGGACTGATCATCACCATGTCACTCTCACCCACGATGATGCGCGTCGAGGCGATGCGCCAGATCCGCAACCCGTACACCCTCGCGTTCACCCTCGGGATGCCGGTGGCGATGTACCTGCTGTTCGGCGCGAGTATGGGCTACGGCGAGATCTCTGCCGGGCACGGCAACGTCAAGTACTACGTCATGGTGTCGATGGCCGCCTACGGCACCGCCGTCGCCATGAGCTCGATCACCTCGCTCGCGGCGACCGAGGCGAAGCAGGGCTGGGGTCGGCAACTCGCGATGACGCCGCTGGGCACAGCCGGTTATGCCGTGACGAAGCTGCTGACTGCGGTCGCGTTCGCCGCGCTCGCGATGCTCGCCGTGTTCGCCGCCGGCATGCTGACCGGCGCCGAGGTCTCGGACGGCTGGCGCTGGTGGGCCTCGGCGGGGATCATCCTCGGAATCGGATTGATGTTCGGACTGTACGGACTCGGAGTCGGACTCTTCTTCAACTCCGACACGGCGGCGGCGCTGGCATCCATCTCGATGACTTTCTTCGCTTTCTTCGGGAACGTATTCATGCCGCTCGACGGCGTGATGCTCGACATCGCCCGTTTCACTCCGCTGTACGGTTTCGTGGCACTGAGTCGCTGGCCACTCACCGACGGGGTGCTCACGACCGGCCAGACCGACCCGCTGTGGATGATCGCGGCGAACATCGTGGCGTGGCTGATCGTGTTCGCCGTGCTGGTGACGGTCGGCGTCAAGCGCTCGCGCTCTCGCCGATAAGGTCGACAGCATGGCGGATGACGTGACCAGGGACGCGGCGATGGCCTCTGCGGCCGGGGCTGCTCCGGCGGCATGGGCGGCCACCGGGAACGTGGTCGGGTCGCGACGCCGCAGGCGTGGATCCGGCTCGCCGTGGGAGCGTTACGGCTGGCTGATGGCCGCCCTCTGGCTCGTGTTCCTCATCTATCCGCTGATGGCACTGCTGCGATCGGAAGCGGCGCAGATGTGGATCACCACGGGCTGGATCGCGCTCGGAGCGTTCGTCGTGATCTACGTCGCCGGCTTCATGAACGGCATGAGTTTCGGCGGCGGTGGGCTCACCACGCGGCCGAAGCCGATCCAATGGGTCGCGTTCGGCGGGATGATCGTGACTGCGGCTCTGACCATCCCCGCTGCTGGCGGCTCTGCGCTGAGCTTCCTCCCGTTCATCATGTCGTTCGCGTCGTACGGCCTGAACCGGCTCGCGCATTGGCTCACGATGGCAGTATGTGTCGCGGTCACGGCGATGGTCGTGTTCCTGACGCCGCAGGGTGCCGCCTACCTCTCGATTCTCGCGATCATCGCACTGCTGGGTGCGGTCAACACGGTCTCGACGAGTCTCATCATCAGGTCGGCCCAGGCCGAGGAGCTCGGACTCGAACTGGCCACGAGCGAAGGGCGCGAGGCGGTCGCACGTGACGTGCACGATCTGGTCGGGCACTCCCTGACCGTCGTGAGTCTGAAGGCGCAGCTCGTGCGCCGGCTCATCGACAGCGACCCGGAGCGGGCGAAAGCCGAACTCGCCGACATCGAGTCGCTCACCGCCGAGGCGATCGCCGGCGTGCGGGCGACGGTCGCGGGCGTGCGCAGCGCGGCACTCGTCGAGCAGTTGGACTCATGCCGGGACGCCCTGCATTCGGTCGATGTGACGATGCGCGTGGAGGGGGATGTCACGGCTCTCTCGCCCGCGCAATCGCTGACGGCGAGCTGGATCCTCCGCGAAGCGACGACCAACGTGCTTCGGCACGCCGGTGCGAGCACTGTCACGGTGCACATCGCGCCGGGCGGCTTCACCGTGGCCGACGACGGCTCCGGGTTCGCCGGCCGCGAGGGCAGCGGTGTGCGGGGGATGCGCGAGCGCGCCACGATCGGCGGTGCGATGTTCGACGTGCGGACAGGCGAATCCGGCGGCACTCGCGTGGAGGTGACATGGTGAGCGATGCGGAACGGATCCGTCTCGTCATCGTCGACGATCAGGCGATGCTGCGAGGTGCGCTCGCAGCGCTGCTGGACCTCGAGGAGGATCTGACCGTGGTCGGCGTCGCCGCAGACGGTGATGAAGCCGTTCAGGTAGTGGCCAGGACAGAGCCCGACGTGTGTCTGATGGACATCCAGATGCCCGGTATGGACGGGATCGCCGCGACGAGGGCGGTGCGCTCGGCGAACTTCGACACGCGCGTGCTCATCGTGACCACCTTCGCGCGGCCGGGTTATCTGCGTTCCGCCCTGGATGCCGGGGCCAGCGGATTCGTGGTGAAGGATGCCCCCGCCGAGCAGCTCGCCGACGCGGTGCGCCGAGTGCACGCCGGGATGCGGGTCGTCGATTCCGCTCTGGCCGAGGCGAGTCTGTTCGATGGCGCGAACCCGCTCAGCGAGCGCGAGCAGCAGGTGCTGCGACTCGCCGCAGACGGGCGCAGCGCAGCGGCGGTCGCATCCGAGATCTTCCTGTCAGCGGGAACCGTGCGCAACAACCTCTCGGCGGCGATCGGCAAGGTCGGAGCGGCGAACAGGGCGCAGGCGGTGCGGATCGCGCAGGACAAGGGCTGGATCTGAGTCGGCATCTGGTCGATGTCCGTGCCCGCGCGTAGCGTGATTCCTGACGGGCGCCGATGCCCGTCAGGAGGAGTGCACGATGGATTGGAAGATCGAACTCATCTTCGTGCCGGTCACCGATGTCGACCGCGCGAAGGACTTCTACGTGAAGATCGGCTTCAACGCCGATCACGATCAGGTGCCGTCCGAGGGGCTGCGATTCGTGCAGATGACACCCCCGGGATCAGCGTGCTCGATCGCGTTCGGAACCGGCCTCGGCGTCGACCTCGAACCGGGCGAGCAGAACACGATCCAGGTCGTGGTGGCAGACGCGGATGCGGCGCTGGCGCAACTGCGAGACGCCGGGGTCAAAGCGAGCGGCGTCGACGAGCAGGCCTGGGGGCGGTTCGTCACGTTCGACGACCCTGACGGCAACACCTGGACCCTGCAGCAGCTGCCCGACTACAGCGCCGCCGGCTGACGCGCGCTGCGGGCGAACCCCTTTCATGCGCGCTTTTTCGGGAATACCTTGTCCTTGACGGGCGCTGTGTCCTGAGCACGTCGCGCCGTCCGTGACGGCAGATGGGTGCGCGTATGGAAGGTCTCGAGATCACGGTCCTGCTGGGACTGACGATTCTGGTGGGGACGATGCTCGCGCCGAGGGTGCGACTGGCGCTTCCGCTCGTCCTCGTCGTGTTCGGCCTGCTGCTCGGATTCGTGCCGGCGCTGCGCGAGGTGCAGCTGCCGCCCGAGACCGTGCTGCTGCTCTTCCTGCCCGTGATGCTGTTCTGGGAGAGCCTCACGACGTCGCTGCGCTCGATCCGCCGAGACTTCCGCTACATCCTGCCCATGAGCACGCTGCTCGTCGTCGCTTCGGCGTTCGCGGTGGCGGGTGTCGCAGTGCTGTTCGGGTTGCCGTGGGAGATCGCTCTCATCCTCGGTGCAGCAGTGGCCCCGCCGGACGCCACCGCCGTCGCTGCGCTCGGTCGACTGCTGCCGCGGCGCGCCTTCATGAAGTTGAAGGCCGAGAGCCTCACCAACGACGGCACCGCTCTCGTGCTCTACGCGATCGCGGTGTCGTTGGCGGTCGGCGGCAACATCACGCCGCTCTCCGTCACCTGGATGGTCGTCGTGTCGTACCTCGGCGGCATCGCGGTCGGCGTGCTCGTCGCAGCCGCCGGCTGGCTTCTGCTGCGACGCATGCGGGCCACGATCACCATCAACGTGACGATGCTGCTCGTTCCCTTCGTGGCGTTCCTCCTTGCCGAGTTGATCCACGCTTCGGGCGTGCTCGCCGTCGTCGTCGCCGGACTCATCGCTGCCTACCTCGGGCCTCGGATCACCACGGCCGCCTCGCGGCGTCAAGCCGAATCGGTGTGGCCCTTCGGCGTCTTCCTGCTCAACGGCGCACTGTTCGTGCTGATCGGCCTCGAGGTGCAGTGGGTGGTGCACCAGACGTCACTGCGCATGATCGGCTGGCTGGTTCTCGCCACGGTCGCGGTGTGGGCGACGCTGTTGGTCGTGCGCTTCGGGTTCCAATTGCTGTCTGTGCCCTTCCAGCGCCTCGGCGGAGGCGGTGCTGCTGCTGCGCACCCTCGAGGTCTGCGTACGCGCGCGCAGATCGTCAGCACGGTCGCAGGCATGCGCGGCGCCATATCGCTTGCGATCGCTCTCTCTGTCCCGGTGACGGCGACCGACGGCTCGACGATGACGGGACGCGACGAGATCATCTTCGTCACTGCCGGTGTGATCCTGCTCAGCCTGCTGGTGCAGGGCCCGTTGCTGCCCGCTGTCGTGCGCTGGGCCGGTTTCCCGGTCGACCACGCCGCAGATGAGGAGTACGAACTCGCCGAGCGTGCGATCACCGGTGCAGCGATGGCTGCTCTCGACACACTCGCCTCCGAGCACGAGATCAGCCCCGAGGTCCGCGATCGCGTGCGTCGCGACGGGTACGAGATGCTCGAGCTCGCAAACGCTCGCGCGATGGCGAGAGAACGCGCGCTGATCGACGTCGAGGTGGGGGCGATGGAGGATCTGCTGGATGCACCGGACCCGCTCGCGGCAGGTGCGGGGGATGCGACCTCTGATGGGCTCGGGGGAGTCAGCATGTCGCCTGACACCAGCATGTCGCCCGACACTCCGAGTGGCAGGACGCTGCAGATGGTCGCGACCTCTGCTGATGTCGATATGCTGCAGCGTTCGCCGATCATCAGGCACGAGGAGTATGCCCGGCTCAAGCTCGCCGTGCTCGAGCACGAACGTGAGGTGCTGCACGGATTGAGGCGTGCGGGGACGGTCGACGACCTCATCGTGCGCAACATCTCGGCACGGCTTGATCTCGAACAGCTGCGCGTGCAGGGTATCGAGCCGGTCGACTGAGTCGATGAATTCTGAGTCAGGATTTCACGCGGATGATCTCCTGCTGATACGGCGCGATCACGTCGCCGGAGATGCGCAGATCCAGTAGCAGGAACCGACGTGTCGCCGGATCTTCGGACGCCCATGCGCCGAGCCTGTCGAGATCATCGAGCGTGCGGACGACCAAGCCCTCGCCCCCGACGGCCGTGACGAACGCCGCAAAATCGACCTCGGGGATGCGCATCGGATCCTCGGCGAGACCCTTCAGTCCGTACAGATGCACCTCGGCGCCGTATGCCGCATCATTCCAGATCACCGCGCAGCCGTGGCCGCCGGCTGCGCGCACCGCCGACTCGAGATCGGCGATCGCCATGAGGCCGCCACCGTCGCCCGAGGTGAGCACGATCGTCGAGTCCGGTCGTGCTCGCGTCGCACCGACCACGCTCGGCCAGCCCTGACCGATCGCCTGGAAGGCCGTGCCGATCATCATCATCCTGTCGGGCGAGGCGACCGGCCAGTACATGTTCGCCCAGCCGATGAAGTGCCCGCCGTCAGACACCACCACCCGATCCTCCGGCAGCAGCGCGGCGATGCGACGGGCCGCTGAGCGCGGGTCGAGGCGGCCGTCGGGTGCGAGGTCGTCTCCAGGTTCATAGATGCGCGCCGCCCTCAGATCGGCGGATTCGCGCCACGGGGTGGGCGCTTCGCTCGGAGAAGTGCGCTTCGCTCGGAGACTTTCGCCGGATTCCTCCGAAGAACGTGCACTTCTCCGAAGAACGGGCACGCCAAGACGACCTTCCCGCAGACGTTCCACGAGATCCTCCGCCACGACCCTCGCATCACCGCGGACGAATCCGCCGACATGCGCGTGCGTCGCCGCGGGCGCCACATCGACCTGGAACACCCGCGTGCCAGGAGCGAACAGCTCGCCGAAGCGCATCGTGAACTGGTTCAGCGATGCGCCGAAGACGACGGCGACGTCGGCCTGTCGCACGAGCTGCATGGCGCCTTCGGCGCCGAAACCGCCGGTGACACCCAGGTCGTACTCCGCAGCGGGGAAGACGCCGCGGCCGAGAGCGGTGGATGCTGTGAGAGCCCCGGTCGCCTTGGCAAGAGCGCCCAATGCGTCGCCGGCACCGGAGAGCCATGCACCTCGGCCTGCGAGCAGGAACGGGTGCTCGGCGGCTCTGAGCGCAAAAGCGATGTCCTCCAGCATCCCCTCGGCGAACTCGCCCTTGGGATGGACCGGCGCGGGGATGCGCGGCGCGGGTGCGGGCGGCACGAGTCCTGCTTCGAGCGCGGCGACGTCGTACGGGATCGCGAGAACGACCGGCACGCGGTAGGTGAGAGCGTGCTCGATCGCGATGATCGTCGTGGCCGCGGCATCCGCTCGTCCGACGGTATAGGTGCGTGCGCCGACGGCGCTGGCGAGGGCGATCTGGTCGACATCCCACGGTCGAGGGCCGGAGGTGGGCTCGTCGCCGACCACGAGCACGAGGGGGATGTGCGCCTGCACCGACTCGGCCAGCGCCGTGAGCGTGTTCGTGAACCCGGCGCCGTAGGTCGTCGTCGCCGCGGCGATCCGGCCGGATGCCCGATGGTGTGCATCGGCGGCGACCACGGCGCCCTGTTCGTGGCGCACCGCTGTGAACTCCGCGGAGGTCTGGCTTTCGAGCGCATCGAGGAAGTACGCGTTGCCATTGCCCATCACACCGAAGACGGCATCGATGTGCTCGGCGAGGGTGAGGGCGACATGGGCGGAGACAGTGGGCAGGGGAATGCCTTTCGAGACGACGGATGGATTCCGTGTGTGTCTCGCTTCGCGCGGCATCGCAGCGAATGCTTCGTGCCCCTTTTTCGGGCACCGGCGCCCTTTTCGGGCGAGTCCGGACACCGATGATTCTACCGGCACAATAGGAGGATGACGGATGCTGCGATCGAACGCGAGACACTCACCTGGGATGGCTTCGGGGCGGCGACGCGAGATCTCGCGCGCAGCATCGTCGCCAGCGGCTTCGAACCGGAGGTGGTCGTCGCGATCGCCCGCGGTGGACTGCTGCCGGCCGGCGCGATCGCCTATGGTCTCGGATCGAAGAACTGCGGCGCGATCAACGTGGAGTTCTACACCGGCATCGGCACGGTCCTTGACGCCCCCGAGGTGCTGCCTCCCGAACTCGACATGGCGTACCTCGACGGGCGCCGGGTGCTGCTGGTCGACGACGTCGCAGACTCCGGTCGCACACTGGCGCTCGCGGTCGAGCTGCTGCAGGCCAAGGGTGCAGAGGTGCGATCCGTGACGATCTACACCAAGCCGTCGACGATCATCCAGCCCGACTACGCCTGGAAGGACACGGATCTGTGGATCAACTTCCCGTGGTCGTTCCAGGGCACGGTGCGCGAGGAAGACCTCGGTCTGCCGCCCACGGCGTGAGCGAGCAAGAGATCGACACTTCGGTGAACGCAACCCGATCGTTCTCATGGCGGACGCTGCTGCGCCCTGCGCAGGGGACGCTGCTCTCGCTTGAGACCGCAGCACTCCTGGCGGGAGCGGTGTTCTTCGTCGTCGGATTCCTCGTGTCGATCTTCGTCTTCTGGGGGCATGAGTTGTCGATCGTCGGTGCGCGTTCGATCGGAACATACGCCTCGATCGGCGGGGCGGTCGTCGCGGTGCTGTCCGCGTTGCTGGGGCGTCTGGGCGTGCGACCGGGGCGACGCGTGATCCACAGCGACGGACTCGCGATGCGCGATGACCGACTGCGCTGGTACGACGTCGCCGCCATCGCACTCGCGTATGCGGTCACCGCGCTCCTCGGCTGGGCGGGGATAGCGGCGCTCCTCGCCGGCAGCTTCACCGACGCGCCGGTCTTCGCCTTCCCCGGTGCGGTGCTCGTCGCCGTCGCATTCGCATTGACTGCGTACGTCTGCTTCCTCAGCGCTGTGTCGCTCACCCCGATGTCGCTGTCGCTCGTGCTGGCGATATTCCTCGTGGTCGGCGCGTTCGCCAGCATGCTCACCGCTACTGACGAGCACTGGTGGCAGGACAACCTCTCGGCTCTCGGAATGGCGAGCAACGATTCGTCCTGGATCTTCAACGGCACTCTCATCGTCGCGGGCATCATCATCACCACCATCGCGCGCTACTCGACCGCCGGGCTGCCCGTCGATGTGCCGAGGGATGCGCGTGGTCGCCGCCTCGTGCGCATCGGGATGATCCTCATCGGCATCTTCCTCACCTGCGTGGGCATATTCCCCGTCGACGCGTTCTTTGTGGTGCACAACACCGTCGCCACCGGGATGGCGGTCGCGTTCGCCGGGGTCGTGATCGCGTTGCCGTGGTTGCTGCCGGCGATCTCCAAGGTGTTCATCGCGCTCGGCTACGCGTACGTCGCCGTCATCGTGCTGCTGGCCGTGTTCTTCGCGACGGGTTACTACAATCTGACCGCTGTCGAGTTGATCGCCGCCGTACTGATCTTCAGCTGGATCATCGTCTTCCTCAGGGCTGCCGAGGAAGTGTCCGCGGCTGGCGCCGAGATGACCCCCGCGGCCGCTTCTGAGGACAGCCCCTGACGCGAGAGGTCAGTCACGCAGTGCGCGCGTCGCTTCGCGGGTGCGCTGCAGAGCATCCACCGTCTCGGCGAAGCGGCGCTTGGCCACTCCCACGAACAGGCAGTCCACCAGTGAGAGCTGAGCGATGCGACTGACCATGGCGCCGGCACGGAAGGTGGACTCCCGCACTTCGGTGAAGAGAGCGTGATCTGCGGCGTCGGCGAGCGGCGAGCCCTTCGCCGAGGTCACGGCGATCGTCGCCGCACCGTTGTCGCCGGCGGTGCGCAGGAAGCGCAGCGTCTCCGGGGTGACGCCTGAGTGCGAGAATCCGACCGCGACGGTCGGTCCTGCATTCAGCACCGTCGCGGCGATCGCCTCGTGCGGATCTGTGAGCACATGCGCATTGCGCCCGACCCGCAGCAGCTTGTGCGCGAGGTCTTCGGCGACGAACTGGCTGGCTCCGATTCCATAGAGCAGGATGCGCTCGGCTCCGTCGATGTCGGTGATCGCGGCCTCGAGCACGTCGAAGTCGAGTTGCGCGACGGTCTCCTCGATCGCGAGGAGTTCGAGAGCGGCGAGTTTCGACACGGCCTCAGGCAGCGAGTCCTCGTCCGAGATCTCGGAACCGAACGCCCCTCGTGGGGAGAACTGCGCGGCCTCCTTGCCGAGCTCGGTAGCGAGCGCCATGCGCAGAGGGGCGTATCCGCTGAACCCGATGGCGCGGCAGAACCGCACCACGGAGGCGACGGACGTGCTGCAGGCGTTGGCGAGCTCATTGATCGTCATGTCGATGACGATCGACGGATTCTCCCGTATCACCGCGGCGACGCGGGCGAGTGATGGCGGAAGGGTCGACACGGCGGCTTCGATCGTCGACTGGATGCTCATCCACTCTCCTCCGGTAGGGGATCGCCGCATGTCGCGAGTGCGGACCAGGGCGTTCCGGTAAATTCTTTTCAGAACGATAGCGCCAACTGTAGACTCTTTCCGAAACATTCCCCGAGCCGACGCGAAAGTGGAGAGATGCCGATCGAACACAGGACAGCGGCCGTCGACCTCGGCAAATCCCGCTGCCGCGTCTCCGTCACCACGCTCGACGGTCGTGAGACGTACACGGATGCCGGCACACCGGGTCTCGCGAGCATCGACGGCGTCGCGACCGCTGTAGCCGCGATCCTGCCTCTGCTCGCGAAGACGGACGGTGTGGAGAGCATCGGAGTCGGCGCAGCGGGCGCGTGGACCGCACCGGATGCCGCGGCCACTCTCGCGCGTTCCCTGTCCGACGCGACCGGCGCGCGTGTCGCCGTGACCTCCGACGTCGTGACCGCGCACGCCGGGGCGCTTCAGGGTGCACCAGGCACGCTGCTCATCGCCGGCACCGGCGCCGTGGCGCTCGGGGTGGATGAAGACGGCCTGCGTCTCGTCGACGGATGGGGGCCAGACCTCGGCGACTTCGGCAGCGGTTCGTGGATCGGCCGCGAAGGCGCGCGTGCCGTACTGCGGACCCGCGATGCGCTCGGCCCGGAGACCGTGCTGACCAGCGCCCTCCGCGCGCACATCGCGCCGCATCCGGATCCCATCACCTGGCTGGCGGGCGAGATACCGACCGCGCGTCACCTGGCGACCCTCGCCCCGCTCGTGCTGGACGCTGCCGCCGCCGGCGATGCCGTCGCCACGGACATCGTCGCCGAAGCGGTGAGGCTGCTCACAGCATCCGCCGTCGCGGCATCCGATCGTGCGTTCGACGTCGCGATCCATGGCGGACTCACCGACCACACCTGGTTCCGCGCCGAACTCGAGCGCTCCCTCACCGCGGCCGGTCGCACGATCGTGCCCGCCGTCGACGATGCTCTCGACGGTGCCGCGCTCCTCGCGCACCGCACCGACATGCCCCACGAAAGGTACGTGCACCGTGCTGAATGACAATGTGCCGAACGACGACACCGATTCCAGCCGTCTCACGGAACTGCTCGAGGTGCTGTCGGGCCTCGGCACCGAGGCGTCGACGACCGAGCGCGGCGACCTCGATCTTCTCGAGACCGCTGAGCTGGTGCGGCGGATGAACGCCGAGGATCAGCGCGTGCCGCTTGCTGTGGCGGAACGTGCGGACGACATCGCACAGGCGGTGGACGGCATCACCGAGCGATTCCGCCGCGGCGGTCGCCTCATCTACATCGGTGCCGGCACGGCCGGTCGGGTGGGCGTGCTCGACGCCAGCGAGTGCCCGCCGACGTTCGGCACCGACCCGTCGATGGTCGTCGGCCTGATCGCGGGCGGTGAGACTGCGATCCGCGCCGCGGTCGAGAATGCCGAGGACGACGCGGATGCCGCCGAGACGTCGCTGCGCGAACTGGACCTGAACGGACATGACACAGTCGTCGGCATCTCCGCATCCGGCCGCACGCCCTACGTCGTCGGCGGGCTGGCGTACGCCCGCGGCATCGGTGCCCTCACCGTCGCGATCGCGTCGAACTCCGACTCCGACATCGGTGCCGCCGCCGAGATCGCGATCGAGGTCGTGACTGGTCCGGAGTTCATCTCTGGTTCCACCCGGCTGAAGGCCGGAACCGCGCAGAAGCTCGTCGTCAACATGCTCACGACTCTGTCGATGATCAAGCTCGGCAAGACCTATCGCGGGGTCATGGTCGATCTGCTCGCGACCAACGAGAAGCTGCACGCCCGATCGGTGCGCACAGTGACGCAGCTCGCCGGCGTCGGGGTCGACGAGGCTTCAGCAGCACTGAGAGCGGCGGACGGCTCGGTGAAGCTCGCACTTCTCATCCTCGCCAGCGGAGCCGATGCGAAGCGTGCGAAGGTCGCGCTGGCCGAAGCCGACGGCATCCTGCGTGAGGCGATCGCCGCGCTCAGTTGATCCGGATCTCGAATCCTTCGCCGGCGGGTACGATCGCGATCCGGGTGAGGTCGTCGACGTGATGCGCCGGCGCGAACGACGGCGCGTGCGGACCGACGCCGATCACGGTCATGCCGGCGTCGACTCCCGCCTGGATGCCGGCACCTGAGTCCTCGAACACGACGCAGTCGGCCGGGTCGACGCCCAGGGCGGATGCTGCGAGCAGGAAGCCCTCGGGGTCTGGCTTGCTGTGAGAGACATGCTCGGCGGTGATGGCGAGTTCAGTGACGGGCAGTCGAGCCGCCCCCATCCGCGCCGTCATGAGGGCGATGTCGGCTGAGGTGACGATCGCGTGCGGCATGTCCTGCAACGATCGGAGCAGGTCAGCGGCGCCGGGGATCGCGATGACGCCGTCGGTGTCGGCGCTCTCCCTCGCCAGCATCCGCTGGTTCTCCTCGCGGTTGATGGCCTGATCGCGCTCGGGAAGGAGGATCGCCATGCTCTGCCAGCCCTGACGACCGTGCACGGTCTTCAGCACGGTCTCGCGGTCGAGTCCGTGCGGCTCGGCCCACTCCAGCCACAGACGTTCGACGACGGCGGTGGAGTCGACGAGCGTGCCGTCCATATCGAGAAGGACAGCGCGCGCAGTGATGGTCGTCGTCATGCATTCAGGCTATCCCGGCGAACGTCGGAGGCACGCGGCAGGATGGAGTCATGGATCCGCATCTGCTGCGCACGCTGCGACTGCGCTCGCACCGGCTCACGGCTCCGGCCCGTTCTGCGGCCGATGTTGCGCGCCACATGCTCGCGGTTCAGGCTCAGGAGTTCTGGGCGGGGCGATGGGCGCTCGCCGCGCGCTCGAGGGGCATGCCGACGTTGTCTGCGGTCGACCGGCTCTTCAACCGGGGCGTGCTCGTTCGGGCGTGGACGCAGCGCGGCACCCTGCACATCGTCCCGGCCGAAGACCTCGCCTGGATGCTGAGCGTCACGGGCGAGCGGCAATTGCAGAAGGCGGCGCCGCGCTACCGGGAACTCGGTCTGGGCGACGATCAGCTCGCGATCGGTGAACGTGTCATCCGAGGTGCGCTGAACGGCGGCAACGGCTTGACCCGTCTCGAGTTGTTCGACGTACTGCTGAAGGCGGGGATCGAGCCGAGCGGGCAGCGCGGACTGTTCGCGGTGCAGAACCTTGCTCTGCGCGGCATCATCTGTCAGGGGCCGGTCGTTCCCCGGGCCGGCGGTGTCTCGCGCGACCAGCTGTTCGTCCTCACAGCCGAGCACATCCCCGAATCGGCCGCACCGGGCGACCCTGTCGGCGAGATGTTCGCGCGCTACATCATCGGGCACGGTCCGGCGACCGCAGAGGACTTCGCATGGTGGTCGGGTCTCACGCTGGGTGCCGCACGGGCAGCAGCTGCGGCATCCGCGGACGACGAGCGCATCCGGCAGATCGACGACGGGGTGTTCGTCGCGCGCTCGATGCCGCGAGAGAACGCGTCGGCATCCCGCGTCGTCGCTCTCGGATCATTCGAGGAGTACTACATCTCGTACTCGGACCGCACGGTGGCCTGCCCGCCCGAGCTGTCGGCTGCGATCGGACCGGGCAAGAACGGCATGGTGCGGCCGATCCTCCTCGCGGACGGCATCGTCGTCGGCACCTGGCGGCACTCCACCGCGGTGGGGCGACACACGGATGATGCGGTCCCGGAACTGATGACGGCGGGGGCGGCTGATGAGGCCGATGTCGTCGCGGCGCTCGACCGCTACGCGGCGTTCATCGCGGGCTGATCGCTCGTATCCCGGGCGCACACCTCGCTGCGGCCCCGTCACTCCGCCGCGTGCCGGGCGAGGAACGTGTACACCTCGTTCTCGTCGACTCCGGGAAACGCGCCACGGGGGAGCGGCGAGAACATGTGCGTGTGCACGCGGGCGCTCGGCCATGCCTTGGCGCTCCATCGATCCGCGAGCTCGGGGGCGGGGCGGCGGCAGCATGCCTCATCGGGGCAGGTCGACACGGCGCGATCTGTCGTCTCCCGACCACGCCACCAGCGCGCGTCATCGAACGGGACTCCCACGGTGACCGAGAACTCGCCGTCGCTGGCGGCCCCGGTCTGCGTCGCGCACCAGAACGTGCCGGAGGGAGTGTCGGTGTACTGATGGTGCTCCGTCGTGCGGTTCTGCTGCGTGAACGCGGCGCGCGCCTGGAACTTCCGGCACACAGGCTGACCCTCGACCGCGCCGGTGACGTCCATCGGCAGCGGAAGGTCATCGTTCTCGTACACCCGGGTGATCGCGCCGGTCTCGTCGACGCGGAGGAAGTGCAGTTTCATGCCGAGGTGCTCGGTCATGAGGTTCGTCATCCGCATTCCGGCTGCCTCGTGCGTGACTCCGAATGCGTCACGGAAATCCTCGACCGCGAGGTTGCGATCCTTCTTGGCCTGCTGCAGGAAGGCAACGCCCGCCGTCTCTGGCACCAGGCAGCTCGCCGCGAAGTAATTGATCTCCAGGCGCTGCTGCAGGAAGTCGGCGTAATCGGTCGGCGGCGTGTGCCCCAGCAGACGATGCGCCATCGCCTGAAGCGCCATCGAGCGCAGCCCGTGACCGCCGGGGATCGAGGCCGGTGGCAGGTAGATACGGCTGTTCTCCAGATCGGTCACCGAGCGTGTGGAGTGGGGCAGATCGTTGACGTAGAGGAGCTCGAAGCCGAGCTTCTGCGCCATGATGCTCACCGTGCGGTGGGTCAGGGCGCCGCTGACATGACCGGCGGCCTTCAGCTGCTTTTCTGCGAGCTTCTCGATGTCGCCGATGTAATTGTTCTGCGCCCGCATGCGCAGTCTCAGCTCCGTGTTCGCACGTCGCGCCTCTTCGGGCGTCGCGATGGCTTCGCGCTCGCGGCGCTGCAGTTCGCGATGAAGTCCGAGGATCGCCTCGATCGTCTCGTCAGGCATCCCCTTCGAGACGCGCACGGGTGCGACCCCCAGCTGGCGGAACACCGGACTGGCCTGCGCGTGCTCCAGCTCGATCTCCAGAGCCGCCCGACGGTTCGGAGGCTCGCCGGAGATGAGATCGGAGACGTCTGTCGCGGTGGCCTGGGCGATCGCCTGCAGGAGCGAGAGCTTGGGCTCGCGCTTGCCGTTCTCGATCAGGCTCAGCTGCGAACCGGCGACGCCCACCTGCGCGCCGAGCTCGTCGAGGGTGAAGCCCTTCGCCACGCGATGGTGTCGGATGCGATGGCCGAGAGTCGTCAGATGGATGCCGGAGCCGCTCATTCCTTGAGCATATCGAAAGAACAGTGATTCTTACGACCCGAATCCGCGAAATCTGCGAGTGATGTTGCGCAGAATGGACATACACACCGACTCTTCGAGGGAGTAGACATGGTTATGGCCGAGACCTTCACACCCCGCGTTCCCGCCGTCTCCGCGGCGCGCGAACTTGGCGCCGTCCCCACCTACGACACCCCCGGGATGGCTGAACTCGTCGCCTGGGTGGAGGAGATCCGCGCCCTCACGAAGCCGGCATCCGTGCACTGGGTGGGCGGCTCGCAGGCCGAGAACGACGCGCTGCTGCGCGGCCTCGTCTCGGAGGGCAAGCTCATCAAGCTCAACCCCGAGTGGCGTCCCGGCTCGTACCTGGCACGTTCGCATCCCAGCGACGTCGCTCGCACCGAGGCTCGCACGTTCATCGCGTCCGAACTCGAGAAGGACGCGGGGCCCACGAATAACTGGGCCGCTCCCGCCGAGATGCGCCAGACGATGACCGAGATCTTCGAGGGATCGATGCGCGGACGCACGATGTACGTCGTCCCGTTCTCGATGGGAGCCGTCGGCGGCCCGCTCTCGCACATCGGCGTGCAGATCACGGACAGCGCCTACGCGGTGGCATCCATCGGCATCATGACTCGCGTCGGCGACGCCGTCACCCGCCAGATCGCCGAGGGCAAGCCGTGGGTCAAGACGGTGCACTCGGTCGGTGCGCCGCTCGCGCCGGGGGAGCAGGACGTCGAATGGCCGTGCAACGACGAGAAGTACATCGTGCACTTCCCCGACACGCTCGAGGTCTACTCGTACGGCTCCGGCTACGGCGGAAACGCCATCCTCGCCAAGAAGTGCTTCGCGCTGCGCATCGCGTCGGTGATCGCCCGTGACGAGGGGTGGCTCGCCGAGCACATGCTGCTCATCCGCGTCATCGACCCCAAGGGCAATGCCTACCACGTCGCCGCGGCCTTCCCGTCGGCGTGCGGCAAGACGAACCTCGCGATGCTGCGCCCGACCATCCCGGGCTGGAAGGTCGAGACGCTCGGCGACGACATCGCGTGGATCCGTCCTGGTGAGGACGGCCGGATGTGGGCCATCAACCCGGAGGCCGGTTTCTTCGGCGTCGCTCCAGGCACCGGCGAATCCACCAACGTCACTGCGGTCGAGACGCTGTGGGGCAACACGATCTTCACCAACGTCGCGCTCCGTCCGGACGGCGACGTGTGGTGGGAGGGCCTCACCGACACGCCGCCGTCGAACCTGACCGATTGGGAGGGCAACGCCTGGACCCCAGACTCCGGCCGGCCGGCCGCGCACCCCAACTCGCGCTTCACGGTCGCGGCTGCGCAGTGCCCGCAGATCTCGGACGACTGGGAAGAGGCCGTTCCCCTCGACGTCATCCTGTTCGGCGGACGTCGTGCATCGAACGTGCCGCTCGTCGTCGAGGCGACCGACTGGACGCACGGCGTGTTCCTCGGCTCGACGATCTCGTCCGAGCGCACCGCAGCGGCTGAGGGCACGGTCGGTGAACTGCGCCGCGACCCGTTCGCGATGCTGCCGTTCTGCGGCTACAACATGGGCGACTACTTCGCGCACTGGCTGAAGGTCGGACGCACCCTGCGCTTCGACCGTGCACCGCGGATCTTCCAGGTCAACTGGTTCCGCCGCGGCGACGACGGACGCTTCCTGTGGCCCGGGTTCGGCGACAACTCGCGTGTCATCGACTGGATCATCCGCCGCGTCAGCGGTGAGGTGTCCGCAGTCGACAGTCCGATCGGGCGGCTGCCGGTGACCAGTGACCTCAACCTCGACGGGCTCGACATCTCGCAGCAGGATCTCGACGAGCTCTTCAGCGTGGACGCGGATGCCTGGTCGAAGGAGGCCGACGCCACCGAGGAGTTCTTCGACACTTTCGGTGACACGATGCCGGCAGCGCTCCGCGCCGAGCTGGCCTCGCTGCGCTACCGGCTCGCGCAGACGAGATAGCGCCGGAATCAGACCCGCGACGGCGGGATGACTGGGACAGACCCGTGGCTGAGTGGTCCCTTGATCCTGCCGTCGCGTTTTCGCGCGGCGCCAGACCGCGCTAGACCAGCAGCTGGTGGCGGGCGAGATCGCGGTACAGCGGTACCTGCTCGATGAGCTCTGAGTGCGTGCCCTGACCCACCACTTCGCCGTTCTGCAGCACGACGATCAGGTCGCTGTCGACGACGGTCGACAGTCGGTGCGCGATCACGATGAGCGTGCGGTCGGCGGAGACGGCGTCGATCGCGTCGCGCATGCGCTGCTCGTTCACGCCGTCGAGCGAGGAGGTCGATTCATCGAGCAGCAGGATCGGCGCCTCGGTGAGAAGGGCCCTGGCGATCGCGAGTCGCTGACGCTCACCGCCGGAGAGCATCACGCCGTCCTCGCCGACCGGGGTCTGAAGTCCCAGGGTGCCGCGTTCGAGCACGTCGCCCAGATTCACGGCGCGCAGCACGCGCTCGCAGTCGGCATCGGTGGCGTCCGGCGAGGCGAGCCGCAGGTTGTCGGCGAGCGTGCCCGCAAGCGTCGGCGCATCCTGCTCGACGTAGCCGAACTGCGCGCGGAGGTCGGCTCGAGGATAGGTGCGGATGTCGTGACCGTCGAGGCGGATCGAGCCGCCGGTCGGGTCGTAGAACCGCTCGATCAACGACAGGACGGTGCTCTTTCCCGCCCCGCTCGGGCCGACGAGCGCGACGCGTGATCCGCGCGGCACCGCGAACGACACGCCTCGAAGGACGTCGCGGTCGGCCGGCTGCTCGGCATCCTTCTCCTGCGCCTCGGGCTCGAGATGCGCGTCGACCAGCACAGTGCGGGCCTCTGTCGCCGCCGCCACGCGCGCGGCGACCACGGCGTCGGGGTAGCGGAACCGCACGTCATGGAACGCGATAGCGGGAGACGACGTTCCGACAGGCTCAGCGCCCGACTCGACGGACGCGGCGATCGCGGCATCCTCCTGATCCTCGGTCGGAAGGTCGAGCACCTCCTGGATGCGTCCCAGCGCGCCGAGCGCCTGGTTGACCGAGGTGATGGCGCCGAACGTCGTCGCGAGCGGCATGATCAGCATGAACAGGAACATCACGAACGTGATGAGCGAGGCGATCGTGATCGCGCCGGCCGCGACGCGGAAGCCGCCGACGCCCAGCACGGCGAGCAGTGACAACTGCAGGGCGATGCCGGAGATCGGGACGACCAGTGCAGAGACCTTCGCGATGCGCACTCCGAGGCCGTATGCCTCGCCGGCCAGCGACGACACGGATTCCGCCTCGCGCTCGGTGGCACCGGAGGCACGCACGGTGCGGATCGACCCCACCGCTCGTTCGACCGCAGAGGCGAGCTCTCCCACCTTGACCTGCTGCGCGCTGGATGCCGTGCGGATGCGGCCGCTCAGCATCACGACGACGGCGAGCGAGATGCCGATGACCACGACGATCAGCAGCAGCAGGATCGGGTCGATGATCAGCATCGCGATCAGCGCACCGAGGAACAGGATCGCGCTGCCGACGGCATCCGCGAGTCCTTGCGTGAGCACGGCGTAGAGGAGCGTCGTGTCGGTGCCGACGCGCGAGACGAGATCGCCGGTGCGACGTGCGTCGAACTCGCGGATCGGCAGATGCAGGATGCGGGCGATGAGCTGACGGCGGCTGGAGTGCACGACCGCGGTGCCGGTGCGCTGCAGCAGATAGTGCTGGTAGCCGGAGATCACCGATGAGATGAGCACGAAGCCGACCAGCAGCCATACGAGGATTCCCAGCGTCTCATTCGCCTGCACGGCCGCGATGACCTGCCCGACCAGAAGAGGTTGCACGAGCGAGGTCGCAGCGCCGAACACGCTGAGGATCGCGACGACGATCAGCGTCTTCTTGTGCTCGAACAGGAAGGGGAGCAACTGGCGGAACGTGGCGCGCGGGCCGTCCTGTGGCGCGCTGCGTCCGCGTCGGCGTTCGGTCGCCGTACGAGACATGTGAGACCTCGATCTGAAGAAAAGGGGAGTACTACGACCGTACTTCCTCCTTGATCGTCGTACGGCGCACAACGTGCAGAACATCTCCCCAGGGAGGCCTTGACAACAACCGGCGCATCACCCATCCTCACGATTAGCCTGGGTGCCCCTTGTCGGGGTGCCTGTTCGGGGCTGAAAATGGGGTGCGGCCGCCCGGTTGACGTCGTTGTCTCTATGGTCCCTTGAGGCCGTCGATTAGCCGGACGGTGGGCACCACGTGATGGGCACTTTCACTGTCGCCAGCCGC
>Ga0265296_1000205_pt1 | contig 107492 bp, 103 predicted proteins | sample MunlanPumphouse1_FD_189073 | JGI IMG/M metagenome (GOLD analysis project Ga0265296, IMG submission 189073) | Groundwater microbial communities from a municipal landfill in Southern Ontario, Canada - Pumphouse #1 | ecosystem: Environmental > Aquatic > Deep subsurface > Groundwater | place...
TCAACAAACTCAAACATTTCCGAGCCGTCGCAACCCGATACGACAAGCGTGACGACAACTTCCTCGCCTCAGTCCAACTCGCTTCAATCAGGATTTGGCTACGACATAATGAGTCGGTGACCTAGCGTGGACCTTCGGACGCGGCGACCTGTTGACATGATTGTCAATAACTGAAAGCTTGGCATCTCCTGTTTGGGGAGCATCGCGCCTTGGCCAGTACTGCCCTGCCTGCGTCCGCCCGCGCCGACGAAGCCCCCGTATTGCGTCCGCGGACGGTCGCTGCCTATGCCGCGACGGCGGGGCCGACGGTGATCCTCGGCCTGCCGTTCAGCGTCTATCTGCCACCCTACGTCGCGGAGGGCGGGGTGATCTCCGTGGCGCTGGTCGGGCTGCTTTTCTCGCTCACGACCATATGGGACGGCATCGTCGATCCGCTGATCGGTACGATGGTCGACCGCGTGCGTACCGGGCTCGGCGCGCACCGGCGCTGGATGCTGCTCGCGATCATACCCCTCGCGCTGCTGTTGCTCGCACTCGTGACCGTTGGCGACCGGCTGCCCTTCGCGGCGCTCTTCCTGATGATGATCTTCTTTTATTCGAGTTACAGCCTTTACGAGGTCGCGCAGCTGTCATGGGGCTCGGCGCTCGTGCGCACGCCGGCCGACAGCGCGCTTCTCTATGGGATGCGCGACTGGTTCGCGAAGATCGCGCTGATCTGCGCCTTTGCCGCTCCCGCGGCGGCGCAGCTGCTGATCCCGGGGATCAGCCTGCAGGGGCGGATCATGGCCTATGCCAGCCTTTTCCTGCTCATGGTTCCGATCGCGCTCTATGCGATCCGCCTCGTCCCGCCGCGCGCGGTTGTGGCGGAACCCGGCATCGGCTGGCGGCACGAGATCCGCGCGTCCTTGTCCTTCCCGCCGCTGATGCTGCTGCTCGGCGTGCAATTCCTCAACAGCTTCGCCTTCGGGTCGCTGACCTCGCTGTTCGTCTTCTTTGCCGCCGCGGTGCTCGATCTCGACGCGCAGAGCGCGGTGCTGCTCTTCGCCAGCTTCATCGGCGGGGCCTTCGCGTCGCCGGTGTGGACCTTTCTGGCGCGCCGCTTCGGCAAGCCGCCGATGATGATCGCGATGGGGCTCCTGATCTCCAGCCTGCTCGTTGCGACCTTGTTCCATCAACCGCAGGGCCTGGAGCAAGCCGTGGGTTTCTCGCTGATGCTCGGGACGGGCTTTGTCGGGTTGCTCTTCACTTATTCGATGCTCGCCGACCTGATCCCGCAGGATGCCGGCCGCTGCGGCCGCAATCGGTCGGCGTTTCTCTTCGCACTGCTCAACCTGATGCAGAAGTTCGGCGTCGCCGCCGCGATCGCGGTCAGCTATCTTCTGCTCGACTTCGTCGGCTTCGACCCGCAGAACGGCAAGGCCGCGGCGCGCGAACTGCACCTGCTGTTCGCGCTCCAGCCGACCGTCAGCTGGATTGTGATGGCCGGGCTACTGCTCTGGATGCAGCGCGCGCTTGCCCGCCCTGGGGTCAGGACCCGCTAATTGCGCGGTCGAGGCGTCGAAATGGCGAAGATATCGGCTTCGCGTGGCCGCCGCGAATGGTGGTTCCATCTGCAAGGCCGCGCGGAGGCGAGATCGAAGCCATTTCGACGTCCCTGCGGGATTTGACCGATTTTGTCCATGGCCGCGTCAGCGCGCCTTGGAATATATTCATATGCCTACGTCTCGCTTCCTTGCCCTGAACAAAATCGCCGCAAACCTCGACCGCGCAATTAGCCGGTCCTGACCCCGCACTTGCAATCGACGCAGCGCCCAAGTAAAGGCCGCTTTCATTCGGACAGATGCGCCGTTTTCCTTCCGCCTTTCGCCGATCTGCTCGGGGAGGGTGGGCGGACTATTGCCCCAAGCGCGCTTGACGCGTCGGGGGCGGCAACCCATCTGGCCCGGATCATTGACGCAAAAAGACAGGACGATCGACATGGCGAAGACCAGCCCGGCTGAGTTCATCAATCAGGTACGCGCCGAAGCCCGCAAGATCGTGTGGCCGACCAGCCGCGAAACGGTGCAGACGACGATCATGGTGCTCATCATGACGACGATCCTTTCGCTGTTCTTTTTCGGCGTCGACACGGTTTTCAACGCGATCGTCAGCTGGCTGACGTCGCTCGCGCGCTAACGCACGCGGTTACAGGGACAGGATACGGATACACATGGCGCGCTGGTACATCATTCACGCCTATTCGGGTTTCGAGAACAAGGTTCGCGATTCGGTGCTTTCCGAAGCCGAACGTATGGGCCTCACCGATTTCGTCGAAGCGGTCGAAGTGCCGGTCGAGACCGTCACCGAGGTGAAGCGCGGCAAGAAGGTCCAGGCCGAGCGTAAATTCTTCCCGGGCTACGTCCTCGCCAAGCTGACGATGACCGACGATGTCTATCACCTTGTGAAGAACACGCCGAAGGTCACGGGCTTCCTCGGTTCGATGGGCAAGCCGCAGGCGATCAGCGAAGCCGAAGCCGCGCGCATCCTGAACAGCAAGGAAGAGGCCGCGGCCCGTCCGAAGCAGGAAATCCGCGTCGATTACGAAATCGGCGATCAGGTCAAGGTGCTCGACGGTCCTTTCGCCAGCTTCAACGGGCTGGTCGAGGAACTCGATTTCGAAAAGGCGCGCGTCAAGGTGTCGGTGTCGATCTTCGGTCGCGCCACCCCGGTCGAACTCGACTTCGAACAGGTCGAACGCTTCAAATAACATCGCGGCGCGCCTTTGGGCGCGCGCGAAACCCGCTGAATGGAACGCGCCATGAGCCTCACTCCCGAAGAGATGCAGGCTCGTGCCGACCATGCGCGTGAAATCTACGCCAGCGTCGATCGCGAACGGCTCGTCCGGCATATCGTCCATCTCTTCGATCTCGAAGCCGCTGGCGAGCCCGACGAGTTCACCTATCCCGCCTTCACCAAGCCGCGCCGCCAGCGCATCTTCGGCGGACAGGTGATCGCGCAGGCGATGGTCGCCGCGGCGCGCACCATCGATCCCGGCAAATCCGTTCATTCGCTCCACGCTTACTTCCTGCGCGGCGGTGACGAGGCGAAGCCGCTCCACTTCCGCGTCCACCGCGACTTCGACGGGCGCAGCTTTGCCAACCGCCGCGTCGTCGTGCGCCAGGACGGCAAGGTGATCTTCAACCTCACCGCCTCGTTCCAGGCGCCCGAACAGGGCCTGTCGCACCAGATTCCGATGACGGGCATCCTGCCGCCCGAGGACTGCTGGGACTTCGCCGATTTCATCGCGGTCGATCCCAAGATCAGCGACCGGCGCATCGAACATATGGCGCGCATGCACCCGTTCGAGGTGCGCGCTTTCCGCCCGCCGCCCTCCGAAAGGGCGACGATGCAATATGAATGGTTCCGCATTTCTTCGCCCGTCGGCGACGATCCGCTGATCCACCGCGCGCTGCTCGCCTATGCGTCGGACATGGGACTGCTCTCGACGACGCTGATGCCGCACGCGATGACGTGGGACACGCCGGGCCTGTTCTCGACCAGCCTCGATCATGCGATGTGGTTCCATGGGCCGATCCGCGTCGACGAATGGTTCGTCTATGTCATGGACAGCGACTGGAGCGGCGGCGGACGCGGGATCAACCGCGGGCGCATCTATCGTCGCGACGGCACGCTGATCGCCTCGGCGGTGCAGGAAGGGCTGATCCGCTACGATCCGGCGGCATAAGGCTTGTTTTCTGCGGCGTTTGCGCTTATGCGCGCCGCTTCGCGTCAGATAAGGGCGTGATTCCGTGCGGGAGGAAGGGGTGATGCCCTTCTGTTCGACCGCTAATTTTGAGCCCCTGATCACGTCCGGGGCGACAGAAAGATAGGAGGCCATCATGGCTAAGAAGATTAGCGGCTACATCAAGCTGCAGGTGCCCGCCGGCACCGCCAACCCGTCGCCGCCGCTCGGGCCGGCATTGGGTCAGCGCGGCGTCAACATCATGGAATTCTGCAAGGCGTTCAACGCCGCGACCGACGGTATGGAAAAGGGTACGCCGACCCCGACCATCATCACCGTGTTCGCCGACAAGAGCTTTACCTTTGTCACCAAGACGCCCCCGGCGACCTATCTGATCAAGAAGGCCGCGAACCTGAAGGCTGGCTCGAAGGAGCCCGGCAAGATCAGCGGCGGCAAGATCGCCCGCTCGAAGCTCGCCGAAATCGCCGAGATCAAGATGAAGGATCTCAACGCGAACGACATCGAACAGGCAACGAAGATCATCGAGGGCAGCGCGCGCTCGATGGGCCTCGAAGTGACGGAGGGCTGAACCGATGGCAAAGCTGACCAAGAAGCAGAAGGCCCTCGAGGGCAAGGTTGATGCGCTGAAGCTGCACACCGTCGACGAAGCGCTGAAGACCGTTCGCGAGCTGGCCTCGGCCAAGTTCGACGAAACGCTCGAAATCGCGATGAACCTGGGTGTCGATCCGCGCCACGCCGACCAGATGGTCCGCGGCGTCGTGACGCTGCCCGCCGGCACCGGCAAGGACGTCAAGGTTGCCGTGTTCGCGCGCGGCGACAATGCCGACAAGGCGCTGGCCGCCGGCGCCGACAAGGTCGGTGCCGAAGACCTGATGGAAGACATGCTCGCGGGTAACCTCGACTATGGCCGCGTCATCGCGACGCCGGACATGATGGGCATCGTCGGCCGCCTCGGTAAGACGCTGGGTCCGAAGGGCCTGATGCCGAACCCGAAGCTGGGCACCGTGACCCCGAACGTCGCCGAAGCCGTGAAGGCCGCCAAGGGCGGTCAGATCGAATTCCGCGTCGAAAAGGTCGGCATCATCCACGCCGGCCTCGGCAAGCTGTCGTTCGGCGAGGAAAAGCTCCGCCAGAACTTCGACGCTTTCGTCGACGCGATCGTCAAGGCCAAGCCGGCCGGCGCGAAGGGCAAGTACGTCCGCAAGATCGCGCTGTCGTCGTCGATGGGCCCGGGTGTGAAGGTCGATACGGCCGACGTCACCGGCGCCTGATAGGCACGCACTATATTAGGAAAGGGCCGGGGGAAACTCCGGCCCTTTTCTTATGCCTGGGCCTTGGGATCGCGAAACTCGATCAAATCCCACTTATTGCCATAAAGGTCGAGGAACACCGCGACCGTGCCATAATCGGCCTCCAGCGGCTCGCGCTCGATCCGCACACCCTTGTCGAGCAGCCGCTGATAGTCGCGGGCGAAATCGTCGGTCTGCAGGAACAGCAAGACGCGGCCGCCCGCCTGGTCGCCGATGAACTTCGCCTGGTCTTCGTTGGCAGCCCGCGCCAGCAGGATCGTCGCACCGCCCGGCGGATTGCCCGGCGGCGCGACGAGCACCCAGCGCTTGTCCTGCGCCGGCTGATACGCGTCGGCGACGAGGGTGAAGCCCAGGGTCCCGACGTAAAAATCGATCGCCTCGTCATAATCGCGGACGACGAGCGCGATATGAGCGAGCGACTGGCGGGTCATTCGCGCAGGCCCCGCAGCGCCGCGCCTGCCGCGAATGGTCCGATCATCGTGAGGAGCAGGCTCGTCGCCGCCAGCAGCTTGATCGCACCGCGTCCCGACGGGTCGAGCATGCCCGCGCCGAAGATCAGCATCGGCACCGCGAGCGGCAGGACGAGCAGCCCGCCGATCGCGCTGCCCCCTTTGTGGTTCGCGGTCAGCGACGCGCTCAGCACCGCCAGCGAGGCGAGCGCCGGGATGGCGACGGCGATTCCGGTCGCGAGCAGTCCGACGCGCGGCGCGTCCTGCGCCAGCAGCGCCGCGGCGGGGAACAGGGCGATCATCAGCGGCAGCCCGAAGCCGATGGAATGCGCACCGATCTTCACCGCGGCGATCACTTCATCTGCAAAGCCGCGCACCGCAAGCTGATCGAGTACGCCCGCATCCTTGTCGGGGCGCACCAGCCGGTCGATCGGCAGCAGCGCCGCGAGCAGTGCCGCGACCCACACCATTCCGCCACCCGCGCGGCGCAGCAACGGCGCGTCGGGGCCAACGGCGAACGGGAAGGCGGTCGCGACGAGCAGGAAGAACAGCACCGGCAGCCACAGCGCCCCGGTGCCCCATGCGCGGCGGAGGTCGCGCCAGAAGAGGGCGATGAGCGCGGTCAAGCGAGCGCCCCCATGTCGAGTTCCGCCAGATCCGGAATGCCGAGCGCAAAATGCGAGGCGAGCAGCACCGCGCCGCCGTTCGACCGGTGCCTGGCAATCGCAGCGACCAGCCGCGCCTGCGCCGCATCGTCCATGCCGTTGGCGGGCTCGTCGAGCAGCCAGATCGGTGCACCGCTCGCGATGACACGCACCATCGCCGCGCGCTTGCGCTGGCCGGTCGAGAGCATCGAAACCGGCACCTCGGCGAGCGGCGCCAGCGCCATCTCATCCATCGCGCGGTCGACGGTATGGCCGTCGACAGTGTCGACCCGCGCCCAGAAATCGAGCGCACGGCGCAGCGGCAGCTCGGCATCGAGCGCCGACGCCTCGTCGATCAACGCAATACGCTCGCGGCGTTCGACGGTCCCCGCGGCGGGGCGTAGCAGTCCGGCGACGAGGCGGATCAGGCTCGACTTGCCGGCGCCATTGGGGCCGCGCAGCCACAGCGCGTCGCCGCGGTTCAGCACCCATGACAAATTCTCGAAGAGCAGCCGGTCGCCGCGAATGCACGCCACGCTGTCCAGCCGCAGCAGTTCGGTCACGCCATGTCTTCCAGCGCGTGCATGTCGTCGTCCGAAAAGCCGAAATGATGGCCGATCTCGTGGATCAGCACATGGCGCACCAGCGTGTCGAGCCGCTCGCCGGTCTCGATCCATTCGACGAGGATCGGGATGCGATAGAGGGTCACGCGGTCGGGCATGCCGCCGCTCTGGTCGATGCTCCGCTCGGTCAGCGGGCGGCCTTCGTACAGGCCCGTGAGTTCATAAGGATGCTCGATGTCGAGCGACGCCAGCACCTCGTCATCGGCGAATTCCTCGATCGCGACAACGACGCCCTCGATATGCGGCGCAAATACCGCGGGCATCGTCGCCAGCGCCGCCTCGGCCATCGCGAACAGCGCATCGGCGCCGGGCGCGCCGCCGGTCCAGCCATCAGGGAGGGTGGTCTTGTCGCTCATCACGCTCTTCCTTATGGCGGGCGCACGACATTGGCCAGCGGGAGATAAATCATGGTGCAGAAACTCGACGATGCAGAGCGCAGCGCGCTCCTGGCCCGCTTTCCCGAATGGACGCACGAACCGGCGCGCGACGCGATTACACGCCAGTTCAAATTCGCCGATTTCGCGCAAGCCTTTGGTTTCATGACGAGCGTGGCGATCATTGCCGAGAAGATGGACCATCATCCCGAATGGTCGAACGTCTACAATCGCGTCAACATTTTGCTGACCACGCACGATGCCGATGGCCTGTCGGAGCGCGACGCGAAGCTCGCCGAGGCGATCGAGGCTTTGCTGTAACCCCTTCGCGGGAATGACGATGCCAGGCTAGGCTTGCGCTGCTTTTTAGCGAGCTTACAAGCAGCGCAAAGCACAGCAAACGCCCCAGGGGAGCCCACCGCATGACCGACAGCCTGTTCCGCCGCAAACCGATCGTTCCGGAACGGCGGGAGGGCGAGCAGACGCTGGCGCGGACGCTGGGCTGGCCGCATCTCATCGCACTCGGCGTCGGGGCGATCGTTGGTACGGGCATCCTGACGTTGATCGGGGTCGGCGCCGACAAGGCGGGGCCCGCGGTGATCCTGTCCTTCGGTATCGCAGGGCTGATCTGCGCCTGCGCCGCGCTCGCCTACGCCGAAATGGCGACGATGATCCCGGCGTCGGGCAGCGCCTACACCTACTCCTACGTCGTGATCGGCGAATTGCTCGCGTGGATCGTCGGCTGGAGCCTGATCCTCGAATATTCGCTGGTCGTCAGCGCGGTCGCGGTCGGCTGGTCGGGCTACGCCGCGCCGTTGCTACAGGCGTGGGCGGGCTTCCCGATGGCGTTGATGCAGGGGCCCGAACTCGGCGGCATCGTCAACCTGCCCGCGATTGCGATCATCGCGGTGGTCGCGGGGCTGCTCCTCGTCGGCACGCGCGAAAGCGCGACGCTCAATGCGATCCTCGTGCTGGTGAAGATCGTCGCGCTCATCGTATTCGTCGCGGTCGCGCTCCCCGCGTTCAACGCCGCCAATCTCGAACCCTTCAGCCCCTATGGCTTTCCCAAACATATCGGACCCGACGGCGTCGAGCGCGGCGTGATGGCCGCGGCGGCGATCATCTTCTTCGCCTTCTACGGCTTTGACGCGATCGCGACCGCAGCCGAGGAAGCCAAAAATCCCGATCGCGATCTCAAGATCGGGATCGTCGGTTCGATGTTCGCCTGTGTGGTCATCTACATCGCAGTCGCGGTCGCGGCGGTCGGCGCCATCGCTTATACCCGCTTTGCCAACAGCCCCGAACCGCTGGCCTTGATCCTGCGCGAACTTGGCAGCCCGCTCGCGGCGCAATATCTCGCGGTCTCGGCGATCATTGCGCTGCCGACGGTCATCCTCGCCTTCTTCTATGGGCAGAGCCGCATCTTCTTCACCATGGCGCGCGACGGGTTGCTGCCCGCGAGCCTCGCCAAGCTGTCGTCGCGCGGCACGCCGGTGCGGATTACGATCTTCACCGCGCTCGTCGTCGCGGTGCTCGCGGGCTTTATCCCGCTCGGCGAACTCGCTGCGCTCGCCAATGCCGGAACGCTCGCGGCATTCACTGCGGTCTCGATCTGCATGCTCATCATGCGCCGCCGTGCGCCCGACGCGCCGCGCACCTTCCGCACGCCGCTGCCGTGGGTCGTCGGCGGCATCGCGGTGCTCGGCTGCATCTATCTCTTCTACAGCCTGCCGGCGCAGACGCAGCTCTGGTTTTTCGTCTGGAATGTCGGCGGACTGGGTGTCTATTTCCTCTACGCCCGCCGACACGCCGTCATCGGTTGATCAGTCGAACAATTCGCTGAGGAAGCTCTTCTTGTAATTCTTCTTGTACGGTTTGCCGCCATAATGGCGGTCGTCATAGCCGCGCTCGCGATATTCGGGCTGCTGCTGTGGCGGCGGGGGAGGGGCGGACGCGCGCGGCGCGGGCGCGGGGGTGCTGGCGGCTTCGCTGCGCTCGATGATCTTGTCGAGTTCGCCGCGATCGAGCCAGACGCCGCGGCATTGGGGGCAATAGTCGATCTCGATTCCCTGCCGTTCCGACATGGTCAAGTTCACGCGGCAGGTCGGGCAAAGCAGTCCCTGGGTATCGGTCACAGAATATCCTTTCCTTGGGTGGATGTCGCAAAGCCTAACGCGGCCCATGCTCGCCGCGTTCCGTCAAACAGATACCGGATGCCAATCGAAGGGCAAGGGCGCCTCGCGAAAGGCGAAGCGGTCGAGGTGGCGGGCGACGGCGCCCTCCAGTCCTGCAAGCTGTTCGCCGACGCTCGCATCGATGCGGACCGACAAGGCGTCGGGTCCAGCATCGAAGGTCACCAGCGCGTCGCCCGGCCAGTCGGCCCCGCGCGCATCCTTCGGGAAGGTTACGGTGCCGTGGTCCGCAGTGAATTCGACCGCGAGATGATGCTGCCAATGCTTGCAAAGCTGCTGGAGATATTTGCTCGCATGGGCGGTCGGCACCTTGGCAATCGCGCTCGTCATCACAGCCGCTCGATCTTTTGCGCCGCCTCGTCGATCAGCGCGACGATATCGTGCAGCGCCGCATTGCCCAAGTCGCGGTCGCCCAGCCGGTTCATCAGCACGGCACGCAGATTGCCCATCGCGCGGCGGACCGAGGCCGAGTCCGTGCGCTGCGTTTCCTCGCCGACCGCGGTCAGGCGGGCGAGCGCGGCTTCGACGATCTCGCTATTGGCTTCCAGTTCGGCGCGTCCGGCATCGGTGATCGCGAACAGCTTTTTCGCGCCGTCGCTCTGCTGCGCTTCGATCAGGCTCATGTCGTCGAGCATCGTCAGCGTTGGATAGATCACGCCCGGGCTCGGCGCATAGCTGCCGCCGGTCAGTTCTTCGATGTGGCGGATAAGGTCGTATCCGTGGCGCGGTTCGTCGGCGATCAGCTTGAGCAGCACCAGCCGCAATTCGCCGCCATCGAACATCCGCCGCCGCTCGCCGCGCTCGCCCCGGCCGCCACCACGCCGGCCGCCGCCGCCAAAGCCGTGCCCGAACCCATGGCTCCCAAATCCTTGGCCAGCGCCGCGTCCGCCGCGTTGCATGGCATGTCGCCCACCGCAATCGCGGCCACTCATTTTTGCATAGAAAATCATTTGTCGTTCCTTAGAGTGATTCTAGATGGCTCTAAGATATATCGTGATACGAGTTTTGCAAGAGGCCGATGTCACGCTCCGCGGCACCTTCGCCAACTTCCGCCGCTATCCTTGACTTCCTGCCCATTCCCGCTATTAGCGCCCCCGTGTTGCCACGGGTCCGGGTTATCCAGGACGTGGGGCAATTCCGTCCGAGACAGTTGGTGAAGGGGATTTGCCCTTCTTAATTTCCAGCCGAGACGGGGAACAGTCTTTTTCGGTCGCCCGCCTGTTTGATCAGGCGACGCGTCTTGACCGACCCCATCGGACATCGCCAACGCAAATGCAGGTGAGCCTTGGCTCGCGCCTGTGTCTGCGTTTTTTAGCCGCCCGGCGGCGTGTGCGTTTCGGCGTATGTGCATCCGGGCAGATGAGTGGAGTATAGGCATGGATCGTACGGAAAAGGCCGAAGCCGTATCCTCGCTGAACGCTACGCTGGCATCAGCTGCCTCGGTTGTGGTCGTCCGCAACCTTGGCATGACCGTCGCTCAGTCGACGGTGCTGCGCCAGCAGATGCGTGATGCAGGGGCCGACTTTCGCGTCACGAAGAACCGTCTTGCCAAAATCGCGCTCGATGGCACGTCCTACACCGGTATCGGCGAACTGCTGACCGGTCCCACGGCCCTCGCAACCTCGACCGATCCGGTCTCGGCTGCGAAGATCGCCGTGGAATTTGCCAAGACCAACGACAAACTTGAAATCGTTGGCGGCGGCATGGGCGACGTGGTCCTCGACGTGAATGGCGTCAAAGCGCTTGCTTCGCTTCCCTCGCTCGACGAGCTCCGCGCCAAGATCATCGGTCTGGTGCAGGCTCCGGCCACCAAGGTTGCGCAGATTGCCGCAGCCCCGGCGGGCCAGTTGGCGCGGGTTTTTGGCGCATATGCCGCCAAAGAAGCAGCGTGATTTCGAACTACCTTTGAAACTTACTACCGGGACATCCCGGTTCTGATGGAGAATGAACATGGCTGATCTTGCAAAGATCGTTGAAGAACTGTCGGCTCTGACCGTCCTCGAAGCGGCTGACCTGTCGAAGCTGCTCGAAGAAAAGTGGGGCGTTTCGGCTGCCGCTGCTGTTGCTGCCGCTCCGGCTGCCGCCGCTGCTGGCCCGGCTGCTGAAGAGCAGACCGAATTCGACGTCATCCTGACGGGTGACGGCGGCAACAAGATCAACGTGATTAAGGAAGTCCGTGCGATCACCGGCCTGGGCCTGGGCGAAGCCAAGGCGCTCGTCGAAGGCGCGCCGAAGGCCGTCAAGGAAGGCGTCAACAAGGCAGAAGCTGAAGAGCTGAAGGCCAAGCTGCTCGCCGCTGGCGCGACCGTCGAACTGAAGTAATCAGTTTGCGAGGGACCGGCCGGTTCAACCGGCCGGGTTCCAGCGAAAATGAGAAAGGGCGGCGCCGCGAGGCACCGCCCTTTTTCTATGCGGTGAGGGGACCACCGCGGATTACCGGGACGCTTAGCTCTTGGAATATCCCGGGCGGAAGCTGGTCGAGGTGCGGACACGCGCGGGTTCGGGGCGGCGTACGTCCTGTTCCTGCATTGCCGGGGCGGGCCGCTGGGCGATTTCCCATGCACTCACCGGTTTGCGGGCCATGTCCTTCTGCGCGCCAAGCGTCTCGTCATAAGTGGCGCGTTCCTGCTGGTCGAGGAAACGCGCCCGCTTCAAACGCTTGCTCAGCGTTGCAAAGGGATTGTCGTCGGTGGGGCCAGCCATCGCCATCGCTTCGTGACGACCGATGCTGCCGCTCGGTGCCGCGACAAAGGCGGGAACCGTGCGCGGAGCCACCTCTTCGGGCGGGGCGTAGGGGGGCGTGATCCACGGCTGCGTTTCACGGGCTACCGGTTCGGGTGCGCCGACGAGTGCGGGCTCATATTCATAAGCCGTGGTTTCCGCATCGACCACGCGGCGGCGGCGGGCGAAGGCTAATCCGGCGCCGCCGATGATCAGCAGCGCGGCTGCGCCGCCCGCGATCTCCCACGGAAATTCACTGCCGGTCGTGCTGGCCGTTTCGGCGGGCAGCGGTGCCGGCTCGGCGATCGGTTCGGCCGGTGCTGCCATCGGGGCGGCGATCGGCGTGGCGTCCTCGATTGCCGGAGCCTCGGCCGCCGGCGCCGCGATAGGGGTGGCCGCCGCTGCTACGGGCGCCGCAGAGCGCATACGCGGTGCTGCGCGTTCGGCTCGCGCCGGGGCCGGCGTTGCCGCGCGTTCGGCTGCTTTGGGTGCCGGAGCAGCCTTTTCGGCGGGGATGTCCAGCGGGACACGGATAACCGGGGTCGGCGCGGCGGGCTGCGCGGTCTGCGGGGTTGCGACCGGTGCGGTAGTGCTCGGTTCGGGCGCCGTGGGCGGTGTTTGCGGTGTCGGCGCCGCGACGGGCGGGGTCATCGTAACGGTCGGGGCTTCCTGCGCAAAAGCGCCGGGGGTGGAAAGAACCAGAAACGCGGCAATCGCGCTCATGGCGGGGCGGGAGAGGGCGATATTTCTTGTCATAGTGAAGGACGAACGACCCACCTGCCGAAAATGCTGCTCGGGCAACGCGGTTTCCGGGATGAGCCGTGGCTGCCGAACGGCGCGGCGAGGATTCAGGTGCAGATGGTCGTGCGGGCACACCATTTTGCGGTCGGGTGGGTCGATGCGATCGATCGCCCGGGCCGGTTCCGGGCACATGCATTTCCAAGAACATGCGCTGCAATATGACAGGGATTTTGCGTTTTGGTGTCGGGCGGGTCACCAATTCGTCATTCCGGCGCAACCTGCGCGTGATCAAAGCCGCGCATGAAAACCACCGACCTTACCCCGACCCGGCTGCCGAGCCATCTGCGCGAAACGCAGCGGCTTCTGTTCATCGCCAAACATGCGCGCTGGACCGGCGGGCTGCATGCCGATGACGGCAACCACGCGCTCTATCACCGCGAAATGCGCGAGACGCTCGAAGGGATCGGCGTCGAACTGCTGATTGCCGACAGCTATGCCGCGCTGTTCGACCGGCCCGCCGCCGACTTTGTCTTCCCGCTGCTCAATCGCGGCGGCTTCTTCAATTCCGAAATGCTGCTGCCCTTGCTCTGCAACCAGCACGGCCTGCCGTATCTTGGCGCCTCGCCGATCGTACGCGGCCTGTCCGACGACAAGCATCTGACCAAGCTCGAGGCCGCGGCGCGCGGCGTGCCGACCGCGCCCTGGGCGCTGTTCCGCCGCGGCGCGCCGGTCGACGTGTCGCGCTGCCCGCCGGCGCGGCGCTGGGTGATCAAGCCGAACAACAGCTCGGCCTCGTGGGGCGTTCGCGACGCGCACGACCGGGTGCAACTTGCACAGGCGGTCGCCGAAATCCACGCGCTCGACCATGATGCGCTCGTCGAACCCTTTATCGACGGCAGCGATATCGAGGTGCCCGTGCTCACGCTCGATGGCGAGCCCGCGATGCTGCCGATGATGATTTTCGAGCAGGACGATCCGACCCAGCTGCGCACCTATCAGGAAAAGCGCGACCTGGTCGGCAACGTCGGATATAGCATCAAGCGGTTCGACGATCCGGCGATCGCGGCCCGGATTATCGACTATACAAAGCGGATGGCCGACATATTCCGTCCGTTCGATTACGGCCGGTTCGAGTTTCGCGTCGATCACACAACCGGCGACGTCCGGCTGCTCGAGGTCAATCTCAACTGCAATCTGTGGTCCGAAAAGCTGTTCTCGCGCTCGGCCGTCGCTGCCGGCTTCACCCACGCGGCGCTGATCGAAACGATCGTCGCCGAAAGCATGCTTCGCCAGATCGCGCCCGCCGCAGCGCGGCGGAGCGCCGCATGAGCGGTTCGATCCTGATCCTTGCCGGCCGCCGCGCCGGTGCCGTCGATGCGCTCGCCGGGGCATATGGGGTTGGCGACAAATGCCTTGTGCCGGTCGCCGGGCGGCCGATGATCGCGCATGTTCTCGAAAATGCGGCCGATAGCAGTGCCCGGCAGGTGTTCGTTTCGACGCACCACGCCGCGCTGCTCGCCGATCTGAACGATCCCGTGGTCGATCTGCTCGGGGACCGGCTGATCATTGTTCGCGCAGCCGATAATCTGGCGGATTCGGTTCTCGCGGTCGCGGGGGTTGCCAGCTTTCCGCTGCTCGTCACGACCGCCGACAATTGCCTGCTGACCCCCGCGACGATCGCCGAGATCGAAGCCGAGGCGGTGCGGCTCGGCGCCGATGCCGGGGTCGCGCTGGCGCGGCGCGAGGATGTGCTGGCGGTTCATCCCGAAGGCCAGCGGCGCTTTTACGAGTTTTCCGACGTCGCGGTATCGAACTGCAACGCCTATTGGCTCGGGCACCCGAACGCGCTCCGCGCGGCGGAGGCGTTTCGCGGCGGCGGCCAGTTTGTCAAGAAGCCGTTCCGCGTGATGCAGGCGTTCGGTCTGATCAACCTGCTGCGCTTCCGCTTCGGGCTCGGTCCGATCCACCACATCTTCCAGCGCATTTCGCGCCATCTCGACGTCGAGATCGCCCCCGCTGCTGGTGAGCAACGGGGCGACGGCGATCGATGTCGACAATGAAAAGTCGCTGCGCGTGACCGAGGCGCTGATGAAGCGCCCCGATATCGTCAATCCGCGACCCAGTTCCCGTGAAAGCCAGGGGGAACCCGGTGCGGCAGGTGTACGACAGCTTGCGGTGACCCGGTGAAATCGTCGGCGTTGAGGATGACGAGCGCGGTCGTCTCGTCATTCATGTCGACCACCAGGCCGATCAGCCATCCGTCGTCCTCGGCGCCGCCTTCGCTGCGCGGGACGAAGACGAACTCGCCGGGATGCCGACCGGGGCCGAAATCATGGATCGCGGTCGTGCCCTCGCCCAGGTCGTGCTTGAACAGCCGCGTGTCCGCGAGTGCCCATTCGGCCGACTCCCCGTCGGGGATCGCGATCGTATAGGCATAGCGATAGGGTTTCGTGGTCAACCGTTCGTCATAGCGCGGGAATTCCTGCGCATGATCGTGGATGACGGTGCGAACCGTGGTGCCCGCCGCCGGATCGATCGTCCAGCGTTCCATCCGCGACTTCTCGCTGTCGGGGCCACGCTTCGAGCTCGCGAACATCGTCTCGTGCGCGACGACGTCGACGATGACCTTGCCGTCGGCGGTTTCATAAGCGTTGGCGGGATGAAAGACATAGCAGGGCTCGACCGGCACCCAGAGGATGCTGTCGCCGCTGCCTTTCCTGGGGAGGAGGCCGACGCGTGCCTGATGCGCGTCGTTCCACGCATAGGGAAAGCGATAGCCGCCGAGCAGCATCTTCATCGAGAAGGTGACGGGCAGGTCGAAGACCAGAACGTAATTTTCGGTGATGGCGCAATCGTGGATCGACGGGCCGTCGCTGACAGCGATCGCTTCCTCGCGGATGACATGCGCTTGGCTGTCGAGCACGACGTGCCAGACCTTGTTCGGCTCGTCGCCGCGATAGGTGATCGCATGCATCTCGTCGGTCGCGGGGTCGTGATGCGGGTGCGCGGTGTAGGAGCCGGCGAGCGTGCCGTCGAACGGGTTGTGCGCGATCGTGTTGAGTTCATAGCCCAGCTCGACCGGCTTCCCGCCGGCTTCGACGATGGCGAAGGTGCGGCCGGCGAGGCCGACGACATTGGTGTTCGGCGCGTCGTTGCGGTCGGCGCGCGGGCCGGGGGGCAGTTCTTCGCCGAGCACTTCGCAGGCTTCCGAGCCGCGGACCCAGCGGTTGCGATACCAGTCCGCCTTGCCGCCTTCGATGCGGATGCCATGGACCATGCCGGCGCCGGTGAACCAGTGATAGCTGGCGGGATCGGGGGCGGCCGCCGGGTTCGGCCCGTTGCGCAGATAGCGACCGGTCAGCGCGGCGGGGATCTCGCCCTCGACGCGCAATTGCTCCAGCGTGACCTCCTCGGTCATCGGTTTGTGGATGCCGGTCAGGAAGGGGTGGGCGTCGGTGGGGCGGGGGAGGCGCTTGCGGTTGAAGTCGGCGACCTTGCCGATGCCTTTCACAACCGCGCTACGGATCAGGGTTTCGACATTGCTTGCCATGATATTGCTCCTTACGGATGGTGGCGAAAGTGCCGCATAGCGGGGGGCTTGTGCGGACGACTCGATATGTTTACAGTGACAACATGATGGCGAACAAAGATAACAGTGTCAACTTAAAAGCGGGCGGTGCGAAGGCGGCGGGTGCTTATCATCATGGCGACCTGCGCGCGGCGGTGATCGCGGCGGGGCTGAAGCGGCTGGAGGACGCCGACGGCACCGAGCTCGGGCTGCGCGCGCTGGCGCGCGACGTCGGGGTAAGCGCGACCGCGCTGTACCGGCATTTTCCCGACAAGGAGGCGCTGCTCGACGCGCTCGCCGACGAAGGGCTGCGGCGCCTTGGGGCGCTTCAGGCGCAGGCGTGGCTCAAGGCGGGCGGCGCGGTCGCGGGGTTCAAGGCGACGGGCATCGCCTATGTCCGCTTCGCGCACGACGAGCCCGCGCTGTTCCGGCTAAGCTTCACGCGCCAGATGCTCGACCGCAAGCAAGGCGACGACGGCGGCGAGGTCGCATATAATCTGCTCCGCGCCGGGGTCGGCGAGGCGCTTCCCGGCGCCCGAGACCCCGATACCGCGGCGCTGCACGCTTGGGCACTGGTGCATGGCCTCGCGATGCTGATCCTCGACCGGCGCATCGAATGGGACGAGGCCAAGGTCGCCGAAGTTGTCGGGCTGACCTTTGGCGGGGTTGGCTGAGGCGCGTACGAACGCGGCGCGAGTGGGTGGTATTATTAGCGGTTTATTTTCCCCTTTTCGGTTAACTGACCGCATGACCCAATCGCTGTCCCCCAGAGTCGAAGCGGTCTTTTGGTTCCTGCTGACCGCCACGGGATATTTCCTGTTGGCGAGCCTGTCGCTGCACGCCACCAAGGGTGTCGACAATATCGCGGCGGTGTGGCCGGCCAGCGGATATTTCCTCGGACTTTTGATCCTGATGCCCGCATCGGCGCGTGTCGTGGCGTTCGCCGGGATGGTGGCGGCCAGCCTGACGGCGAACATCCACGGCGGCGCGCCGCTCTGGTCGTGCCTTGCCTTCACTTTCTCCAATGGCTGCGAAGCGGTCGTCGCGCTGTGGATCCTGCGCCGCCGCGAGCCCGGCGAGCTGTCGTTCATGGTGCCGCGTTCGGTCGTCAGCTTTTGTGTCGCGGCATTTACCGCCAGCGTGGTCAGCGCCGTCCTTGCGTGGGCGCTCGCCGGGAAGGGGCCGGACTTCCTGCTGTCATGGCAGACGACGGTCTTGCTTGGCATGCTGATCGTGACCCCGCCGATCGTGATGCTCGCGCGGATGGTCGGCACAAACGCGCTGGCCAACGCGTCCACGCGGATGAAAGCCGAAGCGACCGCGATCCTGACCATCACCGGGCTGGTCACGATATTGTCCTTCTCGCAATCGCAGTTCCCCGTGACCTTCCTGCCGTGCATCGCGGTGGTCGCGGCGGCGTATCGCCTTGGCCCCTTTGGTGCGGCGGCGGGGATGCTGATCGTGACGCTCATCGCCTCGCTGCTGACGGGGCAGGGCTATGGACCGATCGCGGCGATCGAAGGCTCGCAAAAGGTCCGGGTGCTGTTTCTGCAATTCTATCTGCTGGTGCTGTTGTTCACGACCTTGCCGCTCGCGGCGTTGCTGATCGGGCGCCAGCGGCTCGCCAAGCGCCTCGAGCAAAGCAACCGCTGGCTGCTGCAGGCCGAGGCGGCGGCGCTCGTCGGGCATTGGCGCGTCGACCTTGTCGGCTGGACGATCACATGGTCCGACCAGACGTATCGCATCCACGGACTGGAACCCGGAATGCCGGTCGACGTCGATTATAGCGTCAAACAATATGTGGCCGAGGACCGGCTGGCGGTGCGAAAGATTTTGGCCGAAGCGGTTCGCACCGGCCAGCCTTTCGAATTTCAGGGCCGGATATTGCGCGCCGACGGCGAGATCCGGCATATCAAATCGCACGGCTCGATCGAGACGGGGCGCGGCGGCAAGGCGGCCGCCATTTTCGGCACCGTCCAGGACGTGAGCGAGACGGTCGAAAATGCCCGCATCCTCGAGGCGGCGCGCAGCGCGGCGGAACGCGTCGCCAACACCGACATGCTCACCGGCCTGCCCAACCGCCGCCATACGCTGGCGTCGCTCGAAAAAGCGCTCGCCGGTGCGCGCGACCATGGCGCGCCGATCGCGGTCGCGATCTTCGACATCGACCATTTCAAGCGGATCAACGACACGCACGGCCATGCAGTGGGCGACCAGGTGATCCGCCGCGTCGCGCAGCGCGCCAAGGCGGCGCTTCGCGACGAGGATATGCTCGGCCGTATCGGCGGCGAGGAGTTCGTCTGCATCCTCCAGCGATCGAGCGCGCAGGCCGCCGAAATCGTCGCCGAGCGCGTCCGCAAGGCGGTCGAGGCCGGCACCGCCGCCGAAGACGACCTCCCGAACGCGACGATCAGCGTCGGCCTCGCGGTCTACGACGGCGAAGCCGATGTCGAGGAGCTGCTCCACCGCGCCGACAAGGCGCTCTATGTCGCCAAGCGCGAGGGACGGAACCGGTTGCGCAGCGCGGCGTGAGGCGGTCGGGTGGCGGCTAACGAGCGATTGCGGACATTCTTCTCCCCTCCCGCTTGCGGGAGGGGGCGGGGGTGGGCCAGCACCGTTTCAGATGCCCACCCCGCTGCGGCTAGCCAGCAAGCTGGCAAGCCTCACTGCCCCTCCCGCCTGCGGGAGGGGAAATCAGCTCGCTACTTCAATGGCAGCTTCCCACCCCCAACGCAGTCGTTGCGCTTTGGCGGCGGCCGTTTTGCTGATAGGCAGTATATTGGTCGCGGGCAGGGAAGGTGGCGTCATGGAATCGCACGAAACAATGATGGCGCGGCGGATGCTGCTGGCGGGCGCGGCCGGAATGTTCGCTTTGATCCACGCACCGTTGGCGATGGCGAAGCTGCCGAAGACCGGTGTGAAGGGGCTGATCGCGGGCGCATCCGACGGTGCGCTCGACAAGCTGGCCGTGCCCGGCGCCTTTTATCGCGATACTGCCGTGCGCATCCTGTTGCCGGGCGCGGGTGGGAAGCTCGCCTCTCAACTCTTCGGCATCGGCGACAAGCTGGGGCTCACCACCAATCTGACCAAAAGCCTGAACGATGCGGGCGGCAGGGCCGCGGGTGAGGCGAAGCCGGTGTTTCGCACTGCGATCGACAATCTGCGCTGGACCGACGCTCCGGGACTGGTGACGCAGAACGACGGCGCGACGCGCTATCTTCAGACGAGCGCGGGCAGCGTGCTGTTCGCCAGGGTGTCGCCGCTGATCGGCTCGGCGCTGGACAATGTCGGCGCCTATCGCCAGCTCGACCAACTGTCGAAGGGGAACCAGTTGATGGCCTCGGCCGGGTTGACGCGCGACGGGTTGACGCAGTCGGTGACCGAACAGACGCTCAAAGGCATCTTTCATTATATGGCGGGCGAGGAGGCAGCGCTGCGCCGGAACCCGGCGGGCCTGCTGAAGGGCATTATTTAGGATTTCAATCGGGCGCTCCCGTTGACAGTGCGCGCCCCAAATCCTATATCGCTCCCTCACCCCATCGTCCGAGATAGAGCCTGACTTTGCGCAGCGGGCTGTACGGATAGGGCGGCGGGGATTTCGACAGCGTTGAAAAGCTGCGGTAAACCGGCAACGGTTGCCTGCGGCTTTTTTCGCGTCGAGGCGCTCGCGATTTTGATTTTTGACAGGCGAGACAATCACTTATGGCGACCAAGGCGAAGTCGGTGGGCAAAGCCCTCGAAGCAACCGCGACCAAGCGAATCCGCAAGCTGTTCGGTAACATCCACGAAGCCGTGGAAATGCCCAACCTCATCGAGGTTCAGCGCGAATCCTATGAACAGTTCCTGCGATCCGACCCCTCGGTCGGTTATGTCTCGGGCCTCGAAAAGACGCTGCGCAGCGTTTTCCCGATCCGCGACTTCGCCGGCACCGCCGAGCTCGACTTCGTTCACTACGAACTTGAATCGCCCAAATATGACGTCGATGAATGCCGTCAGCGCGGCATCACCTATGCGGCGCCGATGAAGGTCACGCTGCGCCTGATCGTCTTTGAAGTCGACAGCGAAACCGACACCCGTTCGGTGCTCGATATCAAGGAGCAGGACGTTTACATGGGCGACATGCCGCTCATGACCGAGAACGGCACCTTCTTCGTCAATGGCACCGAGCGCGTTATCGTGTCGCAGATGCACCGTTCGCCGGGTGTGCTCTTCGACCATGACCGCGGTAAGACCCACTCGTCGGGCAAGTTCCTGTTCGCCGCGCGCGTGATCCCGTATCGCGGCTCGTGGCTCGACTTCGAATTCGACGCCAAGGACATCGTCAACGTCCGTATCGACCGCAAGCGCAAGCTGCCGGTCACCAGCCTGCTGTACGCGCTGGGCATGTCGGGCGAGGAAATCCTCAACCACTTCTATGACCGCCTCGTCTTCGAGCGCGCCGAAAACGGCTGGCGCGTGCCCTTCATGGTCGAAAACTGGCGCGGTGCGAAGCCCGCGTTCGACGTCGTCGACGCCAAGACCGGCGAAGTCGTCTTCGCCGCCGGCCACAAGATCAGCCCGCGCCTGGCCAACAAGGCCGCGAAGGACGGTCTCGACACGCTGTTGATCCCGACCGAGGAAATCTTCGGCCGTTACTCGGCCTATGACCTCATCAACGAGTCGACGGGCGAGATCTACATCGAGGCCGGCGACGAAGTGAGCGCCGACAATCTCGAGAAGATCGACGCCGCGGGCATCGACAAGCTCGTCCTGCTCGACATCGACCACAACAACACCGGTCCCTGGATCCGCAACACGTTGAAGGCCGACAAGGCCGAAGATCGCGACCAGGCGCTTTCGGACATCTACCGCGTCATGCGCCCCGGCGAACCGCCGACGCGCGAAACCGCGGAAGCTTTGTTCGGCGGCCTGTTCTTCGACCCCGAGCGTTACGACCTGTCGGCCGTCGGCCGCGTCAAGCTCAACATGCGCCTTGGCCTCGAGGCCGAGGACACGGTCACCACGCTTCGCAGCGACGACATCCTCGCCGTCGTCAAGGAACTGGTGAACCTGAAGGACGGCAAGGGCGAAATCGACGATATCGACAACCTCGGTAACCGTCGTGTCCGTTCGGTCGGCGAACTGCTCGAAAACCAGTATCGCGTCGGCCTGCTCCGCATGGAGCGCGCCGTGAAGGAACGTATGAGCTCGGTCGACGTGTCGACCGTGATGCCGAACGACCTGATCAACGCGAAGCCCGCCGTGGCCGCGGTGCGCGAATTCTTCGGCTCGTCGCAGCTCTCGCAGTTCATGGATCAGACCAACCCGCTTTCCGAAGTGACGCACAAGCGCCGCGTTTCGGCGCTCGGGCCGGGCGGTCTGACGCGCGAACGCGCGGGCTTCGAAGTCCGCGACGTTCACCCGACGCATTATGGCCGTATCTGCCCGATCGAAACGCCTGAAGGCCCGAACATCGGCCTGATCAACTCGCTCGCCACCTTTGCGCGCGTGAACAAGTACGGCTTCATCGAAACCCCGTACCGCAAGATCATCGACGGCAAGGTCACGACCGACGTTGTCTATCTGTCGGCAATGGAAGAGCAGAAGCACACGGTTGCGCAGGCGAACGCCGATCTCAACGCCGATGGCAGCTTCATCGACGAGCTGATCTCGGCGCGTGAAGCGGGCGAGTTCCTGATGGCCCCGCGCGATCAGATCACGCTGATGGACGTGTCGCCGAAGCAGCTCGTTTCGGTTGCGGCGTCGCTCATCCCGTTCCTTGAAAACGATGACGCCAACCGCGCGCTCATGGGTTCGAACATGCAGCGTCAGGCTGTGCCGCTGATCCGGGCCGAAGCGCCTGTCGTCGGCACCGGCATGGAAGAAACCGTTGCGCGCGATTCCGGCGCAGCCATCGCGGCGCGCCGCGGCGGCGTGATCGACCAGGTCGATGCGACGCGTATCGTTATCCGCGCGACCGACATGGTCGAACCCGGCAAGTCGGGCGTCGACATCTATCGCCTGCAAAAGTTCCAGCGTTCGAACCAGAACACCTGCATCAACCAGCGTCCGCTGGTGAAGGTGGGCGAGATCGTCCGCGCGGGCGACATCATCGCCGACGGTCCCTCGACCGAACTCGGCGAACTGGCGCTCGGCAAGAATGTGCTCGTCGCATTCATGCCGTGGAACGGCTACAACTATGAGGACTCGATTCTCATCAGCGAACGTATCGTGAAGGACGACGTCTTCACCTCGATCCACATCGAGGAATTCGAAGTCACCGCACGTGACACGCGCCTCGGGCCGGAAGACATCACGCGCGACATCCCGAACGTCGGCGAGGAAGCGCTTCGCAACCTCGACGAAGCGGGCATCGTCTATATCGGTGCCGAAGTCGGCCCGGGCGACATTCTGGCCGGCAAAATCACCCCCAAGGGTGAATCGCCGATGACGCCGGAAGAAAAGCTGCTGCGCGCGATCTTCGGCGAAAAGGCCAGCGACGTGCGCGACACTTCGCTCCGCCTGCCGCCGGGCGTGTCGGGCACGGTCGTCGAAGTCCGCGTCTTCAACCGTCACGGTATCGACAAGGACGAACGCGCGATCGCGATCGAACGCGAAGAGATCGAACGTCTGAAGCAGGATGCCGACGATGAGCGCGCGATCCTTAACCGTGCGACCTTCTCCAGCCTCAAGGAACTGCTCATCGGTCAGGCGACCAGCGCGGTACCGAAGGGTCTGAAGAAGGGCGATGTCGTCACCGAAGAGATGCTTGTCGACCTCGACCGCGGTGACTGGTGGAAGCTGGCCGTTATCGAAGACAATAGCCAGGCCGCCCTCGAAGCGATCAAGGCGCAGTATGACGAAGCGATCAAGCGGATCAGCGCGAAGTATGAAGATCGCGTCGAAAAGCTGCAGCGCGGCGACGAACTCGCCCCGGGCGTGCTCAAGATGGTCAAGGTCTTTGTCGCGGTAAAGCGCAAGCTGCAATCGGGCGACAAGATGGCCGGCCGTCACGGCAACAAGGGCATCATCAGCCGCATCCTGCCGATCGAGGACATGCCGTTCCTGGAAGATGGCACGCACGTCGATTTCGTGCTCAATCCGCTGGGCGTGCCGTCGCGCATGAACGTCGGGCAGATCCTCGAAACGCACCTCGGCTGGGCATCGCGCGGCTTCGGTCAGCAGATCACCACGGCGCTCGAGGATTGGCGCATGGCGAACCCCGACCCCGAGGCGGGGGCACCGCCCGAGGCGGTGCGCGAAGCGCTGCTTCATGCCTATGGCGATGAATATGCGGACGAAATCAAGGCGCGTACCGCGGAACAGGTCATCGATCTCGCCGGGAATCTCTCGGTGGGCGTGCCCTTCGCGACCCCGGTGTTCGACGGCGCGCGCGAAGGCGACGTGTCGGCGATGCTGGAACGCGCCGGTCTCGACCGGTCGGGTCAGGTCGATCTGTACGACGGCCGCACCGGCGACCGGTTCGACCGCAAGGTGACGGTGGGATATATGTATATCCTGAAGCTCCATCACCTCGTCGATGACAAGATCCACGCGCGTTCGATCGGGCCGTACTCGCTTGTCACCCAGCAACCGCTGGGTGGTAAGGCGCAGTTCGGTGGCCAGCGCTTCGGTGAAATGGAAGTGTGGGCGCTGCAGGCTTATGGCGCGGCGTACACGCTGCAGGAAATGCTGACGGTGAAGTCCGATGACGTGATCGGCCGCACCAAGGTTTACGAAGCGATCGTCAAGGGCGACGACACTTTCGAGGCCGGCATTCCCGAAAGCTTCAACGTGCTCGTCAAGGAAATGCGCTCGCTGGGCCTCAATGTCGAACTCTCTTCCTATGCGGAAGAAGATCCCGACAACGCCCCGGATGCCCTTCCGGAAGCCGCCGAATAGAATAGCTCCCTCTCCCCTTCAGGGGAGAGGGCTGGGGAGAGGGGCAGTCAACGCGCTGTCCCTCGCGACCCGGCCCCCTCTCCCAACCCTCTCCCCTGAAGGGGAGAGGGCTAACGAGGAACCAGAATATGAACCAGCTTACCAACTTCATGAACCCGGTCGCGAAGCCCGAAACCTTCGACATGATCAAGATCGGCATCGCGAGCCCCGAGCGTATCCGCTCGTGGTCGTTCGGCGAGATCAAGAAGCCCGAAACCATCAACTACCGCACGTTCAAGCCCGAGCGTGACGGTCTGTTCTGCGCGCGCATCTTTGGCCCGATCAAGGATTATGAATGCCTGTGCGGCAAGTATAAGCGCATGAAATACAAGGGCATCGTCTGCGAGAAGTGCGGCGTCGAAGTCACGGTGACCAAGGTTCGCCGCGAGCGCATGGGCCACATCGAGCTCGCCGCGCCCGTCGCGCACATCTGGTTCCTGAAGTCGCTGCCGTCGCGCATCGGCCTGCTGCTCGACATGCAGCTGAAGCAGCTCGAGCGCGTCCTCTATTTCGAAGCCTATATCGTCCTTGAGCCCGGCCTGACCCCGCTCGAGAAGTTCCAGCTTCTGACCGAAGACGAGCTGCTCGACGCGCAGGACGAATATGGCGAAGACGCCTTCTCGGCCGGCATCGGCGCCGAGGCGATCCGCGTGCTTCTCGAAAATCTCGATCTGGAGCAGGAACGCAGCGATCTGATGGAAGATTTGGCGACGACGAAGTCGGAGCTGAAGCCCAAGAAGATCATCAAGCGCCTGAAGGTCGTCGAGAGCTTCATCGAATCGGGCAACCGCCCCGAATGGATGATCCTCGAAGTCGTGCCGGTCATCCCGCCCGAACTGCGCCCGCTGGTGCCGCTCGACGGCGGCCGCTTCGCGACGTCGGATCTGAACGATCTGTATCGCCGCGTCATCAACCGCAACAACCGCCTGAAGCGCCTGATGGAACTGCGCGCGCCGGACATCATCGTCCGCAACGAAAAGCGCATGCTTCAGGAAGCCGTCGACGCGCTGTTCGATAACGGCCGCCGCGGCCGCACGATCACGGGTGCCAACAAGCGTCCGCTCAAATCGCTGTCCGACATGCTCAAGGGCAAGCAGGGCCGCTTCCGTCAGAACCTTCTCGGCAAGCGCGTCGACTATTCGGGCCGTTCGGTCATCGTGACCGGTCCCGAACTCAAGCTGCACCAGTGCGGCCTGCCGAAGAAGATGGCGCTCGAACTGTTCAAGCCGTTCATTTACGCGCGCCTCGACGCCAAGGGTCTGTCGATGACCCTGAAGCAGGCGAAGAAGTGGGTCGAAAAGGAACGCAAGGAAGTCTGGGACATCCTCGACGAAGTCATTCGCGAGCACCCGGTCCTCCTGAACCGTGCTCCGACGCTTCACCGCCTTGGCATCCAGGCGTTCGAGCCCGTGCTGATCGAAGGCAAGGCGATCCAGCTTCACCCGCTGGTCTGCGCCGCGTTCAACGCCGACTTCGACGGTGACCAGATGGCGGTCCACGTGCCGCTTTCGCTGGAAGCCCAGCTCGAAGCGCGCGTGTTGATGATGTCGACCAACAACATCCTCAGCCCCGCGAACGGCAAGCCGATCATCGTTCCGTCGCAGGACATGGTTCTCGGTCTCTACTATCTCTCGATGGAACGCGAAGGCGAGCCGGGCGAGGGCATGCTGCTCGCCGACATGGCCGAGGTGCATCAGGCGCTGTTCACCGGCGCGGTCACGTTGCACACCAAGGTGATCAGCCGCGTCCCGCAGACCGACGAGCAGGGCAACGAGTATCTCAAGCGCTTTGAGACCACGCCGGGCCGCATGCTGATCGGTGAATGCCTGCCGAAGTCGCACACTGTGCCCTTCGACGTCGTCAACCGCCTTCTGACCAAGAAGGAAATCGGCGACGTGATCGATCAGGTCTATCGTCACACCGGCCAGAAAGAAACCGTGCTGTTCGCCGACGCCATCATGGCGCTGGGCTTCCGCAACGCGTTCAAGGCGGGCATTTCCTTCGGCAAGGATGACATGATCATCCCGGAGTCGAAGGAAGGAATGGTCAACGAAACCCGCGCATTGGTGAAGGATTTCGAGCAGCAGTATCAGGACGGCCTGATCACGCAGCAGGAAAAGTACAACAAGGCGATCGACGCCTGGTCGCAGTGCGGCGACAAGGTCGCGAACGCGATGATGGACGAAATCCGCGCCGAGCCGAAGGACCCGAAGACGGGTCGTCTGGCCCCGATCAACTCCATCTATATGATGGCGCACTCGGGTGCTCGTGGTTCGCAGGCCCAGATGAAGCAGCTCGCCGGTATGCGTGGCCTGATGGCCAAGCCGTCGGGCGAGATCATCGAAACGCCGATCATCTCGAACTTCAAGGAAGGTCTGACCGTTCTTGAATATTTCAACTCGACCCACGGCGCCCGTAAGGGTCTGGCCGATACGGCGCTCAAGACGGCGAACTCGGGTTACCTGACCCGCCGTCTGGTCGACGTGTCGCAGGACTGCGTCGTAATCGAGGAAGATTGCGGCACCGAACGCGGCATGGAAATGCGTGCGATCATCCAGGGCGGTTCGACGATCGCCTCGCTGGGCGAACGCATCCTCGGCCGTACCACGCTCGAAGACGTCGTCGACAAGGACGGCAACGTCATCGCGCCGGTGGGCACGTTGCTCGACGAACCGACGACGCAGCGGATCGAAGACGCCGAAGTCCAGTCGGTCAAGATCCGTTCGCCGCTCGTCTGCGAAGCCACGTTGGGTGTGTGCGGCAAATGCTATGGCCGTGACCTTGCGCGCGGTACGCCGGTCAACATCGGTGAAGCCGTCGGCGTTATCGCCGCGCAGTCGATCGGTGAGCCGGGCACGCAGCTGACGATGCGTACGTTCCACATCGGTGGAGCGGCGCAGGTCAACGAACAGTCGAACGCCGAAGCGATTTCGGACGGTACGATCGAATATCGCGACATGGCGACGATCGTCGACCAGCGCGGCCGCCGTCTGGCGCTGTCGCGTTCGGGCGAAATCGCGATCATCGACAGCGAAGGCCGCGAGCGCGCATCGCACAAGCTGCCTTATGGTGCGCAGATCCTGCACAAGGATGGCGAGAAGGTGAAGAAGGGCGACCGGATTGCCGAATGGGATCCGTTCACCATGCCGCTCATCACCGAAAAGCAGGGCGTCGTGAAGTATCAGGATCTGGAAGATACCAAGACCCTGATCGAACAGGTCGACGAAGCGACGGGCATCGCCCAGCGCGTCGTGATCGAATATCGCTCGGCGGGCCGCGCCAAGAAGGAAGACCTTCAGCCGCGCCTGACCCTGCTCGACGATCAGTCGGGCGAAGCGGCACGCTACCTGCTCGCGGTCGGCACGATGTTGTCGGTCGAGGACGGTCAGGAAGTGCAGGCGGGCGACGTTCTGGCGCGTGTCAGCCGCGAAGCGTCGAAGACGCGCGACATCACCGGCGGTCTGCCGCGTGTTGCCGAGCTGTTCGAAGCGCGCATTCCGAAGGACAACAGCGTTATCGCGAAGATCAGCGGCCGCATTGAATTCGTCAAGGATTACAAGGCGAAGCGCAAGATCGCGATCGTTCCGGAAGAAGGCGATTCGATCGAGTACCTCATTCCCAAGTCGAAGGTCCTCGAAGTGCAGGAAGGCGACCAGGTCAAGCGCGGCGATGCGCTGATCAGCGGTTCGCCGAACCCGCACGACATCCTCGACGTCATGGGTGTGGAAGCACTGGCCGAATATCTCGTCGCGGAAATCCAGGAAGTCTATCGACTGCAGGGTGTGAAGATCAACGACAAGCACATCGAGGTGATCGTTCGCCAGATGCTGCAGAAGGTCGAGATCACCGCCGGCGGCGACACCACGTTGCTGCCGGGCGAACAGCTCGATTATCTGGAGATGATGGAATATAACGCCAAGCTGCCGAAGAATGGCGTGCCTGCCGAGGGCCGTCCGGTCCTCCTCGGCATCACCAAGGCGAGCCTGCAGACGCGCAGCTTCGTTTCGGCGGCGTCGTTCCAGGAGACGACCCGCGTTCTCACCGAGGCTTCGGTGCAGGGCAAGATCGACTCGCTGCAGGGCCTCAAGGAAAATGTCATCGTCGGCCGCCTCATCCCGGCGGGCACCGGCGCTGCCATGAACCGCGTCCGCGTCACCGCGTCGAGCAAGGATGCCGCGCTGCGCGCCTCCATGCGCGCCGCGAACCAGGCACATCTGATCGCGCCTGCGACCGCTGCCGAAGAGCATGCCGCCGAACTGGCGCAGGGCCCCGAAGCGGCGATCGGCGACGATCCGCTGGGTGTTGTCGAAGGCGAAACCCACGGTTCCGACGCCGATGCCGGCGATTACCTGATCAAGGACGAGGAGGCGTAAGCCTTAACCTCGCTCTCGGGTAACAGCCTGAAAAGATAAGCCCCGCCGGAGCGATCCGGCGGGGCTTTTTCTTTGGCGATTTTGGGTGGACTTGATCCGGGATCCCGCTTTTGAGGCATCGACTGGCTGCGACTTCGAGCGGGACCCCGGATCAAGTCCGGGGTGACGAGAGTGTTGGAGTCCGCAAACGGTCGCTACCCGACTAATAGAAAAGGGCCCACCGGGGTGGCCGGTGAGCCCTTGGTCCTGGGAATATGCGGGCCGGTGCGACTGCGCTTCGAAAGCGTCCGGCCCTGATGCTCTGTCCTTAAGGCGCGAGGATCGCGACGGCGAGGTACAGCAGCAGAGGCAGGCCGAAGCCCAAAAGCGTCAGGGCAACAAAGCCGACGCGCGTCCACAAGACGTCGATGCCGAACTGGTCTGACATCCCGGCGCACACACCGAAGATCATCCCGTCGCGACGATTCTTGCGAAAACCCTGTTTCATTTCTTTCCTTTCCATCCCGGCCATCAAGCCGGCGTTATTGGCGGGGTGTGGGGACTGGTTAGGCGACCAGTCCGCCGAATTGTGCAGCGTTCGGGCCGACAGCGGCCAGGAACATCATCGAGCAGTAAAGCGAGGCAACAGCGGCGATCGCGTAGCTCTTGAACGAGTCGACATTGAAATGGGCCATGATATTTTCCTTCCTTGAACCTTCCATTCCGGACTATCCGGTGGATGCCGATACCGTTGCAGGGACCGTGCCAATTTCATTCATTGGCGGTTAAGCGGGGTTTTCGGGTCCGCGACAGATTATTTCGTCGCGAAAAATGCGCTAAGATGGTGAAAATTCCCGCTAGTCGGAAAATATTCAACGGAACCTCGGTTGGCGTTGGGCTGGAAACGCGCGAGGTGCTGGGGTAGGCGGACAGGCAGATGACGCTGACCCGCCTTTCGCTGACCGATTTTCGCAATCATGCCGGCGCGGACATGGCGGCCGCCCCGGGGCTCGTTGCGCTGCACGGCGACAATGGCGCGGGCAAGACCAATATATTGGAAGCGATCTCGCTGCTCGCGCCCGGCCGCGGCCTCCGCCGTGCGGCGCTGTCCGATATGGTGCGCGACGGCGCGAGCGGCGGCTTTGCCGTCTTCGCCGAGGTGCAGGCGGGAGTGGACCTGGCGCCGGTGGCGCTGGGAACGGGAATCGAGGCCGCGCAGCCGGGGCGGCGGATCGTGCGCATCAATGGCGCGACCGCCGCGGCGACCGCGCTCGGCGACTGGCTGGCGGTGCTGTGGTTGACCCCTGCGATGGACCGGCTGTTCGTCGAGACCGCAGGCAACCGGCGGCGTTTCCTCGACCGGCTCGTGCTGGCGCTCGATCCGCGGCACGCGCAGCACAGCAATCGTTATGAGGCGGCGCTCCGCGCGCGCGGCAAGCTGCTCGCCGATCCCGCGCAAGCCGACCAGCAATGGCTGACGAGCCTCGAAGCGCAGCTCGCCGAACATGGCGCGGCGATGGATGCGGCGCGGCAGCATATGCTCGCGGGCTTGTCAGCCGAACTCGCGGGCCAGCCCGACGCGCCCTTTGCGCGCCCGCTGCTGACGCTGATCGACAGCGAAGGCGCCGTGCGGACGGCGGCGCATGAGGTCGAAGCGCTCAAATCGCTCTTCGCATCGCGCCGCCGCATCGACGCCGCGGCGGGGCGCGCGACCGCAGGGCCGCACCGCGACGATCTCTCCGCCGTCCACGCCGCGACGGGCCGCGCGGCGGCGCGCTGTTCAACCGGCGAGCAAAAGGCGATGCTGCTCTCGCTCGTCCTCGCGCACAGCGACAGCGTCGCGCGGGCGCGCGGGCAGCGGCCGGTGTTGTTACTCGACGAGGTTGCGGCGCACCTCGACCCGCTACGTCGCAGCGCGCTCTACGAGCGGCTCGCTGGGCAGGGCGGGCAGGCGTGGCTGACGGGAACCGAGGCGGCGCTGTTCGAGGACATGCCGGGGCCGGTGACGCGCTTCCGGATCGCGGGCGGACGGATCGTCGCGGGTTAGAGGATTTCGAGCACCCGGTCCTGCGGGCGGCACAGGCGCACACCCTTGTCGGTCTCGATGATCGGGCGTTCGCCATAGGCGGGGTTCGCGGCCATCGCGGCGATGATTGCGTCCTCGCCGGCATCTTTGAGCCCGCGTTCCTCGGCATCGGTGCCGCGGAGGCGCAGCGCGTCGCGTGCGGTCAGCCCGGCGTCCTGAAACAGCTGGCGCAGCTTGTCCGCGCTGTAAGGATTCTTGAGATATTCGACGACCGTCAGCGCGACGCCGGGCGTCTCCTGCAGGATCGCCAGCGTCTTGCGCGAGGTGCCGCAAGCGGGGTTGTGCCAGATGGTCGCGTTCATGCGGCGTGTCCTACCGCAGCCTTACAGCCGCGTAAACTCGCCATTCATGGCATATATGGCACATCTTCCCGCATGAAGGGGAACCATCCGCTTGCCTTTCGCGGCCAACACACGACTTATGCAAAGTCGAGGGACCGTAAAAGGCGGCCAATGCGGGGTTGGGTTGCAAGTGAATGAATTGATCGATCGACGAGCGATGTTGGCGGCGATGGCTGGGGCGGGGGCGATGGCCGCCGTGCCCGCGCGCGCACAACTCCCGGGCTGGATTCAGCAGCCGGTGGCGCCTTTGCCGCCGCCGGTCGATTATCTGGCCGTGGCGAAGAAACAGCTCGCAATGCAGGGGCGCAATATCCCGCAGAGCGACCGCGTCGGCGTCGTCGATTTCGGTCTGCCGTCGTCGCGTCCGCGCTTCGCACTCGTCGATATGATCGCGGGCAAGGTCGACATGTTCCCGGTGACGCACGGGCGCGGATCGGATCCGCAGCACGACGGCTGGCTCAAGAATTTCTCGAACCGCGTGGGCAGCCTCGCGACGTCGCGCGGCGCGTACCGCACCAGCGATTATTATTGGGGCGCCAACGGCTCCTCGATGCGGCTCGCCGGGCTCGAGCCCGACAATTATTCGGCCGACCAGCGCGCGATCGTCGTGCACGGCGCCTGGTACGCCGACCCCGCGCTGATCGCGACGCAGGGCAAGCTGGGGCGCAGCGAAGGCTGCTTCGTGTTCGGCGAAGAGCTGCTGCCGACGATCCTCTACAAACTCGGGCCGGGGCGGCTGCTGTTCGCGGACCGGCTGAGCGTGTCGCCGCCGATGCCGGGGCCGTTAGAACTGCCGCCCTCCGATCCGCTTCCGGGCATGGAGAATCTGCGACGCGCGAGTTCGATCAGCGGGCCGCTGCCGAAGACGGCGGACTAAGCGGGTTTAATCGTCACGGCGTCGTTCCCGCGAAGGCTTGAACACCGATATTGTCGTTCGGCGGGCGCGGTTTTGAACTGCGCTCGCAAGCGGGGCAGCCGCAGGTCGCTAAGGTAAAGCGACAGGCGACGCCGATTTCTGAATGAGTATCTGACTGTTTCCTAGGCGTTTAAGGCACGGTTTGCTTGCCAATGGCGATGCCTGTCATGTTGCCCACCGCCGGGTCCTTGATATTGAAAACAGCCGCATATTACTGGGCAGCGTTACCATAGAAACGCCCGGTCAGGCTTCCCGCGCCCAGGTTCCACGCTCCGTTGAATGCAGCCGTGAAGGCGTCGATCGACCCGGCGAAATCATACCGGCCAAGCGCTGTCGAAACGCCGTCGATTAATAACCGTCACCCCCGCGAAGGCGAGGACATCCCTATTTTAGCTCGACTAGCGCCGGGTTGCTGGTTGTCATGACGAAGGCGAGAATTCCCGCGAGCGATTCATGGAGGGTGACACGAACCTCGCCGCGTTTCTGGCCGATCGAAGGATCGCATCATCGGCGTCATTGCCCCTTTCCGACAACGGCGCCGACCGCCGTTAATATCGTTCCCGCTCCGGGTGTGGTGAGCGAGAAGACACCGCCGACCTCTTGGCCGTTCGGCCCGTAAAACCTCCCGTTGATCCGCCCCGTCGCACCGGGCGCCCCGACGATGTCGCCAAAGAAAGCGGTCGACATGCCGTTGAAGCCGGGCACGACGCCGTTGGCGAAGTTGAAGGCGCCGAGTGACGAGGCGACATTCGTTCGCAAATTGGTCGCGGTGGGATTCAGCGTCCCGGTAAAATTGCCTGCGCCAAAATCGAAATCAAAGCCGACGGTCCCGGTCAGCGAGAAGCGATCGGCAGTGCTTCCCGATCCCACCGCGCTTCCATGGAGCACGCCTTGATACACCCCGTTCCCCGAACGCGGCAGAAAATGATGGCTGCTTTGCAGGCCAAAAATAAATGCCTCGTCGATCCGTTCACCGGTGCCAAGGTCAACATGCCTTTGACCGAAGCTCGCGTAGCTCAGCACAAGCTGGTCGTTCCCGCTTCCGACGTTGTAGATGCGATAGGTATCCAACGGCGAGGGCCGGTAAGTCGTGAACCGCGCGTCGGACTCCCCCGGAACCTTGTTATCGGGCCCCAGATTGAGAATATTGTTGGAATAGGTGAGCGGCGACGGATTGATCAGAAGTTCGCTCTGCTCGGCCTGACCGGCGAGGGTAACCCCACGGAAGCTCGCACCGCCGCCATTGTCGACATAGCGTATGCGGCTGCCCAGTTGCTGCAGGCTGACCGGTGTCAGCAGCGAAGCCAGCGTTTCGTATCCAAGCGCGACATTTCCCCGGCGGCCGATGATGGCTCCGACAAAACTTTGGTTGGCCGCGTTCGAACCGGCAAAGGCCGCGCCGATCTCTTCGGCTCCGGGGCCATAAAAACGGCCGTCGAGGGCCGCAACATAGGGCAGGACCGTTCCGAGTTCGATGCTTCCCGAAAAGACATTGTGCCCAGAACCCGATACTCCGGTCATCGTGAAGCGGTCGAAATTGGGTACATAATAACCGGCGGTCGCTGCCGGATATCGGATCGTCACGACGCCGGATCCCGTGAAGGTGCGATTCGCAAAATCCACCGTCAGCAACCCGCTGCCGTCATAGCCGGAGACGCGCTCGGTCCCTACCTGTAGACCGGTAATGCCAATGGCAAAGGAGCCGGTGCCCGAGGTCGGGACAGCCGCGTCCGCCGTCCTTATGCCATAGGTGAATGCGTTGAAGCGATTGAGGTCGCCGCCCGCGGCAGTATCGCGCCGCCGCTGGATTCCGGCCCCGACATAGCGATAGTTAAAGGCGCCACTGTCGCCGGCCTTCGTCAGGATCAGCGTGTCGGTAACGGTGCCGCTCGTCCGCGAATAACGGGTGGCATTCGCATTGCTGGTAGTCGCGTCCCGATCCTGCGGCCGGAAGGTTTGGGACGCATAGGCCGCGTTGATCGTATAGCTTTGTGATGTCGCATCATAACTGACGGTTACTGTCGTTCGGCCACGTGGATCTGCGCTTGTTCCATTGCCAGGATAGGTCGCGGCACCCGTTGCACCGTCAGCGAGAAAGGTTTCGCTGACCTGCAGATCAATCAGCGATGAGTTACCTGGTGGCGTCGGCGTCGGCGTCGGCGTCGGCGTTGGAGTTGGAGTTGGAGTTGGAGTTGGAGTTGGCGTTGGCGTTGGCGTTGGCGTTGGCGTTGGCGTTGGAGTTGGAGTGGGTGTCGGCGTGGGCACTGGAACGGGGGTTGAATTAACACCGCCGCCGCCGCCGCAGCCAGCCAGCATCACGCTCAGCGCGGTCAACGAAACCATCGTCGTCAGCTTTTTGGACCGTGTAGAATGCATGGATGAATCCCCCGTCAGAATGCCGATGTGACGCCAAATTCGGCGGCAACGCGGCGGTAGTCGTAAATCTCGATCGAGGAGCGATTGCGCTCCCATTTGAGACGTATCAGCGGTGCGAAACTGCCGAGGCGCAAGGACCGCAGCGTCATCGCGAGGCTGGCATTATAACGGTCCTCGACCCGGCGTTTGGTGTAGAGGAACAGCCGTTCATCGGCCTCAAGATGGCTGTACCCCAATGTGCCGACCAGAGTGGCGCGCCCAAGTTCGCGAAACAGGTAGATCGTGGTCCCCCCGCTCGCGAGTGAATAGCCGGGATCGCGCGCGGCCTCCCGGAAACCGTAGACCTGCACACCGCCGCCCGTTCGCGCGCTGAATGCCCGGTCGAAGCTCGCCGAGACGGTGAAGTCGTCGGCTGTCTGAAGCGCGTTGCGTTTGTTGGTCTGATGCGCGATCCCGCCTTCGAGCCGCAATTGGCTTCGCTTGCCCATCGGACGCTGCCAACTCACATTGCCGCCGATCGTCGTGCTATAAGGACCGCGCCCATACCAACGCCACGACGGCCCGAATGAGAACGTCAGCTGGTTGCTGCCCCATGCATATTGCGGGCCGGCTTGAATGCCGATCGTGACGTCGTTGAAGTCGGCTTCGCGATAGAGCGTCGCGCTGCCCGATGCGCGCACCATAAGGTCTGCGTCGGGTTCGATACCGAGACGGAAATAGCCCTGCCCCTGCAAGTCGAGACCGACACCCGACTTTGCCTGCGCATTCTCGTCGAGCACGAAGTCGCCGATCACTGTGCCTAGCGTATCGGAGCGGGTGGCGCGGTTGATGTTGCTGTCGGGTGCGAGTGCCAGTTTGACCGATCCGCCCAGCGGCTTTTCGGCGTCGAGTGCGCGCGAATAGAAGCGGACGAGTTGCTCGACTGCCGGAGGCAGGCCGGCGGCCTCAGCGGCGCGCAATTCTCTTCGCGCCGCGCTCAGATCGCCGAGCATGGCCTGCATACGTGCCAGTTCCAGTCGCACCCGGGCGACGTCCGGCTTTTCGTCGAGGATACGGCGGAACTCGATCGCGGCATCCGAATAGCGCTTTAAGTCGTCGGCCAACATCATGCCGAGCCGAAACCTGGCCTCCGTGCGCAGCTCGATGTCCGGATCTCTTGCGAGCGCGCGATAGGCTGTTTCCGCCATCGAGAAGTCGCCCCGTGCGCGCGCATCACCGGCAAATTTGAAAAGCTGGGCAGCCGAAAGCGTAAGATTGGCCGATTGCTCTGCTGTGCTCTGTGCGACGAACTCCCCCTGGTTCGTTGCTTCCTGCGCGTTACCGGTAGTGGTAAAGGTCGCCGCGACTATAGCCGCTACGAATTTCCGAATTATAATGACTTAGCCCCCGTTTGAAGCTACTCCTATCTGTCAGAAAGAATGCTTGTCCAGTAAAAACCATCTCCGCTTACATATTTTCGGCGAAGAGTTGGCGATAGCGACGCGAGGCGCCGACCAAGGGATTCAAATAGCGAAGTTCAGCGAGCTATAATATCAATGGCCCCGTGAGAGCGGGAATGCCCAAGAAATTAGCGTTGCTGCTCAATAGATCCCGCTGGTCCCCGGCGTCGTCGTGCGCGCGGTCGTGGTGACCGTCGGAACGACGGGGGGCGGCGTCGGCGCGATGATCGTCGCGGTCGGGCGGCCGGGCTGAGCAAAGCTCGCCACGACGGGTGCGTCGCGGCCATAGATGTCGGCGAGCTTCTTCACGCCGCCCTTGCCGTCGGGAATGACGGTCCAATAGGCGACATAGACGGGGAAGGGGCTGTCGAAGCCGAAACGCGTCGTGGCGCCGCTGGCGATCGCTTCGCCGAATTCCTCGGGGCTCTTGCCTGCAAACATCACCGCCATCAGGCCCGAGAAGTGCAAGGCGCGCTCGGTACGGATGCAGCCATGGCTGAACGCGCGCGTGGCGGCGGCGAAGGCGCCCTTCGACGGCGTGTCGTGCAGATAGATGGCGTGCGGGTTGAGCATCTCCATCTTCATCACACCCAGCGCGTTGTTCGGCCCGGCCTTTTGCACGACCGACAGCGTCTTGCCGCTGCCCGTCCAGGTATAGCCCTGCGCGCGCGCCGCGCCCGGGTTGCGCGCGATCGTGCTACCAATGCCTTCGTTGATGATGCTGCGCGGCAGCGTCCAGGTCGGGTTGACGATGATGCCGGTCGCCATCGGATTGAGCTGCGGCGTCGGGGTCGCCGACTTGCCGACAACGGCCTTGTGCGTCGCGATGATCGTGCCGCCATGGACGACGCGGGTCAGATATTCGGGGACATTGCTGACGACATAGCGTTCGCCCAGCGCGCGCGGCATCCAGCGCCAGCGTTCCATGTTGACGCGGATCGCATTGGCGTCGGCGGAGGTCTTTGCCTTTTTGAGCGACGCCTTGAGTGCCGCGAAATCGGGGTGCACGGGGTCGAGCGTCGCGAGCGTCTCGCTGACGGTTCCCGCGCCGAGCGCCGCGGCGAGCAGCGACAGCAAAGGCTCGCTGTCGCCGTCGCTGTCGACCATGAACCACTGTTTGCGCGCCGCGTTCGGGGTGCGCCCGTCGCGCAGGTGCGTCGCGAGCAGCAGGAAGGTGTCGGTCGCGGTCTTGTCGAGCCGCGCCTGATCGCCGCTCATGATCGCGGCGGCGAGCGCATCGGGGCTATAATCCTTGGCGAACAGGCCCTCGGCGCTGACGCCCTCGATCGATACCAGCAGCGCCTCGGCATTCTGCTTCGACCAGCTCGGCAAATTTGCTTCGGCCGCCGTTTCGACGACGGGGGCATCGTCCTGCACCTTGTCGGGCTGGAGGATCACCGAATCCTCCTTGACCCCCGGCTGCGCGAAAGCGGGCACCGCGAGCAGGCTCAGCGGAAGAAGAAGCGCCGCAGCGGGACGCGCCGAAAAGGGGAAGTTTTTGACCATGGTTAAAGCCCATAGCCAAAAAACACCCGCAGTTAAAGTGACGCGGCGCACGGCTCGGCGCACTGCTGTCAGTAAATAGGGACAGTCCCTATTTAATCGGGCGCAGCGTCGATGGGCGCAATAAATAGGGACTGTCCCTATTTATTGGGGTCCGGCTTTCGCCTCTTCATCCTGCCGCGCCAGCCATTCCTCGAGCCACTTGATCGTATAGTCGCCATGGATGACATCGGGGTCGGCGAGCAGCGCCTGATGGAGCGGGATGTTGGTTTTGACCCCGCCGATCACCATTTCCTCGAGCGCGCGGCGCATCCGCATCATGCAGCTTTCGCGCGTGCGACCGTAGACGATCAGCTTGCCGATCATGCTGTCATAATAGGGCGGGATCGAATAGCCGGCATAAAGCCCGCTATCGACGCGCACGTGCATGCCGCCGGCGGCGTGATAGCTGGTGACCTTGCCCGGCGAGGGCATGAAGGTCCGCGGATCTTCGGCATTGATGCGGCATTCCATGGCATGACCGCGGAATTCCAGATCTTCCTGTTTGACCGACAGGCCCGCGCCGCCGGCGATACGGATCTGTTCGCGGACGAGGTCGAAGCCGGTGATCATTTCGGTCACCGGATGCTCGACCTGGATGCGCGTGTTCATTTCGATGAAGAAGAACTCGCCATTTTCCCACAGGAACTCGATCGTGCCGGCGCCGCGATACTGCATTGCGGCCATCGCGTCGGCGCACACCTTGCCCATCCGCGCGCGCTCGTCGGCGGAGATGATCGGCGAGGGCGCTTCTTCGAGCACCTTCTGGTGGCGACGCTGGAGCGAGCAGTCGCGCTCGCCCAAATGGATGGCATTGCCCTTGCCGTCGCCGAATATCTGGAATTCGATGTGGCGCGGGTTGCCGAGATATTTTTCCATATAGACGGTCGGGTCGCCGAACGCCGCCGCCGCTTCGCTCGACGCCTGACCCATCAGGCTTTCGAGGCTGTCGGCGTCGGGGACGACCTTCATCCCGCGTCCGCCGCCGCCCGATGCGGCCTTGATGAGCACCGGATAGCCGATGTCCTCGGCGATGCGGAGGCATTCGTCGCCATAGGTGACCGCACCGGGCGAGCCCGGAACGACCGGCAGGCCCAGCGCGACCGCGGTGCGCTTGGCCTCGACCTTGTCGCCCATCGTGCGGATATGTTCGGGTTTCGGCCCGACGAAGATCATGTCATGCGCTTCGATGATCTCGGCGAAACGCTCGTTTTCCGACAGGAAGCCATAGCCCGGATGGATCGCGTCGGCGCCGGTGATCTCGGCGGCCGAAATGATCGCGGGGATGTTGAGATAGCTGTCCTTGGCCGCCGGCGGGCCGATGCACACCGCTTCGTCGGCGAGGCGGACGTGCATCGCGTCGGTATCGGCGGTCGAATGGACCGCGACGGTCTTGATGCCCATTTCGTGGCATGCGCGATGGATGCGCAGCGCGATCTCGCCGCGGTTGGCGATCAGGAGCTTTTCGATGGCCATTTTTGGATCAGCCGATGGTGAACAGCGGCTGGTCGAATTCGACCGGCTGGCTGTTCTCGACATGCACGGCTTTCAGCGTGCCCGACGCCGGCGCGGTGATCGGGTTCATCACCTTCATCGCCTCGACGATGAGGACCGTGTCGCCGGCCTTCACCGCCGAACCGATGGCGGCGAAATTGGCCGCACCGGGTTCGGGCGAAAGATAGACGGTGCCGACCATCGGCGATTTGACGGCGTCGGCAAAGCTGTCCACGGCCGGAGCTGCGGCGGCGGGCGCCGCGGGTGCGGCCGGAGCGGCTGCTGCAACCGGCGCGGCGGCGGGAGCGTAAGCGACGGGCGCGGCGTTCAGCGTGCGCGCGACGCGGATCTTGCGTTCGCCGTCCTCGACTTCGATTTCGGACAATCCGGTGTCGTCGAGCAGCTCGGCGAGCGCGCGCACATAGGCCGGATCGACGTTGATGCCATTGTCTTTATGGTCACCCATGAGAATATTTCCTGTTGTTGCGGCGCCGTTGGATGCGGCGCTCAGACCCCGTTTTTGATGCGCCCTATTGTCAGAGACGGGCGGCGGCGTCCAGCGCCAGCGTATAGCTGTTCGCGCCATGCCCGGCAAAATGCGCCACCGCCGCCATGCCGACATAGCTGACGTGCCGGAATTCCTCGCGCGTCATCGGGTCCGACAGGTGGACCTCGATCACCGGCACCTTGATCGACCTGATCGCGTCGTGAATCGCGATCGAAGTATGCGTATAGCCGCCGGCGTTGAGCAGCACCGCCTTGGCGCCCGCGATATAGGCTTCGTGCAGCCAGTCGATCAGCACGCCTTCATGGTTCGTCTGGCGGCATTCGACGCGCAATCCCAGCTCGTCCGCCTGCGCCTCGAGCCGCGCGTGGATGTCGTTCAGCGTGTCGTGCCCGTAAATCTCGGGCTCGCGCGTGCCGAGCAGGTTGAGGTTGGGGCCGGAAAAGACAAAGACGGTCGGCTTGTCGGTACGCTCGTTGGTCAAGGGTTTGGCTTTCGGTTGCGAGGAGGCGCGCTCCCCCTATATGGGCTGCTCGGCAAAAGGCAAAGCAAGGCGGATTCCCCAGTGATCTCGGTCATCCTCAACGGCGAACGACGGCAGGTGCGCGAAGGCAGCATCGCCGACCTCGTCGCCTCGCTCGGCCTCGACGTGAAGAAGGTCGCGGTCGAGCGCAACCGCGAGATCGTGCCGCGCTCGACGCTTGCCGATGTCGTGCTCGCCGAGGGCGATGCGTTGGAAATAGTCCATTTTGTGGGAGGCGGTTGAGTTGTCAGCGGATCAGTGGAGTGTTGCCGGACGGACGTTCACGTCGCGGCTGATTGTCGGCACCGGCAAATATAAGGATTTCGAGCAGAATGCTGCGGCGGTCGCGGCGTCGGGGGCGGAAATCGTCACCGTCGCGGTGCGCCGCGTCAATGTGTCGGACCCCAACGCGCCGATGCTCACCGATTATATCGATCCGAAGAAGATCACATACCTGCCGAACACCGCGGGCTGCTTCAACGCCGACGACGCGATCCGCACCTTGCGGCTGGCGCGCGAGGCCGGCGGCTGGGATCTGGTGAAGCTCGAAGTGCTCGGCGAGGCGAAGACGCTCTATCCCAACATGCGCGAGACGCTGGAGGCAACCGAAGTACTCGCGAAAGAGGGCTTTCTGCCGATGGTCTATTGCGTCGACGATCCGATCGCGGCGAAGCAATTGGAAGACGCGGGTGCGGTCGCGGTGATGCCGCTCGGCGCGCCGATCGGCTCGGGCCTCGGCATCCAGAATCGCGTGACGATCCGCCTGATCGTCGAGGGCGCCTCGGTCCCCGTGCTCGTCGATGCGGGCGTCGGGACGGCGAGCGATGCCGCGGTGGCGATGGAACTCGGCTGCGACGGCGTGCTGATGAACACCGCGATTGCGGAGGCCAAGGACCCGATCCGCATGGCGCGCGCGATGAAGCTCGCGGTCGAGGCGGGACGCGACTCCTATCTCGCGGGACGCATGGGCGTTCGTCGCTACGCCGATCCGTCGAGCCCGCTGGCGGGGCTGATTTAGGCCCTTCAGTCCGGGTAGACGTCCAGTCCCATGGCCGCGAGCAGATGCGGCTGCTGGCTTGCGGATACGATCATGCCGTCGAGGGTCGCGAGTTCCCGGAGGTTCAGGTCGGCCACATCCGCGCCGCGCAGGTCGGCGCGCGCGAATTTGGCGCCGGCGGTGAGCGCGAGGACAAGATCGCTCCAGCGCAGGTCGGCGCCTTCGAGATCGGAATCGAACAGGACCGCTTCGCGAAAGTTCGAGTTCGAAAGCTCGCAATCGGGCATCCGGACGCCGTTCAGGTCGGCGAATTCGAGATTGCAGCCGCGCAAGCTGGCGGCTGTCTTGACGAGTTTGCGACCGAAGGTTCGGCTGAAATCGGCCTTGTGAAACTCGGCGCCCCGCATGTTGCAGGCATCGAATTCGACGCCGAACAGCGTCGAGCGGTCGATTTTGGCAAAGGAAAGGTCGCAGCGCCTGAAACGCGCCTGGTCGAGACGCGAGAAGGCGAATTGTGCGCCGGTGTGGCCTGCGTCGTCGATGAAGGAACAATCCTCGAAAATCGCATCGCGCATATCGACATTCGCGAAGCGGCACCGGATCAGGCGGACCTGGGTCAGGCGAGCGTCCTGCAGGCAGGTCCCCGTAAACTGGACGTCGCGCAGCACGCATTTCGTCAACGCCGCGCCGGCCAGATCGGTCTCGGCGAAGTCGGCGCCGGAAAGATCGGCGTTTTCGATGATGCAGCCCGGTTCGAGTTTCAACGCTACCTCCTCCTCTCGGCTTTCGCGCGTCGGTGCGTAAGCAATGAGGTGGAACGTATCAAGAACAATTATGGCAATCGACCGACTGTCCCTTGCCCTGAACGCTTTGCCTTGTGCACGGAACAAATCCTCCGGCGATCCGTTGGTGTGGCATGAGGCGAGCCCCTCCCGCCTCTGAAAACCAAGGAGAAACCCCGTGGGTGAATTCACCGAAAAGGCGAAAGGCATCGCCAACGAAGCTGCCGGCAATGTGAAGCAGGCGGCCGGCAAGGCGACCGACAACGAGCGCCTTCGCGCCGAAGGCGAAGCGCAGGAGCGCAAAGGCGAAGCCCAGAATCTGAAGGGCAAGGTCCAGGGCGCGCTCGGCGACAAGATCTGACCACTTGCGCGTCACGCAAGCAATGAAAAAGGCCCCGGGGTATCCCTCTCCCCGGGGCCTTTTTTCATCGTGCAGCGTAAACCGTCTTATTTGCCGCCCGACGCCACCAGATCGACGTCGGTCATCGCGCCGTCGCGGCGCATCATCAGCACATAGGCGAGATCGCCCTTCGTGCCGCCAAGCATATGCTCGTTGCCGTTGACGCGGTGGTCGCTGGTGTAGCCGGCGCGGATCGCCATCGTGTGATAATAATCGAGCACCGCCTGCATCGACGCCGCGGTCTGGAAATTGACGACGCGGATGTTGCACTTGCCGCCGGCGATCCCCGCGGCTTCGCGCAGCGTCGCGCGCGGATAGACTTTGAACGCGGCGGGCAGGCGATCGGCCCAGGCGTTGCTATACGTCAGCTTGGCTTCGCAGCTGCCCTTTTGCCGATCGCGGGCGAGTGCGCCGATGGTGACCGGGCGCTGCTTGGCTTCACACCCGTCGCATCCGGCCTCGAACGGCAACGCTTTCGGCGCGGCAAGCAATTTTCCGGCCGACAACGCCGCCGCGGCCTCGGCAGCGGTCGCGGCCTTGCCGCCCGCGACGCCAGGAACGCCGCCGTCGATGGGCTTGTTGCCCGGGCCCAAGGCATTTTTGTTCGCCTGACCCGCAAGCTTGGGGTCGACCATGATCTTGTCTTCGAGCGAGCCCTTGATCGCCGGGTCGTTGCCCGTCAGCCCGTCGTCGAGCGGGGCGAGGTCGGCCTTGGCTTGGGGATTGTCCCGGCAGCCGGCGAGCGGCGCCGCCGCCATCAGCAAGCCGGTAACCAGCCATTTTCCGCGCACCATCATCGCTAACACTCCCTTAATTCATTGCCGGGAATGCCCTATTCTGGTCAAAAAGGCCCAAATAAAATGCGTTAACGGGCAAGGCTTTGTTGGTCGAAAACTGTCTCGGAGCGAGACGCTTTTGCGCTTTCGCTCATGCTCCGGGCAGGAATTCCTTACGCTTCACCCGCCACGCGTCGGCGCTTTGCGTCCATGCGTCGACCGGTGCGTCCTGAAAGGGGGCGGGCAGCCGGGTCGGGCCGCTGTTCGTCGCGCCGAGCCGCTGCGCCAGCGCCTGCGAGCGCGTGTTGGCGGGGTCGATGCTGTGCATCAACTCGGGCCATTTCAGGAATTCGACCGCGAAATCGCACGCGGCAACGCTGCCTTCGAGCGCATAGCCCTTGCCGGCGAATTTGGCGCGCACGCCGTAACCGATTTCGGGTGCGGGCCAGCCGTCGGGCTCCCACGGACCGAGCCGTCCGACCCATTCGCCGGTTGCGCGCTCGATCACCGAGAACATCGAAAAGCCGCGGATATGCCATGCGCCGGCGAGCGTGCACCACATCCGCCACGCCTGCGAGCGCGGGCAGGTGCCGCCGATGAAGCGCATCGTCTCTTCCTCGGTGCACATTTCGGCGAAGCCGTCGAAATCCTCGGTCGCGGGCGGACGCAGGATCAGCCGCTCGGTGACGAGCAGGGGGCCATTCAACATAATCTCTCTCCCGCAGCGGATGGCCGCCGCTTCTGCGACAAGAGGAATGTTTCGGCAAGCAGATACGCTTGAGGACGCCGGTCGTGAAACCGGCGCCCTCGCCATCAGCGTGTACGGGCTGGAGGGGTCTCGAACCCGTACTCGAGACGGTTGCCTATCCCTTAGCGGCAGCGATATTTCGACTTGTCGATCTCGCGGCCAAGCAGCGCGCCACCGGCTGCGCCGATTACGGTGCCGAGCAGCTTGTCGCCGTTGCCCGCAATTTCATTACCGGCGAGCCCGCCGACGGCGCCACCGATCAGCAGACCGGTGGTGCCGTTATCCTTTTTACAGCGATAACGGCCGTCATTGTCGCGCCACACGCGGGTGTTGTTATTGACGCGCTCGTCACGGGCATAATAGCGGCGATCCTTCTTGCGATAGAAATTCGACGACTGGTCGAGCTGATAAAAGCCTTCGGCCTTCGCCGGTGCCGCGATACCTGCATAGGCAGGCGCGGTCATGGCGACGCTGGCGGCTGCAAAAGCGCCCATCAGACCCTTGGAGAAATTGCGCATAAAAAGTCCTTTCCTGGTTCGGCGCCTCATCCCGCTTGCACAAGACCGGGCGCTTCGATGGAGAAAACGAGCCGGGCTGCAAGCCGTTGCATGAACCCAAGGCAACAAGACGAGCCGAGCGCTTACATCGACGAACCGAAAGGCTCTTGCCGCATCGGCGGCGGCATGCGACAACCCCGGCATGCTCAATATCGGATCGCTCGTCATTGGCGCTATCGCCTTGGTTCTGGCCGTTTTTGCGTTCATCCCGCTGCTCGGCTGGGCGAACTGGGTGATCATACCCTTCGCCGTTGTCGGCCTTGCGCTCGGCGCGATGTCGGACAAGACGAGCGGGCGCAACCTGAACATCGTCGTCATCGTCATCGGGGTCATCCGCCTGATGCTCGGCGGCGGCATCATCTGATCCAGCCGGATTAGCCGATCATGAACCAGCCGGCGGCCCCCGCGGGGAGCAATCAGGGCGGCTTGCCCTTTGCGATCAGCGCCTACCTGATCTGGGGCTTCGTTCCGCTTTTCTTCAAACTGCTGTCGAGCGTCCCGCCGGTCGAAGTGCTGGCGCAGCGCATCGTCTGGTCGCTGCCGCTCTGCTTCCTGATCATGGCGTTCCGTCGCCAGATCGGCGAATATCTCGCGGCGCTCCGCGATTGGCGCGTGCTGCGCTTGCTGCTCGTCAGTTCGGTGCTGATCGCGCTCAACTGGCTCGTCTATATCTATTCGATCTTCACCGACCATGTGCTCGCCGCCAGCCTCGGCTATTATCTCAATCCACTCGTCAATGTGATGCTCGGCATGATCTTCCTCGGCGAAAGGCTCTCGCGGCTTCAGGCGGTTGCGGTCGTCATCGCGGGGATCGGCGTCGCGATCCTGCTGGCGGGGGCGCTCGACACGCTGTGGATCAGCCTGACCTTGGCGTTCAGTTTCGGCACCTATGGCCTGATCCGCAAGATCGTGCCGGTCGGCTCGCTGCCGGGCCTCGCGATCGAGACGACGCTGCTGCTGCCGCTCGCCGTCGCGGGCGCGGCCTGGTATATCTGGGTTGGCGACGGCCGTGGTTTCGGATCGGACGTGGGGATCAGCTGGCTGCTCGCCGCGGGCGGGGTGGTCACCGCGGTGCCGCTCCTGCTGTTCGCGACCGCGGCGCGGCGGATGAGCTATGCCGCGCTCGGCTTCGTCCAGTATCTCGCGCCCAGCATTGCTTTCCTGCTCAGCCTGTTCGTGTTCCACGAGCCGCTGAAGCCCGCGCAGCTCGTCTGCTTCCTGCTGATCTGGGTCAGCATCGCGGTGTTCAGCTTCGACATGTGGCGCAAGATGCGCGCCGACCGGATGATGCCGGCGGCTTAGGCGATGAGCCGCCAGCCGAGCGTCTCGCCGGCGTGGAAGGGAACGACCTCGCCGACACGCTCGGGCACGACCGTCTCGCCGCGTTCGAGCGTCACCATGCCGGTGTTGAGCGGCAGGCCATAGAAATTCGGCCCATGCTCGCTGGCGAAGCCCTCGAACTTGTCCAGCGCGCCTTCCTCGTCGAACACCTGGATATAGGATTCGAGCGCATAGGGGGCGTTGAAGATGCCCGCGCAGCCGCACGCGGCTTCCTTCGTATGCACCGCATGCGGCGCGCTGTCGGTGCCGAGGAAGAATTTCGGCGAGCCCGACACCGCGGCGGCGCGGACGGCGAGCCGGTGCTGCTCGCGCTTGGCGACGGGCAGGCAGTAAGCGTGCGGCCGAATGCCGCCGACGAGCATCGCGTTGCGGTTGATGTGAAGATGCTGCGGCGTGATCGTTGCGGCGACATTGGCGGGGGCGGCCGTCACAAAATCGACGGCTTCCGAAGTCGTAATATGTTCGAACACGATCTTCAGCCTCGGCAGGTCACGGACGAGGCCGGACAGCGTGCGTTCGATGAACACCGCCTCGCGGTCGAAAATGTCGATGTCATGGTCGGTGACCTCGCCGTGGATGAGCAGCGGCATGCCGATTTCGGCCATGCGTTCGAGCACGGGCATGATCTTTGCGACATCGGTGACACCATGCGCGCTGCCGGTGGTGGCGTGCGCGGGATAGAGTTTCGCCGCGGTGAAAATCCCCTCGGCATGGCCGCGCGCCATTTCGTCCGGGTCGCTGTGATCGGTGAGATAAGCGACGATCAGCGGGGTGAAGTCGAGCCCGGGGGGCACCGCGGCGTTGATCCGGTCGCGATACGCCGCGCCTTCCTCGGCGGTCGTCACCGGCGGCGACAGGTTCGGCATGACGATCGCGCGCGCGAACTGGCGCGCCGTATATTGCGCGACATGATCCAGCATCGCGCCATCGCGCAGATGGACATGCCAGTCGTCGGGGCGGCGGATCGTCAGGCGGTCGGTCATGGTCGGACTCGTCAACTTGTGGGTTGGTTTTGGCTGCCGCGTCCCTAGATTATCGCCATGGCCAATACCACCCTCAACGACCGCGCCCTCATCCGTCTGTCGGGGGAGGATGTCCGCGGCTTCCTTCAGGGGCTGGTGACCAACGACACCTCGGGCAATCTGCCGGTGTGGGCCGCGCTGCTCAGCGCGCAGGGCAAGGCGCTGTTCGATTTCCTGATCTGGGGCGACGAAGGCGACGTGCTGATCGATTGCGAGCGCGAGGCGGCTGAAGCGCTGACGAAGCGCCTGACGCTCTACCGGCTGCGCCGTGCGATCACGATAGCGGCCGAACCCGATCTGGCGGTCCATTGGGCGCCTGAGGGCGATCTGGGCGTCGTCGACCCGCGCCTTCCCGAACTCGGCCAGCGCTGGCTGGCGCCCGCGGGTGAAGGCGAGGGCGCCGACGCCGCATGGCGCGCGCACCGCCTCGCGCTCGGCGTCACCGAAGGACGCGCCGAACTGGGTGACGGCACTACGCTCTGGCTCGAATGCAATGCCATCGATCTGAATGGCGTCAGCTTCACCAAAGGCTGTTATGTCGGACAGGAAAACACCGCGCGGATGAACTGGCGGCAAAAGGTCAACCGGCGGCTGGTCGTCGTCCCGATCGCCGAGGCCGACGCGAAGCGGCAGATCATCGCCTATCCCGACCTCGGCTGGTCGGTCGAGCACCGGCGGACCGAGAATATCGAAGCGGCCACCGCGCCCGCGTGGCTCCGCGAGGGGCTCGCCGCCGGTTCATGACAGATGCAGCCTTTGCTGCTAGACTGCCGGGCATGCGCGCTATGCTGATTTCGTCGGCGCTCGTCGCCGCTTTCGCCCTGTCGACTCCCGTCGTTGCGGCGCCGACATCCTTGCTGCCGACCGAACCCGAGGTGGCGCAGCCTTCCTCCAAACTCGCGCCGCTGGCAGCGGACTCCGCCTGGACGCCGCGCTTCGCGGCCGCGGCGGATCAGCTGGCGGCGGCGCTCCGCTCGCGCGATGAGGCGCAGTGGGCGCCGCTGCTTGGCGGGCAATGGCTGTCCGCCGCGGATCGCGAGCGCGTCCGGACTTTGCTGGGCGACCGCAGCAGCCCGTTCCCGCCTGCGCTCTTCGCGAAGGGCGTTACCCATCGCGCGATCTTCGGCTGGAGTGCGCCCGCGTCGCTCAGCGCCGACGAACGCGCCGCGATCGAGGGAGGCCAGGAGGCCGAAGCGCTGGTGTGCTGGTCGGCGGGCAGAAACGGCCCGGGGCCATGGCCGGCGACCGCGGTCGAGGCCGACAATCGCCCGGGCCGCTCCTATGCCTGCGCGCGGATCGCCTACAGCATTCGCGGCGAGACGCCGACATGGCGCGCGTTCATCGAACAACGCGAGCCCGCTTAACCAATCTCGAACCCTCTTCTGCGAAAAGCGCCTCATGTTGGGGCGCTTTCTCGGGTTGGCTGCGGTGATCGCAGCGGTTTCGGTCGGCTTGGCGGGTGTCGCCGGCCGGTCCTCATCCAATGACGCGGTCGAAACGTCGAATGCCGTTTCGGGCAATCACGACAATTGGACGACGCACAAGGTTCGCAAGGACCGGTCTTTGGCGGCCGCCGAAGCGCGGGGCGATTCGGGCCGGCCGAGCGAGGTGTTGCTCGCGCGATCAGGCGATTCGCATTTCTATGCCGATGCCGACATCGACGGCACAAATATTCGGGTGCTGGTCGACAGCGGCGCATCGATCGTCGCGCTGACGCGCGACGATGCCGAATCCATCGGCATCGACGTCGATCGCTTGCCCATCGGCGGCACCGCGCGCACGGCAGGCGGCGACGTCCCGATGCGCACCGTGATGCTCGACAGCGTCGAAATCGACGGAATCGAAGTCCGGCGCGTCGAAGCCGCGGTGATCGACGCCGACATGGGTGTATCGCTGCTCGGCCAGAGCTTCCTCTCGAAACTCACGGCGGTGAACGTCGAAGGCGATACAATGACGCTGCGCTGAGGCGGTGGCTGCTCAGGGGGTGGGGAACTGCCACCGCTTTATCTTTCTTTCGTCATCCCGGACTTGATCCGGGATCCCGCTTTTTGAGGCATCGACTGGCTTGGATTTCAAGCGGGACCCCGGATCAAGTCCGGGGTGACGAGATAGGATATGTCGAGCGTCGTCCGGGTAGAGGTGCAAGCCCCGCTCTTGCCATTTCCGCCGCATTTCCCCACATCGGCCGCCATGAACGCTCCCAATCCTCCGATGCGCGCGGCGATCGTGCCCGTCACCGCTTTCCAGCAGAATTGCACCTTGCTCTGGTGCACCGCGACCAACAAGGCGGCCTTCGTCGATCCCGGCGGCGATCTCGACAAGCTGAAGGACGCGGTCCGGCAGACCGGCGTCGAGGTCGAGAAGATCCTCGTCACGCACGGCCACATGGATCATTGCGGACAGGCGGGGATGCTCGCGAAGGACCTCGGCGTGCCGATCGAGGGACCGCACGAGGACGACCGTTTCTGGATCGATGCCTTCGCCGAGGACGGTGCGCGTTTCGGCATGGTCGGCGAAGTGTTCGAGCCCGATCGCTGGCTGGTCGACGGCGACACGGTGACCGTCGGCAATCTCACCATCGACGTCATCCATTGCCCGGGGCACACGCCGGGCCATGTCGTCTTCCACCACGCGCCGTCGAAGCTCGCGATCGTCGGCGACGTGATCTTCCAGGGATCGATCGGCCGCACCGACTTCCCACGCGGCAATCACCAGCAATTGCTCGATTCGATCACGCAGAAACTGTGGCCGCTCGGCGGCGACACGACCTTCCTGCCAGGGCACGGCGCGCACAGCAATTTCGCGCACGAACGGCGCACCAATCCGTTCGTCAGCGATATGGCGCTGGGGAACGCGGGCTGAGGTAAATCGTCATTGCGAGCGCAGCGAAGCAATCCAGAGCGGCTTGTCACACTCTGGATTGCTTCGCTTCGCTCGCAATGACGGAAGAAAGAGGTCTTATTCGGGCGCCGCGACCACCGTTTCCTCGATCTCGGTCGTGGTGATGCTCGTCGGCGTTAAATAGACGATCGCGAGCGCGCCGAGCGCGAGACCGAGCTGGGTCAGCATCGTAATGATCGTGCCCGCCATGCGGCCCCACCGCATCCCGTCCATGCCGAGCGCGTGCAGGATGCGGCCGACAAGGTAAAGCGCGCCGACGCCCCACAGCCAGATCGACGATCCGAGGCCCAGCTCGACCAATGCGAGCAGGATCAGCACGAACGCCGTGTTTTCGACGAAATTGCTGTGCGCGCGCATGCGCCGCGTGAGCAAGTCGTTGCCGCCGTCGCCGATGAAGACCTTTTCCTTCGTGCGGACGCGGCCGACGCGCAGCGAAAGCCAAAGGTTGAGCAGCGCCGCCCCGGCGGCGATCGTCAGGCTAATCGGCAAGATAATCATCTGGTTTCCCCCTTATGGACCGGCGCGTTTCGCTTGCCGGCAGCGGGCAGGGTGTGGCATCCCCGAACCGGGGCGGCAAGCCTGCACGGGGATGGACGCAATGGGCTTGCCTTTGCGGGCAAAAACGCTATAGCCCCGCCCGATCCGGCACCCGACACCATATGGCGTTGAGGCACCCTCCGGCGGAAGTTTTTCCCTGTCGAACATCGGCAGGAGCAGGCTTCGGCGTGGCGGGCGGGCCAGTCATTTCCGGCGACGGCGGTGACAAATCCGGGTAGCCGATTCGTGACACACACTTTAAGAATGCAGGAAATATCATGGCCGTTCCCAAGCGAAAAACCTCGCCCTCGAAGCGCGGCATGCGTCGCAGCCACGACAGCCTGAAGGTCGAAGCCTTTCAGGAATGCCCCAATTGTGGCGAGCTGAAGCGCCCGCACAATCTTTGCAACGCCTGCGGCCACTATAATGGCCGTGAAGTGGTGTCGGTCGGCGCGTAAAAATCAGGCCGGAGGGCATTAAATGGCACTGACACCGCGAATCGCAATCGATGCGATGGGCGGTGACGTCGGCGTGCGCATGATGCTCGCCGGCGCCGCGATGGCGCGCCACAAGCACGACGGCCTCCGCTTCATCCTCGTCGGCGACGAGGTGCAGATCAAGGCGGCGCTTGAAAATCACCCCAATCTGCGCGCGGCGTCGGATATCATCCACACCGACGGCGTGGTGTCGGGCGAAGACAAGCCGAGCCAGGCGCTGCGCAAGGCGAAAAGCACCTCGATGGGGCTTGCGATCGACGCGGTAAAGCGCGGCGATGCCGGCGGCGCCGTGTCGGCGGGCAACACCGGCGCGCTGATGGCGATGGCAAAGCTCGCGCTGCGCACGATGCCGGGCATCGACCGGCCGGCGCTCGCGGCCTTGCTGCCGACGCTCGGCGACAATGACGTCGTGATGCTCGATCTGGGCGCCAACACCGATTGCGACGCCAACAACCTCATCCAGTTCGCCGTCATGGGCGCGGCCTATGCGCGCACCGCGATGGGGCTTGAGCGTCCGCGCGTCGCGCTGCTCAATATCGGCACCGAGGAGCTGAAGGGCACCGACGAGATTCGCGATGCCGCGACGCGGCTGCGCTCGGTGCATGGCTTGCCGATGGAATTCACCGGCTTCATCGAGGGCGACAAATTGTCGCGCGGCAATGTCGATGTCATCGTGCACGACGGTTTTTCGGGTAATATCGCGCTGAAGACGATCGAGGGGACGGCGCGTTTCGTCACCGACCTCTTGCGCCGTGCCTTCACCAGCTCGACGCGCTCGAAGATCGGTTTCCTGATCTCGCGCCCCGCGACCGAGCTGCTCAAGCATCATCTCGATCCCAATAACCACAATGGCGCGGTGTTCCTCGGCCTCAACGGCGTGGTGCTCAAAAGCCACGGCAGCGCCGATGCGAAAGGGGTCGCGAACTGCGTCCACCTCTGCGCCGAACTGATCGAGAAGGATATCACGCGTCAGGTGACCGAAGATCTCGCGAATTTCCGTAGCGGCGCCGCAGCATGACGCTCCGCGCTATATTGGCCGGCACCGGCTCGGCCTTGCCGCGCACGCGGGTCTCGAACGCCGAACTCGCGACGCGTGTCGATACCAGCGACGAATGGATCGTCGAACGCACCGGCATCCGCTTCCGCCATATCGCCGAACCCGACGAGACGACGGCAACGCTCGCCGCCGATGCGGCCAGGCAGGCGCTGACGGCCGCGGGGCTTGAGCCCGCCGACATCGGCCTGATCATCGTCGCCACCGCGACCCCCGACAATACGTTCCCCGCCAGCGCCACCAAGGTGCAGGCGCTGCTCGACATTCCCGATTGCATCGCCTTCGACGTCGCGGCGGTCTGTTCGGGCTTCCTCTATGCCGTGTCGGTCGCCGACTCGATGCTCCGCACGGGCGCCGCCAAACATGCGCTGGTGATCGGTTCGGAAACCTTCAGCCGCATCCTCGACTGGGAAGATCGCACGACCTGCGTCCTCTTTGGCGACGGTGCGGGCGCCGTCGTCCTGTCGGCGAAGGATGTCGACGACGACCAGGGCATCCTCGCGACGCGCCTGCATGCCGAGGGAAAATACGCAGGCATGCTCTATGTCGACGGCGGGCCGTCGACGACAGGAACGGTCGGCCATGTCCGGATGCAGGGCCGCGAGGTCTTCCGCCATGCCGTCACCAACCTCGCCTCGGTGCTCGCCGAAGTGATGGCCGACGTCGGCCTGTCGGCCGAGTCGATCGACTGGGTCGTCCCGCATCAGGCGAACAAGCGGATCATCGACGCGACCGCGAAAAAGCTGGGCTTGCCCGCCGAACGCGTCGTGCTCACGGTCGACCAGCACGCCAATACATCGGCGGCCTCGGTGCCGCTCGCGCTCGACCTCGCGGTCCGCGACGGGCGCATCAAGCGCGGCGACCTGGTCGTTCTCGAGGCGATGGGTGGCGGTTTCACCTGGGGCGCCGCCGTCCTGCGCGTCTGACGCTTCGCTCCGGCGCGTCAACTTCTCGCTCCATCCGTTTCAGTTTGGCGGATTAATTCGCATTTGTTACATATGGTAACGGGACTCGTGACGGTGGGGGCTGTCAGGGACTCAATCGACTATATTTCGCTTCAGTAGGGGGAAGGGATCATCATGGCAGCAGGGACGCTCACGCGGGCCGACATTGCGACACGGATCAATCAACAGATCGGTCTGTCGCGCAACGAATCGGCCGCAATCGTCGAATCGATTCTCGATCATATGTCCGATGCGCTCGCGGTCGGTCAGAATGTGAAAATCTCGGGCTTCGGCACCTTTGTCCTGCGCGACAAGGCGCAGCGGATCGGCCGCAATCCCAAGACCGGCATCGAAGTGCCGATCCTGCCGCGGCGTGTGATGACCTTTCGCGCCAGCCAGACGATGCGAGCCCGCGTTGCCGGCAAATAAACCGCGCTTGACCCATGCCGGGTTTTGAAATGACCGACGATGGCGGCAAGGCGTCCGACGCCATGCTCGCCATCGGCGAACTTGCGGTGCGCATCGGCGTCCCGACGCATGTGCTGCGTTATTGGGAAACGCGTTTCCCGCAGCTGAGGCCGCTCCAGCGGTCGGGCCGCCGCCGCTATTACCGCGCCGAGGACGTCGCGCTTGCCGAGCGCATCCATCATCTGTTGCATGTCCGGGGCTTTACCGTCGAGGGCGCGCGCAAGGCGCTGTCCGAGCCGGGGGCGGCGGCGACGGCGCGCGCGCCGTTGACCCGCGAGGCACTCGACAGCGCCGCGCCGATGCGCGTGAAGGGAATTCCCGTCGAGGCGCTGGTCGCGCTCCGCCAGCGGCTCGCCGCAGCGATCAACTAGAATGACGTTGTGCTCCCGCGAAGGCGGGAGCCCGTCATCCGCCGGTGCTATTTCGAACCGACCGGAGATGGATCCCCGCCTTCGCGGGGACACGGCATTTTTGCCAACAAATGGGCTCAGTCGTTGTCCATCGCCGGCGCGAGCGCCGGGTCGAGGTCGCGTGGGCGGATAAAGCCCACAAACCGCGCGCTGTTCGTGTCGAGATCGTGCCAGTCGCCGATGTCGAGCTCCAGCCGCGCCAGCGCCGAGGTCGGCAGCTTTTCCTCGACCTTCGCGCGGAGTTCATCGCCCGCCGATTCGGGGACGAGCATCAAGATCAGATCCTCAAGCCCCGGATTATGCCCCGAAATCAGCAGATGCTCTGAATTCTTGCCGGTGTCGCGGATCACGTCGATCAGCGTCGCGGCGGAGGCGAGATAGATGCGCCGGTCCCAATGCGGCTCGATTGTGTCGAGGTCGGCAGCGGGCTGGAAGATGTCGAGCGTTTCGGTCACGCGCACCGCGGGCGAGGCGATGATGCGGTCGACGGGCATTTTCTGCCGTTTCAGCCATTGTCCGATCAGTTCGGCGCCGCGCGCCCCGCGTTTGTTGATCGGGCGGTCGAAATCGCGCTCGACCTGAACGTCCCAACCCGATTTGGCGTGGCGCAGGATAGTCAAAGTCTTCAAAATCGCTCCCCGCGTCCCCGCGCTCTTGTCCTCGTTCGCGGGCCTTGTGCCGGAAACTTATGACGGTGAAAAGGCTGGAAAGGCGGTTTTTCGCCTTTCCACATTCGCCGCGGCGACATGGTTGACCGCTTCGTCGAGCGGCAGGCGGCGGATCGGGGTGCCTTCGGGAAAGGCGCTCAGCAGACGTGAGGGAAAGCTGGGTGAGAGCATCACGAACTGGCCGAAATCGTCGGCGCGGCGGATCAGTCGCCCGAACGCCTGCCCGATGCGGCCGCGAATGACCATATCGTCATAGGCGCTGCCGCCCTGCGCCGCGCGCCGCGCCGCGTGCAGGATCGTCGGGCGCGGCCACGGCACGCCCTCCATCACCACAAGCCGCAGCGAGTCGCCGGGCACGTCGACCCCGTCGCGCAAGGCATCGGTGCCGAGCAGCGAGGCGTGCGGATCGGCGCGGAAAATGTCGACGAGTGTCCCGGTGTCGAGCGGATCGACATGCTGCGCGAACAGCGGCAACCCCGCGCGCGCCAGCCGGTCGGCGATGCGCGAATGGACGATACGCAGCCGCCGGATCGCGCTGAACAGTCCCAGCGCGCCGCCGCCCGACGCCTCGATCAGCCGGCTGTACGCACCGGCGAGTGCGGGCAGGTCCCCGCGCGCGATGTCGGTGACGATCAGCACCTCCGACTGGCGCGCATAATCGAACGGGCTCGGCACCGCGAAATGCTGGACCCCACCGTCCATGTGGCGCGCGCCGGTGCGGATGTCGGCGTCGGTCCAGCCGCCGCTCCCATGCCCGCCGTTCCGCAAGGTCGCCGAGGTGACGAGCACGCCTTGCGCGGGGCGATAGACGACCTCGGCGATCGGTCGCGCCGGGTCGAGCCAGTGGCGATGCAGCCCGGTATCGAACTCGCGCCCGTCGTAACGGTCGACCGCGAGCCAGTCGACGAAATCAGGGTCGGCAGGGCCGCCAACGCGACCGAGCAGCGACAGCCAGCCGCCCAATGTGTCGATGCGTGTGCCGAGGCTGTGCCGCGCGCCATCGACCCTTGCCCGGGCTTGCCCGTCGAGCCAGTCGGGCGGATCCTCGATCAACACCTCCAGCCGTTTGCCGAGCGCCATCAGCGGGCGCAGCAACGCCTCGACCGCGTCGCTCGCGCTGGCGGCGGCCGCCACCAGGTCGGAATCGGGGTCGGCGAGTTCGGTTTCGAGGCCATAGCCCGCGTCGGCGGTGCGCGTGTCGGCCGCGCGCGCATAAACCTGTCCGCGCACCGCGACGAGCAGCCGCTCGATCGCACCCCACGGGTCATTCTCCGACAATCGGCCGAGCCAGCCGTCGCCGGGCAGTTCGGCGGCGGCGGCGATCGCGGCCTGGATCGCGCGGTCGCCCGCCTCGTCATAGCTCGCGACATCGGCGAGCCGCGCGGCAAGCCCGCGCCGCCGTCCGCGCGACTTGCCCTCGGGCCCCAGCACCCAGCGGCGGATCTCGACCGCTTCCTGCCCCGTCAGCGCCGCGGCGAACATCGAGTCTGCCGCGTCCCACAGATGATGGCCCTCGTCGAAGATCAGCCGTGTCGCGGGCGCTCCACCGTCGCGCGGACGCGCGGCCTGCACCATCGTCAGCGCATGGTTGGCGATGACGATGTCGGCTTGGGTCGCGGCGCGCGCCGAATGCTCGATGAAGCATTTGCGGAAATGCGGGCAGCCCGCATAGATGCACTCACCGCGCCGGTCGGTGAGCGCTGTCGTGCCGTTGCGGCGAAACAGCGCGGGGAGCCAGCCGGGCAGGTCGCCGCCGACCATGTCGCCGTCGCGCGTATAGGCGGCCCAGCGCGCAACCAGCTGCGCGAGGATCGCGGCGCGGCCCGAAAAGCCGCCCTGCAACGCGTCCTCCAGATTGAGCAGGCAGAGGTAATTCTCGCGCCCCTTGCGCACCACGACCTTTTCGCGGTGCGTCGCGGCGTCGGGGTAGAGCCGCTCGGTCTCGCGCGACAATTGGCGTTGCAGCGCCTTGGTGAAGGTCGAGATGCAGACGGCGCCCGCCGACTGGTCGATCCATTGTTTCGCGGGGGCAAGATAGCCGAGCGTCTTGCCGATACCCGTCCCCGCCTCGGCAACGAGCATCTGCGGCGCGTCCTTGCGATCGCGCGGGGCAAAGATCGCGGCGGTCGCGCGCGCATAATCCTGCTGCCCCGGCCGCCGCTCGGCGCCGTCGCCGGTCAGCCGGTCGAGCCGCGCCGATACGTCGTCCGCGTTGATCGTCACCTGGCGCGGGGCGCCGCGCGGCGGTTGTTCCTCCCATTCGGGAAGGCGCGCGAACAGCCAGCGTTCATTCGCGTCGGGCTGCGACAGGCGCGGCTGGATCAGCGGCGACCACGACCAGCGCTGGCGCGACAATGCCTGCACGCCGTGCCACGCGCCCTCGCGTTCGGGCCAGTCGGGATCGTCGATGCTGGCGAGCATCGCTGCGGTCGCCCTGGGCAGGAAAGCGGCGATGTCTTCCTCGTTTTTCGGCGACTCCAGACCGATCGCAGCGGCGATTCCCGCTGGCGTCGGCACCGCGAAGCGCGCGGGATAGAGGAATGCGAACAGCTCAAGCAGGTCGAGACCCGACAATTCGGGATAGCCCAGTCGGTCGCCGGTCAGCGTTGCATTCAGCAGCAGGTGCGGGGTGGCGGCGACCGCCGCGATGGCCTCGCCGCGCCCGACGCGCTGGACGCGGCCGTGCGTATCGGCGATCCAGATGCCGATATGGCTCGCGTGGATCGCGGGCAGGGTAAGCGGATCGGGAGCCATCGCCCCACGCTAGGGACAAAAGGCGAACGCGGCAAGGTGGACTTCTTCTTCGTCATCCCCGCGAAGGCGGGGATCCCGCTCGACCGCGCAATGCAAAGAGCGGGATCCCCGCCTTCGCGGGAATGACGAAAAGGGAGGAATCGTTTAGCTCAGCCCGCGGCGTCCGAAGGTGATCGGGCGGGCGGTCTGAAAAATCTGTGCGGGTTCGACCATCGATGCATTCCGCGCCAGCTTCAGCGCATTATACAGCGCCCCATGCGTCAGCTCATAAGGAAAGCGCACGCCCATCCGGTCATGCTCGGACCACATCACGACGGCATAGGTCACCTGCCCGCCATAATGGATTTCGCAGCGCGAGCGCGCGGGCATGCTCGCCCCGTCGATGCGCGCACCGCCTTCGGACAGGTCGGCGATCCGGCCGTCGATGAAGTTGAGCACGCCGTTGATGGTGACGTCGATCGACACCGGGGTGCGTTTGTGGCCGCGGGCTGCGGGAGTGCGAAAATTGTCCATGGATGGGACGTTACGCCAAGGTGGTAAATTTCGGGTAACCATGATCGGCGCGTTCGGCGTCGGGCATAATCATCGAGACGAGGAAAAACGGCCTTTCCTACTTTCCGCCGCTGTGCTCGATACTGCGGGATGGCATGCACCGGCACCTTTCCTAAAGCGACAAAGGAGACAAAAGAGCGGCGCGCGTCGGTATCCTTTGTCGCTTTAAGCCGTGGCACCATCGCGTCGAAAATGCGTATTCAGTGTGAAGTTGCGCAGTTTTCCGCGCTTCTTCCCAAGGGCCTTTCTTCCCGCTATGGGCGCTACCATGACTGACTTGCACCTTCACCCGTCGCTGCGCGAACCCGCGCAAACGTCCAAAGCCTGGCCGTTCGAGGAAGCGCGCAAGATCGTCAAACGCTATCCGGGCGGCAAGCCGGATGGCGGGGCTATATTGTTCGAGACGGGTTACGGCCCCTCGGGGCTGCCGCATATCGGCACCTTCAACGAAGTGCTGCGCACGACGATGGTCCGCCGCGCCTATGAGGCGCTGACCGCCAATGAATCCGGAGTGGCCGCGCCGACGCGCCTCGTCGCGTTCAGCGACGACCTCGACGGCCTCCGCAAGGTTCCCGACAATGTGCCGAACGGCGACATGCTGCGCGAATATCTCGGCAAGCCGCTGACCGCGATCCCCGATCCGTTCGGCAAGTATGAGAGTTTCGCGCATCATAACAATGCGATGCTGCGCGAATTTCTCGACCGTTTCGGCTTTCAGTACGAGTTCGTGAGCTCGACCGAGCGCTACCAGTCGGGGGCATTCGACGACGCGCTGCGAAATGTCCTCCACCACAATCAGGACATTCTCGACATCATGCTGCCGACGCTGCGCGCCGAGCGCGCCGCGACCTATTCGCCGATCCTGCCCATCAGCCCCAAGTCGGGAATCGTGCTGCAGGTGCCGGTGACCGTCGTCGATGCCGACGCCGGCCTCGTGTCGTTCGAGGATGAGGGCGAGACGATCACCCACTCGATCCTCGGCGGCGGCGCGAAGCTGCAGTGGAAGGTCGACTGGGCGATGCGCTGGGTCGCGCTTGGCGTCGATTACGAGATGTACGGCAAGGACCTGACCGACAGCGGCGTGCAGTCGGGCAAGATCGCCAAGGCGCTCGGCGGGCGCAAGCCCGAGGGGCTGATCTACGAAATGTTCCTCGACGAAAAGGGCGAGAAGATTTCGAAGTCGAAGGGCAATGGCCTCAGCCTTGAGCAATGGCTCGATTATGGCAGCGAGGAAAGCCTGGCCTTTTTCGCCTATCGCGAGCCCAAGGCGGCAAAGCAGCTGCACATCGGTGTGATCCCGAAGGCGGTCGACGAATATCTCCAGATGCGCGGCAGCTATCCGGCGCAGGAGCCCGACAAGCGGCTCGGCAACCCCGTGCACCACGTCCATGTCGCGCGCGGCGAGCAAGTTCCCGCAGCCGAATTGCCGGTGACCTTCGGGCTGCTGCTCAACCTCGTCGGGGTGATGGGCGCCGACGCGTCGAAGGATCAGATCTGGCGCTACCTCGGCCAATATGTCGAGGGGGCCGACGCGGCCGCCTATCCCGAACTCGACCGGCTGATCGACAATGCGATGGCGTATAACCGCGACTATGTCGCGCCGACGCTCAATCGTCGCAAGCCGTTGGGCGGCGAGGGTGCCGCACTGAAGGAACTCGACGACAAGCTCGCGGCACTGCCCGCCGATGCCGGCGCCGACGACATTCAGAACATCGTCTACGAGATCGGCAAGAACGAAGCCTATGGCTTTGAAAATCTGCGCGATTGGTTCAAGGCGCTGTACGAGACGCTGCTCGGATCGAGCGCCGGGCCGCGCATGGGCAGTTTTATCGCGCTGTTCGGGATCGACAACACGCGGCGGCTGATCGCCGAGGCGCTTGCATGAGCGACGTCATCGACATCTTCACCACCGGCGGGACGATCGACAAGGTCTATTTCGACGCGTTGAGCGAGTTCCAGATCGGACCTGCGGCGATCCCCGACATGCTGCGCGAAAATAACGTCCACGTCCCGCACCGCGTGACGCAGCTGATGCGCAAGGACAGCCTCGAACTCGACGATGCCGATCGCGAGACGATCCGCGCCGCGGTCGCTGCGAGCGACGCCTCGCGCATCCTCGTCACCCACGGCACCGACACGATGGTCGTCACCGGGCGCGTGCTCGCGGGGATCGCGGACAAGACGATCGTGATGACGGGCGCGATGCAGCCCGCATCGGTGCGCGCGAGCGATGCCGAGTTCAACGTCGGCTTCGCGCTCGCGGCGGCGCAGACGCTGCCGCCCGGGGTCTATGTCGCGATGAACGGGATGATCTTCGACCCCGAAAAGACGGTCAAGGACCGCGCCGGCGCGCGCTTCGTGCAGGAGGGCTGATCAGCCCTTGGCGGTGACTTGACGCAGCACCGCGGTGTAGTCCGGCGCGATCGTCATCGAATCATGCTTGCCCGCGCGGCCAAGCGCGGCATGCACTTCGGGCAGCCGATAGCAGGGCACGCCCATGAACAGGTGATGCTCCGCGTGATAATTCACCCAATATGGAGCAACCGTCGCGCGCGCCAGCCAGCCCGCGCGGGTGGTGCGCGCATGGGTGAAGGGATCGTCGCTGCCCGTCGTTGTGCATGCATGTTCGGCGATGTTGCGAATACGCAGATACAGCTGGAAAGTCGTCGCGAGCCCGGCGAGCCAGAGCAGGTACGGCGTCCAGCCATAGAGCGCGAGAGAGGCCGCGAGCAGCACCACCTGTACGACCAGGAAACGCCCGACCGCGCGCGCCACCACCATCGCGCCCGCGACGTCGATCGTCGGTGACGTCATGCCGTCGTCGGACTGCTTGTTGAACGGCGTCCCGGCCTTGGTGCTCGCGCCGCTTTTCTGACCCTGTTCGCCGCGCAGCATCGCATTGAGGCCGACGAAGGCGAAGCCGAATTGCGCCATGCGTTGCTTGAAGAAGGTCTGGCCCGTCAGGTCGCGCAGAACCTTGCGCCACAGGCTGGCGCGCGTGGTGGGGAAGGGCTTCGACAGCGACAGGTCGGGGTCTTCGGGCTGCCGGGTGAATTTGTGATGCTGCAGATGATAGGTGCGATAGGCGATGAGGTCCGATCCGACCGCCGCGCCGGTCAGCCATTGGCCAAGGAAATTGTTGATTTTCCGGTTCGGATGGAGCGCGCCATGCGCCGCATCGTGCATCAGGATCGCGAGCCCGAGCTGACGCCCGCCGACGAAGATGACGGCCAGCAGCCACGCCGCCGGGTTCTGTGACCAGGCGGCAAGGCCGACGAGTGCGATGCTGACGATCCATGCGTGCGCGACGAGCCAGATGCCGCGCCACGAACAGGCGCGGATGAGTGCCGACCATTCGGCACGGTCGAAAAAGCGGTCGGGCGGGAACAGGCGGACGGCAGGCATGACCGATCTATAACAAGTTGCGAACCGAAACGTAACCCCTTCCGTTTTGGCACAATATCGGCGGAAATCGCGGGCTCGCGGTAAGGATTTGGAAACCCCTTTTGGCCACTGCTCGCCGCGACCAGAAAAGCGGGGAAGTTCGGGAAATTGGGGGTTCGGCGCAACATCATCCGGCCGGGAGGCGGCGATTTGCCATCGGGCGAATCGCTGTTCGATTCACCGGAATTCGTCACGCACCTGATGCGCGTGGCGAAGCTGTGGCATTATGTGCTGATCGGCCGCGTCCTTGCGTTCCTGACCTTCGCCTTTCTGCCGGGCCTTGCCGGCTTCCTCGATCATCCTTCGCACTGGCTGGTGATGGCCGCCGGCTTGCCATGCGATGTCGCGCTGACCGTGATCGGACAGGCGATGCGCAAACCGCGTCCGATCGCGCACAGCCAGGTGCGGCTGATGGCGATGCTGTGCATGGCGCTGATCGCGCTTGGCACATTGCTCAACGCCGCCGCGATGTTCGACGCGATCGCCGTCCCCGACGGCAGCCGCCATTTCGATGCCTTTACCGCGATCCACATCGGCTCGCTGCTCGTTGCGGCGTCGGCGGTCGCGGTGGTCCGTCCCGCCTTTTTCGCCTTTGCGGGTGCGACAGCGCTGGGCGGGGCGATCGGCGTGGCGTCGTGGCCGTTCGCGGTCGCGGGCTTCGTCTTTCTCGGCCTGCTGATCGTGATGATGCGCGAGGACGTCCGGCACCAGCGCCGCGCGACGCGCGCCGCGCGGCAGGGCGTCAGCGATCAGCAGCGGGCGCTGAACCTGATGCGCGATTTCGAGCGCGCGGGGCGAGGCTGGTTCTGGGAAACCGATCGCTATGGCCAGCTCGTCTATATCTCGCCAACCGTCGCGGCGCGGCTCGACCGGCCGCTCGCCGATCTGCTCGGCCATCCTTTTACCGACATCATCCGCAAGCGGATCGGCAACGACGAGAGCGAAGAGCGGACGCTGGGATTCAGCCTGTCGTCGCGCACCCCGTTCAAGGAGCTGACGGTGCAAGCCGCGGTGCCGGGCGAGGAGCGCTGGTGGTCGATTTCGGGCCAGCCGATCAGCAACGAGCTCGGCAATTTTCAGGGCTTTCGCGGCAGCGGCACCGACCTCACCGACAAGAAAAGGTCCGAGCGCGAGATCAACCAGCTCGCGCGCTACGACACGCTCACCGGCCTTGCGAACCGCCGCCACATCACCGACCTGCTCGAACGCGCGCTCAAGAGCCATAGCGGGCAGCCGCAGCCCTGCGCGCTGCTGCTGATGGATCTCGACCGTTTCAAGGCGGTGAACGACACGCTGGGGCATCCGGTGGGCGACCAGCTGCTGCAGCAGGTCGCGGGACGCCTGACGCAGATCGTCGGCGACAAGGGACAGGTCGGGCGGCTGGGCGGCGACGAGTTCCAGATCGTCGTGCCGCAACTCAGTCAGCCCGAAAAGCTCGCCGGCATCGCCAATGCGATCATCCTCAGCCTTGCCAAGCCCTTTTCGATCGAGGGTGAGCAGGTGCGCATCGGATCGTCGCTCGGCATCGCGGTATCGGACGGGCAGGGGGTCTCGGCGTCGGCGTTGGTGCGCAACGCCGACCTTGCGCTTTATGCCGCGAAGGATGCGGGGCGCGGCGTCTATCGTTTCTATGCCGACGCGATGCACAACCAGGCGAGCGAGCGCAAGGCGATCGAGGATGCGCTGCGCGACGCGCTGGCGAAGGACGAGCTCAGGCTGCTTTATCAGCCGATCGTCGACGTCGAGAGCGAGCGGATCACCGGGTTCGAGGCGCTGATCCGCTGGCATCATGCGACCGACGGCTTGATCAGCCCGTCGAAATTCATACCCATAGCCGAGGAATCGAACCTCATCGTGCCGATCGGCGAGTGGATCATCCGCACCGCCTGCGCGACGATCGCGCACCTTGGCCCCGGATACCGCGTCGCGGTCAATGTCTCGCCGCGCCAGTTCGCCAATGAAAAGCTGCCCGCGACGATCATGAGCGCGGTGTCGGCGGCGGGCATCCGTCCCGAGCAGCTTGAGCTCGAGATCACCGAGGGCGTCTTCCTGGATGAGAGTGCCGAGAATCTTGCGATGTTCCAGAAGCTCAAGCGCACCGGGGTGCGGCTGGCGCTCGACGATTTCGGAACCGGCTATTCGGCGCTCGGCTATCTGAAGAAGGCGCCGTTCGACAAAATCAAGATCGACCAGAGCTTCGTGCTCGGCGCCGCCGATCCCAGCAGCATGAATGCCGCGATCATCTCGTCGATCGTCGGACTGGCCGCCGCGCTCGACATGGAAACGACCGCCGAGGGGGTCGAGACGCACGACGACCTCGCGCTGATCCGCGGGCTCGGGTGCAGCCATGTCCAGGGCTATATCTATGGGCGTCCGATGGATCTGGTCGAGGTGCTGGCCTTGCTTCGCGAGGGCGGCGGGCGCGCCGAGGCGAAGGGGTATAAGAGCGCACGCGAGGCGCGGCTGACGACCTTCCGCACGATCCAGGTCGGCAGCGGCGGGTATCAATATGAGGGGATCGTCCGCAACATATCGTCGCACGGCGCGCTGATCGAGGGGCTATGGAATGTGCCCCCTGGGACGGTGCTGACGCTCGAATTCGGCGCCGACCAGATCTTCGATGCCGAGGCGCGCTGGTCGGCGGGCAACCGCGTCGGCGTGAAATTTGCCGAAGCGGTCGAGATCGACGGGCTGACCGGTCCGAAGACGGTCACGCCGGCGCGGGGACGGGTCCGCCGCGCCGCGTGACGGCCGCGATCAATCGGCGATCCGGCCGCGCGCCATTACCCAATCGACCTTTTCCAGCACGGTGACGTCGCTCAGCGGGTCGCCGCTGACCGCGATCATGTCGGCCGACATGCCCGGCGCGATGCGGCCGATCTCGTTTTCGAGCGACAGCAGTTTCGCCGCGACCGTCGTCGCGCTCGCCAGCGCCTCGCGCGGGGTCAGCCCATATTTGACGAGCAGCGCGAACTCCTGCCCGTTGCGGCCATGTTCGAACACGCCGGCATCGGTGCCGAAAGCGACCGGGACGCCGAGCGCTTTGGCCCGCGTCACCGCCTTCCCGACGTCGTTCAGAGTCATGCGCACCTTGTTCTCGACCGTCGGGGTATAGATGCCCTTGCCGAGCCGCTCGCGGATGCCCTCGAACGCCATCAGTGTGGGGACGAGATAGGTGCCCTTCGCCTTCATGACCTTCAGCGTCGCATCGTCGGCGAAGGTGCCATGCTCGATGCTGTCGATGCCCGCGGCGGCGGAGGCGGTGATCCCGCCCGCGCCATGCGCATGCGCCATCACCTTCAGACCCAGCGAATGCGCGGTGTCGGCGATGCTCTGCAATTCGGGGCTGGTGAAATGGCCTTCGAGCCCGCGCCCCTGCTGCGACAACACGCCGCCGGTCGCGGTGATCTTGATGACGTCGGCGCCCGCGCGCGACGCCTTGCGCACCTTCTCGGCGCATTCGAGCGCGCCGGTGCAGGTATAGCCCTGATCGAGCACGTCGTGGACGTCCTCGCGGAAACCCGTAACGTCGCCATGCCCGCCGATGATCGACAATGAGGGTCCCGCCGCGACGATGCGCGGTCCTTCGATAAAGCCGTTCGCGGTGCCGCGGCGGAGCGAATAGGCGGTATATTGCGCCGAGCCCGCCTCGCGCACGGTGGTGAAGCCCGCGCGGAGCGTGATGGCAGCGTTTTTCGCACCGACGACGACGCCCCATTCGTCGGGGTCGACCGTCGCGGCGCGATAATCCTCGCCCGGATCGCCGGTCAGGTGGACGTGAAGGTCGACGAGGCCGGGCAGCAGAGTCTTGTCCCCGAGATCGACGATTTCGGCGCCGGCGGGGGCGTCGGTGCGTCCGGCGACGATCGACGTGATGCGGTCGTCGGTAATGGTGACGGTCGAGGGGCCTTGCGCGGGCTTGCTGGCGTCGGTGATGACGCGTCCCGCATAGACGATGGTGGTTTTTGCGTACGCCGTCGTACCCAGCAGCGCCAATGTCGCTGCCGCGACCATTCCCAATTTACGCATGAAGTCTCCCCTGTCTGATCGCGCCACCGTGGCGCGACGGGCCGGAGAGGGCAAGCGCGGAGTAACGGATGTTGCCTTGGGGGTAGGAAGCGGAGGTGCAAGTCCCTTCCTTCGTCATCCCCGCGAAGGCGGGGATCCCGCTCTGCGAGGGTGAAGGAAAAAGCGGGATTCCCGCCTTCGCGGGAATGACGGGGAATTGTCGGTAGGAGGACCCCAAAAAAAAGGGGCCGGCGAACCGACCCCTCAGTTTGTCATCTGATAACCGAAAGGAATATTACCAGAAGAAATCGTAAATCACGTCGATCACTTCGCCCGAATAGGTGTCGACCAGAAGCGCGTCGTTGTAATAACGGATCCATCGCGTGCCCCCATAGGCGGGCGGCAGGCGGTAATAGCCCGGGTCGTTGATCCAGTAGCGCGAGCTATAGAACAGCGAGTTCAGCGAGAAACCGATGCTGAACCGCGTGTAGCCATAACCGCGATACGGGTTGTAATAGCGCGGCATGCGGTAATAGTGCCGGTTCCGCTCGCGATAGCTGCGCCAGTCGTAGCGGCGGTCGCTCCGCCAATCGCGGTTCCACCGGTTGTTGCGGTGGTCGCCCCGGTCCCAGCGATCGTTGCGGCCGTCGCGATAGCGCCGGTCTACGCGGTCGTTGTTATTGCGGTCGTACCGCCGGTCGATCTGGCCGTCGCGGTTGCGATCGTAACGCGGGTCGCGCTGATCGATGCGGTTGTTGTTGTTGCGATCCCAGCGGCGATCGAGGTCGCCGTTGCGATTGCGATCATAACGCCGGTCGACGCGATTATTGTCGTTGCGATCATAACGCCGATCGACCTCGCCGTTGCGGTTACGATCCCACCGGCGATCGATGCGGCCATCGTTGTTGCGGTCGTAGACTCCGCCGCGCTGGCCTTGGGCCGGTTGAGTCTGATGCTGCTGTTCGCGCTGCTGCTGCCATTGCTGCCGCTGCTGGTCGTTCCCGCGCTGGCGCCATTGCTCGCGCTGCGCTTGGCGTTGCTGGTCATTGCCGCGCTGCTGCCGTTGCTGTTGGCGCATTTCGCTGCGCTGCTGGCGCTCGACCTGCGGCTGCTGGCGCTCAGGCCGGGCCTGACCGCCCCAATTGCCGCCGCGGCGCACTTCGGGGCCGCGTGGTCCGCGGTCCCCCCGGTCGCCGCGCTGCGCGATCTGCACCCGCTCGCCCGACGCCTGTGCGGCGGCCGGGGCGATGGGGGTCAGGATCGTTGCAGCGATCAGCAACCCTCCGAACATCTTCTTCATCTCGCCATACTCCAACTCATGTCCCATGTGCTGGAGACGCCAGCCGGGATGATGAATCGATTCTTACTCTCCGCAAGATGATCGGTGGCTGACCGCGCTGTTGCCTGCGGTTCAGCTAGATGAACGAAGCCGTTCAGCTGCCTGGCGGCAAGCGCAGTGCCGGGACGGCACGCGCCGCGTCCTCAGGACGGATGCCCGGCGGCGGCGCGGCGGCGATGCGCTCCTCGCCGCGGATCACGCGGCCGGCGAGGCGGATCGCGGTGCGGATGCGCGGATAGGTGCCGCAGCGGCAGATATTGGTCATCGCGGCGTCGATGTCGGCGTCGCTAGGATTGCTGTTCGACCGCAGCAGCGCCGCGGCCGCCATGATCATCCCCGACTGGCAGAAACCGCATTGGGGGACCTGTTCGGCGACCCACGCCTGCTGCACCGGATGGCTGCGATCGCGCGTCAGCCCCTCGATCGTCGTGACGAAGCGGCCTTCGCACTCGGCGATCGTGACCATGCAGCTGCGAATCGCTTCGCCGTCGATGTCGACGGTGCACGCGCCGCATTCGCCGGTGCCGCAGCCATATTTGGTGCCCGTGAGGTTCGACGCGTCGCGCAGCGCCCACAGCAGGGGCGTTTCGGGTTCCATGCGATATTCGACCGGGCGGTCGTTGACCGAGAATCGCGTCATGGACTGTGCAACACCAATAAATAGGGACTGTCCCTATTTAATCGGGCGGGCATTTTGCGCAATCGAAACTCGGCAGAAATTAAATAGGGACTGTCCCTATTTATTGGCCCCCGGCCTGTCAGGCACCTCAATCACGCCAGCTCGTGTCGATCTTGTCGACCTTGCGCACCATCGCGTCGAATTCGGCCTTGCCCACTTGTCCGGGGATCGAGGCCATGAACAGGTCGCGCTGGTGAACCGCGATCACTTCCTGCGGGACGGTGATCGGCTTGCCCATGCTCATCGTCGCGAGCTGGATCTCGCACGCGCGCTGCAGCGCCCAATATTTGATGAAGGCTTCGGTCAGCGTCTTGCCCATCACAACGGGGCCGTGATTCTTGAGCATCAGGATGCGCTTGTCGCCGAGGTTCTGGACGAGGCGCTCGCCTTCCTCCTCGCGTACCGTCACCCCCTCGAAATCATGATAGGCGAGTTGGCCCGCGAAGTTGCAGGCATAGAAATTGACCGGCTGCAGCCCGCCTTCGAGCGCGCAGACCGCGACCGTCGCGGTCGTGTGCGTGTGAATGATCGCGTGCGCGTCGGGCAGGACGCGGTGGAACAGGCTGTGCTGGACAAAGCCCGCTTTATTGACGTGCCAGGGATTATCCTCGTCGACCTTGTTACCGTCGATGTCGATCTTGATGAGGTTCGACGCGGAGACTTCGCTGAAATGCAGGCCATAGGGGTTGATCAGGAAGGCGCCTTCCTCGTCCGGAACCTTCACCGTGATATGGTTGAAGATCATCTCGTCCCAGCCCATCATCGCGAAGATGCGGTAGCAGGCGGCAAGCTCCTGCCGCGCCGTCCATTCGGCTTCGCTATATTTGCTGTTGCGCTTGAGCTGGGTCGCCATGGCCTGTCCCTCATTATGATGTTAGTTTCGTCCTGCTACCTATGCCATAAGGATGGGGCGCGGCACAATCCCGGGAGCGGGCAGGGCGGTCCGATAGCGGGGCAGGCGCAGTTTACCGCGCAGGGGCTTGCATTTTGCCGCGAATCCTTTTAGTGGCCCAGCCATCGGAACGTCGCGGGTTCGCGGCGCTTCTCTTATTGCCCTTATATCGGCGATTTATGGCGGACCGGATGGCCGGTAGCCGTTCATCGTTGGACGAACCGGAGACGACACGGCGTATGCAAATCATCGTTCGCGACAATAATGTCGACCAGGCCCTTCGCGCGCTCAAGAAGAAGCTGCAGCGTGAGGGCGTGTATCGCGAAATGAAGCTGCGCCGTCATTACGAGAAGCCCAGCGAAAAGCGCGCGCGTGAGCACGCCGCCGCTGTCCGCCGCGCCCGCAAGATGGAGCGCAAGCGGATGGAGCGCGACGGTATCAAGTAAGACCGTCTCCCGTTCGGGATCCTGATCGTGAAAAGGGCGCCGCGGCAACGCGGCGCCCTTTTTCGTTGGTTTGGGGAGCTGTGACTGGCTCGCGGCCGTGAGCTGACGTCTTCTCCCCTCCCGCAGGCGGGAGGGGATATTCGCGTGATCCCTAAACGTCCGCTAACCCCCTAGATCGACTTTCGCGCGTAATTGCCTCTGGACCGTCCCGCGCCGCTCCGCCTATAGGCGTGCCCGACATTTCGCCCCCGGAAAAACGGGGCAGGTAAAGGACTGCAAGATGAGCGTAACGACGGTTCCACTACGCCCGGTGAGCAAGGGTGGCCTGTGGCTGATGTGGTTTGGCCTCGCGGCGCTGCTCGCCCTGGGCGCGGCCTTCGCCTGGCACATGACCCCGCGCATCGGGTTCGAGGTCGTGAAGGAAGGCGCCGGGCCGAGCCCGACCAAGGCCGACGTCGTGCTGGTCAAATATGAAGGCAAGCTCGACGACGGCACCGTCTTCGACGCCAACGAACAGGCGCCGATGCAGGTCGCGCAGGTCGTTCCCGGTTTCTCCGAGGCATTGACCCGGATGAAAAAGGGCGGCGAGTATAAGATCACCATTCCCGCGCAACTCGGCTATGGCGACCGCGCGGTCGGTCCGATCCCGGCCGGCAGCACGCTGCACTTCGCCGTCACGCTGCTCGACTTCCGCTCGGAGGCCGAGGTTCGCGCGATGCAGCAGCAGATGCAGCAACAGCAGCAGATGATGCAGCAGCAACAGCAGATGCAGGGCGGCCCCGGTGGCGCTCCGGGAGGTCCGGGCGGCCCGCCGCCGGGCATGCCGCCGCAGCGATAAGCGAGCGGTTCCCAGGAAACAGAGGCGGCGGCGGGCTTAGGTGCTCGCCGCCGTTGTCGTTTTGGCGCCGTTGGCGTTGCGCTCGGCCTCGCGCTCCAGCGCGACCTTGATCATCGCGATGATCGGATCGGCGAGGAACAGCCCCATCAGGCCGAGCAGCGCGCCGAACAAGATCTGCGCGCCGAGCACGAGCGCCGGGGCAAGGTCGACGGTCTTTTTGGCGACCATCGGGACGATCAGATAACCGTCGACGGTCTGGACGATGAAATAGATGGCGATCGCCCACAGGCCGGTGTCGGTCCCCGCCGAGAAGCCGACGAGGACGAGCAGCACGCCCGACACGATCGCGCCGATATTGGGGATGAAGGCGAGCAAACCGGTGAGCAGGCCCATCAAGGCCGCCATCGGAATACCGACCGCCATGCACGCGAGCCAGGTCCCGATGCCCTCGACGAACATGCCGAGCAGGCGGCCGGCCATCAGGCGGCGCAACGTGAAGCCCATACGCGCCGTCGTGATGTAGAAATTCTCGCGGCTCTTCATCGGCAGCATCCACGCAACGCCGCGTTCGTAAAGCCGCGGTTCGATCGCGATGAAGATGCCGAGCACGAGGATCATGACGAGGCTGGTCAGCCCGCCCAGCACCGTACCCACCGCCGCGGTGACGCGGCCGAATGTGCCGGCCAGATTGTCGGTGATCGTCTTCGTATCGAGCTGGAAATTGCCCATGCCGTGATCGCTCGCCCAGGCAGCGATCCGCTCGACCTGTCCCATCACGACCGTTTGCAATGTCGCCGCCTGATCGGCGATCTGCGAGCCCGCGAACATCACGGTCCAGACAAGGAAGACGACGAGCGAGAGGCAGATGATGAGCAGCCGCCAGCCGCGCGCGATCGGCAGCACACGCCCGAGCAGGCGCGCCCCGCCATCGAGCATCGATGCCATCACGATGCCGGCAAAGATCAGCAGGATCGGCTGGATCAGCACGATGCACAGACCGATGAGCAGCGCGAGGCCGATCCAGACACCGGCTTTCAGCAGTTCGGTGCGGACAAGCTGGCTGCGGATTTCGGTCGGGCCGGGGGCTTCCCTGTGCGCTTCGGCCTTGGCGGTGGCGCTGGCGGCGCGCGTTCCGGTTGTCTTCCTTGTCGCCGCCATGTCGTGTTCCCCGTTATGTTAGCTGCCCTGACGCTCGGGCCGCAGGTCGGTTCCCGCGCGCCCCGATCGCAAGGCACTAAACCAGCTCAATGGGTTATACCACTCGGCGGTTCCATCGGTCGAAAAACTGATGATCTCGGCGCGCCCGGCGATCGCGTCGAAAGGGACGGCGCCGCCGAGGCCCTTCTGGCTCGTATCGACGCGGCTGTCGGCGCTGCCGTCGCGGTTGTCGCCCATCAGGAAGACGTGATCGGCGGGCACGGTGACCGGGCCATAATCGTCGGTCGCATAGCCGGGGCCCATGTCGATCGTGTCGAAGGTCGCGCCGCCGGGCAGCGTTTCGCGCACGATCGGCAGTTCGAGCACTTCCTTGCCCTTCGCATCGCGGTTCACGAAGCGGAACAGGCTGCTGTCGGGTCCGGGGGTATTGAGATCAACCGGGATCGCGAGCATCGGCTGGACCTCGCGCTTCACCGGCTTGCCGTTGATGCTGAGTTCGCCGTTGCGGAGTTCAATCGTGTCGCCGGGAAGGCCGATCACGCGCTTGATATAGTCGATCCGCGTCACCGGATGCTCGAGCACAACGATGTCGCCGCGTTCGGGCAGCTTGCCGAACCAGCGGCCCGCGACCTTGGGCGCCAAGTGAAAGCTGACCGACGAATAGGACCAGCCATAGGGATATTTGCTGACGATCAGCCGGTCGCCGTTGCGCAGCACGGGCATCATCGAATCGGACGGGATATAAAAGGGCTTGGCGACGCAGCTGTGGATGCCTAGCACGAGCAGCAATATTACCACGACGTCGCGGATCAGCTTGCCCCAGCTCCCGTCATCCTTCGTCTTGTCTTTCGCCATATTGATGTCAGTCCTTGATTGCTTCGATGATGACAAATGCCTGCGCCCACGGATGGTCGTCGGTCAGCGTCAAATGGATATGCGCGGTGTGGCCGGGCGGGATCATCGCCGCGAGCCGTTCGGCCGCGCCGCCGGTGAGCGCCAGCGTCGGGGCGCCCGACGGCGCGTTGACGACGCCGATGTCTTTCATGAACACCCCGCGCTTGAAACCTGTGCCGACGGCTTTCGAAAAGGCTTCCTTCGCGGCGAAGCGCTTGGCGTAGGTGCCCGCGCGCGTGAACGGCCGCCGTGCCGCCTTGGCCTTTTCAACATCGGTGAAGACGCGATTCTCGAAGCGCTCGCCAAAGCGCTCGAGCGACTTCTGGATCCGCTCTATATTACACAGGTCGGAGCCGAGGCCGATGATCATGACGACCCCAACAGGTCGTCACCCCCGCGAAGGCGGGGGTCGCTGTCGGCCTTGAACCGGAATGTCGGTGTGACCCGCAGGCGGCCCCCGCCTTCGCGGGGACGACGGATGATAATCACACTCAACCGCGCGCCTCGTCCATCAGCGCGCGCATCCGGCGTACTGCGTCCTCGAGCCCGGTGAAGATCGCCTCGCCGATCAGATAATGGCCGATGTTGAGTTCGGCGAGCTGCGGGATCGCGGCGACGGGCACGACATTCTCATAGGTCAGGCCGTGGCCTGCGTGCGGCTCGATGCCATTCTTCCACGCGAGCGCCGCGGCGTCGGCGAGGCGGCGGAGTTCGGCGGCGCGTTCCTCGCCCTCGACATGCGCGTAACGGCCGGTGTGGAATTCGACGACGGGGGCGCGGAGGCGCATCGCCGCCTCGATCTGGCGCGCGTCGGGTTCGATGAAAAGGCTGACGCGGATGCCCGCATCGTTCAGCCGCGATACGATCGGCGCGAGGTGGTTATGCTGCCCCGCGGCGTCGAGTCCGCCCTCGGTCGTGCGTTCTTCGCGCTTCTCAGGAACGATGCATGCCGCGTGCGGCATGTGGCGCAGCGCGATTTCGACCATCTCGTCGGTCGCGGCCATTTCGAGATTGAGCGGCAGGTCGGTCGCGGCCTGGATGCGCGCGAGGTCGTCGTCGCGAATATGGCGCCGGTCTTCGCGCAGATGCGCGGTGATCCCGTCGCCGCCGACCGCCGCGACGATTTCGGCCGCGCGCACCGGGTCGGGATGCTCGCCCCCGCGCGCGTTGCGGATCGTCGCGACATGGTCGATGTTGACGCCGAGGCGCAGGCGCGAAGGAGAGGGGCCGGTCAAGCCGCCTTGCTCCGGCTGCCGGGCTTCACCGCTTCGGTTCCTGCCAGCGTTTCGGGCAATTCATCCTCGGCATAGGTCGGGAAATTGATCGCGACGAGCGGATAGAAGGGCACGCCGAGTTCGACATTGCCCGCCGAACGGTCGACGAGCGCGGCCTCGGCGATCACCTCGCCGCCTGCGGCGCGCACCGCCTCCATCGCCTCGCGCGACGACAGGCCCGTGGTCACGACATCCTCGACCATCAGCACCTTGGCGCCGGGGTCGATCGTAAAGCCGCGGCGCAGTTCGAAGGTGCCCGTCGGCCGCTCGACGAAAATCGCGGGCTTGCCGAGCGCGCGGCCCATTTCATGACCGATGATCACCCCGCCCATCGCGGGCGAAACGACAAGGTCGATCGCCTGTTTCAGGTCGCGCGGCAGCTTGGCGGCAAGCGCGACCGCGAGCCGTCCGGCGCGTGTCGTATCCATCAGCACGCGCGCGCACTGCAGATAATATTCGCTGTGACGGCCCGAGGAGAGCAGGAAGTGGCCCTGGAGCAGGGCGTCGGCGGCGCGAAATTCGGCCAGGATTTCATCATCGGTCATGGAGGAGTTGTTCTTTTATCCAGTGCGTCGCTCATGATGGGCGACCGGTTTTGGCGGCGAAGATTATCCAGCCGCAAAATAGTGTTAGAGATGCTTGAGGCAAGCGGCAAGCGGGTCTATAGCGCCCGCGAGATTCAGCCCCTTGTCGGCTGCCGTGACGCGTGTCCGGCCGCTGCCGCAAAGGGGGTGGGGCATCAATAAGAACAACAGGCAACGGGCGGCACTATCCTTATGAAGAGCTTGAAAACCCTTGTAATTGCGGCGGCTTTGTCGCTTGGCGCGGTGGGCGCCGGCCATGCGCAGGCACCCGCGACGGCTCCGGCCGAAGCACCCGCCGCAACGGCTGTGGCGAATCCGGCTCCGGCCGCCACCGATGCGGCCGCTCCGGCAGCGACGCCGGTCGCGACGACCGCCGCGGTTCCGGCTGGCGATGCCACTTACGTCCCGATGAAGCCGACCCCCGGGGTTGGCCAGCCGGTCGACGCGGGCATCGATTTCCAGCCGCAGGTCAGCCCGATCGGCGAACAGGCTTACTGGTTCAACCATGTGATCCTGCTGCCCGTCATCACGGTGATCACGCTGATCGTGCTCGGCCTCCTGCTCTGGGTGATGTTTCGTTTCCGCGCCAAGGCGAACCCGGTGCCGTCGAAGACGACGCACAACACGTTCATCGAAATCATCTGGACCGCCATTCCGGTGCTGATCCTCGCGGTGATCGCGGTGCCGTCGATCCGCCTGCTCGCGGCGCAATATGAGCCGCCGAAGAAAGAAGCGCTGACGATCAAGGTCACCGGCTATCAATGGTATTGGGGCTATGCCTATCCCGACCAGGGCATCGGCGAATTTGTCTCGAAGATCCTGCCCGAAGACAAGGCGAAGGCCGCAGGCGAACCCTATCACCTCGCCGTCGATAACCGCATGGTCGTCCCCGTCGGCCGCCAGGTGAAGCTGATCATCACCGGCGCCGACGTCATCCACAGCTTTGCGGTTCCGGCCTTCTGGACCAAGATGGACGCGGTCCCCGGCCGCGCCAACGAAACGACCTTCACCGCGAACAAGGTCGGCGTCTATTACGGCCAGTGTTCGGAACTCTGCGGTGTCGATCACGGCTATATGCCGATCGCCGTCGAAGTGCTTCCGGTCGACAAGTGGGAAGCGTGGGTCCGCTCGAAGGGCGGCAATCCGGCCGGTCCGGTCGCCGCGGCACCCGCCGCTGCCGCACCGGCACCCGCTGTCGCCGCCCCGGCCGCGACGCCGGCCGCCGTCACGACCGAAGCTGCACCGGCAGCGGCGCCCGCCGCCGCGCCGGCCGCCAAGAATTAATAAGGGGTCCGACAGATGACCGATATCGCAGCGACTGCACCCGCGCACGGCGCCGAACATGGCCACAACCATGCGCATGACGACCATGATCACGACACGCCCGGCTTCTTTGTCCGCTGGTTCATGTCGACGAACCACAAGGACATCGGCACGCTCTACCTGATCTTCGCGATCATTGCCGGCATCGTCGGCGGTGGGCTTTCGGGCATGATGCGCCTCGAACTCGCCGAACCCGGCGTCCAGTATCTTTCGGGCTGGGCCAGCGCCCTCGGCGGCGGTGCCGACGAGGTAGCGGGCAAGCATTTCTGGAACGTGATGATCACCGCGCACGGCCTGATCATGGTGTTCTTCATGGTCATGCCCGCGATGATCGGCGGCTTTGGCAACTGGTTTGTGCCGCTGATGATCGGCGCCCCCGACATGGCGTTCCCGCGCATGAACAACGTGTCCTTCTGGCTGACGGCGGTTGCGTTCGTCATGCTCTTCGGCTCGATGTTCGTTCCCGGCGGGAGCGGCAATGGCGCCGGCACCGGCTGGACCGTCTATGCGCCGCTGTCGACCAGCGGCTCGGTCGGACCCGCGGTCGATATGGCGATCTTCTCGCTCCACCTGGCTGGCGCGGCGTCGATCCTTGGGGCGATCAACTTCATCACCACGATCTTCAACATGCGCGCGCCGGGCATGACGCTGCACAAGATGCCGCTGTTCGTGTGGTCGGTGCTCGTCACCGCCTTCCTGCTGCTGCTCGCGCTGCCGGTTCTGGCCGCGGCGATCACGATGCTGCTGACCGACCGCAACTTCGGCACCACCTTCTATGATGCGGCCGGCGGCGGCGATCCCGTCCTCTACCAGCATCTCTTCTGGTTCTTCGGCCACCCCGAAGTCTACATCATGATCCTGCCCGGCTTCGGCATGGTCAGCCAGATCATCTCGACCTTCAGCAAGAAGCCGGTGTTCGGCTATCTCGGCATGGCATACGCCATGGTCGCGATCGGCGTCGTCGGCTTCATCGTGTGGGCGCACCACATGTTCACGGTCGGCATGAGCGTGAACCTCAAGATGTACTTCACCGCCGCGACGATGGTCATCGCGGTCCCGACGGGCATCAAGATCTTCAGCTGGATCGCCACCATGTGGGGCGGCACGCTGAGCTTCAAGACGCCGATGATGTGGTCGCTCGGTTTCATCTTCATGTTCACCGTCGGCGGCGTGACCGGCGTCGTGCTCGCCAATGGCGGTGTCGACACCAATTTGCACGACACCTATTATGTCGTTGCGCACTTCCACTATGTGCTGTCGCTGGGCGCGGTCTTCTCGCTCTTCGCCGGCTTCTATTACTGGTTCCCGAAGATGTCGGGCCGGATGTACAATGAGGCGCTCGGCCAGTTGCACTTCTGGGTCTTCTTCATCGGCGTGAACGTCATGTTCTTCCCCCAGCACTTCCTGGGCCAGCAGGGCATGCCGCGCCGTTACCCCGACTATGCGGAAGCCTATGCCTATTGGCACTATGTCTCGTCGTTCGGCTATGTGATCATGGGCGTGGGCATGCTCTTCTTCTTCCTGAACATCGGCTACTCGCTGTTCGCGGGCAAGAAAGCCGCTGACAATCCGTGGGGCGAAGGCGCGACGACGCTCGAATGGACGCTGTCGAGCCCGCCGCCGTTCCACCAGTTCAACGAACTGCCGCGTATCGCCTGATTTGGTTTCGCCCCCTGCCGACATCCGGCAGGGGGCTTAGCCCTTCGGGTCGGAGTAACCATGGCGCAAAGCCTGACTCAAGCCGACACGGCGCTACCCGCCGACTGGCGCGACCTGTTCGCGCTGACGAAGCCGCGCGTCATGTCGCTGGTGGTGTTCACCGCGCTGTGCGGCCTGCTCGCGGCGCCGGGGCATGTGCCGCCGGTGCTCGCTTTCTCCTCGATCCTCGCGATCGCGCTGGGGGCAGGGGCTTCGGGCGCGCTCAACCAATGGTATGAGGTGGGGCTCGACGCGAAGATGAAGCGGACTGCGGGCCGGCCGCTTCCCGCCGGGCGCCTCGACCCGCAGACTGCGTTGCAGTTCGGCGTCGGGCTTGCAGCCTTTTCGCTGTTCCTGATGCTGTTCGCGTCGAACTGGCAGGCGACGCTGCTGCTCGCCGCCTCGATCCTTTTCTACGTCTTCGTCTATACGATGTGGCTGAAGCCGCGGACCCCGCAGAATATCGTCATCGGCGGCGCGGCGGGCGCCTTTCCGCCGCTGATCGGCTGGGTTGCCGCGACGGGGGCGATCGCGCCGCTGCCGGTGATGCTGTTCCTGCTGATCTTCCTGTGGACGCCGCCGCATTTCTGGGCGCTCGCGCTGTTCATGCGCTCGGACTATGCCGCCGCGGGCATTCCGATGATGCCCGTCGTCGCGGGCGAGAAATCGACACGGCGCCAGATCCTCTTTTATGCGCTGATCATGGCCGCCGCCGCGATCGCGCCGTGGCCGCTCGGCTACACCGGCGCGCTCTATGGCTGGACCGCGGTGGTGCTGTCGGCTGTGTTCGTCTTTCTGTCTGTCCAGGTCGGCACCCGCACCACGGGCGAGGGCGACCTGATGCAACCCGAAAAGCGCCTGTTCGCTTATTCGATCGCCTATCTTTTCATTCTGTTCGGCGCTGTCGTCGCCGACCATTGGTGGCCGCTATGACCGAAGAAACTCCGAACGAGCCGTTTGACGAGGCCGAATATCGCCGCCGCCAGCGCAGCCGTGCGAACCTGATGGCATGGATGCTGGGCGCACTGGCGATCCTGTTTTTCTTCATCACCATCGCAAAGATGCAGATATTCTCATGAGGGCCTTTCCGGTCATTGGGCGCATGTCCCCGAACGCGAAGACAGCAAGCCTGGCCGCGTTGATGGCGCTCGCGATGACCGGTCTCGGGTTCGCGGCGGTGCCGCTCTACGATCTCTTCTGCCGCGTCACGGGGTTCGGCGGTACGACCCAGCGCTACGATCCGGTCGCTGCGGCGGCCGAACCCGAAATATTGAGCCAAACGGTCTCGGTCCGCTTCGACGCCAATGTCTCGCCGAACCTGCCGTGGAAATTCTATCCCGAGCATCCGACCGATACGGTGAGCATCGGCGCGCGCGACATGGCGATCTTTATCGCCGAGAATAATTCGGCGCATCCCGTCGTCGGGACCGCCAGCTTCAACGTCACCCCCGATCAGGCGGGCAAATATTTTACCAAGATCCAGTGCTTCTGCTTTACCCAGCAACGGCTGGAGCCGGGGCAGCAGATGCGCATGCCGGTGCTGTTCTTCGTCGATCCCAAGATCATGGACGATCCCGACGCGCGCGACGTGCAGGAAATCACCCTCAGCTACACCTTCCACCCTGTAGACGAGGGTAAAAAGGCGAGCTAAGGCCGCGAACAAGAGTCTAACAAGGGCCGGCAGATGATGGGGAATCATCATGCCGGGGCTGCTAAAAACGGGAAACACGCCATGTCCGGTGCGAAACATCATGACTATCACCTCGTAAATCCCAGCGTCTGGCCGCTCATCGGCTCGGTCGCTGCCCTCGTGATGTTCTTCGGGCTCGTCATGGCCATGCACGCCGACTATTTCGGCGGCATCGGCAAGTGGGTTCTCGGCCTCGGCTTCATGGGCGTCATCGCGACCTTTTTCAGCTGGTGGTCGGACGTCATCAACGAAGCGCACGCCGGCGACCATACCCCGGTCGTCCAACTGCACCTGCGCTACGGCATGATCCTGTTCATCGCGTCCGAAGTCATGTTCTTCGTCGGCTGGTTCTGGGCGTGGTTCGACTTCTCGCTCTTCCCGGTGCCGATCGAATATGCCGAAGGCGCGGTCACCTCGCTGTTCGGCCAGGACGGCGCGGCGGCGATGACCATGTGGCCGCCGAAGGGCATCGAAGTCATCGATCCCTTCTCGCTGCCGCTGCTCAACACGCTGATCCTGCTCTGCTCGGGCACGACGATCACCTGGGCGCACCATGCGCTGATCCACGGCGACCGCGAAGGGCTCAAGAAGGGTCTGTGGCTGACGATCATCCTCGGCGCGGTCTTCTCGTCGATCCAGGCTTACGAATATATTCACGCGCCGTGGGGCTTCGGGCAGAGCAACTATAGCTCGGCCTTCTACATGGCGACCGGCTTCCATGGCTTCCACGTGCTTGTCGGCACGATCTTCCTGATCGTCTGCCTGGTGCGCACCTACAAGGGCCACTTCACCCCGACCCAGCATTTCGGTTTCGAAGCCGCCGCCTGGTACTGGCACTTCGTCGACGTCGTTTGGCTGTTCCTCTTCATCATCGTCTATGTCTGGGGCGGCTGGGGCGCGCCGGTCGCCGCGCACTAAATTGCCGGCTGGCGATCAATCTCAAAAGGGGCAGCCGCCGGTCTGGCGCGCTGCCCTTTTTGGTCTCTGCCCCGAATGCGGCGCGCCGACGCTGTTCGACGGGCCGGTGAAGTTCCGCGCGAAATGCGAGAGCTGCGGGCTCGATTATGGACGCTACAATGTCGGCGATGGCCCCGCGGCGTTCCTGACATTGATCATCGGCGCGCTGCTCATCGCCATCGCGCTGACGCTCGATGCCATGGTGCGGCCGCCCTTGTGGGTGCATATCATCCTGTGGGTGCCGCTCACCGCCGCCGCGGTCGTCTATGGTCTGCGCGTCGGCAAGGGCGCGCTTTTGGCAAGCGAGCATCAGCGTCAGGCAGCCGAAGGCCGTGAGGTGGACGAGAATGACTGAACCTGCCCAACAGCCGACGCGGCGGTGGCCGCTGATCCCGACGATCCTCGTGCTTGCCGCGATCGCGGTGATGATCGCGCTCGGCGTCTGGCAGTTGCAGCGCAAGAGCGAGAAGGAAGCGCTGATCGCGCTTTACCAGCGCAATGTGGCGATGTCTTCGACCGTCGCCTATCCCGAGCTGCCGCCGGTTGCCGATGCCTTCCTCTATCGCAAGAGCAGCGTCGTCTGTCTCGAACCCGTGCACTGGGACCCGCGCAGCGGCACCGACATCAAGGGCAAGTCGGGGATTCGCATGATCGCCGACTGCCGCACCGGCGCCGAAGGGCCGGGCGTACTCGTCGATGTCGGGATCGGCGATAATTTCACGCCGCCCCAATGGACCGGCGGGACGGTGCAGGGGACGATCGTTCCTGGACCCGGGCAGCCGACGGTGATGGAGCGCGCGATGGGCAAGGCGACCCCCGCGCGCGCGATGCTGATCGCCGATCAACCGGTCGCGGGATTGCGGGCCAGCGCGGTGCCATCGGCCGACGACACGCCGAACAATCACCTTGCGTACGCGTTCCAATGGTTCTTCTTCGCGATCGTTGCGCTGATTATCTACATCCTCGCGGTCCGCCGCCGCTTGCAGCCTTGACGGCGCGCCGCTAGGCGCATTTCGTCATGGACTATATCAGCACCCGCGGCTCCGCGCCGACCCTCGACTTTCGTGCCGCGACGCTGGCCGGCCTTGCCAGCGACGGCGGCCTCTATGTGCCGGCAAAATGGCCGCAGATGTCGGCCGACGAAATTCGCGCGCTCGCGGGTCTCGATTATGCCGAAACCGCGGTGCGGGTCATGCGGCCCTTCGTCGCGGGCGTGCTGACCGAGGACGAATTGCGCGCGCTTTGCCGCGCCGCGTACGGCCGCTTCAGCCACGATGCGGTGACCCCGCTCGTCCAGCTCGACCATCGCCACTGGCTGCTCGAACTGTTCCACGGTCCGACGCTCGCGTTCAAGGATGTCGCGCTGCAACTGCTCGGCCAGCTGTTCGGGAAATTCCTCGCGGGCGGCGACACGAACATCACGATTGTCGGCGCGACCTCGGGCGATACCGGGTCGGCGGCGATCGAGGCGGTCGCGGGCCGCGAGCATATCCAGATCTTCATGCTCCACCCCGAGGGACGCGTCAGCGACGTCCAGCGGCGCCAGATGACGACGGTGCTGGCGCCGAACGTCCACAATATCGCGATCGACGGCAGCTTCGACGACGCGCAGGCGATGGTGAAGCGGCTGTTCGGCGACGAAGAGGCGCGCAGCCAGGTTACGCTGTCGGCGGTGAACAGCATCAACTGGGCGCGGCTGATGGCGCAGGTCGTCTATTATTTCTATGCCGCCGTGCGGCTCGGCGGCCCAGACCGTCCGGTGGCGTTCAGCGTGCCGACGGGCAATTTCGGCGATGTGTTCGCGGGCTATGTCGCGGCGCAGATGGGGCTTCCGATCGCAAAGCTCGTCGTCGCGACGAACGTCAATGACATCCTCCACCGTGCGCTGACCCGCGGCGACTATAGCGCGGGCACGGTCACCGCGACCGCGACGCCGAGCATGGACATCCAGGTCAGCAGCAATTTCGAACGGCTGCTGTTCGACCTTGCGGGCCGCGACGGCGCCGCGATCACCGGCATGATGGGCGAGTTCGATACGAACCGCGCGATGACGATCCCCGCCGATATGCTCGCGGGCGCGAAGGGCCTGTTCACGAGCGCGAGCATCGACGGCGATGCTATGGCGCTCGCGCTGCGCTGGGCGCAGGAACATGGCGGACAGATCATCGATCCGCACAGCGCGGTCGGCCTCGCCGCGGCGCGCGCGCTCGAGATCGATGCCGACATTCCGGTCGTCACGCTCGCGACCGCGCATCCGGCGAAGTTCCGCGAAGCCGTCGAGCGCGCCACCGGCGTGCGCCCGCCGCTGCCCGCGCGGCTCGGCAATCTGTTCGACCGCGAGGAACGCTATACGCGCCTACCCGGCGACTATGACGCGGTGAAGGCATTTGTCCTCGCGGAAGCGGCGCGTGGCTGATCTTCTGCCCCTCGTCACGCTCGTCGGTGAGGCTTGGGACGATTATGGGCTCGTCGACAGCGGGGGCGGGCGCAAGCTCGAACGCTATGGGCGTTATCGCTTTATCCGCCCCGAGCCGCAGGCGATGTGGGCGCCCGCGCTGCCCGCCAGCGAATGGGACGCCGCCGATGGCGAGTTCGTCCCGGCGTCCGACGACGACGGCGGCGGCCGCTGGTATTATAACAAGCCCGTGCCCGCCGAGGGCTGGCCGCTCGCGTGGCGCGAAACGCGCTTCACCGCGCAATGCACGCCCTTTCGCCACCTCGGCTTTTTCCCCGACATGGCGCCGGTGTGGGACTGGCTGCGCGAACGCGTCGCCGACAAGGCGGACCCCGCTTTCCTGAACCTGTTCGGCTACACCGGCGTCGGCAGCCAAGCTCTCGCCGCGGTGGGCGCATCGGTCACGCATGTCGATGCGTCGAAGAAGTCGGTGGGGCAGGCGCGCGAGAATGCCGCGCTCGCGGGCATGGCCGACAAGCCGGTGCGCTGGATCCTCGACGATGCAGGCAAGTTCTCCGCGCGTGAGGTCCGGCGCGAGAAGCGCTATGATGCGATCCTGCTCGATCCGCCCAAATTCGGCCGCGGCCCGACCGGCGAACGCTGGCAGATCGAGGAGGGGCTTGGCCCTCTGCTCGCCGATTGCCGCCAACTGCTCGACGAAGACAGCCGCGCGCTGTTCCTCACCGTCTACGCGGTGCGCATGTCGGCGCTCGCGATCGGCGAGTTGCTGGCGCAGCTTTTCGCCGACATGCCCGGCAAGGTCGAGTGCGGCGAACTTGCGGTGCGCGAAGAGGCGCGGGGGCTGCTGCTCCCGACCGCGATTTTCGCGCGCTGGGGCCGCTGACCCGCGGACTTTTCCCTTATTATGCTGCATACGTTTGCGGCACAGAATCTGTAATATTGTGACCGAAATGCCACAGCCCATGCGTTGACAATGAGAACGTTCCCATTTAGATAACGTTCACATAATGGAAATGCCGCCAAAAAAGAGCGGCTATTTGGGAGGAATGGGGATGCGGGCGTCTCAAAAGCAGTGGCTTGGCAAATTTCTGGTCGGCACGTCGGCGCTGTCCTTGATGGGCATGGCGCAAGCGGCCGCCGCGCAGGAAGCGCCGGCCGAGGGCGAAGTGAACGGCGACGAGATCGTCGTCACCGGCATCCGCGCCAGCCTTGCCGCGTCGGCCGACATCAAGCGCGAGGCGCAGGGCGTCGTCGACGCGATTTCCGCCGAAGACATCGGCAAATTCCCCGATACGAACCTCGCCGAGTCGCTGCAGCGCATCACCGGCGTGTCGATCGATCGCCAGAATGGCGAAGGCTCGCTGGTCACCGTCCGCGGCTTCGGCCCCGAATTCAATCTGGTGACGGTTAATGGCCGCCAGGTGCCGACCGCCGTCATCGGCGATGGCGGCAGCGCACCGTCGTCGCGCTCGTTCGACTTTGCCAACCTCGCTTCCGAAGGCATTGCAGGCGTCGAAGTCTATAAGAGCGGCCGTGCGACGATCGAATCGGGCGGCATCGGTTCGACCATCAACATCCGTACCCCGCGTCCGCTCGACAATCCCGGTCTGCGCGGCAGTCTCGCCGTCAAGGGCGTGTATGACACGTCGCGCAATGAAGGCGACCCGATCACGCCCGAAATATCGGGCATCGTCAGCACGACCTTTGCCGACGATACGATCGGCATCATGGTCGCCGGTTCGTACCAGAAGCGTAAATCGAGCACGAACACGGCCAATGTGGGCTGGCGCGACGGCTATCTTGGCAACGAGAACAATTGGGGCTCGCTGGCACAGCCGGGCACCTCCGGCGCGGCGAACATCTCCAACCGTCCCGACCCGACCGACGTTTATCAGGTGCCGCAGAACGCGTCCTATGATCTCAACGACATCAATCGCGAGCGCATTAACGGCCAGGCGGTGCTGCAATTCCGCCCCAGCGACAATCTGACCGCAACGGTCGACTATATCTATTCGCGCAACACCGTCGAAACGCGGAACAGCAATGTCGGCGTGTGGTTCAACCATGGCGACACGTCGAGCGCATGGACCGATGGCCCGGTTGCCGGTCCGCTCTTTTATACCGAGCGCTTTGGGCCGCCCGACCCCGGGTGCTCGGCGCCGTCGCCGGCCCCGCCGAACAATTGTCAGGTCGGCAAGGACCTGTCCTACAGCGGCGCGCTCCAGGAAAACCGGGCCGAGAATAATTCGCTGGGCTTCAATCTCGAATGGAAGGGGCCGGACGGCGTCACGGTCGAACTCGACGCGCATCATTCGATCGCCGAAGTGAAGCCCGTGAACCGGTTCGGATCGAGCATGTCGTTGGGCAACGCTGTTTTCGGTGTCGCCAATCAGACGATCAACTTTGAAAATGATCTGCCGGTCATCTCTTATGCGATGCATCCCGGAATCGATCCGCTGACCGCGGCGCTGATCACGCCGACTGGCAATGCTTTTCGCAACGCCTATTTCCGGAACCGGATCAACCAAGTGCAATTCCGTGGCCGGTATGACCATGATGGCGGCTTCCTCGACAGCATCGATTTTGGCGTTTCCTATGTCGATAGCAAGGTTCGCTCGGCATTCGGTACGATCCAGAACGACGACACCTGGGGCGGGGCGGGGCCGGCTTCCGATATTCCCGACGACATCTTCACACTCGCGACGCTTCCGGACAAATTCCCGGGTCTGGCGCAGTCGGGCATGATCCAGAGTTTCTACACCTTTGATTTCGAGCGAATGGCCGATCTGGTCGAACAAAATTATCAGATGTGCAGCGACCCGCTGACCGGGGCGAACCAGCCCGGCACCTGTCTGGCCGTCTTCAACACCGATCGGCGCATTTCGGAAAAAACGCTGGCGCCCTATCTGCAAGTCGCGGCCGAGTTCGATCTTTTCGAAAATCCGGCGCATCTTGTCGCGGGCGTTCGTTATGAGACCACCGACATTGCGTCTGCCGCTCTGGTCCCCGCGCCCGCCACAACGACCTGGGTCGGCGAGAATGAGTTCAACATCGTCTTTTCGGGCGACAGCGAATTCACGCGTTTCAAGGGCTCTTACGACAATTGGCTGCCGGCGATCGATTTCGACGTCTCGCCAATCGAAGACGTCAAACTGCGCGCATCGTACAGCCACACGATCACGCGTCCGGACTATGCGAATATGCAGGGTGGGCGCACACTCGATACATTGTTCCGCATCGGCGGTGGGACCGGTGCGCAGGGCAATCCGGGCCTGATTCCGTACAAGTCAAAGAATATCGACCTGTCGGCCGAATGGTATTATGCGCCCACCAGCTACGTCTCTGTTGGCTATTTCTACAAGGATGTCAGCAACTTCATTTCGACAACCCGGATCGATACCAATGCGTTCGGACTGACGACGCCGGTAAACGGCCCGCGCTGGCAGGCTGCGGTCGCTGCCCTTGGGCCGAATGCAACCGTGGCGCAGATTCGGCAGGAGATCATCAGGCGTTTCCCCGGCACGGTCACCGGCAATGTCATCAATGCCGCGCCGGGAGATCCGCTCGTCAATTTCGAGATCACGACCCCGATCAACAGCGATCAGAAGGCATCAATCAACGGCTGGGAATTCGCTCTTCAGCACAGCTTCTGGGATACGGGCTTCGGCGTGATCCTGAACTATACTATCGTCAACGGCGACGCGACGTACGACAACACGCAGCCGTCGTCGGTGCCGCAATTTGCGTTGACCGGGCTCAGCGACAGCGCCAACGCGGTCGCCTTCTACGACAAGAATGGGATCCAGGCGCGTGTCGCTTGGAACTGGCGCGATGAGTTCCTCTCCCAAACGGGGCCCAACCCGTTTTATACCGAGGAATATTGGCAGATCGACGCGAGTGCGAGCTACGAGTTCATCCCCGGCCTCACCGGCTTTGTCGAGGCGATCAACCTGACAGGCGAAGGCCGGAGAGGGCACCTGCGTCACAAAAATAACGTCACCTTTACGCAGCCGGGCTTCGCGCGATACTCGGCAGGGGTCAGGTTCAGCTTCTAAGACGGGTGGCCACTTTCGCCGGGTCGCAGGCAAGAGGGTCGCGCCTTTCGGGGCGCGGCTCTTTTGCGTGACGGCGGCGGTGGGTTGGCTTAGGATCGACGGCAATGAATAGCGCGATCGAGAGGGTTGTCATCGTGGGCGGCGGCACCGCCGGCTGGCTCGCGGCGTGCCTCCTTGCCAGCGCGCCTTGCGCCGCGAAGCTTGACGTCACATTGATCGAGGCGCCCGACATCCCGACCATCGGCGTCGGCGAGGGGACCTGGCCGACGATGCGCGCGACGCTGGCGGCAATCGGGATCGGCGAGGCCGAATTCCTCGCCGCCTGCGACGGATCGTTCAAACAGGGATCGCGGTTCGACGGCTGGGTGACCGGCGCCGAGGGCGACCGTTATCTGCACCCGTTCACGCCGCCGCCCGCCGCACCGACCGCCGAGTTGCTTGGCGCCTGGCAGGCGGGGACGCCCGACCTGCCGTTCGCGGCGGCGATGACCGCGCAGGCGCATGTCTGCGATCTCGATCTGGCTCCACGGCAGCGTGCGATGCCCGACTATCAGGGCGCGGCGAATTACGCCTATCACCTCGATGCGGGGAAATTTGCCGCGCTGCTCGCAATGCATGCGGTCCAGCGGCTCGGGGTGCGCCATATATCGGACCATGTCGTCGGGGTGACGCGCGACGGTGCGGTCGGCATCGCCTCGGTTGCGACGCGTCAGAATGGCGATATTGCGGGCGATCTGTTCATCGATTGCAGTGGGCATGCGGCGCTGCTGATTGGCAACCATCTTGGCGTTGGGTGGATCGATCGCGGCGATGTGTTGTTCAACGATCGCGCGCTCGCGGCGCAGGTTCCGGTCGCGCCGGGCAGCCCGATCGCGTCGCAGACGGTATCGACCGCGCATGCCGCGGGCTGGATTTGGGACATCGGCCTGCCGGGACGCCGCGGCATCGGCTGCGTTTATGCCAGCCGCTTCATGGACGACGATGCGGCCGAGGCGATTTTGCGCGCCTATATCGCGCGCGTGCTGCCCGATGCGCCCGACGTTCCGGCGCGGCGGCTGACCTTTCCGACCGGGCACCGCGCGCGTTTTTGGGAAGGGAATTGCGTCGCCATCGGCCTGTCGGCGGGTTTCATCGAACCGCTTGAGGCGTCGGCGATCGTGATGATCGAATTGTCGCTGAAGGCGCTCATCGATAATTTCCCGGCCCGCCGTGCGGCGATGCCGATCCACGCCGACCGCTTCAACGAGCTATTTCGCTATCGCTGGGATCGCATCGTCGAGTTCCTCAAGCTCCACTATGCGCTCAGCTGGCGCAAAGAACCCTATTGGCGCGCGCAGCGCGACCCCGCGCATATGCCGCCGCACCTGACGGAGATGCTGGAATTGTGGCGCGATCAGCCGCCGTCGGCATGGGATTTTCCGCGCCTCGACGAGATTTTCTCCGCCGAGAGCCACCAATATATCCTCTATGGCATGGGCTATCCGGTGCCCGCCGATCTGCCATCGAGCGAGCGGGCGGCCGCCTTGCTCGCCGAGAACCGGCAGCGCGCTCGCGCGCTCGCCGCGGCGCTGCCCGCCAATCGCGACTATCTCGACGCCCTCGCGCCCGGTGCCCATAGCGCCGCGGTGCGATAGGAAAGGAATTTGATGACCCGCCACGCCGTCCTCGACAACAAGACCCACCGCGACCTGCGCATCCGGACCGACGCGGGGGCGGAGCTGGGCGACGGCATCATGGCGACGCTGACGGTGCCGAGCGAATTCCGGCGCGTGCAGGCGCATTTCCCGATCCTGTTTCGCCGCGAAACCGGGCGCGAGGCGTTTACCGCGCTGGCGATGTTCGGCTTCGAGAATGGCGAGAATCTGTTCCTCGACGGTGATCGCTGGGACGCGCGCTATCGCCCGCTGTCGGCCGCGATCCAGCCGTTCCTGATCGGGCGCCCGGCGGGTGGTGACGGTCCGGGGCAGATTCACATCGACATGGACCACCCACGCATCGCCGCGACCGGCGAGGGCATCCGGCTGTTCGATGCCGATGGCATGGCGACACCCTGTCTCGACGAGATCGCCGGGCGGCTCGGCGATCTGGACGAAGGGTATCGCGAGAGCGGCGCCTTTTACGACGCGCTGCTCGCCTATGACCTGCTCGAACCCTTCAGCCTCGAAGTCACGCTCGACGACGGATCGATCCATTCGCTCGTCGGCTTCCACATCATCGACGAGGCGAAGCTGCGTGCGCTGGGCGGCGAGGCGATCGGCGCGCTGCACGCGGCGGGGCACCTAATGCCGATGTTCATGGCGCTCGCCTCGCTGTCGCAGCTGTCGGTGCTCGTCGCGCGCAAGAACCGCAGGCTGGCCGGTGGCTGAGCGCGACCGCGCCATATACGACCGCCTCGCGCCGGTGCCCGAGCGCGAATGGGATAAGGGGGCAGGGCCGGGCGCGTTGCTGGAAGGCGCGCGCGAGCCCTTTGTCCTTCGCGGACTGATAAGCGACTGGCCGCTGGTCGGGGCGGGAAAAAGGTCGGGGCGCGACGCGCGGCGCTATTTGCTGGGTCATGCGCGGGACCGTCCGTTCAAAGTGTCGATCGGCGCACCGGGGCATGACGGCCGGCTGTTCTATGACGCCGAGATGGAAATGAATTTCCGGATCGGGACGGGCAAGCTCGCCGACATCTTCGGCGGCATCGATACGGCCGAGGAACAGGGAGAAAGCCGCACTGTCTATCTCGCGTCGATCGACATCCCGTCGCATTTCGACGGGCTCGACGAAGCGAATTCGGTCGATCTGGGCACGCGTGATCCGCTGAAAAGCATCTGGATCGGCACACGTACCAGGATCGCGGCGCACAATGATTTTCCCGACAATCTCGCCTGCTGCGCCGTCGGCCGGCGCCGCTTCACGCTGTTTCCGCCACACCAGTTCCGCAACCTCTATCTGGGGCCGATCGACAACACGCCCGCGGGCCGTGCGGTCAGCATGGTCGATTTCGACGCGCCTGACCTGACGGCCTTCCCGCGCTTCGTCGATGCGATGGCGGAAGCGCGGACGATCGAACTCGAACCCGGCGACGCGATCTTCATCCCATCGATGTGGTGGCACCATGTCGAGGGGCTCGCCGACTTCAATGTGCTGGTCAATTACTGGTGGGGCAGCACGCCCGCCTGGCTTGGGCAGCCGCAGGTCGCGCTGAACCACGCGATCCTCGCGATCCGCGATCTGCCGCCCGAGGATAAGGCGATCTGGCGCGACCTGTTCGACCATTATGTGTTCGAGAATGACGACCGGGTCACCGACCATATTCCCGAAAATGCGCGCAGCATCCTGGCGCGGCTTACTCCCGAAAGCGCCGGGCGCCTGCGCGCCTTCCTGTTGAGGACACTCAGCCGATGAATGAAAATAAACGCGTCCAGCGCATCGTGATTGCAGGCGGCGGCACCGCGGGCTGGATGGCGGCGGCCGCCATCGCGCGCACGCTCGGGGCTGCGGTCAACCTGACCCTCGTCGAATCCGAAGTGATCGGGACCATTGGCGTCGGCGAATCCACGATTCCGCCGCTGGTCAATTTCAACCGTATATTGCGCATCAACGAAGCCGATTTCATGCGCGCGACACAGGCGACCTTCAAGCTCGGCATCTTGTTCGACGACTGGAAGGATCTGCGGACGCAATATTTCCACAGCTTCGGCCTGACCGGCAAGGATCACTGGTCGGCGGGCTTCCAGCATTTCTGGCTCTATGGCCGCACCAAGGGGCACGAGCAGCCCTATGACGATTATTGCATGGAGCTGAAGGCGGCGATCGAGGGCAAGTTCGCGCATCTGCCCGAAGACCGGATGAATTACGCCTATCAGCTCGACTCCGGTCTCTACGCGCGCTTCCTGCGCGAGATGGCCGAGGCCGACGGAACGAAGCGGATCGAGGGCAATATCGCGCGCGTCGAACTCGACGGGACAAGCGGCGATATTGCGGCGCTCGTCCTCGACGGCGACCGGCGGGTCGAGGGCGATATGTTCATCGACTGCACGGGCTTCCGCGCGCTGCTGATGGAAGGCGCGCTCCACGCCGGGTTCGACGACTGGAGCAACTTCCTGCCGTGCGACAGCGCGATCGCGCTGCAGACCCCGAACGTCCATCCGCCGGTCCCCTATACGCGCGTGATGGCGCACGACGCCGGCTGGCAATGGCGCATTCCGCTCCAGCATCGCACCGGCAACGGCACCGTCTATTGCAGCCGCTATCTCGACAAGGATGCGGCGCTCGACCGGATGCTTGGCAATATCGAGGGCGATGTGCTGACCGAGCCCAATTTCCTGCGCTTCACCGCGGGCACGCGGCGCAAGCAATGGTATCGCAACTGTGTTGCCATGGGGCTGTCGGCGGGCTTTATGGAGCCGCTGGAATCGACCGCCATCCACCTGATCCAGCGCTCGGTGCTGCGCTTCATCCGCATGCTGCCCGCGGGGCGCGTCAGCGAACGCGACGTCGCCGAGTTCAACGACCAGCAGATGCAGGACATGCTGCAAATCCGCGATTTCCTGGTCCTCCATTACAAGGTGACCAACCGCCGCGACAGCCCGTTCTGGCGTCATTGCGCGGCGATGCCGATCCCCGACACACTCGAACAGAAGATCGAGCTGTTCCGCGAAACCGGCCGCGTGTTTCGCAAGAATGAGGAATTGTTCGCCGAGAACAGCTGGGTTCAGGTGATGATGGGGCAGGGGATCGAGCCGCAAAGCCATCACCCGATCGCCGAAAAGCTGCGCGACGACGAGCTCGACCGGTTGCTCGAAGCGATCCGCGGCGAAGTGCGCCAGACGGTCGCCAGCCTGCCCGCGCATCAGGATTATGTCGCCCGCTATTGCGGCGCGGCGGTCCCGCAAGCGGCCTGATGCGGCTGGCCGCCTTTCTGTTGATGGCGACGGCTTTCGCGGGCGCCGCCGATGCGCGCGCGTCCGCGGGCGGCGACTGGCGGCTCGCCTGGTCGGATGAGTTCGACGGCCCCGCGATCGATCGCGGCAAATGGGATTTCGACGTCGATTGCTGGGGCGGCGGCAACAACGAACGGCAATGCTATACCGACAAGCGCGGCAACGCCGCGATCGAGGGCGGCAAGCTGGTCATCACCGCGCGCAAGGAAAAGGCGACGGGACCGGCCTTCCCGCTGGCGCAGCGCGGCGATCCGGAGAAGGCAAGGGCGCTGGCCACGCGCGAGTTCACATCGGCCCGCCTCGTCACGCGCGGCAAGGCGGCGTGGACCTATGGCAAGATCGAGGTGCGCGCGCGGCTGCCGCAGGGGCAGGGGACCTGGCCCGCGATCTGGATGCTGCCCGAGACCAATCATTATGGCACCTGGGCCGCTTCGGGCGAGATCGACATATTGGAGGCGGTGAACCTGGGTGTGCGCTGCGAAACCTGCGCGGGCGGGATCGAGAACCGCATCCTCGGTACGCTGCATTTCGGCGGCCAATGGCCTGGCAACAAACATAGAGGCGACGAAACCGCGCTCCCCGCGCCGCTCGATGGCTTTCACGTCTTTGGCATTATCTGGCAAAAGGGCAAGATCGTCTGGACGGTCGACGGCAAGCCCTATGCGGCGCGGGTTGCGAGCGAGTGGTCGACGAGCGGATCGACCGATCCCGCGGCGCCGTTCGACCGCCCCTTTCACCTGATCCTGAACCTCGCGGTCGGCGGCGGGCTCGCCGAAGGACGCGGGCTGAAGGGCGTCGATGAAAGCGGATACCCGAAAATTATGGAAATAGATTGGGTTCGCGTATGGCAATGCGGGGACGATGGCGTTAGCGATTGCGGCAGTACGGGGGATCAAGAGCGATAATGGGGCGTCGGCGGCAGTCGGTTACGATCAAGCATGTTGCGGCCGACGCGGGCGTGTCGCTGCAAACGGTGAGCCGCGTCATCAACGACGAGCCCAATGTTCGGCCCGAGATGAAGAAACGCGTCCAGGCGTCGATCGACAAGCTCGGCTATGTCCCCTCGATCGCGGCGCAGCGGATGAGCGGGTCGCGCTCCTATCTGATCCTCGCGATCAACGACCGCGAACGCACGATCGCCGACTGGCGGGGGCGGCAGGGGGGCGACTGGGTCGATCAGATGCTGCTCGGCGGCATGCTGAAATGCGCCGAATATGGCTATCGCATGATCTTCGAGCTGGTCGACACGCACAATGATCATGTCGAACGCGAATTGCGCGCGGCGATCGCGGCGTTGCAGCCCGACGGCGTCATCCTGACCCCGCCGCATTCGGACAACCCGCTGATCGTCGGCCTGCTCGACCAACAGAAGATCCCGTTCGCGCGCATCGGTTCGCGCGGCGGCGCGGCGGGTATTGCGCTGACGATGGACGACGAAGGGTCGGCGCGGCGCGCGACGCGGCACCTGATCGACCTTGGCCACAAACGCATCGGGTTCATTCCGGGCTCGCCCGAATATAGCCTCAGCCGCTGGCGCATCGACGGCTGGGAAGGCGAAATGACGGCGGCAGGTCTCGCCACCGACGGGCTGCTCGCCGAGGGCGATTTCACCTATGCGTCGGGCGCCGCCGCGGCGCGGCACTTGCTGGGCGGCGCCAATCCGCCGACGGCGATCATCGCGAGCAGCGACCAGATGGCGCTCGCGACGCTGGAGGTCGCGCGCGACCTCGGCGTCGATGTGCCGGGACAATTGTCGATCGTCAGCTTCGACAACACGCCGGTCGTCCGCTTTACCCAGCCGGCGCTGACCGCAGTCGACCAGCCGGTCGCCGAAACCGCGTCGCGCGCGGTCGAACTGATCATCGCGGCGCAGCGCGGGGCGCCGCGTCCGACCGAACCGACGCGTGTGCAGGGCGGCCTCGTCCAGCGCGGATCGACCGCCGCGCCGCCTGTCGCCGTCCATGGCTGACGCCGGGACCCCGCGCCGCCAGTCTCTTGTTTTTCTTTTGCTTTATGCACTCGCGTCGGCGGGCGGCGCGATCGCCTATGTCCCCTTCCTGACCATCTGGCTGCCCGGGCGCATGACCCAGCTGGCGGGGGCCGCAGATGTGCAGACGCTTGGGTATGTCACCTTTTTCGGCGCCGTCGCGGCGAGCGCCGGCGGCATCGCTTTCGGCTGGCTCAGCGATATGACGCGCAATCGGCGCGGCTGGATATTGGCGGGGCTGGTCCTGACGATCGCCTTGCTGCAGGTCGTTCCGCTGGCGCATGATATCTGGTCGCTGGTTGCGGTCATCGTCGCCTGGCAACTCATGCTCAACATGATGCTCGGGCCGCTCGCGGCATGGGCGGGTGATTGCGTCCCCGACGAACAAAAGGGTCTGCTCGGCGGGCTGCTCGCCTTTTCGCCCGCGCTCGGGGGCTGGTCGGGGTGGCTCGTCACCTGGCCGGGGCTGGTGTCGGCGGAGCAGCGGCTTATGGTCATTGCACTGCTGGTGGCAAGCGCCGTCCTGCCCGTGCTGCTGCTTGGCCGCCCGCGCGCGTTCCCCGATCTCACCGCGCCGCCCCTGGCGCGCGCAGTTGGCGCGGCGCGGCGCCGGCCGACCGGTCCGGCGGTGCGGATGTGGCTTGCGCGCCTGCTCGTCCAGGTCGCCGAGGCGGCGTTGTTCGCCTATCTCTATTTCTGGTTCCGCTCGATCGATCCCGGTATGCACGATAATGAAAAGGCGCGGTTGTTCGGCATGGCGCTGACGATCGCGATCCCGATCGCGCTGGCCAGTGGCCGCTGGGCCGATCGCACCGACCGGCCGTTCGTACCGCTCGCCGTCGCCGCGGCGGTATCGAGCCTCGGAATGGTCGGCATGGCGCTGGCGACGGGGCTCGACGCGGCGAAGGCGAGCTATCTCGTCTTCGGCATCGCTTCGACCGTGTTCCTGTCGCTCCATAGCGGCCAGACGCTGCGCATCCTGCCGCGCTCGGACCGGCGCGGGCGCGACCTTGGCATCTTCAACCTGACCAATACCGTGCCGTCGCTGATCATGCCGTGGCTGACGATCTCGCTCGTCCCGGGTTTCGGTTTCGATGCGCTTTTCCTGTTGCTCGCGGCGCTCTCCGCGATCGCGGTGCTGCTGCTCGCGACGATGCCGCGCCTGCGCTGATATAGCCCAAAAAACAGAGCGCTTGCTTTCGTCCACCCACTATGCGAAGTGAATATTGATAACGTTCACATGCGAGGAATGGGAGAGACGATGCGCCGACAGGCAATGGGTATGGCGACCGCGCTGCTGCTGGCAGGAACGGCAACCGCGACCGCGCAAACCACTGGAATGGACGCGGCCAAGGTCCATCCCGAACTATGGCCCGCGGCAAAAAGCCCCGCAGCGATTTCCGACGCCACGACCGAGGCGCGGATCGACGCGCTGATGAAGAAGATGACGATCGAGCAGAAGGTCGGCCAGCTGATCCAGGGCGACATCAGCACGATCACGCCCAAGGATCTCGAAACCTATCCGCTCGGCTCGATCCTTGCCGGGGGCAACAGCGGTCCGAATGGCAATGAACGCTCGGCCGCCGCCGACTGGGCGAAACTGGTGGGCGATTTCCGCGCGGTGTCGTCGCGCCCGCAGGCGAACGGCGTCGCGATCCCGATCATCTTTGGCGTCGATGCCGTCCACGGCCATAACAATATCCCCGGCGCGACGCTGTTTCCGCACAATATCGGGCTCGGCGCCGCGCGCGATCCCGAGCTGATCCAGCGCATCGGCGCGGTCACCGCGGCCGAAATCGCGGGCAGCGGGATCGAATGGACCTTCGCCCCGACGCTGGCGGTGCCGCAGGACCTGCGCTGGGGGCGGAGCTATGAAGGCTATGCCTCCGATCCCAAGCTGATCGCCGACTATGCCAAGGCGATGGTGATCGGCCTCCAAGGACCATTGGTCGCGGGCAAGACGGTCGACGGCACGCATGTCGCGGCAACCGCCAAGCATTTCCTCGCCGACGGCGGGACGTTCGAGGGTAAGGACCAAGGCGATGCCAAGGCCGACGAGAAGGAACTGATCGCCAAGCACGCCATGGGCTATCCCGCCGCGATCGACGCCGGGGCGCTGACCGTGATGGCCAGCTTCTCGAGCTGGCAGGGCGTCAAGCACCACGGCAACAAGGGGCTGCTCACCGACGCGCTCAAGGACAAGATGGGTTTTGCGGGCTTCGTCGTCGGCGACTGGAACGGGCACGGGCAGGTCGCCGGATGCAGCGTTACCGATTGCGCGCAGTCGATCAACGCCGGGCTCGACATGTTCATGGCGCCCGACAGCTGGAAGGGGCTTTACGACAGCACGCTGAAACATGCCAAGGACGGCACGATATCGGCGGCGCGGCTCGACGATGCGGTGCGGCGTATCCTCCGCGTCAAATACAAGCTCGGCCTGTTCCCCGAAGGCCATGTCGATCGCAGCATCGTGAAAGCCGTCGGCACGCCCGAGCATCTGGCGGTTGCGCGCGAAGCGGTTGCCAAATCACTCGTTCTGCTCAAGAACAACGGCAGCGTGCTGCCGATCAAGCCCGGCGCGCGCGTGCTCGTCACCGGCCCCGCGGCGGACAGCATGGCGATCCAGTCGGGCGGCTGGACGATCAGCTGGCAGGGGACCGACGTCACCCACGCCGACTTCCCCAATGGCCAGACGATCTGGGAAGCGCTGAACAAATCGGTGCGCGATGCGGGCGGCGTCGCGACCTTGTCCGACGGCGGCGTCTATTAAGAAAAACCCGACGTCGCGATCGTCGTGTTCGGCGAGGCGCCCTATGCCGAATTCCAGGGCGACGTCGCGACGCTCGACTATCAGCCGTCGGAGGCGACCGATCTCGCGACGCTCAAGAAACTGAAGGTTGCGGGCATTCCCGTGGTCGCGCTGTTCCTGTCGGGGCGGCCAATGTTCACCAATCCCGAAATCAACGCTGCCGACGCGTTCGTCGCGGGCTGGCTGCCGGGGTCGCAGGGTGCTGGCGTCGCCGACGTGCTCGTCGCGGGCAAGGACGGCAAGACGATGCGCGGCTTTACCGGCACGCTGCCCTTCGCCTGGCCAGCCGACGCGCGATCGCCCGTCGAAAAGCTGCAGTTCGCGGTCGGTTATGGCCTGAAATATGGCGCGAACACGACCGTTCCGCAGCTATCCGAAGAACTTGGTGTCGACATCGCGGCGGCACTGAACGTCGAAAATTACTTCTCGGGTGGCCGCGCGCGCGCGCCGTGGGTGCTGACTGTCACCGACGCGGGCGGATCGCGCCCGGTGGAATCGCCGCCCATGTCGAGCCCCGGCGGGCTGATCGCCGCGCGCTCGGTCGATGTGCGCGCGCAGGAAGATGGCAAATCCTTCGTCTGGACCGGCCCTGCCGCGCTGCATCTCAGCGGCCCCTATGCCGACCTGTCGCGCCAACTGAACAACAGCTTTGCGCTCCGCGTCGATTGGAGGGTCGATGCGATCGGCAGCGCGCCGGTCACGCTCGCGCTCGGCGGCAAGGTGTTCGACATCTCGGCGGCGGTGAAGGCGGCGCCAAAGGGGCAGGTCTCGACGATCAAGGTGCCGCTCCGCTGCTTCGCCGATGCGGGCGCCAATTTGCGGCAGGTCGACTATGCCGTCTCGATCCAGAGCGACAAGGGCTTCGCCGCGACGCTGTTGAATACGAATGTCGAGGCAGTCGGAGAGAATCTGCCTTGCCCACCGGCGGTCAAGTAACCAAACCCGCAAACGGGTTGGTCAGATAAAAAGATGGGGAGAGAGCAGATGGCATTGGTGCCCAACGTTCCGACGAATGCGGACCCGGACACCGCCCAAGAGGCGGGCAAGCGCGGTGGAAGCACGCAGGTGGTGCTGATCCTCGCCTTTGCGGTGTTCTTCCTGCTGGGCGGGGTGACGAACATCAACGACCTGCTGGTCGGCAAGTTCAAGCCGATGTTCCATTTGACGCATGCGCAGGCGAACCTGGTGCAGATGGCGTTCTTCATCGCCTATGGCGCCTTTTCGATCCCCGCCGGCATCATCATGTCGAAGCTCGGTTATATCCGCACCTTCGTGCTCGGGTTCATCATCGTGGCGGCGGCAGCTTTCCTCTTCATCCCGGCTTCGGCCGCTGCGTCCTACCCTGGCTTCCTCGCAGCGCTCTTTTGCATCGGTGCGGGGATCACGGTGCTGCAGGTGGCGATGAATCCGGTGATCACGACGCTGGGGCCCGTCGAGACATCGCACAGCCGGCTGACCTTTGCGCAGGCGTTCAATTCGATCGGGGTGTTCCTGATGGTCTATGGCGGCGCGACCTTCCTGCTCGGCGATGAGCAGCCGATCGACGCCGAAACCGCGAGCGAGGTGCAAATCCAAGCCTATCGCGTCGCCGAGGGCGCATCGATCGGCACCGCCTATATGTGGCTCGGGGTGCTGATGCTGGTGATCGCGGCGGTGTTCTGGACGTACCGGTCGGCGCTCGATCACGCCAAGACCGACGCGGTAAAGCTTGAGGGCACGTGGGGCCTCTTGACGCACAACCGCCGCGTCCAGTTCGGGGCGCTGTGCATCTTCGTATATGTCGGCGCCGAAGTGGCGATCGGCTCGAACCTGATGGCCTATCTCGGCGAACCGAGCGTGATGGGGCTGGGGCTCCAGGCCGCGGGCAAGCTGGTTGCGATGTACTGGCTGGGCGCGCTGGTCGGTCGGCTGCTCGGCGGGTTCATCCTGCGACTGGCCAAGCCGGGACGCGTGCTCGCGACCTTTGCGGCGGGTGCGATTTCGCTGATCGTCCTGTCGGCGGTGACGACGGGAGCGCTGTCGGGTTGGGCGCTGATCCTGGTCGGCTTCTGCAATTCGCTGATGTTCCCGACGATCTTCAGCCTCGCGACCGAGGGGCTCGGCGAGCGGACGCCGCAGGGGTCGGGCATCATGTGCACCGCGATCATCGGCGGGGCGATCGTCCCGTTCCTGTTCGGAACGGTGGCCGATATGAGCGGCGACATCCGGCTCGCGCTGGCGGTGCCGCTGATCTGCTATGCGATCATCGCGAGTTTCGGGCTGTGGGCGGCGCGTCCGGCGACCGCGTAACGGTCGCGCCGCGGCAAGCTTGCAATCGCGTTGGAGCTTGCCGCCGTCTGACGAATAAAACCGCGGGCGATCGTGCGCTGGTGCGCGATCGCCCGCGGCCGCCCGCCCCCTCGCGGGAATCCCCGAATTTCAGGCCGGATCGGCGATTTCGATCCGGTTTCGTCCGCCGGCCTTGGCCTTGTAGAGGGCCGCGTCGGCGGCCTTGAGGGCGGCGCGCGTGTCGCCATAGCCAAAGACGTCGGCGACCCCGCCCGAGAAGGTGATCTGGCCAAAGGGCTCGTCGGTCTTGCGGTTGATCAAGCGCCGGTCGGCCAGCGCCTCGCGCGCATCGTCCAGCTTTTCGGCCGCCTGCGTCGGGTTCAGGCCGCGGAACAGCATGACGAATTCTTCGCCCCCGTGGCGCGCGACATGACAATGATCGTTCGAGATCCGCGCCAGCGTGTCGGCGATCGCCTTGATGACGCGGTCGCCCGCCTCGTGGCCGTGGATGTCGTTGACCTTCTTGAATTCGTCGATGTCGCAAAAGGCGATGCTCAGCGGTTCGACCGCGGCGCGCGCTTCCTTATAGTGCCGGTCGAGCAAAGCCTCGAACGCGCGGCGGTTGGGCAGGCCGGTCAGATAGTCGACCTCGGCGTCGCGCTTGGCGCGATCGAGGCTCCTGCGCAGGGCTTTCGCCTCGTCCTCGCTCTTGCGCATGTCGTCCTCGGCCTTGCGCGTGCGGTCGAGCATGACCTTGGCGAGGTCGGCGAGGTTCGAGACGATACGCCCGGTTTTCTGCAATTGTTCGAGGTCGATGACATGCTGTTCGAGTTCGGTGCCATAATCGCTGGTGACGGTGCGGGCTTCTTTGGTGTTCGCGTGAAAGGCTTCGAGATTGGTTTCTAGCCGGGTCATCAGGCGGTCGAGATCGGCGCGGTCGGGCAGGCCGCTGTCCTGTTCGCCGAGTTCGTTGAGCCAATTCTGATTGATGCCGTCCGCCGATTGCGCCTGCGCGACGATCTGCCGCGCGAGCCCGGGATTGCGGCCCGAAAAGGCGCTATGCGCCAGCAGCAGATTGGCGGGCGACACGTCGAGATCATTGTCGACGAGGAAGGAAGTGATCGACGCGGCGAGTTCGTATCGCGCCTGCCGTGCAAGGTCGTACGGCCCCGCGCCGTTCGGCGGCGCATGGCCGCCTTCGGGGGGAGCGCCGCGCGAATTGCGAAGCCCCAGCCAACCCAGGAACCGTCCTACCGGCTCGTTCGATTGTGTCGCTTTGGTGGTCATGCGACATTTAACGTGTCGCGCTGCACAGGTTTAAGCCGGATGCGCGCGGGAGCGCGGTAATTTTCGATTCTGTCTGGTCCAGATCGGAGGGATCGTCGCAATCGAAACGGCAAAACAGGAACTTAGGCCAGTCTCCCGCTCACTTGCGCGCACCGATGGCATCATGGTGCTGATGTTCGACCCGGTGCGTGTTTCCGCGGTTTTTAGACGCAGCGCATCGCGAAGGCCCAAAACAGTGCTTTCTGCCTATACTCGCTCGCCAAATCGGCGCTGCCCTGGTGGCCGCTGTCCATGTCGGTCATGAGGAGCGCGGGGCTGCCGCTCGTCGAGCGGCGCCGCACCTCGGCGACGAGTTTGGCGGGTTCCCAATAGGCGACGCGGTCGTCCTTCAACCCCGCGGTGCAGAGCAGCGGCGGATAGGCGGCCGCCCGGACATTCTCATAGGGTGAGATCGAGGCGATATAGTCATAGGCTTTCGGATCGGCGAGCGGGTCGCCCCAGTCGGGTCGGAACAGCGGCACCAGCGGATGCGCGCCGTCGCTCATCGTGTTGAGCATGTCGACGAACGGCACCTGCGCGATCACGCCGCCCCACAAAGTCGGGGCGATGTTCATGCTCGCGCCGACGAGCAGGCCGCCTGCCGACAGGCCATAGGCGACGACCTTGCCCTTCGCGGTATAACCTTCGGCCGCGAGATGCTCGGCGCAGGCGATGAAATCGGTGAAGCTGTTGCGCTTGTTGAACTTGCGCCCGCCGAGGAACCAGCGGCGTCCTTTCTCCGACCCGCCGCGCACATGCGCGATCGCATAGCGCCAGCCGCGGTCGACGAGCGCGAGCGCGGGGATCGAAAATTCGGGATCGCTTGGCACGCCGTAGGAGCCATAGCCATATTGAAGCAGCGGCGCCTTGCTATCCTTTCGCGCGCCGCGGCGCGAGAGCAGCGTGATCGGCACCATTTCGCCGTCGGGGGCGGGTGCGAACAGGCGTTCGACTTCATAATCGCCGGGGTCGAAACTGGCGACCGCCTGTTGCTGGACGACATCCTGCTTGCCGCTGACCAGATCGATGCGAATCCACCGGCGCGGCGATTTGGGCGACTGGTGGACGATCATCACCGATGACGCGCCATAGCTTTGCTCGCCCGGCAGTTCGATTGCATAGGCGGGATCGTCGAAGGCGACCGTCCGTTCCGACCCGTCGGGGCGCAGGATGACGAGCCGGTGGAGGCCGTCGACGCGTTCGAGGCGGACGAGCGCTTGCTTGAACGGCAGGATCTGGAGGATCGGCGTGCCCGGGCGGTGCGGGACGAGCGTCGCGAGCGTGCGAAAGCTCTTCGGATTGAGGCGCAGCAGCGCCATGTCGAACGCGTCGTCGGCATCGGTGAGCGCGATCAGGCCGCCGTTCCACTCGTCGATGTCGTAGAGCACCCCCGTCTTGCGCGGCCAGACGACGACGGGGGCGGCGGTTTCGTCGGCCGCGGATACTAGCCGCACTTCGGCGGTCTCGGGGCCCGCGAGGGTCAGCGCGATGAAGCCGTCGGCGGCGGTGCGCTTCACTTGTATGAAGATCGCCGGGTCCTTTTCCTCATAGACGAGGTCGGTGACCTTGCCGTCGACCGAGGTGCGGTACAGCCGCGTCGGCCGGTTGCGCGCGTCGCGCCAGATCCAGAACAGCCAGCGCGACGAGGGCGCGAAGACGAGCCCGCCATAGCCATAGGCGTCCTTGTCGACGATCGTGCGAACCGCGCCGCTCTGATTGTCGCGGATAACAATGCGGTGGCGGTCGTTGCCGATGACATCTTCGGCCCAGGCGAAATAGCGATGGTCGGGGCTCGGCTGGTGCCCCGTGCTGCGGAAATAGGGCTGGCCTTTCGCGCGCGCCGCCTCGTCGACGAGCTGCTCGGATTTTCCGGCCTTCCGCTTGCGCGTGTAGATCGCACGGGCTGCGCCCGCGGGCCGCGCCGAGCCATAGTCCCAGCCGTCCTTTTCGAGCGCCGGCGCGGCCGTGTCGCCCGACGCGCGCGCCAGCATCGCGTCGAGCAGCTTCGCGCGTTCGCCCGCGAGCGGCGCGAGGATCGCGTCGGTATAGTCGTTTTCGGCCTTCAGCATCGCGCCGACGGCCTCGGGGAGGTTGTCGCGGGTGCGCTCGCCCGTCGCCGGGATGAACTTCATCCAGCTATAGGCGTCGTCGCGCTGGCGGCCCAATTGATCGATCACATGCGAGATACGCGGCGATTGGGGTGGCGCGATTTTGGGCCAGCGCCCGGTGCCGCCCTGGTCGAGCGCCCAAGCCGCGCGATTTCCCAGCAGGAGCGCGGCCATCGCGGCGCTCCCCATAAACGCGCGCCGACCCTTGTTCTCGATGTTCTGCATGCGACCCTCTCTCGCCCGATGGGGATGTCGCGTCCAGTGTATGTCGCGTCCGTTGGCGTACTGCGCCGATCAGGCCGCCCAATCCATCGATCGGGCAAATTGCCCACAAGTCCCAATGAAACCGCGCTTTCCCGAGGAAAGCCGCTGGCCCGATCCGGCTGGAAACTGGCCCGACCATCGCCGCCACGCCAATTTCGCATGATAGCTTGAGCATCGGATCTTCTTACCAATAGGCAATATCAATAAGGGAGGCAAAAATGGGCTTTGCATCGATCAGGCGGGTCGCCGCATGCGGCATCTCGATCCTGGCGCTGGGACAGGCATCGGGCGCGCTCGCGCAGGAAACCGACGATACCGAGATCGTCGTCACCGCTGCGAAGCGTGAACAGTCGGTGCGCGACGTCAGCGGCTCGGTGTCGGCGGTCAGCGAAGCGACGCTGCAAAAGCTCAATGCCCAAAGCCTCTCCGATTACATCACGCGCGTTCCCGGCGTCATCTTCAACGATTACCAGCCGGGCGTCTCCGAAGTCGTAATCCGCGGCGTCGCCTCGTCCACCTATCATGAGGCGAACCAGGCGACGACGGGCTATTATCTCAACGAAGTTCCGCTGATCGAACCCGGTTTCCCGCTCGTGATCCCCGACGTCGACAGCTTCGACGTCAACCGCGTCGAGGTGCTGCGCGGACCGCAGGGCACGCTCTTCGGCTCCTCGTCGCTCGGCGGCGCGATCAACTATGTCGTGAACGAGGCCGATCCCGCGCGCTTCGATGCGGGGTTCGAAGGCGGCGTTTCGACGACCAAGCGCGCGGGCGAAGCGAGCTATGCGGTCAAGGCGATGGTCAATGTGCCGATCGCGACCGACAAGCTCGCCGTCCGTCTCGTCGCGCTCCAGCGCTATGACGCCGGCTATCTCGACAACACGCTGCTCGACAAGAAAGGCAGCAACGACCTTCGCGTCCGGGGCCTGCGCGGTTCGATCGTCTTCACCCCGACCGAAACCACGCGCATCTCGGCGCTCAGCATGTATCAGGAATATGATCTCGACGATCAGACCTATGTGCTCTTTGGTCCGCCCAAGACCTTTGAGCGCGCCACTAACGTTGCCGAATATCAGGACACGCAGTTCATGATGCACAGCCTGCGGATCGAGCAGGACCTGGGCTTTGCGACGCTGACCGCGGTGGGCAGCTATACCGAGAAAAAAGCCGACCTGGCGTTCGACAATTCGATCTTTGGCGGCAACGACCCGCGCACCGACACCCCCGAACTCGCGAGCGGCAAGGGCAAGTCGAAGACCGAATATGGCGAACTCAGGCTCGCCTCGCCCGACGGCGGGCGTTTCCGCTGGCTGCTCGGCGTCAACTACACGCGGCTGCGTTCGAACAGCACCGACGGCAATTTTATTGAAGATATCTCCGACTATATCGACGCCAATCCCGGCGCGTTCGGCGGGCGGCCAGGGAGCGAGCTTGCTCCGGGCGATCTGGCATCGCGGACGGTCAGCAGCAACCGCGTCACTGAAAAGGCGGTTTTCGGCGAAGCGTCGTTCGACATCGTCGATACGCTGACGCTGACGCTCGGCGGACGATTGTTCGAATATCGCACGGCGCCCCGGCTGCAATATCTGCCGAACGCCGACCTGATCCCGCCCTTCGACTATGCGCCGGAAACGAGCAAGGATTCGGATTTCATCCCGAAGGCGTCGCTGACGTGGAAGCCGTCGAAGGATTTCATGATCTATGGCCTCTATTCCGAAGGGTTCCGCATCGGCGGCCTCAACGTCTATTCGCTCGCAACGGTCGGCCTGCCGCTGACCTTCGAAAGCGACACGACGAAGAATTATGAAATCGGGACGCGCTTCGACCTGATCGACCGGACGCTGAGCGTTGATGTGACCGCCTATCATATCGATTGGGGCAATATTCAGGCGCGCCTGTTCACGCCGGGCGATTTCCGCGCTTACACGGTGAACGGCGGGGGCGCGGACATCGACGGCGTCGAAATCAGCCTCAACCTGCGCCCGACGCGCAATCTCAGCTTCACGTCGAATATCGCGTATAACGATGCGCGGCTGTCGTCGCTCCTGCCCGACAGCTTCGCGCCGGGCGGCGGTTATGCCAAGGGAACGCGCTTGCCGGGCGCGTCCGAATGGACGCTGTCGAACTCGCTCGACCTGAGCTTTCCCGACATGTCGCTGAAGCCGCGCTTCGGGATCGCACATCGCTATCTGTCGAGCGCACCCGTCGATTTCGCCGGGACGCTCGACAAGGGCGACTTCCATCTCGTCGATCTCAATGCGTCGGTGACGGTGAGCGATCGGATCGAACTCAGCCTCTTCGCGAAGAACCTGTTCAATCAATATGGCATTTTGAACGCGCCCTTCGCCTTTGCGGGTTCGGTCGCGCGGCCGCGGACGCTGGGCGCGAGCGTGCGGTTTAGTCTGAACTGAGGATAGATCCTCCCCGTCGCGGAGCGATGGGGAGGTGGCAGCGCGAAGCGCTGACGGAGGGGCAATGGCGCTGACGTCGCTGCCCCTCCACCATTCGCTTCGCGAACGGTCCCCCTCCCCATGGCTTCGCCACAGGGAGGATCAATTCAGAAGCCCGAGAGAAACGCGGCGACATTCTTGCCGAGATCGCCGACGGCATAGCCGCCCTCCATCACGATCAGCGTCGGGACGCCGAGCGCCGCGATGCGCCCCGCCAGCGCGACATAATCCTCGCGCTCGAGCGCGAAGCTCGAAATCGGGTCGCTGCTGTGCGTGTCGGCGCCGAACGAGACGACGAGGAACTTCGCCCCCCAATCCGAAATCGCCGCCAGCGCGGTGTCGAGCGCGGGCGCATAGCTTTGCCCGTCGGTGCCGCGGGGCAGCGGGAGATTGAGCGTGCTGCCTTCGCCCGCGCCTTCGCCCGTCTCGTCGGCATGCCCCCAGTAAAAGGGATAATCGGTGCGCGGGTCGGCGTGGATCGAGGCGAAGAAGATGTCGGGATCTTCGTAGAAGATGTCCTGCGTGCCGTTGCCGTGATGATAGTCGATGTCGAGTATCGCGACCGGCCCGAGGCGGCGGTTATGCGCCTCGCGCGCGGCGATCGCGGCGTTGTTGAGGTAGCAATAGCCGCCCATATAGTCGCGCCCGGCATGATGGCCCGGCGGGCGGCACAGCGCAAAGGCATGCGCCTCGCCGCTCGCCTGGAGATGGTCGAGCGCGGTGAGCGCGCCCTGCGCCGACCAATAGGCCGATTCCCAAGTGCCCGCCGCGATCGGCGTCCCGGCATCATAGCTGTACGCGCCAAGATCGGCGTCGATGCGCCCGAAGCTCAGCGGCCGGCGGCGTCTGACCGGGAAGGTATAGCCGATCGCATCGCCATTGCGCCCCGCCGCCAGCCAGTCGCGATGCGCGCGTTCGAGAAAGGCGAGATAGTCGGCGTCGTGCACGGCGAGCAGCGGCGCCATGCCGAAGTCGCGCACCGGCTGCCAATCGCTGAACTGCTCGACGATCGAACGCGGACGCTCGATATTCTCGGCATGGGGCACCCAGTCGCCATTGTGCAGTTCGCGCAAGGGGGCGTGGGCGGTCTGGCGATCGTCGAAGAAAAGCTTCACCTTTGTCCTTCCATCCATTTCGCGAGCGTCCGGTCGCTGTGGCCCGCGATGATCTCGGCAAAGCCCTCTGCGCTCTCATCCTGCCCGAGCTTGAAGCTGTGCTCGGCGGAGCGGACGTGCGCGCGAAAGGCGATGATCTGGTCGAGCATCGCCTCATAGCGCGCGCCGAGGCTCGCTGTCGACCAAGCGCCGTCTTCCATCTTCGCCACGAGCTGCTCGATCGCATCGCGCGTTTCGTTACCGATGAATTCGACTTCGACGGTGAAACGCAGCACGGCATAGTTCCACGTCGGCGCCCAGTCGGGCCGCGACAACAGCGCCGTCGGGACATAGCCCGCGGGTCCATTGAACAGGATCAGGCCGTGCGGGTCCGCCCGGAAATCGGCGATCAGCGCGTTACGCAGCGCGCAATGTCCGAACAGCGCGACGACCGCGCCTTCATCGTCGGTTTCGGCGATCAGCGGCAACGGGCTGGCGTGAAACGCGCGCGACACCAGCCAGGCGAACGGATAGTCGGCGAGCAACTGCGCGATGTCGGCGGCGTCGCGCGGTTCGAACGGTGCGCTCATGCCTGCACGATGCCGCGAATCCACGCCGCCTGCTCGTCGAGCGCGCGGCCCGCGAGGGGAGCGACCGACACCGCCTCCAGAAAACTGTGCGTCGCCCCCCGATAGGTGACCGCGCGCGTCGCTACGCCGGCCTCTTCGAGCTTGCTGGCGAAGGCGGCGTTGCAATCGGCCAAGATGTCGCACTCGGCAATGGCGAGGAAAGCGGGCGGCAGGCCGGTGAGGTCGGCATGCAGCGGCGCGACCAGCGGGTCGGCAAGCTGCTCGGGACCATCGACATAGGATGCCCAAAAGGCGTCCATCTCGTCGGCCTCGAGCGAATAGTCGCCCGCGCCGAAGCGGGCATAGCTCGGCGTCCGCTCGGGCGCGAAGGCGCCGTAATTGAGCAGCATCGCGGCGGGCAGCGGACGGCCGCGCCGACGCTGCAACAGGCATGCCGCGACCGACAAATTGGCCCCCGCGGAATCGCCGCCGATCAGCACGCGGGTCGAATCGAGGTTCAGCGCGTCCGCTTGGGCCGCGAACCAGTCGAGCGCCGCCGCGCATTCCTCCAGCGCAACGGGGAATTTGCTTTCGGGCGACAGGCTGTAATCGATGCCGAGCACCGCTATGCCCGCGCGCGCGGCATATTCGCGCATCAGCCGGTCGTGCGTGTCGATGCTGAACAGCGTCCAGCCGCCGCCGTGAATATAGAGCATGACCGGCAGCGTCGCATCGGCGACCGGGCGGTGGAGCCGCAGGCGGACGCCGCCCATGTCGATTTCGCGGCTCTCCGCCATTATCGGGCCACCCTCGCGCCACGGCTGGCGGACGCGTTCGGCGACGGCGCGGCGCACCGCCATGCTCGCCCCCGCCGGGGCACCATGTTCTACATAAGCGGCGTTGACCGCATCGACAAAGCGCCGGATATCGGGGTCGGCCATGTCGTTCTGCATGACGCGCAAGCCCTTTGACATATTTCGCTTATCCTTCTCGAAACGATCCTTGATTGCCTGATAGCTTTTGCGCACCCGCATCTATCGCCCATTTGGGCCAATCACCGCAGCGGACAGGCCAGTGGGGGCATCCTCGCTGGCCAGCGGCACGCGCGGCCTATATTGTGTATTTGTCCAAGACTTGCGAGGATCGGGCCATGAAGCATAGTGCCGATGTTCTGACGAACGACCGCCCGGTCATTGCGCTGCAGGATGAATATCCTGCCGGCTTCATCGATCCGATGCATAGTCACGACCATATCCAGGTCCTCTATGCTTCGTCGGGGGTCATGTCGGTCCGCACGCCCGAGACCAGCTTCGTCATCCCGCCGCAACGCGCCGTATGGCTGCCTGCGGGGACACGGCATGAAGTCGCGTGCCGCGGCCCGGTGTCGCTCCGCACGCTCTACCTGCCGTACAGGGGCGGTGAGACGGGGCACGACTGCCGCGTTTTCGAAGTATCGAACCTCGTCAAATCGCTGATTCTCGAGGTCGTCGATTTCCCGGCGCTCTACGACGTCGACGGGCGTGAGGGGCGGATCATCACGCTGCTGCTCGACGAAATCGGGCGGATGCCGAATGCCCCCTATCAGGTGTCGATGCCGTCGAATCCGCGCCTTCTCCGCGTCTGCAACGCGATCATCGCCGATCCGTCGGACCCGCGCGACATCGATGACTGGGCGGCGCTCGCGGCGATGGGGCGGCGCACCTTCACGCGCAGCTTCAAGCAGGAAACGGGCATGGGGCTCGCCGTCTGGCGGCAGCAGGTGCGGTTGATGGAGGCGCTTTCGATGCTGGCGGCGGGCGCGTCGATCACGCAGGTCACCTATGACGTCGGTTATGACAGCCCCAGCGGCTTTGCCGCGATGTTCCGCCGCGCCTTCGGGGTGCCGCCGAGCCAGTATCTGAAGCACTGACGCTGCGGTCAGGCGGGGGCGCCGTCCTGCAGTTCGGGCCGCGCGGCGGCGACTTCGGGTAGCGCCCGTGCGGCTTCGCCGGCCGCGCGAAGGTGCGGGAAGGGCGCCAGATCGACCTTGTAGCGCTCGGCGCTGTCGAGTTGCGGGACGAGATAGCAGTCGGCGAGGGTCGGCGTGTCGCCAAAGGCGAAGCGTCCGCCATGGCGCGCGACAAGTGTCTCGAGCGCGGCGAAGCCCTGCGTGATCCAGCGCGCGATCCATGCTTTTACTTGCGGGTTGGTCGCGTCGAAATCGCTCCGGATCGCATTGAGTACGCGCAAATTGTTCAGCGGGTGAATGTCGCACGCGATCAGCGCCGCCATCCCGCGGACGATCGCGGCCTCGTCGATGTCGACGGGGAGCAGTGACGGTTCGGGCCATTTGGCGTCGATCCATTCGAGGATCGCGGGACTCTCGATCAGGACTTGCCCGTCATATTCGAGCGTGGGGACGAGGTGGTGCGGCGCGATCTCGGTATAAGCATCGCTGTGCTGCTCGCCGGCGATCAGGTCGTGCGGCTGCTGGCGGTAGGCGAGGCCCTTGAGCGCGAGCGCGATGCGGACGCGGTACGCGGCGCTCGATCGCCAGAAGCCGTGGAGGAGGATGTCGGTCATGGAGCGGGAGTAAGTCGCGGCGGTCGCCACCGCAACCGCCCTTAGAGTCTGATTCAAAATTATCTGGCGTAATTTCATAGCTTTGCGATTCTGCGGGTGAAGAGCTGGATCGAGGCGATGAAGAGCCATGCGGTTGCGGAAGCGATGGTCTGTTCGAAGTCCTTGG